>OGQV01000002.1_pt1 | contig 381764 bp, 221 predicted proteins | sample 1553311 | NCBI WGS metagenome assembly OGQV01 (sample SAMEA2579976, study PRJEB22360) | human gut metagenome
GTTAATCAGAGGGTCCTTGGTTCAAGTCCAAGAGGAAGAGCAAAAAGGTTCGTCATTACGGCGAACCTTTTTTGTTTTCTGTCCCACGAATAGCTTTATCAAAGATACAGATTCGGCTGAATGCCGAATTCATTTTCCATATTAACATTATTTATACTATCCTTCGGCTACCGCCAATGTCAGCACACTAATGCGTACTCCTTCTACTTCATGAAAAACATCGGCACAAGCCGTAGTGGTAGAGCCGGTAGTCAACACATCATCAATGATCAGTACATGCTTTCCCACAAAATTCTCCGGATGGCGAAGCCGAAAGATGCCATCCACATTCTCCCAACGTTCATAAGTCGATTTACGGGTTTGCGTATCCGTATGCTTCTCACGTATCACCGAAGATACGTCCACAGGCAATCCTACTACCTGAGACACTCCACGGGCAATCCATTCACTTTGATTGTACCCGCGCGCCTTCCGCTTACGGGGATGCAGAGGTACAGGAATAATGACATCTATACCTTCAAAGAAATCTGTTGTAGCCAACTCTGCAGCCATAAAACGCCCCATTATTGCACCCAGTTCTTTTCGTCCTCCATACTTGAACTGATGCAGTATCTTGCGAAAGTCACTCCCTTTGCGATAGAAGAAATAAGAAGTGGCACGTTCCAAAGGAATCTTTCCCCAGAATATACGCTCCACAAGGTTATCTTTTACCTTATGGTAATTGGTACGGGGCATGTTAATGTTGCAATGCGTGCAAATAGCCTCTTCACCTTCTACAAGCGGAGCTCCACAAACCACACAACAACGTGGGAAAAAGAGATGAAACAGAGGGCCTAACCAGATTTTCACAGTATTTTTCATTAAGTAGTTTATTTATGTTACATCCCCAATGGAGGGACTTCTTGTATCAGTTGTTGCAACGTAGAATGCAGATGTCCGTTCGTAGCAATAATATGATGCCCTTCTATAAAACTTTCATTTCCATAGAAGTCGGTCACCCGACCACCTGCCTCCAATACAAGCAATGCGGCCGCCGAATAATCCCATTTACCAATAAACGCTTCCGCCCAGGCATCAAAACGTCCGGCAGCTACATAACATATCGCTAAGGCAGCAGAACCGGTCATACGAATGCCACCTACTTTACCATACAGGTTATGTATCAAGTGTTCTCCCGTGCGGGCATATTGACACGAGTTATAAGGCAGTTCAACTACCAGAAAGGCATCTTCCATCTGTTGTACATTGGAAACCTGTATCCGCTGACCATCTACGTAAGCGCCACCGCCTTTCCAACCATAGAAACACTCATCCCGGCAAGGATCGTACACCACACCCAACAAAAGTTCCTCCCTGGAGCGAAGGGCTATACATACACAGTAAGGCGCATTGTCATGGATATAATTCGTAGTCCCGTCCAGCGGGTCCACAACCCAGCAATAGGGTTCATCCTGATACACAGCCGAACCTTCTTCCGTGATAAAACCGGCTTCGGGAAGCAGTTCTTTAAGGGCAGATACGATCCTCTTCTCAGAAGCTTTGTCTACATAAGACACATAATCATGTGCATGCTTTTCCTGCACAACTTCCCGGCGGAAGCTTTTCCGTTCTTCCTTCAAGAAATGCCCCGCCTCACGGGCTATACGACAGACAGCCTCCATCAGCGCTCTCAAATTTTCCATATTTCTATATATTACCGGCTGTTTCTTCCACCTGCTGGCAAAAGAGACTGCTCTTTTACATTCATACGCTTGTTTTTTCATTGCTTTCAACTGACAAAGTTAAAAACAAATCGGAAACCTGAAAAATTTCTTCCTCTTTATCAAACATTGCACGAAGTAGCGCACCGAGTAGCTCCCCACCCATATCATCACTGGAGTTGGACAATACTTGGTCCATACCAACTCCGTACCAACTTCGGTCAGAGGTACCTCTATACGACAATAGTACGGAGCAAACAGGAGTTTGGTCCCTCTTTGGTACGTCTCTGACAAGATACTGAGCAGCCTTTAATGCCGCCAGCGGGTTAAAGAAGAAAATTTGCCACACTTAATCCCTTTTTAAACCAGATAATCACAGATGCTGTACGAATAGTGCATTTACGTTTTAAAACACTTTTGCAAAGGTCGCTATACTTAAGTAAATTTGCAACTCAAGCTTGCGCCTGGCTTCTAACTATACTTTTTTTAAGGCCTTATTTTTGTGAAAGTTAAATCAATTAAAAACCAAAAGAACAATGAAAAGATATTTATTTCTCATGATCTGCTGTTTCATTGCAGTTAACGGAATGTCACAAACATTTAGAATTGGTGGAGTAAGCCGAGATAGTATAGCTATCTTTGGACTTAAAAACAATATTCTCAAATTAGGAATTATCGCAGATACAGTTCCAATAAGTAAAAAAATAGTAATAGAAAACATAAGCGAGGAACCAATTGATCTCTATTCAATCATACCAACTAAAGGTTGCTTAAAATTTAATTATCAAAAAGGAATTATACAGCCGAAAGAGAAAAGAATAATCAGCTTCACTTTAGACGTAAATATGTGCCTACAAAAATGTTCGAATATATCAGATGTAAAAAGCATTGGTGTAAATTTTTACACAAAAAAGCCACACTCTTTACCTACTCTTTTAGGAATTGGATTTATAAATATGGACATAGACACTCTTTGGGAAGAATACAACAAAAAAAACGGAAAGGAAGAAAAGAGAGAATTCGACATCCGTTCTGTATTCAGGTAACTTTTTCAATGCCCCTATGTCCTTAATTCTCCCGTAAAACTGCTTACTGAAATTTGCCTCTACGCTGCTGCGGTCATATTTCCCGTAAACCTTCTCAATCTTGACCGCTGCTTGCGTGAGAAACACAAAGTCGCTTCGTCCAGGAAATACAGGAACGGAATTTTATTATTCAACGTGAAACGCCTAGATGAAATAGAAAGTATTAACGCAATGACCGGAGAAATGAGGTCTTCTATTTGGTAAGCGCTGGCTGATGTCACATAGAATGCCACACATGGGTTTGGCATGAACTCTCCCACTTTTGTCGAAAGTATTACACCTACCTCAAAGGCAATGAAGTTCGTGCAAAACCAACCAATGTCTACATTAAGCATAAGTGATGACCTTTTAAATTCATCGTGACACACTACAACAGGAGGCTTCAGCCGAGACCTCCTCTTTTATATAATTAATCTCGCTATCCAGGCACAGGCCTCAGCATCCGCCAACGCGTGGTGATGCTGCTCCAATTCATAACCAAAATAAGCGGATACCGTATGTAACTGATAGTTAGGCAGACCTTTCACCCTCCTGCGGGCAGTCTGCAAAGTACAATGAAAAGTATAATCAGGATAATCTAGACAATAAGTTTTAAAGACCGCCTTCAGGCAACTCTCATCAAAACCTTTATTATGGGCAACAAGCGGGAGCCCTTCGATAAGTGGTACAATCTCCTTCCACACATCCGGAAATACCGGTGCTTGTGCCGTATCCGCCAATGTCAGCCCATGCACCCGGGTATTCCAATAAGAATAATACTCCGGTTCGGGACGGATCAGACTATAAAAACTGTCTGTAAACTCTCCATCCCGTACTATCACCACACCGACACTGCATACACTGGTACGCTGCTCGTTGGCAGTTTCAAAATCTATAGCAGCAAAATTTTCCATAATCCCGAACCAGAATTACTGAATTTCATCTACCTGCTGGTAAATCAGATTTCCCCTCTGGCTGATGGTCCATCTGCCATTCTCCTGGCGGACATTCTTTGTATCATCGTCTTCCACATTCCAGGCATAGTCTCCGCCCGGCAGCGAACGGCGATCCAATATTTCATTGGGTTGGTCACCGGAGAAGAATAATTCTACTTGCAATGAGTCGGGAGCAAAAACAATATACGCTGTATTTTCCTTATCTGCCACACTTTCCATGCGGACACCTTTTTCCCAAAGACGGATACAATCTTTCTGCACCTCACTCCATATATATCCGGCGGAAGCGATACAACCATGTTCGTCTTTATCGCTACCTACTACAGGAGATTCATTTTTCTTGTTTTGAGAGTTGCCACAACTCGCCAATGCCATGCCCACACCTACAAAGAGCATGAGATAGATTTTTCCGACTTTCATAAAATTTCCAGTTAAAGTTTTACGGGTCAAAAGTACAAATAAATATGAAGCGAGAGATAAGATAAGCCAAAATCTATTTCTATCACCATCTTAAAAAATCTGAGCATTCTTTTTAATGTCAGTCAGAGTAATATGCCGAATTTTATATACTTAAATACATACAAGCTATTGGATATTTCATTCTTTTTTCGTAATATTACAGCCACATAATAATATATCACTGATATTCTGACTTGCAAATTCACCAATACACAAGCACCATATTTATCAGGCAAAAGATTAATGTTAACCCAATAATACGAAAAAAAACATGAGAGTTTTTTTATTCCTGGCAGGCAGTATTCTTACTCTGTCTCTCCATGCACAGACATTAAATACTACCTCCAATATGCCCAGAAGTGGTGACCGACTCATAAAACATGTAGTTACCACTTGTGAACCCGGGAATACGGGTTCCGAACAAATTTGGAATTTTAGCAACCTGAAACTCAAGAATGCGAGTTATCAGCTGGAGTACACAATGCAAGGTTCCGACAGCATTGTCGCCATTGAACATCGTACGATGTATTATCATTCTATATCCGGAGACAGCCTCTTCTGCCTGGGATATGAAAATCCTACAACTCTTATCACCTACCAGAAACCTGAACTGCTTCTAACCTTCCCCATTTTACAAAACCAAAAAATCAGCGATTACTTCGATGGGAAAGGCCGCTATTGTGAACATTTGTATATCCGGCAACGTGGTAAAAGTACCGTCACAGCCGACGCCTCCGGTGATTTAATACTGCCTGAGGGAGATACCTTGCACAAAGTCCTTCGCATCCACACGCATAAAAAGATTCATCAGAGTATAACCCTGAAAGATAATGCATCAGCCTTACTGCAAGCAGATACTCTCCCATATACCCTAAATTGCGATAGTATAGAATATCTACTAACCAACGACTCTATCCATCAGGAAATAGAGACATGGCGCTGGTACGCCTACGGTTACCGCTATCCGGTAGTAGAAACTATCAAAAGCACGGTTTATCAATACAGCAAACCATACGAGCATTTCTCCACTTCTTTTATCTATTTGCCCGAAGAACAATATTACGACTTACCTTATGACACCGACAATCAAAAAAAACGTGATATGGCAGCGGAGGAACAACTCGAGCGAAAATGGAAAAATATGGATAAATCTCTGGAAAAAGGAACAAATGACGACACTATCAACTACAATTATAGAATAGAAAATAACAGTGACTTATACATTAACTACGAACTGAAACAATCCGGCAACGTCACAGTTTCTCTCTTCAACCTGCAAGGACAACAACTGGCGACAATACAACATACAAGCCTTTCGGCCGGACTCTACAATGAAACGATTTCAATGGATAGCTACCCGACAGGAGAATACCTGCTTCGGATAACAACCGGGGAAAAAGTTTATGCTAAAAAGCTACTTAAGAAATAAGTCAAACGAATTATTTATCATCATTATGAAAAATATCTTATTCGCTATATTAGTGTCAGCATCAATCCTGTCGGTTTATGCTCAAAATCAAGATAGCATACCAACTCCAAACAGTCCTTCCCTGAACAGTCTGGACAATTCTCCTTATATTGTACCCCGTACCATTTCGGATGAAACTGTACTCCCGTCTCCCGAAGCAGCCCAGATGAACCGTTATGTAGACTACCCGGTGTCACGTAATACCGGGACTGCCGACGTACATATCCCTTTATATAATTTATCTCTAAAAGACATACCTTTCTCTATATCCATGTCATATCATACTTCCGGATGTAAAGTAGACGATATCCCCGGAGTGCTTGGACTGGGATGGACCCTAAATGCAGGCGGATGCATCTCCAGAGTAATTCACGGACAACCGGACGAGTCGCTTCCATATCAGCTGAAGACCCGCCAGGAAATAGAAAGTAGTGCTGATTTAGATTATTTAAAGGACATTGTTCACTTGCAGAAAGAAGCCAATCCTGACCGGTATTATTATAATTTCGAGGGTTATTCAGGAAGTTTTATATGCAATCCCAACGGAACAATTACACAATTACCACCCACTAACTTAAAAATACAAAGCATAAATAAGACCTCTAATGGCATTTATGATTTTCTGATAACAACTCCTTCAGGCTGTACCTATTATTTCACAGAGCGTGAGCAGATGAGTTATGAATATTTTCCAACCATTCTGGACAATCTCTACCGTAGTCCTAATTATAGCACAGTATCATGCTGGCATCTCTCAAAAGTAGTATCTCCATATCGTACAGATAGTATTTCACTAACCTACACTACCATTCCTTCGTGGCGACGTGAAGAGTCAGCCAATAGCCTCTCTTCCTCTTTTGTAACCACCACCAACGGAGCAACCGGAACCAGTAGCCAACAGTCAAATGCAATTTCGGCCATACACCGCACTACGTTTTCTAATCAACGGGTATTATCCCAGATAAAAAGCAGGACTACCACTATAAACTTTACCTCTTCTACCATTTCCGGTACCCGCAAATACGGAACTCCCAATATACGTATGGCGAAAATTGACATAAAAAACACGCTTGGCAATACTGTACGTAGCATCACATTCGATAATGACAAATTATTCGGAGACAAACGCTTACGTTTAGAGAGTGTCAGTATTACATCTGGCACCAAGCTACTTGACAAGCGCACCTTTACCTATTACAATGAATATGGCAGCTACAGCGATGACAAAAAAGACTTCTTCGGATACAGTAACTCCGGAATTACCACAACTTTAAAGCACAACAGTATCCTTGACTATTCCGGAAAACTTTCCGGCAACCGGAGCTATCACTTTGCAAGTGCCCGTGCCTTTGCCTTAGAGAGTATCCAGGAACCAACAGGTGCCATCACTACATATACATATGAGGCTAATCGCTGTAACCTTTTCCGTTCTCCGGTAAACATAGGTTTACGTATCCAAAGTATATCCGTGGCCGATCCGGTGACCGGGAAAAGCAAAACAGCCGAATTCACATACGAGAATGAGGCCTGTACCATCAACTTTGACGATATCGGAACAACAGCCTTCATCTCCCTGTCCGGGGTCCGTGCCTCTTACATAGGATCTCCTACCAGCATTAGCACCGGAAGTGTCCGTACCACTTCTTGCCGCATCCCGGGCTATCGTGCCGAAAACGCTATTATATATTATGGGAAAGTGACTGAAACTGTATCCGGGAGTGGTGTCCCGCAAAAAATGAAAACGGTATATGAATATGACACATCCAATTGCCTGCATCCTTTCAAGGGTGCAGGTATATCTTCCAATCCATCGCTCGACCCTGACAATGCCCGTTATTTGGGCACCAAAATATATTATCCTAATTTAAGTCCGGAAACCTACGAAGAATGCAAGCGCATTTATGGCCCGCAGTTCGTAGACGGCTATTTTCAAGAAACCTGTTGGGAAAAGGCCCCACTCATCCACCGTACCATCTATAAATATACACCTTCAGGCTATGAACCCGTAGAAGAAGAAATCAACAGATATTCTCTTGACCGCACAGGTGTCGTACGAACGGGATTCTATGTAGAAAGTATTCTGCGTACCATAGACGCGTCAGGAGTAAGCAAAGAAGATTTTCAGAGTACATCCGACTTTAATTTTTTTGAAACAGAAACCGCTTGCGGACGTTTATTCAAAGATACAACAATCACCATCATACATTACCCTAATTCCGTTTCACACCGTGAAGTAACTTCATATACCTACAACCGTTCCCAAGTGTATTCCAGCCTGACAAATGTACTTCCCCCACCGTTAAGGATCATACTCCCCGGTTTTACGGAAGACAGTACACAATTGGCCGACCATGGCATACTTCAATCCATTAAAACAGTTTGCGGAAACCAAACATTTGAACATTATTATTGCTATTCATCCAATATAACGGGTGGTTTCCTCCAAAGAATTGCCAATGACGGAAATATCAATCTTCCGGTTATGGAGAAATGGGTTATAAATACCAAAGACACAATCTTGCTGAACTGGCAATACGCTGATTTCGGGAGAGGGAATATACGTCCTTCCCGCAAAGTACTTTCATGGAACAGACAGGAAACGGCTTCGCAGACCTTCACCCTGTATGAAAAGGAATATCCACTGGAGACAATCCTCAACCGGCTTTCTCCCACCGCCTACATTTGGAATTTATCCTGGAATTACCCTATTGCAGTAGTACAGGGCACTTCCTATGCAGACACACGAGTACAGATTGCAAGTACTTCCGGCAAAAGCACTGACGAGTGGCTACCGGTTGTGGAAGTATGGCAAAAGCCCGCCGGTTCCTTAACCACATGCTATGATTATGAACCACTCATTGGCTGTACTAAAGTGACAGAGCCCAACGGGAAAGAGACAAATTATCAATATTTAGGAGGTAAACTCAGTAAAATAACAGATCATTCCAAAAAGACAATCGCAGAATATACTTACACCCTGCGTGGAGAAGGTGCAACAGAGAATAGCATTACAACAAGGAACTATCTACACGGAGCGGTGAGTTACCTGGAACAAACCCAATATTACGATGGACTGGGACAGCCTATACAAATATTGGAGAAACAAATCACTCCACTCCGGAATAACCTGCTCCACGTTTTTGAATATGATTGCCTGGGACGCGAGACACGCAATTGGTTACCTATCCCAACCGCAACAAACGGACGTGCCACTAACTACGCCAATCTTTCCGCCAATTATTATGGCGACCCATACGCCTACACGGAAAATACACATGAAGCAGCGCCTATGGAGCAGTTATTAAAGAGAACTCCTCCGGGGAATGATTTCCGGACACACCCGGTTACTTACGAATATCTGGCTAACAGCCCACAGACAGCAGTCTTAAACTGTAATCGTTATGAGGCTGTAAACGATGAACAATTCCGTTGTACCGGTACTTACCCGGCGGGAGAACTGGAACTTATATTAACAACAGATGAAGACGGTCACAAACAATACACATTCACCGACTTCCGGGGAAACACTGTCCTGATACGGCAAGTCAATAATGGAGAATTTTATGACACTTATACCATACATGACGCCCTTGGCAATCCCCTGCTGGTACTTCCGCCAATGGCTTCCGCCTCACTTGGCAGCAGTGGCACGTGGAGCATCCGGAACAACGACATCCTGCAGAAGTACGCTTACTATTATCGTTACGATGCCCGCCGCTTATGCGTAGAGAAGAAACTTCCCGGAGCAGAACCGGTCTATTACGTATACGACAAAACAAGACGTCTCATGTTCTCACAAGATGGAAACCAGCGTACCGCCGGAGAATGGACATTCTATCTTTACGACAAATTCCAACGGCCGACGGTACAAGGCGTATGCAAAAACACCAATACCGCCTCGGCAGCTTCAGTCATCATCAATTGTGAACGTAGCAATGGCAACACAGGCTTGGAAGGCAGCGGATACAGTTCCACTTTCTCGCTGGCCTCACCCGAAGTACATATAGTGAACTACTATGATGACTACGAATTCAAGACACTGCCCGGATTCAACAGCAGCAAATTTTCAACTGCATTTTCAACTGCAAACCCAAACTACGTCAAGGGATATCCGGCGGGCAGTATCACAAAGGTACCGGGAAGCAGTACCAAACTTTATTCTGTCAATATCTACGATATTAAGGGGCAGATTATCCAAAGCCTGTCCGCCAATCACCTGGATGGATACGAAGCAGTGGAGAACACTTATACTTTTACAGGAAAGCCCAAGACTGTGAAGCATGTTCATACCAGTAATGAGAGTAAAGCCAATAAAAATACAATAGAAGAGAACTATACTTATAATTATGATCACGCCGAGCGTATCACATCAATAAATTATACGTTAGGTAACAATACCATAACACTGGCAACAAACACCTATGACGAACTCGGAAGACTGAAAAGTAAGTCACATCATGGTTCTAATGCCAATATCCTCACGTATGACTACAACATACGTGGATGGACTAAGAAAATAGAAAGCCCGAAATTCACTCAGAAGTTATACTATACGGATGGAAACAGCACGCCATGCTACAACGGTAATATCAGCAGTATGACCTGGAAAACGGATGCCGAAGCCACAAGAGGGTATAAGTTAACCTATGACCACCTGAACCGGATGATGAATGCCGGATATGGTGAAGGAGAGGATTTGTCGGCTAACGCAGGACGCTTCTCCGAGATTATCACCGGATATGACAGGAATGGAAATATTCTAGGACTGAAACGTAGCGGAAAGAATTCATCTTCCGCCTATGGGATGATTGATAACCTGGCTCTGACTTACGATGGAAACCAACTAAAAAATGTTACCGATGCCGCAACAGATCCTCTCTACAACGGTGTGTTCAACTTTGTAGACGAAAGCAAGGGAAGTGGAACGGAATATATCTATGATTCCAACGGAAATATGCAGCAGGATTATAACAAGAAAATTAGTAAAATCCAATATAATCTTTTAAATTTGCCTGCAACACTGCAATTTACCAATGGGAACCGGAAAGACTATACTTATAGTGCGGACGGGAAGAAACTGAAAGTCGTGCACAGGACGGCGATAGCAAATATATCTGTCCCCATGGGGCAGATAAAAGAGTTGACGGCAAATCAGGTTTCACAAACCCATACGGTGGATTATTGTGGAAATGTGATCTATGAAAACGGAAGTCTGAGCAAGGTGCTCACAGAAGAAGGATATGCCACTCTGAGCGGGACAACTCCAACATTTTACTATTACCTGAAAGATCATCAGGGAAATAACCGGATGGTGGTGCGTTTGAACGGAACGTCGTGGAACACAGAACAGGTGAACCATTATTATCCTTTCGGAGGAGTATTTGAGGTAGATACTGAAACTTCGGGAAAACAGTCCTATAAGTATAACGGGAAAGAGTTGGACAGGATGCATGGGCTGGATTGGTATGATTATGGGGCAAGGCATTATGAAGCAGCTTTGGAAATATTTACTACGATGGATCCAATGGCAGAATTATATTATAATCGGTCTCCATATGGTTATGCATTAAACAATCCATTAAGATTTACTGATCCGAGTGGAGCGATTCCCGTTGACAGTGTTAAATGGGATACTTTTGATTCTGTCAATGATCAGATAGATCTAAAAGAAATATCAGTTATAGCTGAGAGTCCTTGGACTATTGCAGAACGAGGGGGTATATACTTTATGTATAATGTATTTACAAATCAGCGTGGACGCGTTGTTGGAGAAAAAGGATTAGAAAACAAGGATTGGGTTGTATTTGATATATTACTAGCTGGAAGATTGTCTAGAGCAAGGGTTGCAAGTGCCAGTGCCATTTCTACACAAGAAGCACTACATAAACTTTCAGAATCAGCTATTACTAAGGGGGTTAATTATGTAATGAGGAACCCTAATAAGATTAATCATATTTTTAATCAAGCAAGGCATAATTTGGCTTCTTTAGTAACTAGGCTTGGCGGACAAGAAAATACCGTAAGAACTGTGCTAAATACACTAAATTCCGCAGGAAACTTGCCAGTTTCAGGACTTTTTGAAAGTACTATTAGTATTGGTGGTACAAACATTACAGTTAGAGGAATAGTCCAAGAGGGATTTCCCAAAATAGCGACAATGTTTATACCATAATTACATCCATTAATAAAAAAACAGAACTTGAATGTTTATATATAGCTGATTGGTATGTGATAGAGGTTTCGTTCTCTTTTTTATGGTTAAACGGTTGATTTATGATGAAAAAGATAGTATATAAATATGGTATTTTCGCTAAGGTAATCGGTAGGGCTAGCATGGCTATTATCTACAAATATCAACAAAGTTAACAAAAAACTTATTGGAGAGCTAATATACGCTAATTCAGCTCTTCCATAACTAATTATTTTATATTATGGAATGGAGAAAAAAGATAAAAGATTATTTTAAGAATGGCAATTATGCATATTCTATTGCTTTACTGAAAAGAAATATATTAGAAAAAAATGATTTATTAGATACATTTATCAATCTAATCTATGTGTATTTGTATTCTATTGTTGAAACAGATATATCAAAAGAAACTAAACAGATCTATTTAAAGGATTTAAATTCTACCTTTAAAATTTTTATTGAAGATGAAGAGTATATAAACGATCCTGAGTTTTTGTTTTATACTGCTTACATAGCATCTTCTTTGGGTGAGTTTTACTTAGATTTAACCTGTAATGATATAGAACGAATGTTTGAAAAGTCTTTCCGAATAGATTCTTTAAATTTGCTTTATATTTGGGGGTATTCTCCATATTTGAATGTAGACTATACTAAAATGAGAAAAGAGTATGCCATAAAAATAGTGAGTAATAATAAGTATCTGGAAAGTATTAAGGGAAAAGCCATTGTTGGAAATAATCTATTAGCTACTTTATGCTTTGAGGCTGGCATCAATAGTATTTAAAATAAGGTCTATCTATTTCACTTTACAGTCTGAATATGTTTTTTGATGTATATGTTATTACGTATGCGTAGAGAAGAAACTTCCCGGAGCAGAACCAATCTATTACGTAAAAATATTAAAAAATATGATTTATAACAAATATGAAATTTCGATAGTCAGTCCTTTTGACAGAGAATATTTAGTTGCTGAAATAGCTAAAGATGATAACTTTTATGCTGAAATAAATCAAGAAAACGGCTATTTAGAGATTCAGATATATTGCAATGTAAATGAAGTGAAACATTTAGAACTTCAACGTTTCTGTGAGGTTTTATACAAAACTAAGTTGTATTTAGCTCCTACTAATATCAAAAATATTATAATAAAAAATGAATTCCATATAAAAGAAGAAGTAAATGAAGACAAGAAGTGGATACATTTATATTACCGGAAAAAGAAAGTAGCTATTTGCTATTTGTTGAGAGATAGTATTGAACTAAATATAATTGTATAAAGTAAACGTTTAACCTTCCCCTTCGATTCTTTTTATAATATATTAATGAGAATTCATGAGAGACTGCGTAGTTTCATTTAAGCAACATAAACTATTTAAAGTCCACTTAAATATAATCATATTGGCAGGAGCGATTCTGATTCAAATTGAGCTAATAAATGTTGCGAGTAAAAGCTTAATAGGCATAAAATAGTCTAAGCAGCGCTCTCGTTTGGGCTTTGTATCTCGCTTTACAGCCAAAATATGCTTTTTTGATGTGTACGTTATTACGAAGCACAGAGAAGAAAACTTCCAAAGCACAATCGGTCTATTATGCATACGATAAGACGAGACATCTCATGTTCTCACAAGATTGAAACAAAACGCCATGTTACAACGGAAATATGCAGCAGGATTATAACAAGAAAATTAGCAAAATCCAATATAATCTTTTAAATTTGCCTGCAACACTGCAATTTACCAATGGGAACCGGAAAGACTATACTTATAGTGCGGACGGGAAGAAACTGAAAGTCGTGCACAGGACGGCGATAGCAAATATATCTGTCCCCATGGGGCAGATAAAAGAGTTGACGGCAAATCAGGTTTCACAAACCCATACGGTGGATTATTGTGGAAATGTGATCTATGAAAACGGAAGTCTGAGCAAGGTGCTCACAGAAGAAGGATATCTTAGGGCATCCTTCAGTTCAATACAGTAAAAAAGACACGTAGCGTCGGAGAAATTTTAGATTATCAAGTACCAGATGGAATGGGAACTCATTTTTCGTCTGATGGTAAGACTTTTATAGGATTTCTAGAGCCAAATAGATAATTGGGTACTTGAGTACACTAAAATAATTAGACTTATTAATTAGAAAATGTATTTTCAAATACAAATATTAGTACACGAATATATGGGAAATTTTTTAATACAAATAGCAAGTGTCCCTTATCGAGATAAATTAATTGCAGAGATTCAGTATAACAATTATATTATTGCTGAATTAAATCAAGAACGTGACGAAGTACGAATAGAAGTATTTTCATATGATGATCTTTCTGTTGATTTTTCCGTAGATGATTTTATAGAAACAATAAAAACAGCTAAAAGGAAGTTAATGGGAGAGTAAATTATTTTCCCTATTCAACAAAATCAAGCGGTAGTACACTTGAATGGAGCATCATAAAACCCCGAACTGGTGAATCATCACTATCTATTCGGAGAAGTATTTGAAGCGAATACTGATACTTCGGGAAAACAGTCCTATAAATACAACGGGAAAGAGTTGGACAGGATGCATGGGCTGGATTGGTATGATTATGGGGCGAGAATGATGGATACGGCATTGGGGAGATGCCATGTAATGGATACTTCAAATAACAGACAGGGAAGCATTTGACTTTACCCTGCTCATTTATAACTCTATAGTAAGTCCTATTGGATGTCAACCTTGGTCAACAGGCCTGTTAACCTTGGTTGATCGGCCTGTTAACCAAGGTTGGCAGGCCGATCAACCAAGGTTGACATCCAATTATTCCTAAGAGTGAACGGGATATTCCTTAGGAGAAAACAAAATCATGGCTTATATAAAACCAATTAATACCTTATGATTAGAACAAACAACTATGGCAATCTTATCGTTTACACGGGGAAAAAAGGCTAAAAAACATCAGATTACAGATCCATCCGATATATGCATCATACGATAGGATACTACGTATGACAGAACAAGTTACGATATAGAAATGTAAAATTTGCGCGTGAGAGTAAGCCCCCTACTCTCACGCGCAAACTCTACCCTCACTCGCACCTAACATTTTAGCTATCAACGATTTATTTTGAAAGTGAGAGTAGTGATAGTAGATTGAGACTAACTTTAAATGTAAACGCACTCAGGACCTCAATATTATTGGAAAGACACAGACTTGAAAATTCCACTTATCTGATCTGTCCTATTGTTATACCGACAACATTCAGTACATTTGCAGAAATATTGTGCGACTGAATATGGCTTTACCAATAAATATAGAAGACTTAATAAAAGGCAACACTGTTGAATGGGAGAGGATAGAGTTTAAATCCGGGTGGAATCCGGAAACCATTATCCACACCATGGTACTCTGGTGTCCTGCAGGAGACAATCGCATGTACTCCGCTCCCATAACACTTGGTACAAAAGCACAACGACAACCCTATATACGTGTAGGTAGCGAGAGCATTGTAGCCCGTGAATATCGAAACAGACGTATCGGTGATTTCCTGAAGGAGTTGCAATTAACAGAAGGGAGAGGTACAGGCTTTCCTGCTATATATGACGCATTGGAGGCAAATGGTTCTCCCAAACCTGTTTTTGAAACAGACGATGATAGTACTTACTTTTTAGCAACAATTCCAGCGCATATTTTAGCGGATCAAACATTTATAAAGCCAAATATCAATCTTGATATTAAACTTAGTTTCAATACCATTGATGACCTTATTAATTTCACAAACCAAGTTAGCGACCAAGTTAGCGATCTCTTAAATAGGAAAGTGCACAATAGAGTGAAAGAAATGCTGATACTTTTGCAAAAGAGAATTCCGCGAACAGAGCTTTTTGAAATGATGGGATTAAAAAAACACTCAGATAACAGACTGTAGAAAATAGAAGATTTAATAAACTCATAAAATCTCATGGAACATCCTCTTTCCCAATTCAAGTATTGCCCCAAGTGTGGCTCCATACACTTTGAAATCAACAACGAAAAATCAAAACGCTGTGCCGACTGCGGATTTGTATATTACTTCAACCCCTCCGCCGCCACCGTAGCCTTGATTATGAATGAACGGAACGAACTATTGGTATGCCGCCGCGCCAAAGCCCCGGCCAAAGGAACACTCGACTTGCCGGGCGGTTTCATCGACATGGCCGAAACCGGAGAAGAAGGAGTGCGCCGTGAAGTGAAAGAAGAAACAGGCATGGAAGTGAATAAGGCGGAATATCTTTTTTCCTTACCTAACATATATGTGTATTCCGGTTTCCCCGTCCACACGCTGGATCTGTTTTTCCGTTGCACAGTAGCTGATACGCTGCATTACAAAGCAATGGATGACGCCGCAGACCTGTTTTTTATCCCATTAAAAGAGATACGCACAGAAGATTTCGGACTGGGGTCTATCCGGAAAGGATTAGGAATATTCCTGAAAGAAATGAGCGAATAATTATTCAACCGACACCTGTATATCCTAAAAAAGCCAAATAAGTGTAACAAATTCGACTTAAAACCCGTACTTTTGTAAAAACGCGTTGCATTATGAAGAATAAAATCTCCCGAATACTGTGCACGGCTCTCTGCTGTGCACCCCTGCTCGCTACAGCACAGACCAGCGAGAAAATCACTTCCCCCCAACGACTTTATCAGGAAGGACAATCATTGTTCCAACAAAAAGCTTACGCTGCCGCCATCCCGCCACTCCAGGCCTTTGTGCGCCAGGTAGACGCTGAAGGCAAACCATTGCCTGCCGAAGGCGAACGGATGGAGGCTGAATATATGCTGGTATGCGCCGCTTATGAACTGAAAGATACGAAAAGTATAGATAAATTGCGTGCCTATCTGGATGAGTACCCCGATACTCCATACGCTAATCGCATTTATGCACTCATGGCTTCCGTATACTTCTTCGAAGGAAACTATGATGCGGCTATGGCTATGTTCAATGCTTCCCGCCTCGACTTGCTTGGAAATGAAGAACGGGATGACATGACCTATCGCCTCGCCACCTGCTACCTGAAAACAGGAAATGTGAAAGAAGCCGCCATCTGGTTCGAGACGCTTCGTAGCACCAGCAAGAAATATGTTGCGGATTGCACTTATTACCTTTCATACATCCGCTATACCCAGCAGCGCTACGATGACGCCCTGACTGGCTTCCTGTCCTTGCAGGATAATGAAAAGTATAAAGCATTGGTGCCTTATTATATAGCAGAAATTTATCTGATAAAGAAGAATTATGATAAGGCGGAAATCGTCGCACAGAATTACTTGTCTGCCTACCCCAACAATGAATATACCGCAGAAATGTATCGTGTTCTGGGTGATGCGGACTATCACTTCGGAAAATACCACGAAGCAATGGGAGCATTTGAAAAGTATCTGGCAAACAACAAAGAGGAAGCTCCCCGCCGGGATGCGCTGTACATGCTGGGACTTTCATATTATCACTCCGGTGTGTATACCAAAGCAGCCAACACCCTCGGGGAAGTAGCTACAGGAAATGATGCGCTTTCACAAAATGCCTATCTGCACATGGGCTTGTCGTACCTGCAAATGGGAGACAAGAACAAAGCGCGTATGGCATTTGAACAGGCTTCCGCCTCTAATGCAAACATGCAGATCAAGGAGCAGGCCGCATACAACTATGCCCTCTGTATTCACGAAACTTCTTATTCCGCTTTCGGTGAATCTGTCACCGTTTTCGAAAAGTTCCTCAATGAATTCCCCAATTCCCAGTATGTGGATAAAGTCAGCAGTTATCTGGTAGAGGTGTATATGAATACCCGCAGTTATGAAGCTGCCCTGAAATCCATCGAACGTATCACCCATCCGGGTGCTGCCATTCTGGAGGCTAAACAGAAAATCCTGTTCCACCTCGGCACCCAGTCTTTTGCAAATACACAATTCCAGGAAGCTATCGGTTATTTCAACCAGTCTATCGCTTTGGGGCAATACAACTTGCAAACCAAAGCGGATGCCATCTATTGGAGAGGTGAATCTTATTATCGCCTGAACCGGATGCAGGAAGCTGCCCGTAACTTTAACGAATATCTGAACCTGACTCCGGACAGGAATACGGAGACTTATGCATTGGCATATTATAATCTGGCTTATATTGCTTTCCACGAAAAAGATTATACGCTTGCACAAAACCGCTTCCTGAAGTTTACACAACTGGAAAAAGGAGAAAATGCCACCGCACTTGCCGACGCCTATAACCGTATAGGCGACTGCCACCTACATGTTCGCCGTTTTGATGAAGCCAAACAATACTATAATAAAGCTGAGAATATGGGAACTCCCGCAGGAGACTACTCATTCTATCAGTTGGCTTTAGTAGCCGGCCTACAAAAGGATTATGACGGCAAAGTGGCATTACTCAACCGTCTGTCCGGCAAATATCCGAATTCTCCTTACGCCATAAATGCACTTTATGAAAAAGGACGTTCGTATGTACAGACCAACAACAGCCGCCAGGCCATCGCAGCCTTCAAAGAGTTACTGGATAAATATCCGGAAAGTCCGGTCAGCCGGAAAGCTGCCGCTGAAATTGGCTTGCTGTACTATCAGAACGATGATTATGATCGTGCGATAGAAGCATACAAGCATGTTGTAACACAATATCCGGGTAGCGAGGAAGCACGTCTTGCCATGCGAGACTTGAAATCCATTTATGTGGATGCCAACCGCGTAGATGAGTTTGCCGAATTGGCGGCTAAAGTACCGGGGGAAATTCGTTTCGACGCCAGCGAACAGGACTCACTGACTTACATCGCTGCTGAAAAGGTATACATGAAAGGAGACATTGCACCAGCAAAGGCAAGCTTTATACGCTATCTGCAAAGTTATCCCAACGGTGCATTCAGCCTGAATGCGCACTATTACTTGTGTGTCATCGGCAAAGAGCAGAAAGATGAAGAAGCAGTACTGGAACACGCCGGTAAGCTGTTGGAATATCCGGACACTCCCTACTCACAGGAAGCACTTATCGCACGGGCTGAAATACTATTCAACCGTAAACATTTCGACCAGGCACTTACCGACTACAAGCAGTTGAAGGCAAAAGCGACCACCACCGAACGTCGCCAGCTTGCAGCAACCGGTATGCTACGCAGTGCAGCCATGATGCAGGATGATGTAGAAACAATCGCTGCTGCTACAGACATGCTTGCCGAGGCTAAGCTGACACCGGAACTGCGCAACGAAGCCCTGTATTTCCGCGCTAAAGCATACTTGAACCAACAGGCCGACAAAAAAGCGATGAACGATCTTCAGGCATTGGCTAAAGATACACGCACTCTCTATGGAGCCGAAGCTAAATACTTGGTTGCCCTGCAACTGTATAAAGCCCATGAGTATGCTGCCGCCGAGAAAGAAATACTTAACTTCATCGAACAAAGTACACCACACGCTTACTGGCTGGCACGCAGCTTTATTTTGCTGTCTGATGTATATGTAGCCATGGATAAGAAACTGGATGCACGCCAATACTTATTGAGCCTGCAGCAGAATTACCATGCTGACGATGACATTGAACAGATGATCAATGAAAGACTGGAAAAACTGAAATAAGAAGAGTAGTAAAGTAGTAAGTAGTAAAGTAGAATAGCGATATGAAGAAATCTCAATATATATTCGGAGCATTGGCACTAATAGCCTTCCCGAACTGGGCACAGGCCCAAACGCAAGCTAAAGACACTACCCTGAGCCGCACGGTCGTGGTAGAACAAGAATATAATCCGGACATCATGGATGCTTCCAAGGTAAATGTATTGCCACAAGTGGCACCGCCAACTGTCAGCAAAAAAGCAGTAGAATATGATGCAACGTTGGTACCGGAAGGAAATATCCCCGCAAGTACCATGCAGGCTTATACCGGAACAGAAAGCCAAGACAAAGCACAACGCGGATACGCGCGCCTAGGATATGGGAATTATGGGAACCTAGACGCACGCGCCAATTACTTATTTATCCTTCCCAATAGCGATAAGCTAAATCTGAACTTCCACATGAACGGCATGGACGGCAAATTAAAAGTACCCGATTTTGCGGAGAAATGGGATGCACGTTACTACCGTACACGCGTTGGCATGGACTATGTACATGCTTTCCGGAAAGTGGACTTAAATGTAGCCGGCAACTTCGGTCTGAGCAATTTCAACTTTATGCCCTATAGTATAAACAACAAACAGAAATTCCTGTCGGGCGATGTACATTTTGGAGTCAAATCGACAAGCGAAGACTTACCTTTTCAGTTTCATGCCGAAACGAACCTGATGTTCTATGAACGCCAGTATGACCTCTCTCAGAAAGATGCACAGGAAGCGATGGTACGGACCAAAGCAGGTGCAATAGGTTCTATCTCCGAAGAACAATCTGTAGGAGTAGACCTGGCAATGGACAATGTATTTTATAAGAACAATCTTTTTGATGATTATACATCTGTAGAACTCAATCCTTACTACTTGTATCAGAATGATGACTGGAAAATCCGACTTGGCGCCCATGTGGATTTTGCTTTCGGATTTGGCAAGAAGTTCCGGGTATCACCGGACGTCACTGCCCAATATATCTTCTCTGACAGTTACATTCTTTATGCCCAGGCCACAGGCGGACGCCGAACCAATGACTTCCGCAGGCTGGAAACCGTTTCGCCTTACGGACAGAGTGAAATACAGCTGGATGCCACTTACGAGCAACTGAATGCCGCACTCGGATTCAAGACCAGTCCTGTAACAGGCTTATGGTTCAACCTCTATGGTGGATACCAGGATTTAAAGAACAACCTTGCCTCTGCCGGAGTTTCAAGCTATATCGTAGATACCGACAACCAATCGTACCTCCAACTGTTCCAAAGAAACATGCATAACATCTATGCAGGTGCCGAGGTCAGCTACAGCTATAAAGACATTCTCTCTTTTTCCGCCTCAGGTGTTTACCGTGACTGGAAAGTTGCAAAGGTAGAAGAGGATAACGGAGATTGGCTACTTGCCTATATGCCTTCTTTCGAAGCAAACATTCACGCAGATATCCGACCGATCTCCTCAGTCCTGATCAGCCTCGGATACCAGCACATCACTCGTGAGAAAATAGAAAACGAGCGGGTAGATCCCGTTGGTAATCTTTACCTCGGTGGTAGCTACGAAGTTTTCAAAGGTATCTCTATTTACGCCCGTGTAAACAATTTATTGAACAAAGACTATCAATATTATTGGGGATATCCTACAGAAGGTACCAATTTCGTGGGTGGTGTGAGTTTCCGTTTTTAACAAGCAACGAGGCAAAAAAAGTCATTTTTACTAAAAAAGAATATATTCTCCACATATTATAAGGTGGAAACAATTGTTTTTTTCTACTTTTGCGGGCGAATTCAGTGACAGGAGTCACTATAAAACAGAAATTTATGCCAAAAAACCTTGTCATTGTCGAGTCACCGGCAAAAGCAAAAACAATTGAGAAGTTCCTGGGAAAAGATTATAAGGTTCTTTCCAGCTATGGTCATATACGCGATTTGAAGAAAAAAGAATTCAGTATTGACGTTGAAAAGAACTTTGAACCGGACTATGAAATCCCGGAAGATAAAAAAACGCTGGTAAAGACACTGAAATCTGAAGCGAAAGAAGCAGATACCGTATGGTTGGCTTCCGATGAGGACCGCGAGGGAGAAGCCATCGCGTGGCACTTGTATGAGGTATTGAAACTCAATCCGGAACATACCAAACGCATCGTATTCCATGAAATTACCAAAACCGCTATATTAAAGGCTATTGAGCAGCCTCGAAACATTGACATCAATCTTGTCAATGCGCAACAGGCTCGCCGCATCCTCGACCGTATCGTGGGTTTTGAATTATCGCCCGTACTGTGGAAGAAAGTAAAGCCTGCACTTTCTGCCGGACGTGTACAATCAGTAGCCGTACGTCTCATCGTAGAGCGCGAACGTGAAATACATGCTTTCCAAAGTGAAGCATCTTATAAGGTCACTGCCATTTTCCTGGTTCCCGACACGGACGGCAAACTTGTGGAGATGAAAGCAGAACTTGCACGTCGCCTCAAGACTAAAGCAGAAGCTCAGAAACTATTGGAACATTGCCAGGCAGCAATGTTTACCATTGAAGACATTACAACCCGCCCGGTAAAGAAAAGTCCGGCCGCACCGTTCACCACTTCTACCCTGCAACAGGAAGCTGCACGTAAGCTTGGTTTCACAGTTGCTCAAACCATGATGGTGGCTCAGAGACTGTATGAATCCGGACGTATCACTTATATGCGTACCGACTCGGTAAACTTATCGGAATACGCAATCAACGGCAGTAAAGAAGCCATCGCCAACATGATGGGGGACAAATATGTGCATCCACGTCACTTCAGCACCAAGACTAAAGGGGCACAGGAAGCACACGAGGCTATCCGTCCTACATATATGGAACAGGCGCAAATAGAAGGTAGTGCACAGGAGAAGAAATTGTATGACCTGATCTGGAAACGCACTATAGCTTCCCAGATGGCAGATGCCGAACTGGAAAAGACAACAGCAACCATCAGCATCAGCAATGCATCTGATACATTCAATGCGACCGGAGAAGTGGTAAAATTCGACGGTTTCCTGCGTGTATACAGAGAATCTTATGATGATGATGTGGAGCAGGAAGATGAAAGCCGTCTGTTACCTCCTTTGAAGAAGGGACAGAAACTACAGTACCAGAATATAACTGCTACGGAACGTTTCACGCAACATCCACCCCGTTATACTGAAGCAAGCCTGGTACGCAAACTGGAAGAGTTGGGTATCGGTCGTCCTTCAACTTATGCACCTACTATTTCTACTGTACAGCAGCGTGAGTATGTAGAGAAGGGAGATAAGACCGGCGAAGAGCGTTTATACAATGTGATTACCTTGAAAGAAGATAAGATTGCAGATGATACACGCACTGAGATTACCGGGGCTGAGAAAGCCAAACTGTTACCTACAGATACCGGTACAGTTGTAACCGACTTTCTGATGCAATACTTCCCCAGCATCATGGACTACAACTTCACGGCAAGCGTAGAAAAACAATTCGACGAGATAGCAGAAGGCGATACAAAATGGACGACTATCATGAAGACGTTCTATAAAACGTTCCATCCATCTGTAGAAAGTACCCTCGCAGCCAAGAATGCACATAAGACCGGAGAACGCTTATTGGGAGACGATCCTGTCAGCGGCAAACCTGTTTCAGTCAAGATTGGACGTTTCGGTCCGGTAGTACAGATAGGAACTGCGGAAGATGAAGAAAAACCTCGTTTTTCTCCTCTGAAGAAAGGTATGTCTATCGAGACTATTACTCTGGAAGAAGCAATGGAGCTATTCAAGTTGCCACGTACTCTTGGAGAACATGAAGGTAAAACTGTCAGCGTCAATGCCGGACGTTTCGGGCCATACATCTATTATAATGGCACCTATACTTCACTCCCCAAAGGAGCAGATCCTATGGAAATAGAATTGGAAGAGGCTCTGGAGTTAATTAAGGAGAAAGCGGAAGCAGAAGCCAAGAAGCATCTTAAAAAATTCGAAGAAGAACCGGATTTGGAAATCATGAACGGAAGATATGGCCCTTATATCGCTTATAAAGGCAACAATTATAAGATTCCAAAGGATATCGTTCCGGAAGATTTAAGTTTGGATGCCTGCCTGGAAATCGTCAAACTGCAAAGTGAAAAAGCTGCATCGGCTCCGGCAAAACCGAAGCGTGGAAGATATGCCAAAAAGAAAGCATAAAGCGATTCATTATAAAACAATCAGCCTCGGAATGACCCTTTCATTCCGAGGCTGATTGTTTTATAATATTATCTGTAATTACATTCTGTCCGGTACTTCAATACCCAGCAATCCCATGCCGAGACGAACTACTTTAGCCACATTCTCCGACAAAGCAAGGCGGAATACTTTCACAGCTTCATCCTCTTCGCGCAGAATACTAAAATCGTGGTAGAACTGATTATATTCTTTCACCAGATCATAAGTATAGTTGGCAATGATAGACGGACTGTAATCTGAGCCTGCCTGCTTCACAATAGCTGCGAAATCAGCCACCATTTGGATAAGTCCTTCCTCTTTCTCACTCAACTCGATGCCTACAGGAATTTCAGCCGGAATTACGATGCCGGCTTCAGCCGCCTTACGCAGTACAGATTGAATACGCGCATACGTATATTGAATGAACGGTCCTGTATTCCCGTTAAAGTCGATTGACTCTTTCGGATTAAACGTCATATTCTTGCGGGCATCCACTTTGAGGATAAAGTATTTCAAAGCACCCAATCCTACAATTCGGGCGATATTATCAGCCTCTTCCTGAGTCAAACCATCCAGTTTTCCCAGTTCATTTGAAGTTTCCTTAGCAGTGTTCACCATTTCCTCAATCAAATCATCGGCATCTACTACTGTACCTTCACGACTCTTCATCTTACCCTCAGGTAACTCGACCATACCATAAGAGAAATGCACAAGCCCCTTTCCCCATTCGAAACCGAGTTTATCGAGCAAGATAGAAAGCACCTGGAAATGGTAGTTCTGCTCATTACCTACAACATAAATCATTTTGTCAATAGGATAATCTGCAAAACGTAACTTAGCCGTACCGATATCTTGAGTCATATAAACAGAAGTTCCATCGGCACGGAGCAACAATTTGTGATCCAAACCTTCAGGAGTAAGGTCAGCCCATACAGAACCGTCTTCTTTCTTATAGAAGAAACCTTTTTCAAGACCTTCCATAACTTTCTCTTTACCTTCAAGATAGGTATTTGACTCATAATATATTTTGTCAAAACCTACACCCATCTTACGATAAGTTTCATCAAAACCTTCGTACACCCAATTATTCATTTTTGCCCAAAGTGCACGTACCTCCGGATCACCGGCTTCCCATTTTACCAGCATTTCACGGGCTTCGTTCATCAAAGGAGAGGCAGCTTCTGCTTTTGCTTTAGCTTCTTCTTCCGTCGCACCTTCAGCCTGGAATTTAGCCATCAGTTCTTTTACCTCGGCTTTATAGTGTTTATCAAAAGCTACATAATAGTCACCCACCAAGTGATCGCCTTTTTTACCGGATGATTCAGGAGTTTCACCATTTCCATATTTGGACCATGCCAACATGGATTTACAGATATGAATACCGCGGTCGTTCACAATATTCGTCTTTACCACTTTGTTGCCGTTCGCCATAACGATGTTGGCCAAGGCATTACCCAAAAGGTTATTGCGTACGTGACCCAAGTGAAGCGGTTTGTTGGTATTGGGTGAAGAATATTCTATCATAACCAACGGAGAGTGATCCGTGGCAGCAGCAATACCATATTGTTTATCGGCATGAATGCCGTTCAGTAACTCAATCCAAGCAGAAGAAGCAATGGTCAGGTTCAGGAAACCTTTGATGACATTGAACGCAGCAACGGAAGGTTCATTAGCTTTCAGATATTCACCGATCTCTTGTGCTGTCTGCTCCGGTCCCTTCTTTGACATGCGCAGGAAAGGAAAAACTACCAGCGTGAGGTGTCCCTCAAATTCTTTCTTGGTTTTTTGCAATTGTACCTGTGCGGCAGGCACATCCTGTCCGTACAGCGCTTTCAGTCCATTGATTACGGACATTACCAGTTTATCTTCTATATTCATGATTTAAAAGTATTTTCCGGGTGCAAAGATACTATATTTTGGCGAATTAAGTACTCCGTTTGTAGGGATAATAAAAAAGGAGGTGCTCGTGCATCTCCTTTCCTATTCTTTATTCGTAGCCGTCTTTATCCGATAGCCAAAGTCAACTCCATACCAGGTTTAAACTTAGCAACTTTCTTTGCAGGAATCGTAATGCTCTGCTTGGTAGAAGGATTAATGCCCAGACGCGCCGCTCTTTCAGATACAGCAAACGTACCGAAACCAACCAATGATACTTTATCACCAGCCTTTAGAGCTTTTGTGATTGATGCCATGAAAGCCTCCAATGCTTTCTTAGAATCTGCTTTTGTCAAACCGGATTCTGCTGCCATAGCGCTGATAAGTTCTGACTTGTTCATAAATTTAAAATTTAATAATTAATATGTTACACAAAAGATATCTGCAATAGAATTTCACAAAGCTCTACAAAAATAGAGTAATATTTCTGAATATCAAATAAAAACATTAAAAAAAGATTGGATTTTGGCGAAAAAAAAGGAATAGAAAGTCGTTTTTCTGTTATAGAACAGAATTTATTCGTATTTTTGCCGAATAAAGCGAAAACAGGCTGCACCTCAACATAATCAAGCGAGTCTGCTTCTGTTTTCGGTTTGCACTATTTTTGCAACTCAATGAATGAAATAACAGATTATGAATGCCATACCAACAGTTACTAAGAACCTATTAATCATTAATGTACTGGTCTTTCTTGCAACCATTGTTGCTCAAAGTTACGGTATAGATATAGACCGCTATTTAGGACTTCACTTTTTCCTTGCTGATAATTTCAATGTGGCACAACTTATCACATACATGTTTATGCATGGTGGATTCACGCATCTATTTTTTAACATGTTCGCTTTGTGGATGTTTGGTCGTATCCTCGAACAAGTGTGGGGGCCGAAACGCTTCCTGTTCTATTATCTGGTATGTGGTATCGGTGCAGGATTTATACAGGAAATCGTTCAATATGTTCATTATGAAATGGTGCTTTCCGCATACGACAGCGTCAACACGGGCTATTCTGTCATTCCAATGAAAGAGTATCTTAACATGATGACTACCGTAGGAGCGTCGGGAGCTATATATGCCATCCTGCTGGGATTCGGAATGTTGTTCCCTAACCAGCCGTTATTTATCTTCCCGCTGCCGTTCCCGATCAAGGCCAAGTACTTCGTTATCGGATATGCATTGATTGAACTGTATGCAGGATTTGCTAACAATCCGGGTGACAACGTAGCTCACTTTGCACACTTGGGTGGTATGATATTCGGTTTTATACTGATCATGTACTGGAGAAAAAAAGACAGAGGAAATGGGTACTATTACAACTGATCTTAAAGAAGCTTTTCGAAGAGGGAATATTTATATCCAACTGATTTATATCAACGTAGCCGCCTTCGTGGTTACTACGCTGACTGAAGTTTTTTTGCAGCTATTCAACCGTAGCCTTGGCGGGGTATTTGAATGGTTGGAACTTCCTGCTTCATTTACCCAATTCATCATACAACCTTGGTCACTGTTCACATACATGTTTATGCATGCAGGTTTTCTGCATATTCTGTTCAACATGCTATGGCTATATTGGTTTGGCGCACTGTTCCTGATGTTCTTCTCTGCAAAGCATTTGCGGGGAGTTTATATATTGGGAGGTATTTGTGGCGGATTGCTGTACATGGTGGCATATAACGTTTTTCCGTATTTCCGTCCGATGGTTGACTACTCATTTATGCTGGGAGCATCTGCTTCTGTGCTTGCTATTGTAGCTGCAACCGCATATCGTGAACCAAACTATCCGATACGATTATTCCTATTTGGCACAATACGACTGAAGTATCTGGCACTGATTGTTATCGGCACTGATTTACTGTTCATCACATCCAGCAATGCAGGTGGACATATCGCCCATTTGGGTGGCGCATTAGCAGGAGTCTGGTTTGCAGCCGGACTGAGTAAAGGCAGAGACATTACATCTTGGATTAATAAGACTCTGGATGCTATTTCAGTATTCAGCTTCAAGCCTCGCAAGCCCAAAATGAAAGTGCATTATGGTAACAGTCGTCAGAAAGACTACGATTACAACGCCCGCAAGAAAGTTCAGTCAGAAGAAATAGATCGCATCCTCGACAAACTAAAAAAATCGGGATACGAAAGCCTGACTACGGAAGAAAAGAAAAGTCTTTTTGACGCGAGCAAACGATAATATAGAAATATGGGAATAAGGCATATTGGCAGATTCGTCGCTTATCTGATTTTAGCGGTCAACATCTTCTTCATAGGTTTGTTGCTTCTTACCGCTTACAGCCCGTATATTAAGCCGGTTGCACATCCCGTGGAGTCCTGTTTCGGACTGACATTTCCTATCTTTCTGGTGACTAATATTTGTTTTCTGATCTTTTGGCTGATTATCCAGAACTATAAGTTTGCATTAGTCACATTGATAAGTCTACTTCTATGCTATCCGCAGATACGGACTTATTTTCCTATTAATTTTCATACGGACAAGTTACCGGAGAACAGCTTCAAAGTTTTATCGTACAATATAATGGGATTCGATGGAGCCGTTAAGAAAGACGGAGAGAACCCTATTTTAAATTATCTGAAGAACAGTGGAGCAGACATCTTATGCCTACAAGAGTACCAGACCATTGAATCTTCTCATTATCTCAGTCAGAAAGATGTCGAGAAAGCTCTGAAAGATTATCCCTATCATAAAATTCAAACTGTAGGAAGCGAAAAAGGCCATACTAACCGGATAGCCTGTTATTCCAAATACCCCATACTTTCGTCCCGCAGATTAGATTATGCCAGCGAATACAATGGTTCTGCAGTTTATGAGCTAAAAATAGGGGAAGATACTGTAATGCTTATCAACAACCATCTGGAATCTAATAAACTAACGAAAGAAGATAAAGTTGTCTATGAAAGTATGCTCAAATCTCCCGAAACGAAAAAGGTAAAAAGCGGCGCCCGCCTGCTTATCCGCAAACTGGCAGAAGCTTCTGCCATCCGTGGTTCGCAAGCCGACAGCATCGCACAAGAAATTGCATCGTCACAGCACCCTTATATTATCGTATGCGGTGACTTTAACGATACACCCATCTCCTACGCTCACAGAGTTATCGGCCAGGGACTGAATGACACTTTCACACAATCAGGCCGCGGACTGGGTATCTCTTACAATCAAAACAAATTCTACTTCAGGATTGACAATATCCTGGCAAGTAAAAATCTAAAATCTTATAATTGTACGGTAGACCGATCTATAAAAGAATCTGACCATTATCCAATCTGGTGTTATCTGAAGAAAAAAGAATAAAGAAAAAAATGATTAATATCTAATACTTAAAACTATGTTTAAGAAGTGTATTTTTATTTTAGCTACAAGTTGTATGATGTACTCCTGTACCACACAAACGGAAACAAATCCGTTTGTGTCTGAGTTCCAAACCGAACATGGCGTACCGCCCTTCGATAAAATTAAATTGGAACATTACGAACCCGCCTTTTTGAAAGGGATTGAGGAACAAAACGCGAATATCGATGCAATAGTGAATAATTCTGAAGCACCTACTTTTGAAAATGTAATCGTTGCTCTCGACAATAGCGCTCCGATACTGGACAGGGTTAGTGCTATTTTCTATAATATGACGGATGCCGAAAAGACCCCCGGTCTGAATGAACTGTCCATTAAAATAGCCCCTACATTATCAGAACATAGTGATAATATTTCACTGAATCAAGAACTCTTCAAAAAAGTAAATGCCGTATACCAGCAAAAAGAGTCTCTGAAACTGACTACCGAACAAGAACGCCTGTTGGAAGAGACTTATAAAGACTTTGTTCGCTCCGGTGCAAACCTTTCCCCGGAAAAGCAGGCACGTCTGCGTGAGATCAACAAACAGTTATCCACATTAGGTCTTACATTCAGCGATAACATTCTGAACGAGAACAATGCTTTCAAACTATACATCGACAAAGAAGAAGATCTTGCCGGGCTGCCCGAATGGTTCCGTCAAAGCGCAGCAGAAGAAGCAAAAGCAGACGGTCAGGAAGGAAAATGGCTATTCACTTTAGGAAATGCCAGCCGACTTCCGTTCCTGCAGTACTCAGAAAATCGTCCGTTGCGTGAGCAGATATACAAGGCTTATATCAATCGCGGTAACAACAATGATAAGAACGATAACAAGAAAATTATCACGGATATTGTAAGTCTTCGCCTTGAAAAAGCACAGTTACTGGGTTTTGACTGTTATTCCAACTTCGTTCTGGATAACACAATGGCTAAGAACTCCGCAACTGTAATGGATTTCCTGAATAACCTGTGGAGCTATTCCTTACCGAAAGCAAAAGCCGAAGCTGCTGATTTGCAGAAAATCATGGATAAAGAAGGCAAAGGAGAAAAATTGGAAGCATGGGACTGGTGGTATTATACTGAAAAGCTTCGCAAAGAGAAGTACAATCTTGAAGAAGATGAAATCAAGCCTTACTTTAAACTGGAAAACGTACGTGAAGGAGCTTTCGCAGTTGCCAACAAGCTCTATGGCATTACATTAACGAAGCTGGATGGTATTCCTGTATATCATCCTGATGTGGAAGTGTTCGAAGTAAAAGATGCAGATGGCTCTCATATGGGTATCTTCTATGTAGACTATTTCCCGCGTCCGGGTAAGAGCAGTGGTGCATGGATGAGCAATTATCGTGAACAGAAAGGTGATATTCGCCCGCTGGTATGCAACGTATGCAGTTTTACCAAACCTGTAGGCGATACTCCATCACTATTGACAATCGATGAAGTAGAAACTCTGTTCCATGAATTTGGGCATGCCTTGCATGGATTATTGACTAAATGCAACTATAAAGGCATTTCCGGAACAAATGTCGTACGTGACTTTGTTGAATTACCCTCCCAGATAAATGAACATTGGGCTACTGAACCGGAAGTACTGAAAATGTATGCCAAACACTATCAGACAGGAGAAACCATTCCCGACAGGCTTATCGAAAAGATTCTGAACCAGAAAACCTTCAATCAAGGTTTCATGACCACAGAATTACTGGCTGCTGCCATTCTGGATATGAATCTGCACAACTTGACTGACACCAAGAATCTGGATGTATTGGCATATGAGAAAGAAGCCATGGATCAATTGAATCTTATCCCTGAAATAGCCCCGCGTTATCGTACCACCTACTTTAATCATATCATCGGTGGTTATGCTGCAGGCTACTACAGCTATTTATGGGCAAACGTATTGGATAACGATGCTTTCGAAGCCTTCAAAGAGCATGGTATCTTCGACAAAAAGACGGCAGATCTTTTCCGGTATAATGTTCTTGAAAAAGGTAACAGTGAAGACCCGATGACACTTTACAAAAATTTCCGGGGTACTGAGCCTCAACTGGAACCAATGTTAAAAAATCGTGGGATGAAGTAAAATTAGTGCTATACCAAGGCAGCAAAATCATTGCCAGATGCAAATATTTGAGTTCCTTTTACTTCCGAATGTGAAAAAAAAACTATATTTGCAGCCTTGTACGCTATAGAAATCAATTAATAAAGTAATCATAATAAACTAAAAGTAACATGCAAAACAAAGGATTTGTAAAGGTTTTTGCAATTTTGCTCACACTGGTGTGTGTGTTCTACCTTTCCTTCTCTTTTGTGACTCGCCATTATAACAATAAGGCAAAAGAGTACGCAAAAGGCGATCTGAAGTTAGAGCAGGACTATCTGGATTCTCTATCAAACGAGAAAGTGTGGTTCGGCAATTGGACACTAAAACAGTGTCGTGAGATGGAAATCAGTTTAGGTTTGGACTTAAAGGGTGGTATGAACGTTATCCTTGAAGTTTCTGTTCCCGATGTCATCAAAGCATTGGCGGACAACAAAACCGACGAAGCATTCAACCAAGCATTGGCAACTGCCGCCAAACAGGCTATTAGCAGCCAGGATGACGTCATTACTCTGTTTGTTAGAGAGTATCACAGAATTGCTCCGGATGCACGTCTTTCCGAACTTTTCGCTACTCAACAGTTAAAAGACAAAGTAAACCAAAAGACTTCTGACGCTGAAGTAGAAAAAGTACTGCGTTCGGAAGTAAAAGCTGCAGTTGACAACTCATACAATGTACTCCGTACTCGTATCGACCGTTTTGGTGTGGTTCAGCCCAACATCCAGAGTCTGGAAGACAAGATGGGACGTATCATGGTGGAGCTTCCGGGTATCAAAGAGCCAGAGCGTGTAAGAAAATTACTACAAGGTTCTGCTAATCTGGAGTTTTGGGAAACATACAACGCAAAGGATGTTGCACCCTATCTGCAAGCTGCTGATAACAAACTGCGCAGCATTTTAGCTAATGAAGCATCGGCTGACAGTGTAGCCGTTGACAGCACTGCCGCTCCGGTTGTGGCACAAGCTACCAGCACTGCCGATAGTCTTGCTGCAGCATTGAAAGGTGAAAACAAAGCACAATCTGTCGATCTTGCACAAATCAAGAAAGAACATCCGTTGCTGGCTGTTCTGCAGGTTAATTCCAGCGGACAAGGCCCGGTTGTAGCTTATGCTAATTACAAGGATACAGCTGATATCAACAGATATCTTTCTATGAAAGAAATCCAGTCAGAACTTCCGAAAGATCTCCGTCTGAAATGGGGAGTTTCTGCTTATGAATATGATCCGAAGGGTCAGACTTTCGAACTTTATGCTATCCGTTCAACCGAACGTAACGGACGTGCACCATTGGAAGGTGACGTTGTTGTTAGTGCAAAAGATGAATATGACCAATTTGGTAAACCGGCTGTAAGCATGTCTATGAACACAGACGGTTCACGCCGTTGGGCTCAGCTGACTAAGCAAAACATTGGTAAGAGCATCGCTATCGTATTGGATGGTTATGTATATTCTGCACCGAATGTAAATACTGAAATTACAGGTGGTAACTCACAAATTACCGGACACTTCACTCCTGAGCAAGCAAAAGACTTAGCGAACGTATTGAAGTCAGGTAAGATGCCGGCTCCTGCACGTATCGTTCAGGAAGATATCGTAGGTCCGTCTTTGGGACAAGCTTCTATCAACGCTGGTGTATTCTCATTCATCGTTGCATTGATTCTGTTGATGGTTTATATGTGCACTATGTACGGTTTCATCCCAGGTATGGTTGCTAACGGTGCACTAGTCCTGAACATGTTCTTCACATTAGGTATCCTTTCATCCTTCCAGGCAGCCTTGACAATGTCCGGTATTGCCGGTATGGTGTTGGCACTGGGTATGGCTGTGGATGCTAACGTTTTGATTTACGAACGTACCAAAGAAGAATTACGTGCTGGCAAGGGTGTGAAGAAAGCACTCGCAGATGGTTACTCCAACGCATTCTCTGCTATCTTCGACTCTAACTTAACGTCTATTATCACAGGTATTATCCTGTTCAACTTCGGTACAGGTCCTATCCGTGGTTTCGCCACGACCTTGATTATCGGTATCTTGATTTCATTCTTTACCGCCGTGTTTATGACACGTTTGGTTTATGAGTACTTCATGAATAAAGATAAGTGGTTGAACCTGACCTTCTCTTCTAAGATCTCCAAGAATTTGATGGCAAATGTACATTTTGACTTCATGGGTGGCAACAAGAAGTGGTTGACAATTACAGGTGTTATTCTTGTAATCTGTATCGGTTCACTCTTTGTACGCGGTCTAAGCCAAAGTATCGACTTCACAGGTGGACGTAACTTCAAGGTACAATTTGAGAATGCGGTAGAACCAGAACAAGTACGCGAGTTAATCTCCAGTAAATTTGGTGACGCTAACGTCAGTGTAATCGCTATCGGTACAGATAAGAAAACTGTACGTATCAGTACAAACTATCGTATTGAAGAAGACGGCAACAATGTTGACTCTGAAATAGAAGCATATCTCTATGAGACATTGAAGCCCGTATTGACGCAAAACATTACTCTGGAAACATTTATCGATCGTGAAAACCATACTGGTGGTAGTATCGTCAGCTCACAGAAAGTAGGTCCGAGTATTGCAGATGATATCAAGACTTCGGCTATGTGGTCTGTAGTACTTGCTTTGATTGCAATTGGTCTGTACATCTTGATTCGTTTCCGTAACATTGCATATAGTGTGGGTTCTGTAGCTGCACTGACAAGTGATACATTGATGATCTTGGGTGCTTATTCTCTCTGCTGGGGCTGGATGCCATTCTCACTGGAAATTGACCAGACATTCATCGGTGCTATTCTGACAGCTATCGGTTACTCTATCAATGACAAGGTGGTAATCTTCGACCGTGTACGTGAGTTCTTCGGCTTGTATCCAAAACGTGACAGAAAACAACTGTTCAATGACTCATTGAATACAACTCTGGCACGTACTATCAATACTTCATTGAGTACATTGATTGTGTTGCTGTGTATCTTCATCCTTGGTGGTGATTCTATCCGCAGCTTCGCATTCGCAATGATTCTCGGTGTTGTAATCGGCACATTATCTTCTTTGTTCATTGCATCTCCTATCGCATACATGATGTTGAAGAACAAAAAAACAGCTGAACCGGCTGCAGAAGTAGCTAAATAAAGACTATACAAAACGATAAAAAGGGAAGCCGAATGAATCGACTTCCCTTTTTATTTTGTAGTCCCGAGGGGAATCGAACCCCTATCTAAAGTTTAGGAAACTTCTATTCTATCCGTTGAACTACAGGACCAACAACATTTGCGGTTGCAAAGATAAAGCATTCTCTCGATTTTACAAGGCCGAACGAATCTTTTATCGAGAAGTCAAGAAAAAACAGGCAACACAAGATTTTATCAAAGTGTAAAGTCAAAACAGCTTCACACAGTAGTCATTTAATTGTCCATACTTACATTTAGTCAATACACGCATCAGCAAAACAAATGATAATATGCAACTTTTATTCGTTCAAGTTAGACACATAGTCAGAGTTTTGCTCACTCCAAATATCAAAAAACACTCATTTCTCAATTCTTTTAGTACACAATCACAGATTAACTCAAAAAGATTTTGCCAAGTCACATAACTTTCCGACATTTGCAAACGTGCCTATAAAAAGCGCAGTACTTTTTGTAAGTACCCAACCAACATGAGAACAGATTTTAAGTGATCCTATAAATTAATCATAGTAATACGAAATTATGGCAAACGACATGATGGTAAAAGAACTGGATCAAGTGGTAGTCCGCTTTTCCGGAGACTCCGGCGATGGTATGCAGCTCGCCGGCAACATCTTTTCAACAGTATCGGCTACGGTGGGAAATGACATCAGTACTTTCCCCGACTATCCCGCAGATATCCGCGCACCGCAAGGCTCTCTGACCGGCGTATCAGGTTTCCAGGTACACATCGGTGCCAGCAAAGTATTCACCCCGGGTGATAAATGCGACGTATTGGTAGCTATGAACGCTGCCGCATTGAAAACACAGTATAAGTTTGCTAAGTCTACTGCTTGCATCATTATCGACACAGACTGTTTCCAAGCTTCCGATTTACAGAAAGCCGCTTTCAAGACTGACAATCCTATCGAAGAAATGGGTATCAAGCAAGATGTTATTGCCGCTCCTATTTCTCAAATGGTGAAAGACTGTCTGGCAGAAACAGGTATGGACAACAAAGCAATGCTGAAATGCCGCAACATGTTCGCTCTCGGCTTGGTATGCTGGTTGTTCAATCGTGACCTGAAGATTGCGGAAGATTTCCTTAGAGAGAAGTTTGCAAAAAAGCCGGAAATAGCAGAAGCCAACATCAAGGTGATTCACGCCGGCTACGACTATGGTCACAATACACACGCTTCCGTAGCACATACTTACAAGATAGAAAGTAAGATAAAAGCACCCGGAATATACATGGATATCATGGGGAACAAAGCTACAGCCTACGGTTTCATTGCTGCTGCTGAAAAGGCAGGTCTGAAGTTATTCCTGGGGTCTTATCCCATCACTCCGGCTACGGACGTATTACATGAACTCTCCAAACATAAATCCTTAGGTGTCATTACCGTTCAATGCGAAGATGAGATTTCCGGCTGTGCCACGGCTGTCGGTGCTTCTTTTGCAGGTGCATTGGCTGTAACTACCACTTCCGGTCCGGGTATCTGCCTAAAATCAGAAGCTATGAACCTGGCAGTGATTACAGAACTTCCTCTGGTTGTTCTGGATGTACAACGCGGTGGCCCTTCCACAGGTTTGCCGACTAAATCGGAGCAAACTGACTTATTGCAGGCTTTATTTGGCCGTAACGGTGAAAGCCCAATGCCGGTTATTGCCGCAACCTCACCGACAAACTGCTTCGATGCAGCCTATGCAGCTTGTAAGATGGCTTTGGAACACATGACTCCAGTGGTTCTGTTGACAGATGGTTTCGTTGCCAACGGTTCCGGTGCATGGAAACTACCGAATCTGGATACATATCCTGAAATCAAACCTCAGTATGTTACTCCTGAAATGAAGGACAACTATACTCCCTATAAACGCAACCCTGAGAACCAGGTACGTTACTGGGCCGTTCCGGGGCAAGAGGGCTATACCCACATCCTCGGTGGCCTGGAAAAAGACAGCAACACTGGTGCAATCTCTACCGATCCTGAAAACCACAACCAGATGTGCCACCTGCGTGCAGAAAAAGTTGCAAAGATTGTCGTGCCCGATGTAGAAGTACAAGGCTGTGTAGATGACGCAGACCTGCTGATTGTAGGTTTTGGTGGTACTTACGGACACTTGTATTCTGCTATGGAAGAGATGAACAAAGCCGGACAAAAAGTAGCTTTAGCCCACTTCTCTTATATCAATCCGCTGCCTAAAAATACGGCTGAAGTATTGAAGAAATATAAAAAAGTGGTAGTTGCCGAACAGAATCTGGGACAATTTGCCGGTTATCTCCGCATGAAGGTGGATAATTTCACTCCGTATCAATTCAATGAAGTCAAGGGACAGCCGTTCGTAGTAAGCGAATTAGTGGCTGCCTTCACCGAGATACTGAAGAAGTGACAAGCTACAGGCTACGAGTAACAAGTACTGCCCTGAACAGACTTGTAGTTTGTAGCTCGTAACTCGTAACTCGTAACTACTAAAAAACTTATCAACTTAAAACTTAAGAACATCATGAGCGAATATACAGCTAAAGATTTCAAAAAAGGACAGCCTCGTTGGTGTCCGGGTTGCGGTGACCACTTCTTCTTGAATTCACTGCACAAAGCACTGGCAGAAATCGGCGTTAAGCCTTGGGAAACTGCCGTTATTTCGGGTATCGGTTGCTCCAGCCGTCTGCCTTATTATATGAATACGTATGCGATGCAGACTATCCACGGACGTGCTGCCGCTATCTCTACCGGATGCAAAGTTACCAATCCTAACCTGAGCGTTTGGCAGGTTTCAGGTGATGGTGACGGTCTGGCTATCGGTGGTAACCACTTTATCCATGCTATCCGTCGTAATATAGATATCAACATTCTGTTGCTGAACAACCGCATCTACGGTCTGACAAAAGGACAATATTCTCCAACGTCTCCGCGTGGCTTCGTCAGTAAATCCTCTCCTTATGGTACGGTAGAAGATCCGTTCCACCCAGCTGAACTTTGCTTCGGTGCCCGTGGACGTTTCTTTGCACGCTGTGTAGCTACAGATGGTCCCGGCACAGGAGAAGTTCTGAAGGCTGCTGCTAATCATAAAGGAACTGCTGTGTGTGAGATTTTGCAACACTGCGTTATCTTCAATGACGGAACCTACGGCTCTGTATACAACAAAGACGGACGTGCCAAGAATGCTATCTACCTGGAACACGGTAAGCCAATGCTTTTCGGTGAGAACAAAGAGTTTGGATTGATGCAGGAAGGTTTCGGACTGAAAGTTGTGAAGTTGGGCGAGAACGGTATCACAGAAAAGGATATCCTCGTTCATGATGCACACTGCATGGATAATACATTGCAACTGAAATTGGCTCTGATGGAAGGTCCTGACTTCCCGGTTGCTCTCGGTGTAATCCGCGATGTAGAAGCTCCGACTTACGATGATTCTGTCATGGAACAGATTGAAGAAGTATCAACAAAGAAGAAGTATCATAACTTCAAGGAACTGTTGATGACGAATGATATTTGGGAAGTAAAGTAAGCGAATACAATACTTCTTTCTGATAAAAGCCTCATTACCGTTATTCTATAAAATAGTAACGATAATGAGGTTTCTTCGCAACTAGGAATGAATATTCCCAAATATTATGCTAATATTTAGGATTATAATCCCAAATATTATACTAACATTTGGGATTTAAACTTTTAAAGCTTAAATTTGTCCTGAAATCAAATAAGACGAAAAGATGATACACAGAAAACTTCAATCGGTAATCGAAGGCAATCTATTCAAAGGAAAGGCCATCATCCTAATTGGTGCAAGACAAGTAGGGAAAAGTACATTATTCAATCAAATCATTAAGGAGCGAAAAGAGGCAGTACTGACACTAAATTGTGATGAACCGGAAGTAAAAGAGATGTTGACCAACATCAACACCCCCGAACTAAAAATGCTGATTGGTAGCAACACAATCGTTGTAATAGACGAAGCGCAACGAGTGCCGGAAATAGGTTTAACCTTAAAACGCATTACAGACAATTTCGTCAATGTACAACTTCTAGTTACCGGCTCTTCTTCTTTTGAATTACAAAGCAATTTGAACGAACCTCTTACCGGACGCAAATACGAATATCACCTCTATCCCATTTCTACGGCAGAGTTATATGATACCCAAGGTCTCTTGGCTGTCAAACAGATGTTTGAATCCCGACTCATATATGGCTCTTATCCAGATATTATCAATCATGCCGATGAAGCCAAAGAACTATTAATGAATATAACCAACAGCTACCTATACAAAGATCTGCTGGCTATAAATGAGATACGCCGTCCCGTATTACTGGAAAAGCTACTTATCGCTCTTGCCCTGCAAACAGGTAACGAAGTATCCTACAATGAAGTAGCACAAACCATCGGCACCGACAACAAAACGGTAGAAAAATATATCGACTTATTGGAAAAGTGCTACGTCATCTTCCGTCTGAATGCTTTCAACCGTAACTTACGAACAGAATTAAAAAAAGGCAAGAAGATTTATTTCTATGATAATGGTATTCGCAATGCAGTCATTCAGAATTTTGCACCATTATCCCTCCGCCAAGATACAGGTGCTTTATGGGAAAACTTCTTCATCAGTGAACGTATCAAAGCAAATCATTATAAAGGGAATTATGCCAAAAGTTTCTTTTGGAGAACCACGCAGCAGCAAGAGATAGACTATATTGAAGAAGCAGACGGCAAATTCACTGCTTTTGAAATGAAGTGGAATCCCAATAAACGCCAAACGACCTTTCCGTCTCCTTTCTTGAATAACTATCCAATAAAAGAAACTGTGATCATTACACCGGAGAACTATCTGGAATGGATCATGTGAATACAACCTATTCCTCTCCAGTAAAAAAGCCTTTCAGGCCACCATTATAAAACGTAATTGCGGCAAGAATGACTAAAATTCTTCTCCCAACGTATAAAAAAAAGTTCCCTCATACCCCAAAGAGTAGAGAGAACTTTTAATCGTTAGAGAGGAAGGCTTATTCAACCTCCATTGTCAATCTATTAACATTCTTATTTAAGGACTTTAATCATTTGTTCTCCACTGGTAAGTACCCCTCGTACAACATATACTCCAGCCGGCAAATCCGACATATCTACAAACTCAACATTCATAACTTGCTTTATCAGAGTACCACTAACAGAGTAGATATAAGCAGTTCCCACCTCTGGTAATACTACTTTCTGAAGTTGGCTGTCATAATATGCTTTCGCACTGCCATCTTCCACTTTATCAATACCTGTCGGTACACCTACAATTACAGCATTAGATGCAGCCGTTTCTACACCGCCAACTACCGCAGTTACTGTATATGAACCGTCTGCTGCATTTTCTACTGTATAATTAGTAGCTTGAATACCTTCTTTCAAGAGTGTACCGTCAATGTAAAGATTATAAGTTGTAGCAGGTTCTTCTGCACGGGTAACAGCTTGCTTATCGGCATCCTGCAGAACTGCAGAAATTCGCCAGTTGTAATCCAAATCCTTATTCATAGACTTCAACGTTCTCCAAGTAGTTCCATCGGTAGTAATCAGATTACCTTTTCCATCCACTGCCGGTCCTTCATCTGTCATATTGGGCTTCACTCCATTAATGTGGCTAACATAATATCCTACACAAACTTCATGACCAGCCGGAATTACTACCGGTTTATCCAAACGAACAACATTTTCTCCTGCTACCAGAGTCTTCACATCAACTTCTTGTTCATAAACTAAATTACGATCATAAAAGACAGCTATGGCAGAAGTCTGCAAATAAACATCACTCAAACTATATTTAATGTGAGTTATATATTTACCTACCTGATCAACCAAATCATCAGCATCATAAGCAATTACAAAGTATCCATATACCCCGCTACTCCTAGTCAATCCAATTGCTTTACTACCGGATGTCTTATCTTGATAGTTCATTTCATTAGCAGCTTCAGGCGATTGCCATGTCAAAGTCAGATTCTTATTCTCCAATGTACCGCTCAAACCGTAAGGAGCAGGTGCAAGATTAGGTTGCTTATATTCAACAGTATAAGTATCAGAAAGAGCAGATTCCCATCCGTTTGTATAAACAGCAGATACAGCATATTCATAATTTCCGTAATTCAACGTTGCAGTATATTCCGGATTCTCTGTTTCAGTAGCCAATGAACCGTTGCAATAAACGCGGAAGTTCTTTACAGCAGGCTTACTATCAGTTGCACGAGTTGCAACAACACCATTTACACCAAAGGCTGTTGCCGATTTCAAGTCAGAGAATGATCTGCCTGACATACTTTCAAGCGGAACCATTTGATTATTAACAGGTGCTGTCTTTCTAAGTGTAGTCGTAGCAGCCTTTTGTGAACCTTTCAAACGTACCTGTGCTCCTACTACAAAGTTACTATTAAATTCTGCATCGATCCGGCTGTAAGCAACCCAAGTTGTTCCATCCAAACTAAGCATATCACCTCCAGTCACACGTGGACCGGCATCAGCAGCAATAGGTTCTTTTCCATCAGCAAACAGAACAAAGTATCCCACATAAATAGAACTTCCTACAGGTACAGCTACCGGCTCATCGAATGCAACACTAAACATTTCACCTGTTTTGATAGAAGTAGCAGTCTTAGAAGCTAAGATTTTCTTATTGGCAGAGCACAGCACTACTTTCAGTTCCTTAACATCATCCGTTAAGTACAGATTAACACCTGTTATCTCATAATCTGCATAAAGAGCCAACTCTTCTTTGGTAAATTGTGCTCCGACATAAAGATCCACATCTTTTCCATCATTGGTCATACCCCATTTATACTTGGGTTCACCATAATGTTTCAATTCCATAGGCAAATCTGTATATACATCCCATTTCAAAGATAACTTTCCTTTATCGAAATCAGTTTCAGTAAATGTGGGACGTACATATTCAGCCGGCAATTCAACTGTAGCAGTAGCAGAAGCGGAAGCCTTTGAAGAAAGACCATCTACATAATTTGCCACAACTGTATAAGTATATGTACCTGGAGCTAATTCCTCCGTATAAGTTAAACCTGTTATTCCGGATTTGACTTCCACGCCATCACGATATACGGTATAGTCTTTCACTACCGGAGTCTTAATCTCACTCTGAGCTTCCACATCAGCACTTAGCATCCAGTTTGCATTAGCTGCTGCCTCAATATTAGTCCAACTGGGAGTTGTAGTATCAAAATCAGGTTTTGCCGTAGAAGTTGAAATAAAGCATGCACCGGAAATAGCCGGTCCACTATCCAGCAACCCAGGGAAAAGATCCGCTGCATGAACCACATAATAACCATAAGACAATTCTGCACTCGGATCAATAACGTACGGAGTTGTTAAAGCCATTTTAGCCCATTTATGCACTTCCAATGCTGCAATTTCTTCAGCTGATACCTGCTGAGAATATACAATTTTACTATTCTCAAGAATCACTAAACGCATTTCCGTTACTGCGGAATTCAGCATAACATTAATGGCTGTAATTTTATGATCAGCATAAGAAGCCAATTCATCACTGGAAAATGCATTTACTGCCCATATTTTACGCACTGTACCGGAAGTTCCTCCCATGGCCTTACCTTTTTCCCCATTACTCCAAGTCAATGTTTTATCAGCAAGAATCGGAGATTTCCAACTCAACGTCGCATTCAAACCATTAACCGCAGCTCTTACGTCCACTGCAATTGGGCGGGCATCCTCTACAGGAATATTGGTCAATGACAAAGGGAATGACTTTTCTTCCTTATCACCATAAACAGCCGACACACAATAATTATAAGTGCCCTTAGGTTCGTCTTTCAACAAGGCAGTTTTTTCCGTCAGCAAAGCTGTATTTACTTTAGTATCGCCACGATATACATTATATCCGTCAGGTTCTCCTGCAGCAGGTATATCAATATGAGCAGATACCAGGAAATTACCTTTCACCACGTTTTTCCAATTCTTTCCATCATACGAATATAAGTCACCCTTGCCCGTAACACCTGGTACGCGGTCCATAATGCCAACAAAAGTAAGGTTCGTACCATGAACAAATTTAGCAGCTACAGTCAATTCTACATCGTCACGCACAGTATAAGGTTCGTCCAACTTGATAGTCTGCATTTCTTTCAGTTTCAGATTCTCAAGATTCACCTTCTGTTCACGTACTACTTTATCATTCTCATACAGTAAAAGGCTAACCTCAAGCACTGCACTGTAATTACAAAATGAGATGGCATCAATTACTGAACCTTTATATTCTTTAAGATCATCCTTATCAAAACGGTTAGCAATATAAAGAACAGGAATCTCCCCATTCAAGCTTACTCCGCTCACACCGTTATAAGGTGTATCATTATGCCATTGCATTGTTTTAGCCTCGGCTGGACTTTTCCAATTCAATGATACACTTGCAACCTGACTTTCTCCTCTTAGAGTATGAGGAGCCCCCGTCTGCGCCATAGCAAAGTTGTAACCCAACAATGCAGTCAGCAGAAAAAACATTTTAAAAGTAATATTTCCCATAAGCAATCATTTTATTCCCAAAGAGAGAATACTCCTTTGAGATCGTTAAACAATAATAGGCAAAATTAATAGAAGACCCCATTTCATCGAAAAAAACCGAATAGACAAATGATGTACAAAACCCTTTTTTGTTATCTTTGTAGCATGAAAAATGCATTTTTAATATATTTATGTATATTCTTATTACAACAATCTGTTTTAGGAAGTAATTCATATCGATGGAAACCTATCGATGCTTCTTTTGACTCTTTAGGAAAGCAACTCGAACTGGTGGACTATAAGAATAATGAACGAATGCAGTTTTATCCACTTGTCACACGCATGTACCAGATAGCAAATCTAAAAAACAATAGAGACCTGCAAGCGCGTGCCTTATATTGGGATGCCTGGCTGAAATTTGAAACAAATACAGAAGAAACAGAAACCCTTATAGAAGAAGCATTAGAAAAAGTAGATTCCGTTAATTACACTTATGATCACGCCCGTATTTTCTTCGTTAAGGGAATGCTTTTGGCAAAACATAACAAATACCCACAAGCTTATCGCACATTTAAGAGACAAGAAAATTACTTTAAATCCATAAATGATTTATATAATCTTGGTTATACATATGTCAATATAGGTTCGATTATGAGAAGAATCGGAGAATACCAAGAAGGATATAAATATTATCTGCAAGCCGACGAAATATTCAAGAAAGGTGGATTCATTGATGATAAGATTAAGAATCGACACAATATAGGAATTAGTCAATATCATCTTGGACACCCACAAAAAGGCATAGAGATATTGACTGCTTTACTCGATGAGAGAATAGCGCAAGAAGACCTTCCTTTCAGAACCGATGTGCTGACCTCACTCTATTTTGTTTCGCAAACTCTGCCTGATAAAGAAAAGTACGCGCGCGAAGCATATAAAACCGCTCAAAAAATCACAAGTAAAACATCACAAACTTATACTCTCATTAATATGGGAGCATTATACATTTATAAGAATGAGAAAGATTCTGCTCTTTTTTATTTTCAAAAAGCACGCCATTCTGCCGAGGCCAACAAGGATGCCTTTTCAGCCATTCACACTCTATATGGTCTTGCGGAAATATACGATAGGAAAAACTTACCTGACAGTGCTTATCAGTACCTAAAACAATATTTGCAATATAAAGAAGAAACAACCGGATATGCCAAATCAAATGAAATCAATCAGTATGAAATGAAAATGGCAATCGAACAATATGAGAATGAATTGCATGAAGCTTCCGAGCGTATCGAACTCCATAAAAAATTAACTATAGCCAGCTTCTTAATAGGTTTAATGATTTGCTGTATTATTGGTTATATATTCTGGTTGTCACGAAAGAAGGAAAAGATTGCCAAGCAACTGAAAGAAGCAGAAAACCGCGAACTAAACGAACGCCTTCAACGCCAACAATTACAAAATGAAAAATATCATCTGGAGTTAGATCTAAAAAACAGGGAATTGACTTCAAACTCCATGATCTCTATCGAAAAGAATCGGGTGCTAAAAGGTTTACTAAAGCAAATAGAGGAACTGGAAGGTAGTAAAGAACTGTCTACGCCAGGAGGAAGAACACTAAAACAACAAATTAAATCACACTTGGATACAGAAGACGAATGGATGTTTTTCAAACATCATTTTGAAGAAGTACATCCCGATTTCTTTAAGAAATTATGCTCCATTCATCCCAATTTATCGGAAAATGAACTACGTTTATGTGCATATGTACGCACCGGTATGGAAACAAAACAAATTGCACAGATGCTTTCCGTTTTACCGGAAACAATAAATACAGGCCGATACAGAATCCGTAAGAAGATGCAACTCGGACAAGATATTACACTGGAAAACTATCTGCGGGATATCTAATTTCGATTTTTTTGTTTTATTCATTCTTGCTTACCACCAATTTCTGAAGATTGGCAGTAAGCAGCTTGATAATATCTATTCTTTTTCGCCGAATGCCAGATCTCCTGCATCCCCCAACCCCGGAACGATATATGAATGTTCGTTTATCTCCGGGTCAATGGCAGCACACCATATTGTAGTCTTGTCTTCAGGAAATGTTTCAGCAATGTGTTCTACAGCCTGACGGCTGGCAATAATGGAAGCAACATGTATCTCCGACGGGTGCCCTTTCGTCAGCATAGCCTGATAGCTCAGTTCCATACTACTACCTGTTGCCAGCATAGGGTCGGTAATAATCAGTGTCTTTCCATCGATGCGTGGTGAAGCGATGTACTCAATATGAATATCAAACTTCAGCGTATCCTTATACTTTCGGTAAGCAGAAACAAAAGCATTTTCCGCACCATCAAAGTAGCTCAGAAAACCTTGATGAAAAGGTAATCCAGCACGCAGAATGGTACTTAATACCAGCTGATTATCCGGGGTTTGTGCAGGTGCTATCCCCAAGGGAGTCTGAATATTTTTCAAAGAATAAGCAAAGTCCTTACTCATTTCATACGCCATAATTTCCCCGATGCGTTCAATGTTTCGGCGGAAGCGAAGGCGGTCGCTCTGTACTTGTACATCCCGGATCTCGGCAACATACTGGTTCAGGATGGAGTTTGTTTCGGCAAAATTGATAATTTTCATGATGTGATTTGAATTTATATGCGCAAAGTAAACGATTTCTTGCGCAATTTGCAACATTCAGTTTGCAGATATTGTTATGGAGTTATAAAAGACTTCTCATTAAAGAAAAATTTCTCTAATCAGGTGTTTGTTTCGAAAGAAAATACTACTTTTGTACGCGAAAAACAAGGGACTGTTTGGAAGATAACCCAATTCATACCAATTTCCCCTTGAAAAGAGAAGGTAAAAAGATATTAGCAAGAGATTAATAAACCAAATACCAAAATTTTAAATCATTAAAAGAAATGGCAAATTTAGATTTAAGCAAGTACGGTATCAAAGACGTGAAGGAAATCATCCACAATCCGTCTTATGATGTACTGTTCGCAGAAGAAACCAAACCAGGTTTGGAAGGTTTTGAAAAAGGTCAGGTAACTGAACTGGGTGCTGTAAATGTTATGACAGGTATTTATACCGGTCGTTCTCCTAAAGATAAATTCTTCGTTAAGAATGAAGCCAGCGAAAACACTGTATGGTGGACTTCTGACGAATACAAAAACGACAACAAACCTTGCTCTGAAGAAGCTTGGGCTGACTTGAAAGCTAAGGCTGTAAAAGAATTGAGTGGCAAACGTCTGTTCGTTGTTGATACTTTCTGCGGTGCTAACCCTGCTACTCGTTTGAAAGTACGTTTCATCATGGAAGTTGCTTGGCAAGCTCACTTCGTAACTAACATGTTCATCCGCCCGACAGCTGAAGAACTTGCTAACTACGGTGAACCTGACTTCGTATCTTTCAACGCTTCTAAAGCTAAGGTTGACAACTACAAGGAACTGGGTCTGAACTCTGAAACAGCTACTGTATTCAACCTGAAGACTAACGAACAAGTTATTCTGAATACTTGGTACGGTGGTGAAATGAAGAAAGGTATGTTCTCTATCATGAACTATCTGAACCCGTTGCGTGGTATCGCTTCTATGCACTGTTCTGCCAACACTAATATGGAAGGTACTGACTCTGCTATCTTCTTCGGTCTGTCTGGTACAGGTAAGACAACTTTGTCTACTGACCCGAAACGTCTGTTGATCGGTGACGACGAACACGGATGGGATGACGAAGGTGTATTCAACTACGAAGGTGGTTGCTACGCTAAGGTTATCAACTTGGATAAAGACAGCGAACCCGATATTTACAATGCTATCAAACGTGACGCTCTGTTAGAGAACGTAACGGTTGCCGCTGATGGTAAGATCGACTTTACAGACAAGAGCGTAACAGAAAACACTCGTGTTTCTTATCCTATCTATCACATCAACAACATTGTTAAGCCGGTTTCTAAAGGTCCTCACGCTCATCAGGTAATCTTCCTGTCTGCTGACGCTTTCGGTGTATTGCCTCCGGTATCTATCCTGAACCCGGAACAAGCTCAGTACTACTTCCTGTCTGGTTTCACTGCTAAGTTGGCTGGTACAGAACGTGGTATCACTGAACCGACTCCGACATTCTCTGCTTGCTTCGGTGCTGCTTTCTTGTCACTGCACCCGACTAAATATGCAGAAGAACTGGTTAAGAAGATGAATAAAGTTGGTGCTAAGGCATACTTGGTTAACACAGGTTGGAACGGTAGCGGCAAGCGTATCTCTATCAAAGATACCCGTGGTATCATCGACGCTATCCTTGACGGTTCTATCGACAAGGCTCCGACCAAGGTTATTCCTTTCTTCGACTTCGTTGTTCCGACTGAATTGCCTAACGTAGATCCGAAGATCCTTGACCCGCGTGACACTTACGAATGTGCTTGCAAGTGGGAAGAAAAAGCAAAAGACTTGGCTGGCCGTTTCATCAAGAACTTCGCTAAATTCACTGGTAATGAAGCCGGTAAAGCACTGGTTGCTGCTGGTCCGAAGCTCTAATCTGAATAAAACCGGTTTAGATATATATGCGAAAGCAGCTCTTGGTAATCAAGAGCTGCTTTTTTTTGTTTTTATTCGTTTCACTTGTTCTTCATGATTATTTTCCTACTTTTGCGCTATACGTAATACCTAAGAATATGACTTATCTGGATACGGACAAGCAAACGCGAGCCGACTTGAGCATTACAGAAGGAATATATGACGAATATCCCCTCTACTCTTTATTCTCCAAAACAGAGACCAAAAACGGGAAACGCCTGATGCTCGATTGGATCACCTCTCCCCTGAATGACATATCCGTTATACGGAAAAGGCAAGAGGCAATCGCCTGGCAGGAACTGCCCGAACTCCCCCTGGATGAAGAAGAACTTGACTTCATCGAATATTATTTGGAATATCGCGACCAGATCAGAAGACCTAATATTTTAGTTTCGCTAACATCAGCCTTCGACCGTTTATTAAGACACGATGCTCAACGTTATGTCATTAAACGAGGTGTTACTTTGACTATCCGATTGTTAAATCAACTGGAATCATTACGAACAAATCTCCCGGGAAATGCCCCTTTACTTCTAAAAGAACTGGCACAGAGCATTCAACACACGATATATAGTAGCGAGTTGAAAGAAGTAGTCGAACTCTATAAAAAAGAAAAATCCCCTTCCAGCTATATCATCGATAAGTACGATTATCTGTTCCGCTGTATCCACTTAGAATTGATAAGAGGGCTGCTTTCCCATATTTATATACTGGATGTATGCCGTACTGCACACCGCATAGCAATCAGCAAAGGTTTCTGCTGCCGCCCGGAGATGACTGAAGCAATGGATTTGTCCATCACGGGCTTTGTACATCCATTTACCGAAGGAGGACGGATGAATGATTGGAAGATGACGAACGGTAATAATATATGTATCCTCACAGGTTCTAACATGGCAGGTAAATCAACTACCCTCAAAGCTATTACCATCTCTGTATGGCTGGCACACTGCGGATTGCCAGTTCCCGCCCGTTCAATGACCAGCCCTGTATTCGATGGAATCTATACCTCCATCAATCTTCCGGACTCCCTGCGCGATGGCAGGAGTCATTTTATGGCGGAGATTCTGCGGATAAAAGAAGTACTCCAAAAAGCGAAATCCGGCAAACGATGCCTAATAATACTGGATGAAATGTTCCGAGGAACAAATGCACAGGATGCTTTTGAAGCCTCTATTGCTGTAAATGAATTACTCAGAAAATATCCGCATTGTTCTTTCCTTATATCGACTCACATTCTGGAATATGCCAAACATTTCGAGAAAGATAATACATGCTGTTTCTATTATATGGATTCAAGAATTGAGAATGATCAGTTTATATGTCCTTACCAACTGCTTGAAGGCATATCCGAAGCACAAGTCGGATACTGGTTGGTAAAAAAAGAGTTGGAAGGTTTAATATAAAAAAGGTTCTTTTTTCCGAGTAACTACTTCATTACTACGTTTTTTTTGTTAGCTTTGCGAAAACCAATACTAAACAAAGCAATATGAAAAGTATCAAATTGATGTTGGCAACTGTCAGCCTGTTGTTGCTCTGCGGATGCGGTACGCAAGTACAAAAAGAGAATGAAGCCACGTGTGCAAATGAAAGTAAAGAGAATGCGGTGATTGAAAACATGATGTCACGCCGCAGTATTCGTAAGTACAAACCGCAAGCGGTAAACCGTAATACAATGCAGATTATACTGAACTGCGGTATCAATGCTCCTAACGGACAAAACAAACAATCCTGGGAAATACGGGTAGTGGATAATCCGGAATTCATCAACGGTATTACTGAAGTTTACAAAAAGCAAAACCCTAAAGCAACGGAAGATCCTAATTTCAAGAATATGTTCCGCAATGCCTCTACCGTAGTGTTTATTGCCAACGACAAGTCTTATGACCTGTCACAAATAGACTGTGGGCTACTGGGTGAAAATATGATTCTTTCAGCCTGGTCTATGGGTATAGGCTCCTGTTGCCTTGGCGGGCCGACACGATTCATGACATCAACACCGGAAGCAGCCGAATATCTGAAGAAGCTGGATATTCCCGAAGGATATCAATTACTCTATTGTATCGCATTCGGTTATCCGGATGAAACTCCCTCTGCCAAACCTAGAAATGCAGAAAAGATCAGATTTATAGATTAATCATTTCCTGCAAGTAACGTATAAATGAAAAGGAGTGCCACCATTACAGTGAAGCACTCCTTCTCTATCTATTTACAAACAACTTTAGTTCTTATTTGCACGCTTACGTTCTATTTCGTCCAGAATCACTTTACGCATACGCATCGCCTTTGGCGTAACCTCTACGTACTCATCTTCCTTGATATATTCCAAAGCCTCTTCCAGTGAGAACTGTACGGGTGGAATCAGACGAACTTTATCATCCGAACCGGAAGCACGCATATTCGTCAACTTCTTGGATTTCGTAACGTTAATTACCAAGTCATTATCGTGAGAGTGTTCACCTACCACCTGTCCGGCATATACCTCTTCTTGCGGGAAGATAAAGAATTTACCACGATCCTGTAATTTATCAATAGCATAAGCAAAAGCCGTTCCTGTTTCCATGGCAATCATGGAGCCGTTGGTACGACGTTCGATATCTCCCTTATGCGGTTGGTATTCTTTGAAACGGTGTGCCATGATAGCTTCACCGGCAGAAGCAGTCAGTACATTCGTACGCAGACCAATGATACCACGTGACGGCATATTGAATTCCAAGTTCACACGTTCGCCTGCATTCTCCATTTTCACCATTTCACCCTTACGACGGGTTACCATATCAATAATCTTGCTGGCATATTCTTCGGGCACATTCACAGTCAGCTCTTCAATCGGCTCACATTTCACACCGTCAATCTCCTTGAAGATAACCTGTGGCTGGCCTACCTGAAGTTCATAACCTTCGCGGCGCATAGTCTCAATCAATACGGAAAGATGAAGTACACCACGACCGGAAACCACCCATTTACCATCTTCCTCACTCTTACGCACACGCAGAGCAAGGTTCTTATCCAATTCCTTCATCAGACGGTCGTGAATGTGACGAGAAGTCACAAACTTACCATCACGGCCGAAGAAAGGAGAATCATTAATGGCGAACAACATACTCATAGTCGGTTCGTCAATAGCGATAGGTGGCAATGCTTCCGGGTTTTCAAAGTCGCAGATCGTATCACCGATTTCAAAGCCTTCGATACCTACCAACGCACAGATGTCACCGGAAGAAACTTCCGATACCTTCGCACGTCCCATACCTTCAAATGTATGCAGTTCCTTGATTTTGGATTTCACAAAACTTCCATCACGCTTGGCCAAAGATACATTCATACCCTCTCTAAGCGTACCACGATGTACACGACCTACGGCAATACGTCCGGTATAAGAAGAATAATCCAGAGAAGTTACAAGCATCTGCGGAGTACCTTCCAACTGCGTGGGAGCCGGTATATTCTCTACAATACAGTCCAGCAATGCGAAGATATTATCAGTAGGAGTCTTCCAGTCCGTACTCATCCAGTTGTTCTTTGCAGAACCGTAGATAACGGGGAAATCCAGCTGATCCTCTGTAGCATTCAGACTGAACATCAGGTCGAACACCATTTCATATACCTCTTCCGGACGACAGTTCGGTTTGTCTACCTTGTTCACTACAACAATGGGTTTCAGACCAATCTGCAGAGCTTTCTGCAACACGAAACGTGTCTGGGGCATCGGACCTTCGAAAGCATCCACCAACAGGATACATCCGTCCGCCATATTCAACACACGTTCCACCTCACCTCCGAAGTCGCTGTGTCCCGGAGTATCAATGATATTGATTTTTGTTCCTTTGTAATTGATAGAAACGTTTTTAGAAAGGATCGTTATCCCTCGCTCACGTTCCAAGTCGTTGTTATCCAGCATTAATTCACCTGTGCTCTGATTACTGCGGAAAAGATTTCCTGCCAAGAGCATCTTATCGACAAGCGTCGTTTTCCCATGGTCAACATGGGCAATGATTGCAATGTTTCTAATATTTTGCATACAATACCTATATATTTGGGTGCAAAGGTACGAATTTTGCATTAGATATAGTTGCAGCAAGAGAAAAATTTCATTGAATATCATTGCAGTATAAAAGATTATCTCTATCTTTGCAGCCTCTTTAAGAGAATATTAATATATCAATTTAATTAAAAGTTATGTATTTAGACGCTGCTAAAAAGCAAGAAATCTTTGGCAAGTACGGAAAGTCTAACACTGATACTGGCTCAGCTGAGGCCCAGATAGCTTTGTTTTCATACCGTATTTCCCACCTGACTGAGCACCTGAAGCTCAACAGAAAAGATTATAGTACTGAAAGAGCCTTGACAATGTTGGTAGGAAAACGCCGTGCGTTGCTGAACTACCTGAAGGATCGCGACATCGCAAGATATCGTGCCATCGTTAAAGAGCTCGGTCTGCGTAAGTAATCCGTTACTTGTAGCAAAGCATTAAAGAAGGGAAGCCGTTAAAAAGCTTCCCTTTTTTGTTTTCAAATGTCTCTGATCCTTATACAATAAATGAACACAAAGATTATACAAGACATATTTTCCTCCTATTATGACTTCTATAGAAGACATATTTCAAGCAAAATATGCACTTTATAGAATTATTTCCTATATTTGCATATCAAGCAAGTTGAAGTATGGAAAAAGACATCATCAAACAAATCATTCTGAACCAGCAAGAGTTCATCAGCCAAGTGAAGCTATTACCCCGCAAAATATCCATTGAGGAAAATGGCAATTATGTATTTGTAGGTATCCGTCGTGCCGGCAAAACCTATATGCTCTACCAGCATATACAGCAACTGCTAAAAGATGGACATAGTAAACAAGAAATTCTCTTCATTAACTTTGAGGACGAACGCATTACGGATATTAAAAAGGAAGAACTTCATCTGATTGTAGAATGTTACAAAGAGATGTTCGCCTTCGAGCCTATCATCTTTCTGGACGAAATACAGAACGTAGAAGGATGGGAACACTTCGCACGCCGACTGGCAGATGAGAAAAGACGGGTTTTCATCACGGGTAGCAATGCCCATATGCTCAGCCGTGAAATAGCCTCTACATTGGGGGGACGATACTTGATGCAGGAAATATACCCCTTCAGTTTCACGGAATATCTGGAATATCACCATATTACACTGGATGCCCACTGGCATCTGGCTCCCATCAGGACCGACGTAGTGCGCCTGTTCGAAGGTTACTTCTACAATGGAGGCCTGCCCGAAAGTTTCTGCTACACAGACAAGCGCGCCTGGCTCACCTCCTTATATCAAAAAATACTCTATTCGGACATTGTCATAAGAAACAACGTAAGAAATGAACAAAGCCTGCGTCTGTTAGTACGTAAGCTGGCCGATAGTGTACTTCAACCAACAGCCATCAAAAGGCTACAGAACATCTTGCAAGGAGATGGAAGCAAAGTGACCCGCGAAACAATCTCCAGCTATTTAGGTTATCTGCACGACGCTTATCTCATCTTCTCTCTCTGTAATTTCAATGATTCCATCCCACAGAGAGAAGGAACAAAGAAACATTATTTCTACGACAACGGCATCCTCAACCTATTCCTCTTCCAGCCGGAAACCAAACTACTTGAAAATATTGTAGCTATCCATCTCTATAAACAATATGGAGAAGCACTCTTTTATTACAATAAGAATGTAGAAGTAGATTTCGTAGTTCCCGACGCCGGGCTGGCTATTCAAGTTTCCTATTCTCTCCGCGACGAGCAGACGCGAAACAGGGAAGTCAATGCCCTTGTCAGCCTTTCCCGCTTCATGAACATAAGTACTGCTTTGATTATCAGCAAAGATCAGGAAGAAACTATTGAGCAGGATGGAATAAGCATAAAAGTGATTCCTGTGTGGAAGTGGCTGGCAGATTAGTTAGTAATTTACAACTTTCCGTATCAAATTAACGCTATATGCCCGATTAATCTAACGCATGTCTTTTAATAAAGTTGCATTCCAGAGTATTCGGCGAATAAATAAAGAATAAGAATACCCTATTTTCGCATATTCTTCCGCATTTCCGGGCAATTTATGCAAAAAAGGGTTACTACTTATGGGTGAAAGGGTTACTACTTATAAGTAAAACACTTACTACTTACGGGTAAAAGACTTACTACTTACAGACAAAACACTTGTTTGCTTCATGACGAAGACTTATAAGTGTGCTTTGGCGTAGATATTTCAACCTAAAAAAAATGTAAACATTTCGATATTATACTATCAGCCTGTCATTTGCGGCTTTTCGTTTGCTTGCTTTGGTGCGTAGAGGTTGCTGGACGGATATAACACACTCTCAGCCAACAGAAAATACAAATTGTCAAAATGATAAATCGCTCCTTCTTCGCTCTCTTCTTCCTTCTTATAGAAACAAGAGAGACATGAAGAAGATACAGTCTCTTTTTATCCGGACGCGAAACTTTTCATTATCAAATCGGATATCTGCAAGTTCATCCCTCCTTTTATTATAAGTTCCTGATCTTTTTTTTGCATTTCTTCCTCTAAATGAGTATATTTCAAAAAACGTCCCGTTATATACGCAAAGAAATACAATGCTTATATTCATTATAAGGTAATATTAATTAATTCTATGATGAAACAAGAAGAAGATTTCGCTTTGTGGAATCAGTTCCTTGAAGGTGACGAGAAAGCCTATCTGTACATATATAAATTATATGCGCAAGATATGTATTCGTATGGTATGCTCTTCACTGCTAACAGTGAGTTGGTAAAAGACTGCCTGCACGATGTATTTGTAAAAATACACCGTAACCGGAAGAAACTCTCACAAGTCGATAATATCAGGCTGTATCTCCTCAAGGCCATGAAAAACTATCTGTTCGATGTTTTCGACAAAAAGAAAGAGCTGTTCCACAACGATACCATTGAGCCTGTTTTCTCACCGGAGTATACGATTGAAGATAAAATAATCCGCCAGGAAGAACTGCACTATCAATCAAGAAAAATCCGTCAAATGTTAGAATCACTGACTCCACGCCAAAAGGAAGTTCTATACTACAAATATATGAAAAATCTGACTTACGATGAAATTGGTGAGATTATGCAAATGAACTATCAGTCTATACTCAATCTCATTCAACGATCGATAAAAAAGCTACGAGAAACCTTCGCTGAATCAAAAGTCTACTTATCAATTATTATCCAGCTCATTCTCATCAGCTTTCTTATCTTATAGAGTATTATTTTCTCTCAAAATTGAGTATAAACTACAAACGAGCCCGTTAATACAGCAAACCATCTATAAAGGATATTTACATGAAAACCAATTATACAAACTATAAAGCAGAACAATTATTGGAAGATGATTTCTTTATCAACTCCATACTGCACCCAACGGAAGAAACCGAACTGTTCTGGGAAATACAAGTAACCGACGGAATCATCGACAAAGAAGAGATGATGACAGCCATATACTTTCTACGGAGCATGCAAGTGAGAAAAAGAAGAATGTCCTCATCTGAACTTTCAGAGGTATGGGAACGGATAGAAAATACAAACAGAATGTCTATTTCCCATAAGGCAAAACCATTATATAAGTTAATCATTGCCGCCTCGTTTGCATTACTGATAGCCAGTAGCATTTTTTATGTCTGGGAAAGAAATAAAGAAAATAACGAGTTGTTCATGATTGCCCAATCCATAAAGCCTGATTCAGTAGTCAGCGATGTACAGTTAGTATTAGCAAACAACGAGTACATCTCAATAAACAATAAAAAGATAGATATACAATATGACCAAAAAGGAAATATCCACATCAACGACAAAAAGCTCAAACAGGAAAACAGTGCAACCCCGCAAAAGGAGAAAGATGTTGCGCTGCTCCATAAAATCAACCAGTTAATTGTACCCAAGGGAAGGCGTTCTACCCTGACGTTCTCCGACGGTACTGTGCTTTGGGTAAATTCCGGCAGTCGTGTAGTATATCCGGAACAATTCGAGGCCAAACAGAGGGAAATATATATAGACGGAGAAGCATACCTGCAAGTCAGTCCGGACAAAAGCCGTCCTTTCATTGTGAAAACAAACAAAATAGATATTAAAGTATTGGGAACTACTTTCAATATAACCGCCTACGAAGAGGACGACCGGCAGGCCGTAGCCTTAGTCGAAGGAAGTGTTGAAATTATCTCGGACAAAAAGAAATTGGCCGCTCTGACTCCCAATGACCTGTTCCAATATAAGAATGGGCAAATAAATATCGAACAGACTGACATTACACAGTACATTTCCTGGGTAGAAGGATGGTACATCTTCGAAAGCGAACAGCTTCCATCCATTTTAGACAGATTGAGTCGGTATTATGGAAAAGAGATCAAATACCATAAAAAAGAAATCGAAATGATACGGTGCAGCGGAAAGCTAGATTTAAAAGATGATCTGAACAAAGTTCTCGATGCATTGATAAATACCGCCCCTATCCGCTATGCAACGGACAAAAATGTCTATTCGGTTTCTTACAGGCAAGAATAATACAAAGAAGTACTACTTGAGAAATATAGATCGCGATTTAAGTAATCCCTAATTAATCACTTATATCCATATAGCCTATGAAATATACCTTATAAAACCAGGCATACCTATACTATGTGTTTGCCTTTTCATACAATCAAGTATTTACAAGAAACAACAGTTTAACTTTAAAATCAATATATACATGGCATTCATTGAAAGCACATTTATAAAAGAGATTAGAAACATCCGGCTTCCTCTGTTTATAAAACTATTCGCATTGTTATTGTGCACAACGATCGGTACATATGGTACAGAAAAGGTCAATCTGCAATCCTCCAATCTTTCAATCAATATGACTAACTGTACATTGAAAGATGTCCTCAAGGAATTAGAGAATAAAAGCAAATACATTTTCTTTTATTACGATAAGAATATCGACCTGAAAAGGAAAATAAATATCAATGTAAAGAATGAAACAATCGAGAACATTCTGGATAAGCTATTTGAGCATACCGATAATACTTACTCAATCCATGAACGGCAGATTGTTATTTCAAAAAGAAAAGTAGTTGCAGAACAGAATAAAGAGCAAACTGTCGTTCCGGCAAAGAAAATGCTGAAAGGGAAGGTAGTGGATAACCTTGAAAGTCCCTTGCCCGGAGCAACCATTACCATCGAAGGCAGTACACGCGGAGTCACAACAGACATAGACGGCTCTTTTTCCATAGAAGTAACCCCTACAGATAAAATCATCGTTCAGTTTTTAGGAATGGAATCGCAAACCATCACCGTAGGAAACCAAAATGATATCACAATTAAACTGAAAGAAAAAGCCGACTTGCTGGACGAAGTCACCGTAGTCGCCTTTGCGAAACAGAGAAAAGAAAGTGTAATCGCCTCTGTTTCCACAATCAAGCCATCAGACCTGAAAGTACCTTCCAGCAACCTGACCACTTCCTTTGCCGGACGTATTGCCGGTTTGATTTCTTACCAACGCACCGGCGAACCGGGACAGGACAATGCAGACTTCTTCATCCGCGGCGTAACGACATTCGGAAAGTCAAGCAGAGCCAACCCGCTCATATTAATCGATGGAGTAGAAATGACAAGTGATGAACTCTCCCGGCTGACCACTGATGACATTGCCAGCTTTTCAATCATGAAAGACGCAAATGCTACAGCACTATATGGTGCCCGCGGAGCAAACGGAGTAATTCTGGTTACAACCAAAGAAGGGAAAGAAGGCAAAGTGCACGTACAATTGCGTTTGGAAGGTTCTTATTCTACACCTACCGAACATATCAAATTAGCCGATCCCGTCACCTACATGCGATTGCACAACGAAGCTGTACGTACACGCGACGCCATGGCTGCCCTGCCCTATTCGACAGCAAAGATCATGAATACCGAGCGTGGACTTGACCCTTTGCGTTACCCGGCAATAGACTGGCAAGATATGTTATTTAAAAACCATACCTTCAATCAGAGATATAACCTGAATATCAGCGGAGGCGGAAAAGTAGCCCGCTATTATATCGCTGCCTCTTACTCAAAAGATAACGGTATCCTTAAAGAGGACAAACGAAACAATTTTAATAACAATATCAGCATTGACAAATATCTGTTACGTGCCAATGTAAACGTAAACCTGACTAAAACGACCGAAGCTATTGTCCGCTTATATGGTTCTTTTGAAGATTACTCAGGCCCCCTAGACGGCGGTTCGGCATTATACAAGAAAGCTATGCATGCCAACCCGGTGCTGTTTCAGCCTTTCTACCCGGCCGACCAGGCTAACGAATATACCAAACACATCCTTTTTGGAAATTACGATACCGGTGATTACCTGAATCCCTATGCCGAAATGGTAAAAGGATACACCACGAGAGACCGCTCAAATATGTTCGCACAGTTTGAACTAAAACAAAATCTCGATTTTATCACCAAAGGATTATCAGCCAGAGGTTTGTTTAACGTCAGCCGGTATTCTTTATTAAAAGTGAATCACTCTTTCAAACCTTTCTATTATCAGATAGCCAATACAACAAATCTCAATGACTATACGTTGATTCCGCTTAATCCGGACGGTGGCACAGATTATCTGGACTACAATAAACAGCCTCAAACATTAAACAGTACCATGTACTTTGAAGGTGCCATCCAGTATAACAGGGAGTTTGCCGATAAACACAATGTATCCGGACTGATGGTTTATACAATGCGTGAATACCTGGATGGCAATGCCAATAATCTACAGTTATCTTTACCGTATAGAAACATCGGATTGGCAGGACGCTTCACATACGGATATGACAAACGTTATTTTCTTGAAATGAATTTCGGATATAATGGTTCTGAACGGTTTGCCAAGAACGAACGTTTCGGCTTCTTCCCGTCTGCCGGGTTAGGGTGGGTAGTCAGCAATGAAAAATTCATGGAGCCATATCAGAAGTTTATCAGTAAACTCAAACTGAAAGCAACATATGGTCTGGTAGGAAATGATAATATCGGGGAGGAAAGTGACCGTTTCTTTTATCTATCACAAGTAAACATGAACGACTCCGGTAAAGGATTTACATTCGGAGAAGACTTCAACTATACGCGGAATGGCATATCCATTTCAAGATATGCGGATTCCAACATAACATGGGAAGTCAGCAGAAAAATGAACTTAGGTTTTGAATTAGGATTGTGGAACAGCCTGGAAGTTCAGTTCGATTACTTCACGGAGAAAAGAACAAACATCCTTCAAATCCGCCAGGACATTCCGCCTACTATGGGGCTGCAAGCTCAGCCGCAAGCCAACATAGGTGAAGCCAAAGGACATGGAATAGACCTGTCCGTCGATTATAACAAAAGTTTCACCAAAAACTTTTGGGCAATATTCAGCGGCAACTTCACTTACGCAACCAGTAAATATCTGGTTTATGAAGAACCGGATTATGTGCAGACACCTTGGAGATCACGTATAGACCAAAAACTCTCACAACGCTGGGGATATGTTGCCGAACGGCTTTTCCTCGATGACGAAGAAGTTAAGAACTCTCCCAAGCAAATGTTCGGAGAATACGGAGCCGGAGATATCAAATATAAAGATATCAATGGAGATATGAAGATTGACGAAAATGACCAAGTACCTATCGGCTATCCTACAACCCCTGAAATCATTTACGGCTTCGGATTAACAACCGGATACAAAAACTTCGATTTCTCATTCTTCTTCCAAGGTTCAGCCCGCTCTTCTTTCTGGATAGATCCTACAGCTACAGCACCGTTCGTTAGCGATAGTTCATTAGGAGGAAACAACCAAAGGGCATTGCTAAAATACTGGGCTGACAGTCATTGGTCTGAAGACAACAGAGACATCTTCGCCCTTTGGCCGCGCCTGTCTAATGTAGCAAATGAAAATAACCAGCAGACCAGTACATGGTTTATGCGGGACGGCTCATTCCTACGTCTCAAATCAGTCGAAATAGGCTATTCATTGCCACAAAAGTGGATTCGCCCGATATCACTGCAAAATGTCAGACTCTACGCAACCGGGAGTAACTTACTTGTTTTCTCTAAGTTCAAGATGTGGGATCCTGAAATGGCCGGGAATGGTTTCTCCTATCCTTTGCAGCGTGTATTCAATTTCGGTATAAACATTGAATTCTAAAAATAACAACATATTATGAAATACATTAAATCCATATTTTTACTTGTTTGCATAACATTTGTGACAAGTTGTGTCGATTATTTAGACATCGTTCCAAACGATGTGGCAACCATGGAGAATGCTTTCACGAACAGAACCTCAGCCGAAAAGTATTTATTTACCTGTTACAGTTATCTTCCTATTCCCGGACATCCCTGGGTTTCCCCGGCCATGGTAGGAGGAGATGAAATCTGGTGGAACACCAACCAAGCTTTGTTTGCAGACATAGCAGCTACCAAAATAGCCCTTGGCTACCAGAACTCTAATGACCCATATCTCAATTTCTGGGATGGTAGATACAACGGTACCAACCTGTTTATAGGAATCCGTGACTGCAACATTTTTATTGAGAATATTCATAAACCCAGAGATATGGAAGAGTATGAAAAACAACTGTGGACCTCCGAAGTGAAGTTCCTTAAAGCATACTATCATTTCTTCCTTATGCGGTTGTACGGGCCGATACCCATTATCCGCGAAAATCTACCCGTATCAGCATCGGTAGATGAAGTACGCGTATATAGAGATCCGATTGACGATGTGGTCAATTATATTGTTGAATTGATAGATGAAGCCGCAGCAGGTCTTCCTGACAAAATAGAAAGCATGATTACAGACGCCGGACGAATAACAAGACCAATTGCCCTGGCTACAAAAGCAGAAGTGCTGGTTTGGGCTGCAAGTCCTCTATTCAATGGCAATCCCGATTACCTCAATTTCAAAGATAAAAGAGGTGTCCAGCTGGTTCCGGCAGAGAAAGACAATACAAAATGGGAACGTGCCGCTACAGCAATAAAAGAAGCCATTGAAACGTGCGAAGCTGCCGGACACGGCTTCTACGAATACATACCCCCCCGTACTATGTCAGATCAAACTAAATTGAGTTTTGAATTACGAGGTGCTGTTACCGAAAAATTCAATAAAGAGATTGTATGGCCCTCCACACAAGACGTTTCCTCTCTACAGTTGCTTGCCATGCCACATCTTGTACTGGGCAATTTAGGTAATAAGGGAAATGAACTCTGCGCCTCCCTAAAAATAGCGGAGCAATTCTATACTCAAAACGGCATTCCTATCGATGAAGATCCGGCATGGGATTATCAGAATAGATATAAAACACAAGAAGCAGGAGTCGACCACATGTTCTACATAAAAACAGGTGAAACCACGGCTAAACTGAATTTCAATAGGGAGCCCCGTTTTTATGCCTCACTAGGATTCGACCGCGGCATCTTCGAAGGTTCCGGCCAGACAGAAGAACTCAACTTCTGGTATCTGCAAGTGCGCAAATCGGAGATAGCAGGCTTCAGGGGAAGTGGCGAATACATTCCTACCGGCTACTTTATGAAGAAACTGATTAATGCGGAAACCGTAACCGGAACAGCTACCACCTCCACTTATTCGGGCAAACGTTATTCTTTCCCCATCATACGAATGTCCGGTTTATACCTGTTATATGCAGAGGCTTTGAATGAAGCAAAATCCACTCCTGATGAAGAAGTTTATAAATGGATTGACAAAGTGCGCGAAAGAGCAGGCCTGAAAGGAGTGGTAGAATCGTGGAAAAAATCGGCAAAACCCGACAAGCCCTCTACGCAAGAAGGTATGCGTGAGATCATTCACCAGGAAAGACTGATCGAATTAGCCTTTGAAGGTCAACGTTTTTATGACCTGAGAAGATGGAAGAAAGCCCTGAAATATCTGAATGAGCCCATACAGGGATGGGATTATAAAGGTGAAACAACTGACACGTATTATACAGTTTCAACTTATATGAATACCCGTATTTTCACCATGAAAGATTATCTGTGGCCTATAAAAGTCAGTACTCTCATCAATAATTCAAACTTAGTACAAAACCCTGGCTGGTAACAATAAAAACTAAAATATAATAGTATGAAAAAGATATTTTTTACAATAATGGCCCTTCTAATAGTCAGCATTACATCTTGTGATGAAGAAAAGATCGGGCAGACTCCAACAGATAATATTCCGCCTCAACCCATTAGCAATGTGTCAGTTGAAAGTCTTCCCGGTGGAGCCAAAATCAGCTACGAACTACCGCAAGAAACGGATATCTCTTATGTAAAAGGAGAATATTTATTTCAAGGTGAAAGACGTATCACCCGTGCTTCTGTATATAATAATTACATGATAATAGAAGGACTTGGCAACACCAATCCGGTGGATATCACCTTATATACCGTCGACCATAGTGAGAACACATCTACCCCTGTAAAAGCATCTTTCACACCGGGTATCCCTCCTATCCACAATATCTTTACTTCAATGGGGCTCAAAGCCGATTTTGGCGGCATTAATATCACCTGGAATAATGAGAATAAAGTAGAAATAGGCTTCACTATTTATGCCACAAACGAAAAAGGCATCTTTGAAGAAGGAGAAACGTTCTATACTAACCAGAAAGATGGTAGTTACTCTTTCCGCGGTTATGACTCATCCGAACGGATATTCGCTTTTACCATCACAGACAAATGGGGAAATATATCCGATACCCTGAAAGCGGCATTCACTCCACTTTTCGAGAAAGAATTAGACAAATCTAAGCATAAGAGAGAAGTATTGCCTGTAGATAATAATACAGACTATAGTTCCGGCTGGCTATTCTCAAAATTATTTGATGGCGTTGTCGGAAACAATGGCTGGCATACGAAGCAAAACGACCCTAACCAGAAAATACCGCTATACTTTACCATCGACCTGGGAGTAGAAGCTACACTAAGCCGATTTAAGTTATGGCACCGTTTAGGTAACAACGTCTATAAGAATCATAACATCAAGACGTTCGAAGTATGGGGAAGCCGCAACTATAAAAAAGGGATGCAGGAAAATTACTGGTCTGAAGAATGGAAAAACGACTGGGAACTTTTAGGCGATTATGAAACATTCAAGCCTTCGGGAGAGGATAACCCGTCTGTCACAAACGAAGATATAGCCTACGCCGAAGCAGGATTTGAATTTATGGTACCCATTGAAAAACAGAGGGTACGGTATGTACGTTTTGCAATGAAAAGCAATTGGTCAGGAAGCAATGCGCTGCACATTAGCGAGATTACATTCTATGGAGATGACAGAATTAACGACATAAATGAATGACAGATATGAAAGCAATAATCAAAATTACCGTCTTAATTTATTCATTTATTTCCCTTATAGCATGTGACGACATGAATAGTCTGCATGAAGAATACCTTAAAAAAGGGGAAATTATTTATACCGGGGTTATCGATTCATTAAAAACATATCCCGGAAATAACCGCGTAAGGTTTACTTGGGAGATCAATTCCGATCCACGCGTAACCAAGGTAGTCCTTTACTGGAATGAAAGAAATGATTCCACCATCGTACAAGTGAACCGTACTACTGCCGGAAAGCTTCCTATGGAAACAATAGTGAATTTGCCGGAGGGAACATATATTTTTGAATTCGCAACAAAAGACGATGATGGTCACCAATCACTATACGTAGAGCAATCCGTCGAAATATATGGAGATAAACTTATTCAGACTCTTCGTAACAGAAGTGTTGAAGACATATCCGATATTTCCGGTAACAGTACAAAAGTTTCTTGGTATCCTATAGAAGACCAGACTATCCAATATACGACCATAAAGTACCTGGATTTCTCTGATCCCGACAACCCGACAGAGAAAAAGCTGCGAATAGAAAATACCGAAATGGAAACCACATTATCCGGTATCCGCTCCGGTGAAATTCTGGAAGTAGTTTCATCTCATCTGCCAGCCAATGGACTCGATATTATTGATGCCTTGCCTAAAGGATATGAGTTCCCCTGATTTACATGAAACTGAATAACTGAATATGCAACCCCAAACCTCAATTCATATTATGACTCGAATAGTAAAAATGATAATGAGTTCTTGTTTTTTATTCTACCTGTTCTTTACGATCACAGCCTGTAATTCTTCGGATACAACAGTCAAGATTGAACAGATAAATGCAGGAATATGGAAAATATCAGCAGGAAAACCGGAGATAGTCAATCTATTGAGTGAATTGGATATTACTCCACGGGACGAGGCAATCCGAAAGATAGGAAAAGCTGCTTCTCCTGTTGCAGCAGAAGCAATAGAATTCAAAATTATCGATGGGAAAACCTACATCCGCTTTCCACTGGAAAAAGATGAAAAGATTTTCGGTTTGGGGTTGAACTTCAAAACCGTTGAACAACGGGGACGCGTAATGAGGCTACATACCGACCACTATAGCGGACGGGACGACGGAAGAACACAAGCTCCGGTTCCCTTCTTTGTATCGTCCAAAGGATACGGAGCCTTGATTAATTCTGCACGTTACATTGACGCATGGATTGGAACAGGTGTACGTAAAGACAGTAAGAATCCGCCAATTGCCCGTGACAGAAATACCGACCCTCGCTGGAGCAGCCGTCCTTATTCGGACAATATGGAATTTCTGATACCGGCAGAAGGAGTCGAAATTTTATTGTTTGCAGGACCGACTATGTTGGAAGCTGTACAACGGTTTAATCTCTACAACGGAGGAGGAGCACTCCCTCCCCGTTGGGGATTAGGCTTTTGGCACCGTACTCCCACTCTATATTCTGATAAACAGGTAATGTCGGAAGTAGAAGAATTCAAAAAAAGAGAATTTCCACTAACTGTTATCGGCTTAGAACCCGGATGGATGTCACACGCTTACCCTTGCTCTTACGAATGGGACACCACACGCTTTCCCGATCCGGCTGGTTTCGTTAAAAGTCTAAATGACAAGCATATTAAAACCAATGTATGGATTAATCCATATATATCGCCCGCAACAGAACTTTATGAGAAAATGGAACCCTATACAGCCTCTCATTCTGTCTGGTGTGGTATCGTACCTGATTACACCCTGCCTGAGGCACAACAAATCGCTGATAATCATTTCAAGAAAAATCAACTGGATATAGGTGTCAGTGGTTACAAACTAGATGAAAATGATGGCTACGACTATTGGCTATGGCCTGATGTGGCAACTTTCCCATCCGGAAATGCAGCCGAACAAATCCGGCAAATATACGGATCACTTTTACAAAATATAACCGTCCGAATGTATCATAAACAAAATAAACGTACTTATGGGCTGGTGAGATCCGGTAATGCAGGCACCTCCTCCTTCCCATATGTAATCTATAATGATTATTACAATCACAAAGATTTTATCACTGCCCTAATAAACAGCTCTTTCATAGGTATTTTATGGACACCGGAAGTCAGAGCCTCCCAAACCGCAGAAGAATGGTTAAGAAGGATGCAGACCGTCTGTTTCTCACCTATTGCCATGCTCGATGCCTGGGCAGATGGTACCAAGCCCTGGAGCTTTCCTGAAGTGACACAACAAGTTAATGATATTGCCAAACTAAGGATGCAACTGATACCTTATTTATACACAACTTTTGCCAATTATGCTTTTAAGGGAATACCGCCTGTACGCGCCATGAACCTGGAAGAAGGTTATCAGGAAGAAAGTAAGCTGGAAGAAGGTAAACTTGATGCAACTGCAAATCCCTATGCAATGGCATTGAAGAAAGAGGCCAAAGACCAATTCATGGTCGGTGAATATTTATTGGTAGCGCCCCTTTTTACCGGAGAAACCGAACGCCGTGTCATACTTCCAAAAGGCAAATGGTATGATTTCTATACCGGCAAGTTGGCTGGTGAAGGAGAAATTATCACAGTAAGCCCCGGGTTAGACAGGATACCGGTATACGTAAAAGATGGTGGTATCATTCCTTTATGGCCAGCTATTACGGAATTGGAGAACAGGCAATATCCATTGGAAATACGGCACTATGGAGAGAAAACGTCCAACTACAATCTGTACGATGATGATGGGGAAACATACAATTATGAAAAAGGAGAATGTACCTGGATATCATTAAAAGTAGATACTGACACAAAAGGTGGAAAGAGAGGTATTGTCATCATCCCGGAAAACTCAAAAGTATGGTCATTCAGCGACTATAGGTTTCGGTTCATGTCTTCCGAAGAAACAAAGTAACTACAAAAAATAGAAACTTATGAAAAAGCAATTTATATTTATCTTCACTATTCTAATATGCTCCATCTTCCAATATAAGGGCATAGCAAAGAATACCGTGCATGAAGCCATATTAGAAAAATCATCCGAATGGAAACTATTATCTCCCGACAGCCAAATAGAGTTTGTGCTTTCCTTAGATAAAGAATTCGGCAAACTCTTATATTATGTAGTCAATAATGGCAAACAAATATTGCTGCCCTCCCCTTTAGGTATTGACAGAGAAGATGAAAAGTTTTCTTCGGGTCTTCAATTCTGTTCCCAAAATGAGGTTAGCCTTATCGATGAAGAATATGAATTAAAATCCGGGAAAAGATCGCTCTGCCATAATCTGGCAAACGAACAAATCTATCAATTCAGGAATTCTAATGGCAAAGTGGTCGAACTCATTCTGAGGGCTTACAACGATGGAATTGCTTTTCGTTATCATTTCCCTGAAAACAATTCCAAATCCCATAAAGTAATTAAAGAAAGTACAGGTTTCAAACTGCCAACTGAGGGAAAAGCCTGGATACATCCGTACGATTGGAATTCTCGGTTAAAGCCAAGTTATGAGCAGTATTGCAGAAGTGGTATAGCTATCGGAAGTTATTCTCCTTACAAACAAGGCTGGGCATATCCCTTATTGTTTAACACCAACGGGCATTGGATAATGATAACAGAAGCAACCCTGGACGGTACCTATTGCGCCACACATATAAAGAATGACGAAAGTGGCTTGTATACGGTAGCATTTGCAGAGAAAGATGAAGCCATCATAGAAGATGATCCCGAACCTATATCGACACTACCATGGTCCACTCCCTGGAGAGTAGTCATCATAGGTGATCAGCTATCGAATATAGTAGAAACAAACATTATACAAAACCTGAATCCTCCATGTGTCATTACAGAAACAGACTGGATTAAACCCGGACGCTCTGCATGGAGTTGGTGGTCGGATGCTCCCTCCACTTACGAATACCTGAAACAAATAGAATATATCAATTTTGCTGCCAGTATGGGCTGGGAATATATATTGCTGGATGCAGGATGGCATCGGATGGCAGAGAACGAATTGAACTATATCATGCAATATGCTCAAAATAAGAATATAGGAATCTGGTTATGGTATCACTCCGGTGCCGGCAAACCAACCGAGACCATCGACATATGGAATCTGATGTCCGATCCGAAAAGCAGAAATGCTGAATTGGATAAAATACAATCCTGGGGAGTAAAAGGTGTCAAAATTGACTTCTTCGATACCGACAAACAAGGAATTATACAGATGTATAAAACTTTCCTGGAAGAGACAGCGCAACGAAAAATTATGGTAAATTTTCATGGGGCTACTCTGCCCCGCGGGCTGGAACGAACTTATCCTAACCTAATGACCACTGAAGCTGTAAAAGGAGCTGAAAGTTTCACGAATCAGAATGCCTGCAACAAAGCTCCGGAGCATAATGCAACGATTCCTTTTACCCGGAATGTAGTAGGTTCAATGGATTATACCCCTGTCACTTTTTCCAATAAGATATATAACGGAGTAGAATCTCAAAACATTACCACCTACGGACATCAACTGGCGCTCTCCGTCATTTTTGAATCCGGCATACAAAACTTCGCCGACAACCGAAGCGTCTATGCAGGATTACAAGCAGAAGCCCGAACGTTTCTTGAGAAGATACCGGTAGCATGGGATGAAACCAAATTGGTTGATGGTTATCCAGGAGACTATGTTATCATAGCCAGAAGAAAAGCTGATAACTGGTATATCGGAGGAATCAACGGTATGAACAAAGAACGGGAAATGCAGATGGATTTGTCCTTTCTACCTAAAGATAAAAGAATAAGGATCATAACAGATGGAAAAGAAAAAGGACGTTTTATCGTCAAAGATGAAGATATTACAAATCAACTATCTATACCGGTAAAAGCTTATGGAGGTTTTGTCATAACCACCGAAGGTGTCCACACCCACCAATTAGTATCGGAAAAGAGTTCCATGAAAATGAATGCTTATCCCAACCCATCGAATACCGGTGAAACAATATCCGTGAAACTGGATATCGGACAAGAGTTATTAAACAAAGCCACCATAGAGGTCTATGACCTCTGTGGAATCAGTCTGAAAAAGACCCAGGCAACAGGATTAACCACTTCCATAGCAATGCCTTTGCAAGCAGGAACATATATACTCAAGGCACGGGCAGAAAGCTTTGTTGATGAAAAATTACTTATCGTAAAATAACAATATATTTTCAAATGAAAAATTACAAAAGAATAGCCAACATCATTTTACTCTCCTATTGTATAACCTCTCTTTTGTCCTGTCAGAACAATCCGGATACAACAATCTGGCGACTGTGGTATGATCAACCGGCAGAAAAATGGGAAGAAGCCTTACCTATAGGAAACGGACGCATCGGTGCTATGGTATTCGGTGGTATCACGAAAGAAAAGATACAATTGAATGAAGAAACGGTCTGGACAGGAGAACCAAACAGTAACTCGAACCCAGATGCTCTAAATGCAATTCCTGATATCAGGAAACTTATTTTTCAGGGTAAATACAAAGAAGCACAGAAACTGGTAGATGAGAAAGTCATATCAAAAACGAACCACGGAATGATCTACCAACCTGTAGGAGACCTCAACCTCACCTTCCCGGGACATGAAACGGCAAAAAACTACTACCGTGAACTGGATATAGAATCCGCCATAGCCAAAACACGCTATACAGTCAATGATGTCGAATATCAACGGGAAATATTTACGTCATTCACCGATCAAGTTATCGTAATACACCTGACCGCATCCCGGAAAGGTAAAATTGTTTTTTCGGCAGAGTTGAATAGCCCTCAAAAAAGCCAGACAATAACATTAGAAGACGGCCTTTCGCTACAAGGTTCTACGGAAGGGCACGAAGGTTTAGAGGGCAAAATATCATTTAGCACTTTGGTAAAAATCGTACCAGAGAAAGGGCAAATGAAAACGGAAGCCTCCAGAATAACCGTATCCAATGCTGATGCCGTAACAATTTACGTCTCCATAGCAACAAATTTTGTAAATTATGCTAATCTGAGTGGTAATCCGGATCAAAAGGTGAAATCATATCTTCAGCATGCAACTCAAAAAGATTATGCAAAACTGAAAACAGACCATATGGACTACTATAGAGATTACTTCAATCGGGTGAAATTCAAACTAGATGTCACTGAAGCAATTCAAAAGACAACAGATGTTCGTATCGCCGAATTCGCTCAAGGCAAAGACCCGAATTTGGCAGCACTTTATTTCCAATTCGGACGTTATCTGTTAATTTCTTGTTCACAACCCGGAACACAACCGGCAAACTTACAAGGAATATGGAATGAGAGGATGAAACCTGCCTGGGATAGCAAATACACCACCAATATCAATCTGGAAATGAACTATTGGCCGACAGAAATCACCAATCTCAGCGAATTACATGAACCTTTAATACAAATGATCAAAGAACTGGCTGTGACAGGTGGACATACTGCCAAAATCATGTATGGAGCCCGGGGCTGGATGTTACATCACAATACCGACCTATGGCGAACTACCGGTGCTGTAGACAGATCCGGCCCAGGAATGTGGCCTACCTGTGGCGCCTGGCTGTCAAGACATCTATGGGAACATTTTCTCTACTCCGGCGACAAGACATATTTGGAAGAGGTCTATCCCATTATGAAGGGAGCCGCCCTTTTCTTACTTGATTTTGCAGTTGAAGAACCGGAACACCATTGGCTGGTTATTGCCCCATCCAGCTCTCCGGAAAATACTTTCGACAAAAAGAATAAACTTACAAATACTGCCGGAGTTACAATGGATAATCAACTAATGTTCGAACTATTTTCTAATCTCATATCCGCAACTGAAATATTAGAAAGAGATCAGCATTTCGCTGATACTTTAAGACAAATCCGTACACGGATACCTCCAATGCAAATAGGTCGTTACAGTCAGCTACAGGAATGGATGCATGATTTGGATGATCCTAATGACAAGCACCGCCATATCTCACACTTATATGGATTATTTCCCGGAAACCAGATTTCACCGTACAGGACACCTGATTTATTCAATGCTGCACGTAACTCTTTAAATCACAGAGGAGACGCATCTACAGGATGGTCAATGGGATGGAAAGTTTGTCTATGGGCCCGTTTCATGGATGGTGACAGAGCATATAAGCTCATAACAGAACAACTGCGATTAACCGGAGATAAAAATACGGAATATGACGGTGGAGGAACTTATCCTAATCTACTGGACGCGCATCCTCCTTTTCAGATTGATGGTAATTTCGGGTGTACGGCCGGTATAGCCGAAATGTTGTTACAAAGCCATGATGGAGCTCTCCACATACTTCCGGCACTCCCTAGCGCTTGGAGAAATGGTATAATCCAAGGATTAAAAGCAAGGGGTGGTTTCTTAACAGACATTGAATGGAAAAACGGACAGGTAAAGACTATAAAAATAAAGTCTAACTTAGGAGGTAACCTGAGGATACGTACCTCCACTCCGTTACAAGTTGTCGGTGAGGCAAATTTAGTAAAGGCTCAAGGCGACAATCCTAACCCTTACTACAAGGTATATGAAACCCCTCCTCCAATCATATCCTCAGAAGTCGTATTAGCCTCTTCGAAGATACCCGATACGATCGAATATGATTTATTGACTCAACCTGGAGAAGAATATATTTTCTATTGCCAATAAAGTAGCTACATCTACAATTAATATATTATAATCTGTAGAACAATTATTTTAATTTAAAATCGTTTCATTATAAAACAAAGAATCTATGAAAAGAAAACACATTATCGCTATTATCTGTCTGTTTTGTTTGTCCTTTCAATATGAGATCACAGCTCAGAACAAAAGCAAAGTAGACGAAATACGGGACGAATTACTGAATCCCAATAATAATTCTGTATTGGTAGTCGCCCATCGGGGAGATTGGCGGTATGCACCGGAGAATTCATTGGCTGCCATTGAGAACGTCATCAAAATGGGATGTGATGTGGTAGAAATCGACATCCAAAAAACCAAAGACGGGCATCTCATACTTATGCACGATAACACATTGGACAGAACAACTACGGGACATGGTAAAATAAGCGATCAGACTTTGGATGATGTCAAAAAGCTGAAACTAAGAAATGGTTTAGGCATACATACAAGGCATACCGTACCAACATTGGAAGAGGCATTACTCCTGGCAAAAGATAAGATTATGATAAACCTGGACAAAGCCTACCCCTTGTTTGATGAAGTATATGAGTTATTGAAAAAAACAGGAACGACCAAACAGATCATCATGAAAGGTAGTCAGCCTGTGGAACAGGTAAAAAAAGAATTTGGTAAATACCTGGACAAAGTTATTTTTATGCCTGTGATTAATCTGGATAAAGCCAATGCACAGCAAATGATTGAAGATTACATGAAAAAATATCCTCCGCTTGCTTTTGAGTTCTCCTATGTATCCGATACAAATACATTACCCAAAGAAATGGGCAAACGGTTAAAAGGGAACTGTCTTATCTGGTACAACACATTGTGGGATACAATGTCCGGTGGACATGATGACGATATGGGTTTGAGAGATCCCGACAAAGAATACGGATACCTGATCGATACATTAAATGCACGTATCATCCAGACGGATGTACCGGAATTTTTAATTAAATATCTGAAAAACAAAAATATGTAGTACATAATAATCCCATCAAAAAAATGAAAAAATTACTATCCACCATCAGTTTACTTTTTATCGTAATCACCTTATGGTCTCAGCCAAAAGAGCAGATGATAAAAGTATTTGTTTCTCCCGACCATACAGACTGGCTGTATAAACCGGGAGAAACCGTAAAGTTCAATATCAGGATAACAAAGAACAATATTCCGTTGCAAAATGCAGATGCCTATTACGAACTTTCGTATGACATGATGCCTCCACTGAAAAAAGAAAGTGTGAAATTAAAAAACGGAGAACTAACAATTAATGGAAGCACCATGAATATCCCTGGATTTATGCGTTGCCGGGTATGGACTAAACACGAAGATAAGACATACAGCGGATATGCAACAGCCGCATTTGCACCCGAGGACATAAAGCCCACCACTACTTTGCCTACTGACTTTGAAGCTTTTTGGGAGAAAGCGAAATCAGAAAACTCCAAAATACCCATCGATTCACGGCTACGTTTACTCCCGGAAAGATGTACAGGAAAGGTTAATGTGTATGAAGTTAATATACAGAATTACCGTATAGGAAGCCGGCTTTATGGCATACTGTGCATTCCTAAGGCACCAGGTAAATATCCAGCAGTACTACGCGTACCGGGCGCAGGGATACGTCCTTACAATGGGATGATTGCAGAAGCAGAAGACGGCTTGATTACACTTGAAATAGGAATTCATGGAGTCCCTGTCACGATGGATCTGGTCATCTATAATAATTTACTATATGGAGGATTGAACCAATATCAATATATGAATTGGGACAATAGGGATGAAATTTATTTTAAACGGGTTTATATAGGATGTGTCCGTGCAGCAGACTATATTTTTTCAATGGATGAATTCGATGGAGAAAATCTGATCGTGTATGGAGGCAGTCAAGGCGGTGCATTAGCTATTGTTACTGCTGCTTTAGATCCGCGCATAAAAGGTTTGGTTTCCTTCTACCCGGCTCTCTGTGATTTAAACGGCTATGTACATGGTCGGGCCGGGGGTTGGCCTCACCTCTTCCGGAATTCAACAGAGAGTCCGGAGATCTTGAAACAAAAAACCAAAAATACACCTTACTATGATGTCGTAAACTTTGCCCGTAAAATAAAAGTTCCAGGATTCTATTATCTGGGATATAACGATATGACATGCCCGCCCACTTCTATGTATTCAGCATATAACACGATTACAGCCCCAAAAGTATTAGAAATAATGGAGGAGGCCGGACATTTTAGTTATCCGGAATTATGGCCTAAAGCAAAAGCTTGGATCTATACTCATCTTCAGGTTAATCAATAAAGAAATTATGCATAGGTATTAATTTTACGAGGATTTGAGACTGTTTTCTTTTTAGGGCTGGCTGGATAAGTCAGCCCTAACATCGTATTAAACTGGAAATATATTTTTTCAATCTGAAAAACAGACCAATCGAAACTACATCACACTTAAACTATACTTGCGTCATACCCTCTTCGTACCTTCCTCGTACCAACTTCGCTATTTTCTTTCCACTATAGAAGCGAAGAAAACGCGAAGAAGGTAAAAATCAAAAGAGAAAAAGAACAAAAGCCAATAATGACAAATCCCTTCTCTTTCTTCTCACAGATGAAAACTTTTCCGCACGGATTGTTGCATCAAGTAAAAGTTTGTTTTATTTTTGCAGTTTAACAATACAATTTATAACCTAATAGGCGAAAAACATTATCAATTATGGATACAAGCAAGATTGTCGGAGAAAAAATCAAGTCGCTCCGTGAAAGCCAGTCAATCAGTATTGAGCAGTTGGCCGAACGTTCCGGATTAGCCGTAGAACAGATTGAACGCATTGAAAACAACATCGATTTGCCTTCATTGGCTCCACTCATCAAGATAGCCCGCGTACTAGGTGTACGCTTGGGAACTTTCCTTGACGACCAGGACGAAACAGGTCCTGCTATCTGCCGCAAAACGGAATCCAAGGACACCATTAGTTTCTCTAACAATGCTATCCAGAGCCGCAAGCACATGGAATATCATTCCCTGTCCAAGTCGAAAGCAGACCGCCACATGGAACCTTTCATCATCGACGTAGCCGCTACGGAAGACAGCGATTTCGTACTCTCCTCACACGAAGGTGAAGAGTTTATTATGGTTATGGAAGGTATTATGGAAATCAGTTATGGCAAAAATACATACTTACTTGAAGAAGGAGACAGCATCTATTATGACTCCATCGTTCCGCACCACGTGCATGCTTACGAAGGCAAAGCAGCAAAAATTCTTGCAGTAATCTATACACCCATTTAAGGATGGTAGGATGGTAAGATGGTAGAATGATAGGATTACTATTCTAATCTTATCACCATACCATCTTACCATCCTATCACTTTTATAATATTATCACTTCATTTATGCTTTACGAAAGAACACTCGGCCAATGGCTGGAGCACTGGGCAGAGACTACGCCCGATAAAGAATACATTGTTTATTCCGACCGCAACCTGCGCTTCACCTGGAGCCAGTTCAACCGACGGGTAGACGACATGGCGAAAGGACTAATCTCTATTGGTGTAGAACGCGGAACCCATGTAGGTATATGGGCTGCCAACGTCCCCGACTGGCTTACGCTACTGTATGCCTGTGCCAAAATCGGTGCCGTCTATGTAACCGTAAACACCAATTACAAACAAGCTGAACTGGAATACTTGTGCGAAAATTCAGATATGCATACCCTCTGCATCGTGAACGGTGAAAAGGACAGCGACTTCGTGCAAATGACATATACCATGCTGCCGGAATTGAAAAACTGCGAACGCGGACACCTGAAAAGCAAACGTTTCCCACACATGCGCAACGTTGTTTACGTAGGCCAGGAGAAACATCGTGGTATGTACAATACGGCTGAAATTCTCCTACTGGGTAACAATGTGGAAGACGAATGTCTGAATAATCTGAAAAGTCAGGTAACCTGCCATGATGTGGTAAATATGCAATACACATCAGGTACCACCGGTTTTCCGAAAGGAGTTATGCTCACCCACTATAACATTACCAATAATGGTTATCTGACGGGAGAGCATATGAAGTTCACAGCCAATGACAAACTATGTGTCTGTGTACCTCTGTTCCACTGTTTCGGTGTAGTGCTTGCCACAATGAACTGTCTGACTCACGGTTGCACGGAAGTCATGGTAGAGCGCTTCAACCCGCTAGTAGTTCTTGCCTCTATACATAAAGAACGCTGCACAGCTCTATACGGTGTGCCCACCATGTTTATTGCCGAGTTGCATCATCCCATGTTCGATATGTTCGATATGTCCAGCCTGCGCACAGGCATCATGGCAGGTTCGCTCTGCCCTGTGGAACTGATGAAACAGGTGGAAGAAAAGATGTATATGAAAGTTACGAGTGTATATGGTTTGACAGAAACATCGCCGGGTATGACAGCCTCACGCATTGACGACCCATTCGATGTGCGTTGCAATACTGTAGGACATGATTTTGAACATACCGAAGTCATGGTTATCGATCCTGAAACCGGAGAAGAATGCCCGGTAGGTGTACAAGGTGAAATGTGTAACCGGGGCTATAACAATATGAAAGGGTACTACAAGAATCCGCAAGCCACGGCCGAAGTCATTGATAAGAACGGCTTCCTCCATTCCGGTGACCTCGGAGTAAAAGATGAAGATGGTAACTATCGTATCACGGGACGCATCAAAGATATGATTATCCGTGGTGGCGAGAATATCTACCCACGTGAAATAGAAGAATTCCTTTATAAACTGGAAGGCGTGAAGGACGTACAAGTTGCCGGAATTCCATCAAAAAAATATGGTGAAGAAGTAGGTGCTTTCATCATACTGAAGGAAGGGGCAGATATACACGAATCGGATGTACGCGACTTCTGCACAGGCAAGATCTCGCGTTACAAGATACCGAAATATGTATTCTTCATTGACGAATTCCCGATGACGGGAAGTGGTAAGATACAGAAGTTCAAATTGAAAGATGTAGGATTACAACTTTGCAAGGAACAAGGAATCGAGATAATCTAAAAAATTCAACATAAAGAAACAGGCTGCAACTTAATAGTGCAGCCTGTTTTTTATGCTTAATTTCGTAATCCTCAATTATCTCAGCGGTAGCGTAAAGAAGAATGTCGTTCCTATTCCTTCGCCGGAACGTACCCAAATGCGTCCACCCATCCGTTCCACCAACATACGGGAAACAGTCAGCCCCAGCCCGGTGCCTTGTGCAAAGTTATTAATCTTGCCGAAGCGTTCGAAAATCTTCGCCACCCGGTTGGCAGGAATACCAATACCCGTATCTTTTACGTAGAACTGTACAATATTGCCGCGTAACTGATAACCAAAATGTATTTCTCCGGTAGGAGTAAATTTAGCAGCATTACTCAACAGATTCATCAATACCTGCATAATGCGCATTCGATCTCCCATCACACACAACTCCTCATCCACATCGTCCAGTATCAAAATCACGCCTTTATTTACTTTCAACCGATGACTGTCATATTCTTCAAGGCAAGCATGATAAAGGTTCACCTTCTCACGAACAAATTCCAAAGTCCCTGATTCCATTTCAGACAAGTCCAGAATATCATTAAACAAACACAACAACAATTCCGAATTTTTCTCGATAATATTGCAATAATCCTCCTTGTCTCCTTCGTGCCCCGGATCAATAACCAACCTTGAGAATCCAACAATCGCATTCAATGGAGTACGGATTTCATGACTCATATTTGAAAGAAACGCAGATTTTAATCGATCGGACTCTTCAGCCTTTACACGGGCAGCCGCCAGTTCACGTAGCGCATTCACCCGGCTCGTCACATCCCGGCACATACATAATAAATATTTATCTCCCAAAGGACATACCAGATTTTCATAATGATGCATCTCTCCTTCAAACCACAATGAATGTTCTCCTATGCTGGGACAATCGGTACGCATCACTTTCTCCATATTCGCCCGGATTTTGCGGTATTCTGATTCCGGTACTATATCTTTCAGATTAGGATGTGACTTATCCTCACCGGATAATCCCTCTACATGATTGGTATCAGGAGAGGACAGTAGTTCTATATAATCCAGATTATAATCAAAAACAGTCAACATATCCGGGATAGCGTCCAGAATTTCTTTACCGTATTGCTTACGGAAGCGCTCCAAGTCTTCATCCTGGCATGAAGAATCCGGAAGAGTACGATTTTCCAATTGCTCCTCTAATTTCCGGATAATCTCCAGTAGTTCTTCTTTTGTTTTATCTTTATAGTCCTTCATTTCAAGGCCGATATGTTGTTGAGTGTTACATTCGGGCAACAAATATACTATTCTTTTCAATTATATCAACATATATTGCGAGCTTTTATTTAAAAAAGACCAATAGCTTTTGCCCTACTAATCAGAATGTTCTATCTTTGCATCACTTTTTATTTTAAATCATTGATTAATATGTCTAAAGAATTATTCTCTACTCTGCCCTACAAGGTGGCAGACATTACGCTTGCCGACTTCGGTCGCAAGGAAATCGATCTGGCAGAACAAGAAATGCCCGGCCTTATGGCTCTTCGCGAAAAGTATGGAGAAACAAAACCGTTGAAAGGTGCTCGTATAATGGGTTCCCTGCATATGACCATCCAGACGGCGGTACTGATTGAAACCCTCGTGGCACTGGGCGCCGAAGTACGCTGGTGCTCATGTAACATATATTCGACTCAAGACCATGCTGCTGCTGCTATCGCTGCAAGTGGTGTTCCCGTATTTGCCTGGAAAGGTGAAACACTGGCTGATTACTGGTGGTGTACGCTTCAGGCGTTGAACTTCCCCGGCGGCAAAGGTCCTACGGTAATCGTTGACGATGGCGGTGACGCTACCATGATGATACACGTAGGGTACGAAGCCGAAAGCACTGCCTCTATTCTGGATAAAGAAGTCCATGCGGAAGATGAAATAGAACTGAATGCTATCCTGAAGTGTGTATTGGCTGCAGATCCTACCCGTTGGCATCGCGTAGCTGCCGAAATGCGTGGCGTTTCAGAAGAAACTACGACAGGTGTACACCGTTTGTATCAAATGCAGGAAGAAGGGAAATTGCTGTTCCCGGCATTCAATGTGAACGACTCAGTGACGAAGTCTAAATTCGATAATCTTTATGGTTGCCGTGAATCTTTGGCCGATGGCATCAAACGCGCCACAGATGTAATGATTGCCGGTAAAGTAGTAGTGGTTTGCGGTTATGGCGATGTAGGTAAGGGGTGTTCGCATTCCATGCGTTCATACGGTGCCCGTGTACTGGTTACGGAAGTAGACCCGATCTGCGCCCTGCAAGCTGCAATGGAAGGCTTCGAGGTAGTAACTATGGAAGAGGCTTGTACACAAGGTAATATCTTTGTTACTACAACAGGCAATATCGACATCATTCGCATTGATCACATGGAGCAGATGAAGGACCAGGCAATTGTCTGCAATATCGGCCACTTCGACAATGAAATCCAAGTGGATGCTCTTAAGCATTACCCCGGCATCAAATGTGTGAATATCAAGCCACAGGTAGACCGCTATTATTTCCCCGACGGACACAGCATTATTCTATTAGCCGATGGTCGTCTGGTGAACCTGGGTTGTGCTACCGGTCACCCGTCATTCGTTATGAGTAACTCATTCACCAACCAGACATTAGCTCAGATTGAGTTGTTCAACAAGAAGTATGAAACCGGTGTTTACCGTTTGCCTAAGCACCTTGATGAAGAGGTAGCACGTCTGCACCTTGAGAAAATCGGTGTGAAGCTGACGAAGCTGACTCCCGAGCAAGCTGCCTATATCGGTGTAACTGTAGACGGACCGTATAAAGCCGAACACTATCGCTATTAAAATAACGAAATTGACAATTGACAATTGACAATGGCTATGCAGAATGACAGCGCAGCTTAATTGTCAATTGTCAATTGTCAATTTCATAAAAACCCCGTTTTTATGAAAAAGCTCCTCCCTGACCTCCTGGTCATTCTTACGTTTGCAGTACTTTCGTTCGCCTACTTCTTTCCAGCGGATATAGAAGACCGCATTCTTTTCCAACATGACACGGCTGCCGGTGCAGGTGCCGGACAAGAAGCAAGCTTGTATCGCCAGGAAACCGGTGAGTATACGCGCTGGACTAACTCCTTATTCGGTGGTATGCCGACTTACCAGATAGCCCCCAGCTACGATTCAACTCAACCGCTGACATGGGTGCAGAAAGTGTACCGACTATTTTTACCCACATATGTCAACCTGACGTTTATTCTGATGCTGGGCTTTTTCATCCTGCTGCGTGCATTCGGCATACCTACATGGCTGGCAGGGTTAGGCGGATTAATGTGGGCATTCTCGTCCTACTTCTTCATTCTGATATCTGCCGGACACATCTGGAAGTTTATCACACTGGCGTATATACCGCCCACGATAGCAGGTATCGTACTGGCATACCGGGGTAAATATCTGGCAGGAGGTATCGTTACAGCATTGTTCATTGCCCTGCAGATTCTGTCGAACCACGTACAGATGAGTTATTACTTCCTGTTCGTCATCCTCTTCATTGCAGGAGCCTATTTTGAAGATGCATGGCGCAACAAGACCTTGCCACAATTCTTTAAAGCTAGCGGTGTGCTTGTAGTAGCTGCATTGATTGGCATATCCGTCAATCTATCAAACCTGTATCACACTTACCAGTACAGCAAAGAAACCATGCGCGGTAAAAGCGAGCTTGTAGAAACCGGTGATGCAGCCAAACAAACCAGTAGCGGACTGGATCGTGACTACATCACTCAATGGAGCTATGGTATCGGCGAAACCTGGACCTTGTTAGTGCCTAACTTTAAAGGTGGTGCCTCCGTACCTCTCATCCTGAATGAGACAGCCATGGAAAAAGCCAATCCAACCTATTCCGGACTATACCAGCAATTACCCCAATACTTTGGTGACCAGCCGATGACCTCAGGTCCTGTATATGTAGGTGCTTTTGTACTCTTCCTCTTTATCTTGGGTTGTTTTATAGTCAAAGGTCCATTGAAATGGGCATTAGTCGGAGCTACATTCTTCTCCATTGTTCTTTCATGGGGTAAGAACTTCATGCCACTGACTGATTTCTTCATCGACTATATACCTATGTATAGTAAGTTCCGTGCCGTATCGTCCATTCTCGTTATTGCAGAATTTACAATTCCACTACTAGCTATCTTTGCGCTGAAAAAGATTCTGGATGAACCAGAGATACTCAAGAAGAAGATGAAGTTTATAGGTGTCAGCTTGGCACTTACTGCCGGCGTAGCCTTGATATTAGCCATTATTCCCGGAGCTTTCAGCTCAACTTTCATCCCTGCAAAGGAAGCACAAATGCTACAGAATGCGGTCAATCAGCAAATGATTCCTGCAAACGAGCTGTCCGGCATCCTCTCTAATATGGCGGAAATGCGTGCTGCAATGGTTAGTGCCGATGCACTGCGTAGCTTTATTATTATCGTAATTGGTTGTGCACTGTTGTGGCTTTACTATAGTGGAAAATTAAAGAGACCCTATATTATTGCAGGCATTGCCATTCTTTGCGTGATCGATATGTGGGGAGTCAACAAGCGCTATCTGCACGATGATCAATTCGTTCCACGTTCTACCCAAGTTGATACTTTCAAAAAAACGAAAGCTGACGAAATCATCCTGCAGGACACTGATCCGAACTACCGTGTACTGAATTTCTCCGGAGATGCATTCAACGAGAATAATACTTCCTACTGGCACAAGAGTGTGGGCGGATATCATGCTGCCAAGTTGCGTCGTTATCAGGAGATGATCGAACGGCACATTTCTCCTGAAATGCAAGCCACCTATCGGATTATTGCCACCGCAGGCGGAGAAATGGACAGCGTGGATGCTTCCAAATTCCGCATCCTGAACATGCTGAATACGAAGTATTTCATCTTTCCTGCCGGACAAGGACAGACAGTGCCTATCGAAAACCCGTATGCTTACGGCAATGCATGGTTCGTAGATAAAGTGGAATATGTGGATAATGCAAATCAGGAAATAGATGCATTGAATACTATACTTCCAACGGAAACTGCCGTAGTAGATACACGCTTCAAAGATATTCTGAAAGGTGTTACCACCGTTCATAAAGACAGCCTTTCCAGCGTACGCCTGACGAATTACGAACCGAACCGTCTGGTTTATGAAACAAATAATTCAAAGGATGGTGTAGTCGTATTCTCCGAAATCTATTATCCGGATGGCTGGATAGCTACCATCGACGGAGAACCTGCCGACATTGCCCGTGCAGACTATATCCTGCGCTCCATGTATGTACCTGCTGGAAAACACACCATTGAAATGCGCTTTGATCCGAAGAGCTTGCATGTAACAGAAGGTATTGCTTATGCAGCACTGGCTCTAATGGTGATAGGTATTATGATAATGGTGATTGTATATAAAAAGAGGTTAAGCTCTTCCAAAAGCTAAAGCCTAGCAAAACTAATTTTTCTTTATTACAAAATGCGCCTTAAAAGTCTGTAGCAAACTTTTAGGGCGCATTTCACATTATATCCGAAGTTATTTATACCCGTTGGCGGAATTAACGGCCTCCTCCCCGTGCCCGAATAGAGACCAGGACCGGGTTTGGGCAGTATCCGATCCGTACCAACTCCGTAGTAAATTCGGTCAGAAGTACCTCTATCCGAAGATGGTACGGAGCAAATAGGGATTTGATTCCTCTCTGATACGACTCTGACAGGATGCTGACAGCCTCTAATCCCGCCAACGGGTTATTTATATCTCCTCCTATATTCTTTAGGAGTAATTTCCATCTCTTTATTAAAAGCTTTCGAGAAATGGAATTGATCGTAGTACCCTAGACGGAAAGCAATCTCTTTGATTTTTAGATCGGAGAATTGCAAGAACGAACAAGCACGTTGAATTTTTAATTGGTTATAATATTCCATTGGAGCATAAGAAGTTCTCTCCGAAAACAATGCACTGAAATGAGATGCGGAATAGCCCACATGCTGAGCTATATCCTCCAGCGTAATCTTATTCTCCATATTCTCTTTCATAAAGGAAATGCTCTTCTGTATAAAATCCGTTTCTCTCACCTTCTTTATTTCTCTGAACTGATTAATATACTTCAAAGAAGCCAGAAAATGCATCAGGCAAAAGCTAACATATTCCAAGTTCTCAGGACTATATCCCATTTCCAAGTTCTGATACATTTCTTCAAATAGTTGAAAGCGATCATCATAACGGCTCTTATCCGACTCCTCCAAAGATATAGCCTTACCTATTATGGAGGAGAACATAGCCACGCCCTCGCCACAGAAATGTAGCCAATAGATACTCCAGGGATTCACTTCGTCCGCTCCATATGCATGTTGCTCATTAGCCGGTAATATAAAAGCCTGATTTTTAGTCAGGATATACTTCTCACCTTTATAACTAACCCAACCGCAACCACTCTCACAATATATAAAGACATTCTCGTTAGTCCCTTTTTCCCTTTCCCTAAAATGATTTTCTGCATGAGGATAGTATCCAATATGACTGACGAATAATTGTTTTGTAATATTATTCTCTCGTTGAAGGTTACGTATATTATAAGGTGTAACGATAGCCTTCTCTCCTTTAAAACCTTCTGCAACCTTTTCCATAGTATCTGATTTTGGTAGTATTTTACATATATATCATAGTATTTTACATGAATGCTTATTCAAGCAATACATTCAAGCATTTACAGCCATAAATATAATAAGATTATACATTAAATTGATAACAATCTGCATTTTTTTATTAAGTTTAATGGCATACATTTGCCATACAATAAATCGTATATCATGAAAACAAAACCATTTAGCAACAATTTTTACCTATTACTTATTTCGCTGGTATCTGCCATGGGAGGGCTACTCTTCGGATACGATTGGGTAGTCATTGGAGGTGCCAAACCATTCTATGAAATCTTCTTTGCAATTGAGAATTCTCCCGGTATGCAGGGATGGGTCATGGGCAGTGCCATTCTCGGCTGTTTAATAGGGGTAACAATTGCAGGTAGCTTATCTGATAAATATGGGCGCAAACCTTTGATGATAATAGCAGCTATCACTTTTACCGTTTCTGCAATAGGTACAGGAGCTGTCAATGACCTCAATTGGTTTATCTTTTACCGCATATTCGGTGGTATTGGCATCGGCATTGCTTCCAACTTATCTCCCATGTATATAGCCGAGGTATCACCCAGCCATGTACGAGGGAAGTTTGTATCGATCAATCAATTGACAATCGTATTAGGTATTCTGGCAGCCCAGTTCGTCAACTGGTTGATCGCTGACCCGGTAGTTCCCGGCGAAAATATTCTGGAAACATGGAATGGGCAAATGGGATGGCGTTGGATGTTCTGGGCAGAAGTAGTACCTTCGGGACTCTTTTTTATCCTTATATTCTTCATTCCCGAAAGTCCCCGTTGGCTGGCTACAAAATTACAATACGGTAAAGCTGAAAATATCTTGAGCCACATAGGTGGAAAAGAATATGCCAAAAAAGAAATTGAAAGCATTAAAACAGTTATAAATGTCACCAAAGAGAAGTTAAATATCCGCCTGCTTTTTCAAGGCAAGATACCGGGAATATTATTAATAGGCATCGTTATTGCAGCCTTCCAGCAGTGGTGCGGACTAAACGTAGTGTTTAATTATGCCCAGGAAATCTTTGCAGCTGCAGGTTACGGTGTTTCTGATATCCTATTCAATATTGTAGTAACAGGAGTGACGAACGTAATATTCACTTTTGTAGGTATGTACACTGTAGATAAGTTGGGAAGACGCTCCCTTATGTTATTCGGAGCTTCAGGGCTTGCCATCATTTATATCATCATGGGCATATGTTACTACCTCAATATAACCGGAATGGCCGTACTAATTATGGTTGTATTAGCTATAGCATGCTATGCAATGACACTTGCTCCCGTTACATGGGTCGTATTATCTGAGATCTTCCCAAACCGTATCCGTGGTATGGCAATGGCAGTATCCACCTTCTCTCTTTGGGCAGCTTGTTTTGTACTGACATATACATTCCCTTTATTAAATTCCGGATTAGGTGCCTATGGTACTTTCTGGTTGTACGGAATCATCTGTATTCTCGGATTTGTATTCATCAAAATCAAATTACCCGAAACAAAAGGGAAATCACTGGAAAGCATTGAGAAAGAATTAACTAGTTAAAAACAACATATCATTTATTGAATTACATCTTACTTAAACGATGACAAGAAATCATCGCTTAACTTACCCTTATTGTCTAAAAAAACAATAAATACCTTATGGAGAAAATTACAGAATATTTAATTAAACCGACCCTCTCAGAAAAAGGAATTGTGAAAGTTTGGAAAGAAACAATCAAACTTCCGACTTATGAAATCGGAGAGGAAGAAAAAAATCCCATCTTTCTGGAAAAGCGTGTTTATCAAGGAAGTTCAGGAGTAGTTTACCCTTATCCTGTCGTAGAAAAGATATGCGACGAGAAAAAAGAAAAAGACTATCAGGCCTACTTCCTCGAAAACGAATACCTTAAAATTATGATCTTGCCGGAATTGGGAGGGCGAGTACAAATGGCTTATGACAAAGTGAAGAAACGTCACTTTGTCTACTACAACCAAGTCATTAAACCAGCCTTAGTAGGTTTGACCGGTCCTTGGATATCAGGCGGAATTGAATTCAACTGGCCTCAGCATCATCGTCCAAGTACATACTTACCTACCGACTGTATGATTGAAGAAAATGCAGACGGTAGTAAAACGGTCTGGTGCAATGAAGTAGAGCGTATGTTCAATACGAAAGGGATGCAGGGATTCACACTTCATCCGGACAAAGCTTATCTGGAAATTAATGTGAAGGTTTATAACCGAACTCCGTTCCCCCAAACTTTCCTTTGGTGGGCGAACCCTGCCGTTGTTGTGAACGACCACTATCACTCGGTTTTTCCACCCGATGTACATGCTGTTTTCGATCATGGGAAAAGAGATGTATCCAATTTTCCTATAGCTACAGGCATATATTACAAACAGGACTATTCGGAAGGTGTCGATATTTCCAAATATAAGAATATCCCTGTTCCCACTTCATACATGGCCATTAAATCACACTATGACTTTGTAGGCGGATATGAAGAACATATACAGGCAGGATTATTACATGTAGCCGATCATCACCTCTCACCGGGAAAGAAACAATGGACTTGGGGAAATGGTGATTTTGGTATTGCATGGGACAGAAACCTTACTGATGAAGATGGGCCTTACATCGAATTGATGACAGGTGTTTATACAGATAATCAGCCTGACTTCACATGGTTACAACCTTATGAGGAAAAGTCATGGAAGCAATATTTCCTGCCATATAGTGAAGTGGGATATGTAAAGAATGCGACCAAAGATTTCATTTTGAATCTGGATGTTGCAGATAACACCGCATACATCATTGTATATGCAACCGGTAAGCAAGAAAACATCAAAATAGAATTAAAAGATATAACAGGAAAGGTGTTATTTGACAAAATAACCACACTTTCGCCAGAAAATATCTTTAAAAGTCAGATAAATATAACAAAAGAGTTACCCGAAAACCTTATTTTATCCTTGTATGATAACAATGGCAAACTACTTTTGAAATATAAAGCTGATAAGCCTGAAATAAAACCAACTCCGGATGCTGCTAAGGCAGCCAAACAACCCAAGGAGATAGCTTCCATAGAGCAATTATTCCTGACTGGGTTACATCTGGAGCAATATCGGCATGCGACCTATGACCCAATGGCTTACTACATGGAAGCATTGGAAAGAGAACCGGGAGATATACGTTGCAATAATGCCGTAGGGTTGCTGAATATGCGCCGAGGTAAATTTGAAGAAGCTGAACAGTATTTCCGTACAGCCATAAAAACATTAACAGAGCGTAATCCTAATCCTTATGATGGAGAACCCTATTATAATCTGGGGTGGAGCCTGAAGATGCAGGGTAAGTATGATGATGCATATAGTGCCTATTATAAAGCCACATGGAATGCGGCTTGGAGAGATACAGGCTACTTTGGTGTGGCACAGATAGATTGTATCAGAGAGAATTGGACTGCCGCTTTGGAACATATAGATCTGGCTCTCATCCACAACTGGCATAATCATAAAGCACGCCAGTTAAAAGCTTCTATCCTGAGACATTCAGGAAAGACTGAAGAAGCCTTGAAATTTATTGAGGAATCATTGATTATCGATAAGTTTAATTTGGGATGCCGATTTGAAAAATATTTCATTGAAAGCAATCCGGTAGAATTGCAGGAAATGCTAAGTATCCTCAACGGTAGTGTACACAACTATATTGAATATGCATTTGATTTTTCATCCGCAGGAATGTATGAAGAAGCTTCCCGGATTATGCATACTTATATAGACGAACAAACCAATATTTATCCAATAGCTGCTTATATGTTAGGATACTTTGCATCAATGGCAGGAGATAAAGAAACAGCCCAGAAATGGTATAAGAAGGCACAAAGCCTATCTCCTGACAAGTGTTTTCCAAACAGAATCGATGAAGTCAATGTACTGACAGATGCTATGAAGATGAATCCAGAGGATTTCAAGGCTCCTTATTATCTGGGGAACTTCTGGTATGCACACCGCCGTTATGAAGAAGCTACTGTATGCTGGGAGAAATCAGTAGAGATAAATAATCAGTTCCCTACAGCTCTGCGCAACCTTTCATTGGCTTATTACAACAAAAAAGGCAGGAAAGAAGAAGCATGCCGATTGTTGGAGAAAGCATTTGAACTGGACCAAACGGACTCACGCATCTTTATGGAGCTGGATCAACTATATAAGAAAATGGGACGAGCCCATGCAGAACGCCTGACCTTTCTAGAGGCACATTTGGAACTGGTGGCACAGCGGGATGACTTATGCATAGAACGAATAACCCTCTATAATCAATTAGGCAACTATGAAAAGGCAAGAGAACTGATAGCCGCACGGAAGTTCCATCCGTGGGAAGGTGGCGAAGGTAAAGTTACAGGGCAATATATTCTCTGTCGGGTAGAACTTGCCAAAAAAGCTATTAAGGAAAAGCGATATCTTGAAGCCATCAGTCTTTTAAAAGAGACAGATCATTATCCGCATAATTTAGGTGAGGGTAAACTGATCAACGCCGAAGAGAATGAGGTAGACTACTATAAAGGAATAGCCTACCAAAAGCTGGGCAACGAAGCCGAATCCATAAAATACTTAATGAAAGCAACACAAGGTTCCAGCGAGCCTCAACAAGCATTCTATTACAATGACCAACAACCTGACAAGATTTTCTATCAAGGACTTGCCTGGAGGGCATTAGGAGAAGAGAGCAAAGCACGTAGCCGCTTCAACAAGCTGATAGACCACGGCAAGAAGCATCTCTTCGATGAATGCAAAATCGATTATTTCGCAGTATCCTTACCAGAGCTTGCGATCTGGGAGGATGACCTGAATGTACGTAACAAGGTTCATTGCTATTATGTTATGGCATTAGGATATAGTGGTATAGGAGAGGAAGAATTAGCAGAAGAATATTATGAAAAGGTGAAAAGACTTGATGTGAATAAACAAGTGTTCAGGATGTGATTGCTCTTATTGTACGGGAATGTGCCAGAATCGACACATTTCCCTGTACAGTAATTCACTTAGAAATAAACTATTAGTTAACAACAATATTAATATTATGAAAAGTTTATTTAGATTATCAGCATTATTAATGCTGCTTTGCTTTATGGGATGTTCGGACGATGAGGGTATCTCCTATCCTACATCTGATGCCCCGGAAATAAAAGTGTTGCGTGATGAATTGTATTCTAATCCCAACAGAAAGTTTGTGATTAAGGCTGATTTAAAAGATGATTTAGGCCTTAAGTCTTTGAAAATTGTGATTCCAGAATTTTATCTGGATAAGGAAATTGTATTCCCGACAGATACTTTAGTTACAGAATATGAGTTGGCTTATGAGTTTCTGGCACCAAAGGATACGAAAAATGAAGATGTATATAAAGTAAATCTTGCACTGGAGGATGTTTCTGGAAATGTTGTGACCAAAGAGCTTACATTACATTTGGATGGAGACTTTAATGCTCCTAATTTTTCAAATGTATCACCACAAGACGGAACAGTACAGCTATTGGAAAGCAAGATGGAATTGTCACTTTCCTTTAAAGTCACTGATGATTCAGGCTTAGATTCAGTATATGTGGAAGAACCGATATTGGGTATCATGGAAAGAATCAAATTAAACGGCGAGAAAGAGTACTCTTTCAACAAAACTTATTCTTTACCATCCAAACCGGAAGAGTATGAACTAAAAATAACAGCAATTGATAACTTTGTAGAAGCTAACAGGAAAACACAGAAAATTAAATATATTGTTTCCAGTGAAATGGTTACTTTGTTCCTGGCCGATGTTCCTAAGGGAACTGATTTAACAGCCGATGTTTGTGGAGTACCGATGCTCTATCATAAAAAATCAAATGGTATATTTACTTTCAAATATTATGCGGATTGTGATAATAAGGAAATCTACTTTTTGGGACAGGAGAGCGCTTTTGAACCTCACTGCTTTGGCGTATCAGAAGAGAACGGTAAATTGCTAAATAGTCCTTCTGCCGCACCAATAGTGCTACCAACAAAGGGATACTATGAGATTGTGGCAAATACCAAAGAGCAAACATATACTGTGACTCCTTATATACCTTCTTCAGCTGTGCACGATTCTCCTGATATCACGATGTGTGGTTACGGATTTGAAGGTGCCGGATGGGATCCCTCTAATAAAAACTGTCTACTCACACCAGACGCGGAAAATCCATATATACTTGGACGGACTCTTATATTGAACGAAACCCAGCTTAATGTAACCATTACCTATCCGGGCTGGAGTAAATATTGGCGCTTACTTGAAAATGGTATTATTGATTATATGGGTTCAAGCCAACCTTATTTGAAGGTAAATCAAAAGGGAAGTTATAAATTCATTATTGATACTGAGATTGCGCGTGCTAAATTATTGAAAGAATAATCATTAAATCATGTATATAGTCATGAAAAGAAATATTATATTTTCTCTTGTTGTTTTCTTCTTCTGCCTTACAGCTAATGCGCAGATAAAGGTTCGAGGAACTATTGTTGACGACAAAAATGAGCCTCTGATAGGTGTTAATATCCAAGAAGAAGGAACTACCAATGGTAGTATATCTGATGTGAATGGACAATACAGTATAACAGTAGCTGGAATAGATTCCAAACTGTCATTCTCTTTTATCTCTTACAAAACCATTGTAGAAAAGGTAGGGAATAGAACTGTCATTAATGTAACTTTGGTAGAAGATTCAGAGCTGCTTCAAGAAGTGGTGGTAGTAGGCTATGGCGTACAGAAAAAAAGTGATTTAACAAGTTCCATCTCTTCTGTGAAAGGAAAAGAAGTGAGATCAATGAATGTAAGCAATGCTACCGAAAGTCTTCAAGGAAAGGTGGCTGGTGTAACAATTGTAGGAGCCGGGAATCCAGGTGGTCAGCCAAAGGTTTTGATTAGAGGTTTCTCTACCATCAACTTGTCCACTGACCCATTGTATGTGGTTGATGGGGTTCCTATGGGCGAAGGAATCAATTTCCTTAATCCTAATGAGATTGAGAGCATTGAAGTCTTGAAAGATGCTTCTGCCAGTGCCATTTATGGTAGTCGTGCCTCAAATGGAGTTATTATGGTTACTACTCGTAAGGGAGTGGAAGGCAAACCTTCATTCTATCTCGATATGCATTATGGCGTACAGGAAATGAAAAATCCTTATAATATGGCAGATGCTGTGGAGTATGCTGAAATATTGAATACAGCCGCCCGCCAGGCCAGCTATCCGGAGGAATTTGAAAATCCCGCTTCTTTTGCAGGTAAAACAACAAATTGGTGGGATGCGGGTATTCGTCAGTTTACCCCTCAATTGAATGCAAGTTTGGGTGTACAGGGTGGAACGGAGAAGAATAAGTATTCGGTTAGTTTAAATTATTTTCAGCAAGATTCTTTCTACCAGAAGGGAGGATATAAGCGATTTACAGCTCGTTTTACCAATGATTATAAATTTAATAAGTATTTTTCAGCTGGATTCTCACTAAATCCGCGTTATGAATCATGGGGGAATCCTACTAATTGGTCGGACTTTGACAGAGTGGATCCTATTACCCCCATTTTTAAACCTGAGGATGAATTAAATGGTACTGAAAATGAATATAGTGTATATTCCCGTTCTCCTTCTCAAATTTGGAATCCAGTTGGTTATGTTCACAGATGGAATCAAAGTAATAATTCTTATGCTTTGTCATCTTCTGCCTATCTTGAAATTAAGCCGATAAGAGATTTGATATTTAGATCTCAATTCTCTATAGACTTAGATACTCGAATTTCCAATACGTTTGCACCGGATTTTGTTATTGATGCAGCTCATGAATTTCAGACGAACAACAAGTTCACGCGTAACAAACCCACTTATCGTAATTGGAGTTTGCAGAATACATTGACATACCTAAAAACTTTTGCAAATAAGCATAATTTTTCTTTTATGGTAGGTAACACCTTGGAAGAATGGAATAGTACTACTTTGTGGGGAAGCTATGAAAAAATGCCCAACAACTCAGATAATTTACATGAATTGGATGCTGGTACCGTCAATCCACAGACCGGAGGTAATTCTTCTACCACTTCTATTTTGTCTTATTTAGGTAGACTAACTTACAATTATAATGATAAGTATTATCTTACAGCTACTTATCGCGTAGATGGTTCTTCCAAATTCCTGTCCAAGAATAAATGGGCTTCTTTCCCTTCAGCTTCTATAGCTTGGCGTATGTCTAATGAGCCGTTTATGGAAAGTATAAAATCTGTACTTAACAGTCTTAAACTTAGAATAGGTTGGGGGCGTGTAGGTAATCAGAATCTACCTTCAGGAGTTTATATGTCTCAATTAGGACAAGGTTACTATGTATTGGGCGATAATGTGGTGAATACTGTTTACCCCAGTTTGGTTAAAAATGAGGATGTGAAATGGGAAACTGTAGAAGACTATAACTTTGGTATTGATTATGGATTATTTGATAATCGTTTAACGGGATCTTTTGAGTATTATATAAAGAATACCAAAGATATGCTTTTTCAGAAAGCTTATCCCAGTTATTCCGGCTACCCGGGTGATGCCAAGATTTGGACAAATGTAGGTTCTATGCGTACCAAAGGTTTTGAAATGGCAATCAGCTACAATGACCGTTGGGGAGATTTTACCTTTGGAAGTACTTTAAACTTGACTACTTTCAACGTCAATATGACAGAGTTAACAGGCGATAAAGACCCATTGTATGGAAATGGTGAAAAGACAAAGACAATAGAAGGTGAAGAGCCTGCTTTCTTCTATGGATATGTGGCTGACGGTATCTTCCAGAATCAGACTGAAGTGAATCGTCATACTAATAACAAAGGACAGTTCTTACAACCTAACGCACAAGTTGGCGATATTCGATTTAAGGATATAAACGGAGACGGACAATTGAATGCAGATGACCGTACAAAAATTGGTTCTCCATGGGCTGATATGACGATGGGACTTAATCTGAACTTAGGTTATAAGAACTTTGACTTAGTGGCAAACTTCTATGCCAGTATCGGTAATGATCTTGTCAATCAGAATATTCAAGAATTGTACAATGCTGCCGGCAGTGGTGGAAAAGTGAATAAGGTGAGCGGTTTACTTGATATGGCTTGGCACGGTGAAGGAACTTCTAACTATGTTCCTCGCTTATCTACTCAAGATCATAATGAGAACTTTACCAAATTCTCATCTTTCTACATAGAGGATGGTTCTTACTTAAGACTAAAGAATTTACAATTGGGGTATACTTTTAAGAAAATCCCTGGCGTCAATAAACTGAGATTATATATAGCAGGACAAAACTTGTTTACCTTAACTGGCTATAACGGCGTTGAACCCGAAGTTTCAGGTAGTGTGTTGAGTTTTGGATTTGGCGGATGGACTTATCCAGTACAACGTATATACTCAGTAGGTGTAAATGTAACATTTTAATAGATTGTAAATCATGAAAAAGAATATATTTGCTTTCATAATAGCGGCTTCATTGGGATTTATGTCTTGTGAAGATTTTATTGAACACGAAAAAAGAGGTGTTCAAGATTTGGATAACTATTTTAAGACAGATACAGAATGTCGTGACTTTGTCATTGACTTGTATAAGCGTGCATTGTTGAATAATGACTGGCAGCCGATAGCTCATACCAGAATAACAAATGAAACGGCTACCGATGATGCTTGGATGGGAAATACCGGACAATCTACTGATGGATTCAGTCCAGCTTCGGAATACTTGATCACTCCCAATAGAATGGGATATCTTACAGATTTATTCAAGGAGAGATATAAGAATATTATGGCATGTAATATTGCCATAAACTCTATTCCCGAAGCTCCTATTTCTGAAGACAAAAAAAAGTCTTATGTCGGTGAAGCTCTATTTTGTCGCGCATATAATTATTTGGATCTTGTAGGCAATTTTGGGGGTGTACCATTGGTACTTAAAATGCTTTCATCCAATGATATGAATCTAGGACGTTCTAGTAAAGAAGAAATATATCAGCAAATAGAGAATGATCTTAAGTCAGCCGTTCACATGGTAAATACTACGTATGGAAGTGAAGGAAAAGGTAGGGCTACTGTATGGACTTGTACTGCATTATTAGCAAGAGTTTCATTATATCAAGGAAAATGGAAAGAAGCTTATCATTATGCAGATACCACAATCATGAATAGTGGCTGTAAACTAGAACCTGATTTTCTGGATATTTGGAACGTCAATAATCACAATGGTATAGAATCGCTTATTGAAGTTCAGACAAGCCCTGAAGTGGGTAAGATTTTGGGCAATCCCCTTTCTACACTTTGTGGAGGACGTGGTGAAAGTTTGGAAAATTTCCCCAGTAAAGACCCCAATGACATTATGGATGGTTGGGGATGGGGAGTACCCACCAGCGATTTAGAAAATTGTTATCTTTCGGAAGAAGATGAGATAAGAAGGCGCAGTACAATAACGGTTTGTGGTGACGCTGTATATGGTGATGAGGATTTAAACCCTACTTATGTATTTGACTTGGCACAGAATAAGTCTGGGCGTGTAATCCGTAAATACTATATTCCTATCGCTACTCGTAGGACATTGGAAGATAAAAGATATAACGCTCCTTTGAATACTCCAATTATCCGTTTGGCAGAAATATATTTGACGCGTGCAGAAGCAGCTTTTCACTTGGGTATGTTTGATGAAGCAATGGATGATGTAGACATCATTCGTGCTCGAGTAAAACTTTCTCCGAAAAAAGGAACTGTAACCGGTAACGAAATACTTTATGCTATTTGGAAAGAGCGCAGAATGGAACTGGCATTTGAAGGATTGCGTCTGTTTGATATTAGGAGACAGATAGATCCGGTCACTAATCAACCCGTTATAGCTGGTTTGTTCGGTCCGAATGGAAGTTTTGTTCGTTACAATATGTATGAATCAACGGATCAGTATGAAACGAGCAACCTTAAAGAGCTACAGAACAAAGGTATCAACTTCGATATCAATAAACATTTGGTATGGCCCATTCCTCAATCGGAAATAGATCGTAGTTTTGGTACTGTAACACAGAATCCTAATTACTAATAAACATAAGAGATCAAACTTAAATTTTATAGAAATGAGAAATAGCAAATATTTGCAGATATTAGGTATCTGTACACTGTTTTCAGTTACGGCATGTAGTTCCAAATTGGAGATTCCAGAACCGCCTGTTTACAATAAGGTGAGAAATATTTCAGTAGACTTGAATCAGGAAATGCAGACAATTGACGGCTTTGGGGCATCAGATGCTTGGCGCTGTCAGATGGTAGGAAAATATTGGCCGGAAGAGAAAAGAAATCAAATTGCCGATTGGCTGTTTAGCCAGGAAGTCGATGAAAATGGAAATCCAAAAGGCATCGGCTTGTCCATGTGGAGATTTTACATTGGTGCGGGAAGCACAGAACAAGGGCTTGATAGCGACATTGCGGATGAGTGGAGACGGTCTGAATGCTTTTTATCAGCTGATGGTACTTACAATTGGAATAAATATGAAGGACAGAGATGGTTTTTAAAAGCTGCTCGAGACAGAGGGGTTGAGCGTTTTCTGGCTTTTAACCTAAGTGCTCCGGTTCATATGTCCATAAATGGGAAAGGCTTTTCAATTAAAGAGAAAAGGATGAATATCAAGGCAGGTATGATGCCTGATTATGCAGACTTTTTAGTAGAATGCATTGATAACTTGCAGAAGAAAGAAGGAGTTAAATTTGATTATTTAAGTCCTGTGAATGAGCCACAATGGGATTGGAGTAAAGGCAGCCAGGAAGGGACTCCCGCCACCAATGAAGAAATATCTCAGTTCGTAAAATTGCTATCAGAAAGACTCAGCAAAAGAGGATTGGCTACCAAAATAGCATTGGGCGAAGCTGGGAGTATTCAATATTTGTATAAAAATGTAGATAATGAGAACTTTGATAATCAGATTGATGATTTTTGGAATCCGTCATCTCCGTTGAGCATTGCTTCTCTGCCCAATGTAGAGCGAGTAATGACTGGACACAGTTATTGGACTGTTTGGCCCGTCAAGGATTTAGTTTCACATCGTAAAGCCTTGAATGATAAAATAAAAGAGCACAGCGGCTTAAAATATTGGCAAACCGAGTATTCTATCCTTGAAAGCCCCGGAGAGTCCGAAATTCCTAACGGAAACGGAAATAAACGCGATTTGGGTATGCAAACGGCACTTTTTGTTGCACGTACTATTCACAATGATTTGACATTGGTAAATGCTTCCTCTTGGTCTTGGTGGACAGCTCTTACCCGTGCAGACTACAAGGACGGTTTGGTATATCTGGATGATGGAACAAATAATGGTTCACAAGTTACAGACTATTGCAAAAAAGATGGATTTGCCAGGGACTCTAAGCTTATGTGGATGCTAGGTAATTATTCTTTTTTTGTCCGTCCGGGTATGAAACGTGTTGCCGTTATTACCGAAAATCCAGACCCTGAGAAAGAGGGTAAAGATGTTATGATTAGCGCATACAAAGACGGTTCTTCCAAAAAGATAGTTTTGGTAGCAGTTAATGTCGGTTCTGTCAACCGAAAATATAATCTTCAAGATTTGAAACTGAAGAATCAGACTTTAACTCCTTACACCACTTCTGAAACATCCAATTTAGGAAAGGGAACGGCAATAAAAACTAATGAGATTGTTGTTCCGGCAAAGTCTGTCGTAACTTTTGTTGGTGAACTGGAATAATGTAATGAATAACTTGAAATATTGACTCTATGCGTAATATTTTCTTTCTCATATTAAGTTGCTTTTGTCTGCTTTCAGTACACGCACAGAATGAAACGTCAAAAGATCATATTTCATTAGCTGGTATCTGGAACTTTAAATTGGATCCTTTGAATGTTAGTATTCCAGTAAAAGGAAGTAATTTTGTATCTAAGTTTCCAGAAGAAATAACTCTGCCGGGGTCTACAGACCAAGCTGGAAAAGGATTTAAAACGCAAGATATGAGTTCGCTTCGGCTTACTCGCATGTTTGAATATAGTGGAGCAGCTTGGTATGAGAAAGAAAATATTTTTATTCCTGAATCTTGGAAAGACCAACAACTTTTTCTGTTTTTGGAACGAGTACATTGGGAAAGCCAAGTGTGGATTAATGGGAAATTTGTCGGAAAAGAGGAAAGTCTTTCTACACCACATTTGTATGATATAACTTCTTATGTAAAGTTTGGAGACTGGAATACTGTTCGCATTAGAGTAGATAATGGGAACATCCATGATATAGCCTATACACATGCCATCAGTGCTGAAACACAGACTAACTGGAATGGCATTATTGGACGTATGGAAATCCAGGCTGTGAGTAAGGTACATATTGCTGATGTACAGATATATCCTTTACAAAAAGAAAAAAGGCTAAAGATTGTGGCGCAGATTGTGAACTATAGTAACCTGCCGGTTAAAGGCGATATACGGATAAATTGTCATTTTTTGAATGATTCTCAAGATTTGCATCTAAAGGAGAAAAATACAACTTTTAATAGTTCGGATTCTTTAATACACTTGGTACATTACTATGATTTGGGAGATAAGCTATACACTTGGGATGAATTTGAGCCTAATCTATATGAAATTGACTATGAGATAAAGTGTTGCGGTAAGAGTGATGTGCGAAAAATAAAGTTTGGTATTCGTGACTTTGGAACAAAAGGTACGCATTTCACGATAAATGATATTCCTACATTTATTCGCGGTGCTGTAAATTCTTGCGAGTTCCCCATTACCGGTTATCCTCCGATGAGTTATGAAGAGTGGAAAAAGGTAATGAAGGTATATAAAGATTACGGATTGAACTGCATTCGTTTTCATTCTTGGTGTCCCCCTGAGTCCGCATTTCAAGTTGCAGATGAATTGGGCTTGTATTTACAAGTCGAAAACTCGGACTGGCGTTTTACGGTAGGGAAAGATGAGGCAACCAACGCTTTCTATTTAGATGAAGCTCAACGCATTTTTAAGGAATATGGAAATCATCCGTCTTTTGCCTTCTTTTGCGAAGGCAATGAATTAGTTGGAAAAGGTTGTGTGGATTTTCTAAAAGAAATGCTAACTGAATGGAAGAAAGACTCACGTCATCTTTATGTGGCTGCATCTGGTTATCCTACAGTGGAAGGAAGTGATTTTTTCGATTTTTATGGTGCTCGTCCACAACGTTGGCAGGAAGGCCTGAAAGGACGTTTTAACTCGCAGCCATTAAACACAAGATATGATTACATAGATTATGTAAAAAAATTCTCAATACCTATGGTGACTCATGAGATAGGACAATGGTGTGCTTATCCTGATTTTAACCAAATATCTAAATATATAGGGGCTTTAAAACCTTATAACTATGAACTTTTTAGAGAAGATCTCCGTAATAAAAAAATGCTTGATCAGGCTCATGATTTTCACATCGCTTCAGGCAAGTTCCAAGTTCTTCAAAAAAAGGAAGAATTTGAATCTTATTTCCGCACCCCTGGTTTCGGAGGCTATCATTTACTTCAACTAAATGACTTCCCTGGTCAGGGTACTTCACCGGTCGGAGTTGTTGATGTTTTCTATGACGCTAAGCCTTATGTGGATGCCCAAACATTCAAACAGATACAAAGTCCTTGTCTTCCTTTATTACGTACTGATAAGTTGGTGTGGAGTCAAAATGAAACTTTTGAAGGAGATGCCCAAGTAGCTAATTTTTTGAAAGAAAAACTAAAAGGAGCAGTAGTGGACTGGAAACTTGAATATCTGAATGGCAATGTTTATAAAGACGGCTCCTTTAAACTAGATATTCCGAATGGTGGCATTACTGACTTGGGAAGAATTTCTATTCCCTTGACCGAAATTTGTCAAGCTGCAAAGATGGTATTGAAGATGGAAATTAGAAACACCTCATTTTCCAATAACTGGGCTATATGGGTTTACCCAGACAAGCTACCAGAAATATCAGAAAAAAAAGTAATGTTGACCAGAGAATGGAATAATAGAGTCAAACATTATTTGCAGAAAGGAGGAACGGTATTGTTGCTTGCTGATACTGCCCAAGTAAAATCTGACGTGCCCCCTTGTTTTTCCAGCATATCCTGGAATGCAGTCTGGTCTGGTACACCTCCAAATACTTTAGGCATTTTATGTAATCCCAAACATGCCTTATTCAGACATTTTCCTACAGAAGAACATTCAAACTGGCAATGGTTTGACTTGGTGCGTAATTCGAAACCTATGTTGCTTGATCATACTACTTATGAATTTAAACCCTTAGTGCAGATTATTCCAGATTGGAACAACAATCGAAAGATAGGCCTAATTTTTGAAGCTAAGGTGGGTAAAGGAAAACTAATGGTTACTTCTATCGCCTTTGACCGGATTATGGCTCATAGCCCTGTTGCACGGCAGATGTATTACAGTCTGGTAAACTACCTTAATTCACCCGATTTCTCTCCGGAAGTGACCCTTACTAACGAAATGATTGACAAGATATTTATTCAGCCATGAAACACAAGAATATCCCTTTGATATTGTTGATCCTTTTTTCAGCCGTGACATATAATTTATATGCCCAGCAGAAATACTGGAATGAGCACACTCAACTCACCCCATGGCGTTTTCCATTGACGGCAGACAAGACTGAACTCACTTATGAAGATCTCACAGGAGACGGTACGCCAGATATCATCCGTGCTTTCGTCCTCGACAGCATTCCCGTCATGTGGATTGATGACGACGGAGATATGAGATACGATGATTTGGAAGGTGATACAGATAATGATTGCCTGCTGATAGACCTGAACAAAGATGGCATCTTCGGTGGTCCGAAAGACCTATGCATAGACTGGGTGGACACAGACGAAGACGGAATAGCCGATATGCAATTGATTATTTATAACGGCAGTGCCGATGCTCGTTGCGGCTATGACTGGGACTCTGATTTCATTATTGTTATAGATATTGAGAAGGATGATATCAAAAGTTTCATCGACTGGAACCAACTACTCCCTTTATGCTGGGAACATAGTGGTCATTCTAATTTCTTTCAAGATTATCATGGGAACACACTATTGCTGAAAATGCACTCATCTAGTTTCAGAGTTGCCGACACTCGCTTCAACTGCGAAAATCCTTTCATCTTCTACGATCACGACAATGATAACCTGACTGAAATGTCTGTCCGCCTGATGGATATTCCACACGTCCGTCCCTGTAACGGGGATACTCCCCATGAAACATTCAGAAAAGTGTCTGATGAAATAGATGTTGTGTATAGCGGCCGCATTCCTTGGGCAAGTATCTCTTGGGATGTGGATAATGATAACGGGCAGGGCAACGAATTCGATTTTGATATGACTGTCCATTTCTATGGAAAAGGATTCGATTATTCTGATCAGATACATAAATTTAAAAACCTGCGCGGGCTTCCGGAGGCTGACAGATATATTTATGACCCACGTTGGCGACAAATGTCCGAACTTATCTATCCGGACGAAAAAGTGGCTTATAATATGATTTTCCAAAAAGGGAAGTGGGATTACTGCTGGTTTGTCTTTGATGAGGACGACGACTGCAACCGTTGGGAGCGTGTAGAGTTCTACTATCCATACGACCTTTTCAAAGTAGGTGCCACACAAGGCGGACTCGATAGCCACAAGCAAGCTGATGCAGCCGGTGACCGTGGAGAGTTCGATCAGGATAACTCTGGAAAAGGGAGACTGTACCTCTCCCCCATCGACGGAAAGATACATCTTTTCGGTGCTGAATGGGGTGCCTGGCGCATTGACCAAAATGCAAAATGCTTTCAGGGATACGGTGGATTATATCCCCCGGGAGAAAAAGAGCAACGTTTACACAAAGACCCAGAGTCTTTCGCAACAGTCAAGTATACGGATACCGATAACAATGGATTTTTCGATTTGATAGAATATGACCTTAACGGAGACAGAATATTTGAAGAACGTGTATCTTTGCTCGAACTGAATATCGATGATTCGGGGATGATTTATGATACCTCTGAGATGAAATATGAAGATGTCAAAGCATTATTTGATATATGTACAAATGGAATGTGGGAACGGGGACAAGATGCCATAGAAGTAGCAGGACAATATAACCTGAACACAAGCTGGTACTCATTCTGGAAACAACCTCACACTCCGTTCGAACGATATTCATACGGATATTGGCTTAATTTCTATATTTATAAAGATCTTTGCCATCTGGCAGAGCTGAACAAAGATACTAAAATGCGAAAACGACTGGATAAAGCATATTATTCAGGTAATTGGAAGGAGGTACTAAAATGAAGAATATCTTGATACTTTCCTGCGTTGCATTATTGATGCTTTCCTGTACACCGACAGAGTCAGTAATAGATTTGTCTGGCGAGTGGAAAGTAAAAATTGATTCTGTACAATACAAAGTAATGCTGCCGGGTTCTCTTGCCGAAAACAAAGTCGGTTTTCAGCCTAAGGATTCCGTAACCAATATTCTGACCGAAACCTATAGCTACCAAGGAGCAGCGTGGTATGAAAAAGATATTGAAATTCCGGCTTCATGGGAAAATCATCCCGTAGAGTTGTTTATGGAAAGAACAAAAGTTTCCGAAGTATTTATCAACGGAATATTTTTGGGAAGCCAGAACAGCGTGTCCACTCCACATATATATATGATTGATTCGCTGCTTAAAATCGGCAAGAACAGTATCAGAATCAAAATAGACAACACTAAAAGTCTGCTCCCATTGGGCGGTTCGCATGCATACTCAGAACATACTCAGAGCAACTGGAACGGCATTCTCGGTGATTTTTATTTAAGAAAATTACCTGATATCTGTATCCGGCAAATACGAATAGACAGTCCATCCAACGGTAACTGCCTCGTGACGGTATCACTCGCCAATTATTCAAAGGAAACAGATACAGGAATAAAAATAGTGGTTATAAATTCCGATGACAGCAAGGTAGTAGAAGAAACTGTAAAAGTATCAGTTCCCCAAGGTAAATCGGAACATACAATAAAAGTAAGAATTCCCGTTCCGCAGTTATGGGATGAATATACCCCCTGCCTGTATAACTTCCGAATAGAGATACCCAATTATGATTCCCAATGTATTCAGACCGGATTCAGAGACTTCAAAACGGCAGGGACACAATTCATAAACAACGGAAGGGTTGTTTTTTTGCGTGGAAAAAATGAAGGTGGAGTTTTTCCATTGACTGGATATCCAAGTATGGAAATCAATGACTGGAAACGATACTTCGAAACCATCCGTTCCTATGGTATCAATCATGTACGTTTCCATTCATGGACACCTCCCCAGGCAGCTTTTTATGCAGCTGATGAAACAGGTATATTTCTCCAACCCGAACTACCTTTATGGGGAACATACCGGGAAAAAGACACCATTCTCATTTCTTATATGAAACAGGAAGGCAAAAGAATCATTCAAACATATGGAAACCATCCCTCATTTGTCATGTTCAGTTTAGGCAACGAGCTTGAAGGAGACACCGCTATAATGGCAAGTATAGTGAAAGATTTGAAGAAATATGATAAACGCCATCTCTATATTTTAGGAACCAACAATCATTACTGGGACCCTCAAACCCATACAGAAGAAGATTTCTTCGTCGCTATGCGACATGGGAAAGCGGCCAACAATAACAGTACAGACCTACGCGGTTCTTTCTCTTTTGCCGATTCCAATCAGGGAGGTATAATAAATTGCAACGTTCCAAACGCCATGCGCAACTTTACAACAGCCATACAAGGTATGGATAAGCCAGTAATAGGACATGAAACCGGACAATATCAAGTATATCCCAATTTTGAGGAAATAGACAAATATACAGGAGTATTACGTCCACTGAACTTCATAGTATTCAAAAACAGGCTGAAAGAGACTGGTATGAGTACTAAGGCAAAAGCTTTTCTGAAAGCATCAGGCGCATTGGCTGCATTGTGTTACAGAGAAGAAATCGAAATGTCGCTCCGTACTCCACAATTTGGTGGCTTCCAGTTGCTCGATCTGCAAGACTATCCAGGACAAGGCACTGCCTTAGTAGGTATCCTCGACGCATTTTTGGAATCCAAGAATGTTATCTCCACAGAAAAATGGAATGAATTCTGCAATGACATAGTCCCATTGGCACGTTTTTCTAAATACTGCTGGAACACGGACGAAACATTTGTTACAGAAGTCCAGATTGCCAACTATGGACAGTCCGATATAAAGGACAAAATCATATCATGCACATTGTCTACCGAAGACGGAGAAACTCTTTATTCAGAAGATATCAGAAATACAGCCATTCCGCAAGGCCAATTATCAACTTTCAAAAGTTTACATATACCACTTAACCACGTAAAGGAATCCCAAAAGCTGACTTTCCGCATTGCCCTAAAAAATACGTCTTACCACAACTCATGGAATATATGGGTATATCCCCGTTATGATAAAATAAAAGAAGGAGTCATAGACGGAGTGACCGTGACCCGCGATAGTAAAGTCTTCGCAAAATTATATCAGGAGGAAAAACCGGTTTTATATATCCCCAAAGAAAAGGATATCAAAGATCAATCGGTAGGAGGACTTTTCATAAGTGATTTTTGGAACTACAAAGTCTTTGACAATGTAACCAAAAGCCTTGGAAAAGAGTCTTCTCCCGGAACACTGGGATTACTAATTGAAAGTCCGGAACACAGTATTTTCAATTCTTTTCCAACGGATTTCCACTCTAACTGGCAATGGTGGAATATTATAAAGAAATCCAGTCCTATAATACTAGATGAAATGCCAAAAGATTATTACCCGATTGTACAGGTAATCGACAATTTCGAACGAAATCATAAGCTAGGGTTGATATACCAATTACCGGGAACAAAAGCATTAGTATGTTCTTCCGACTTGTTTGCAATAGCTGACGAACCGGAAGTTAAGGCACTTTTCCACAGTTTATTAAACTATTTGAAAACAGAGAAAAAACAAAAATAAAAGAATATGAAATATCTGTATCTACTATTATGCACATTGTTAGGGTTTGACGTCATGGCACAGACCGGTCAATCCTTCGAATTCACGCAAATCCGCCAAGAACTGCAAAAGAAATGGCCGGATAACAGAACTGTAAACCTTGTATTTCATGGGCACAGTGTACCTTCCGGCTATGCCAACACACCTAATGTAAAAACGCTTCAAGCTTATCCCCATCAAGTCTTGGAAGCTGTCAAAGAAATATATCCATACGCAGTGGTCAACTCTATCACCACATCCATTGGTGGTGAAAATGCCGAACAGGGGGCCAAACGATTCAAACAAGAGGTCTTACCTCATCGTCCGGACATTTTATTCATAGATTATGCTCTGAATGACCGTAGCATCGGACTGGAAAGAGCTTTGAAAGCCTGGGAAAAAATGATAAAGGAAGCACAAAAGCAAAACATCCCAATCATTCTCCTAACCCCAACACCCGATTTAACCGAAGATATATTGGACGATAATTCTCCACTTGAACAGCATAGTCGCCAGATACGCCGTTTAGCCCACGACTATAAAACAGGACTGATAGACAGCTATGCAACCTTCAAGGAGAAAAGAAAAAATGGAGAAGATTTAAAAATATATATGAGCCAGAGCAATCACCCCAATGAGAAAGGACATCGGGTAGTAACCAGACTCATCTTGAACTATTTCTTCGAAGAGGCACAATGGAATGAATACTGCCAAAACCAAACCATGACGATTATGAAAAAGGTAGCCGACTGGCAACTGATGAATTTCGAAAATCAGGTACGAAAAGGTTCTCAATGGGCCAACTCGCATGCTTACTGGGCATGGACTAATGCAACCATGTATATCGGTATGGCAGAATGGGCGAAGATGTCTGATGATCCTAAGTATTGGGACTTCCTGCTCACCATAGGCGAAAAGAATCAATGGCAGACTGGCCCTAGTATCTATTTTGCCGATGACATCTGCATCATCCAGCCTTATGCTATGTTATTCAATAAATACAAGGAACCACGCATGATCAAAAAATCCGTTAAGACCTTGGATACTCTCATTGCCAACCCCAGACACAACAGCCTAAGCTATTATGCTGACGGTTCACATTCCCGCTGGTGTTGGTGCGATGCTCTGTTTATGGCTCCGACTTCTTTTGCCCGTATTGGGAAAATAACAGGAGAACCAAAGTATTTTGAGTTTATGGATAAAGAGTTTCAAATCACTTATGACAGTCTCTACTCAGCTGCCGATAGTTTATTTTTCAGAGATACCAGATATATCAATATGCGTGAACAAAACGGGGAGAAAGTATTCTGGGGACGAGGAAACGGCTGGGTAACAGGGGCACTGACCTTCATCATTGACAATATGCCTGCCCAACATCCTTCACGCATTTTCTATATCAGCCTTTTCAGGCAAATGATGAAAAAGATATCTACGCTTCAGGATAAACAAGGCTTCTGGCACTCTTCTCTACTGGACACAGCTTCCTATCCCATGCCAGAAGCCAGTGCATCAGGTTTCTTCACATATAGCCTGTTTTGGGGCCTTAATCATGGATATCTTAAAAAAGAAGAATATCTGCCCATTGCAAAAAAAGCGTGGAATGCATTAGCTTCCGTCGTACACGAAGACGGCAAGATAGGCTATGTACAACCAATAGGAGCTGACCCGAAGAAGGTAGATATGAACGACACAGAAGTGTATGGTACGGGGGCTTTCCTGCTAGCTGCAACCGAATATGTCAAATACTTAAAGCATACAAAATGAAAAATAGACTTTTACTCGCGCTGATCTTTATCCCTTGCCTGCTTTCAGCGCAAAACGGATATTATTTCTTCACAGAAAGCGACATCAGCCAAATACGCTCAGCCGCAAAAACGGAATGGGGAAAGGATATCATAGAATCACTGAAAGATACCGTGGAAGCTCGGCGGAAATATCCCCTAACCGTACCTTTACTGGAAGGAGGACATATACACGATTATTTTTGTCCCGAACACAAAGTACGTTTTTCATTCGACTGGAATAAGCCGGAAGCACATTACTGTTCACAATGTAAGCATTATTGGACAGGGAATAAGCGTTATGATTGGGCATGGGTAAATGTGGCGCATACTCATAATTATACATATTTGCGCAACTGTATGTATTTATACCTTGCCACTGGCAATAAAGTCTATGCTGAATACATCCGGAATATGTTATTGGATTATGCATCCAAATATATTACTTATCTAGACCACGACACAGCCAGGAAAGTAGGTCCCTGGGGAGGCAAAATGTTTGGTCAAAGCCTTGATGAATCTGCATGGGCCAGTGATGTCTGCCGAGCCTATATGGTAGCCAAATCCATAATGACAACTAACGAAATAAGAGAGATAGAAAAAGGTTATCTTATACCCTGTTCCAAGCTTTTGCTGAGAAGAAGAGGAACTGCCAATTGGCAAGTATGGCACAATAGCGGTCTGATAACATTAGGAGTAGCATTAGAAAATGACAGCATCATCAACGTAGCTATCAATGATCCAGAATGTGGATACCATGCCCAAATGGAGCGATACGTTATGGATGACGGCTGGTGGGGCGAAGGTTCTCCTACCTATCATTATTATCCTTTACGAGCTATGCTTCTGTCAGCCGATGCCGTACGTTGCCGTAATATCAATCTATATGACAGAAAACTATATAAAATGCTTGCTGCTCCTGCATCCGGAGTGTATGCAGATCTATATTTTCCAGCCCACAATGACGGATGGTATGGAGAGTCTTTAATTGCTCAGGTCAGCCTATATGAAATTGCCTACCAACGCTACAACAAGGATCCATTTTTCCTGAGTGTACTTCAACAGTGCTACCGATATACAGACAGGAACTTCGGTGAAGCATTACAGAATAATATAGAAATTCCTCAAGTAACAGCAATGGCAGCATGGCCATCCGTTCATTTTAAGGAAACGGGCTATGCTGTACTCAGATCAGGCACAAAGACAGTAGTCATGAAATACGGTCCACATGGTGGAGGACATGGTCATCCAGATAAACTATCCATTTCCATTCATGACGGTGAAAAGGAGATTGTATCTGACATGGGGACATGTGCCTATGGAGTACCTACATTTACGAAATGGTATCGGAAGACTTTATCACACAGCACACTAACCGTAGATGCTAAAGATCAAAAAGAATCAACCGGCAAATTGTTAGCATTCAAAGCATATAAGGACGGAGGAGAAGTTTCGGCTGAAGCTCTGGGGGCATATTCTGGAGTCGCAATGGAAAGAAGGTTAATTTTAAAAAAGAATAAACTTACAGATATACTTACCGCCCGTTCTGATGAGCAGCATCTCTATGATTATGTCTTGATGCTTACAGAGAGACCTGTATTCAGCCAAACCGGAGAAGCTATCATCCTCAATGACTCGCCAAGCTACAACTATATAAAAAACGCAATAGTGCGAAAGCAATCATCGCCCCTTAGTTGCAAAATAGGAAAAGCATATATGAAGATCGAAGTGCCCGATGGACAAGAGTTTGAAGTTATTACGGGGGAAGCTCCTGGCATTCCACCGGGAAACGGAAGTGTTCTGCCAAAATATGATTCACCTTTTTGCTATCCTTTGATTGTAAGAGTAAAAGATAAGAAACTGAGAATTAAGACAGAATGGAAATTTTAATTTGATATTATGAGAATAAGTAAAGTTTTAATCGCCTGGGGCATCATGGTCCTATTGGCAACCTCGTGTAAACAAGTAGTACGCGAGATGGATCTCTCCGGAGAATGGGAAATAGCACTGGACAGTCTGGATAAAGGCATTTCAGAAAAATGGTATATGGAATCGTTTCCAGATAAGATCACTCTCCCCGGAACACTTTGTGATGCCGGCTATGGAACTCCATGTACCCTCGAACCTACCATGGACAAGGAGATATTCTTAAATTTGAAACGTAAATTCGACTATCTCGGCCCAGCCTGGTACAAGAAAGAATGCTTCATCCCGGCAGAATGGAACGAAAAAGATGTCTTCCTTACTCTTGAACGCGTGATATGGAATTCGCAAGTATGGATCAATGGTACTAAAGTAGAAGGATTCAATGAAAGTCTTACCACTCCTCACTATTTCAACTTGAGCAAGTATCTTGTTCCAGGAGAGAATAACAAAATCGTTATACGCATCGATAACCGGAGACAGCATGATATATCAGTCAAAAACCTTGCACATGCTTATACGAATGATACCCAGACTATGTGGAATGGCATCTTGGGAAAAATAGCATTGACAGCAAAAGATAAGGTACAGATTGAGGAATTGCGCTTAACACCCGATATTGATAACCAAACGGTCAATGTCAGTATAAAAATCGGAAGTAACGGTTCATCCCCGGTATCCGGTAAGCTTCTGTTCGCTGTCAAAGACCCCAAAGGAAATAAATTGGCAAATAAAGAAGTACAGGTTAACAATACTGAAATGACATTCACTTATCCCATTAACAACCCAATGTTGTGGGATGAATTCAACCCTAATATCTACGAAGCAGCCGCAACTCTTGAAATGGAAGGCATGACTGATTCGAAATGTGAAACATTCGGTATGAGAAAACTGACGAACCAAAATGCTCTCCTACAGATTAATAACAGAAGACTCTTCCTTAGAGGAACACTGGAATGTTGCATTTTCCCGCTAAAGGGATATCCGCCGATGGACGAAGCCGGTTGGGAAAAAGTATTCAGTGCCGCCCGTGATTATGGCATGAACCACCTGCGCTTCCACTCCTGGTGTCCTCCGGAAGCTGCTTTCAACGTAGCTGATAGAATGGGATTCTACATTCAGGTTGAATTGCCTCTATGGACACTCAACGTAGGTGAAGATAAAGGCACTGTCGATTTTCTGTATAACGAAGCTGCCCACATCATGAAAGAATATGGCAATCACCCATCGTTCTGTTTCTGGAGTTTGGGTAATGAGCTGCAAGGAGATTTTAGTGTCATGGATAAATTACTCACCACCATTAAGCAGCAGGATAGCCGTCATTTGTATATGACTACTACATTCACTTTTGAACCAGGACATGGCAGTTGGCCCGAACCTAATGACGACTTCTGGGTTACACAGTGGACTAAAAACGGCTGGGTACGCGGACAAGGGATTTTCGACGACCAACCTGTAAGTTTCAATAAAGACTTCTCCAGTGCTATAGAGGGTTTGCCTGTACCACTTATTACCCACGAAATCGGACAATACAGTGTATTCCCCAATCTAAAAGAGATTGATAAATACACAGGTAATCTGATACCATTAAACTTCAAAGCCGTAGCTGCAGACCTTAAAAAGAAAGGACGGCTCCATCTGGCGGAAAGCAACCTGATGGCAAGTGGCAAACTGGCAACTATCTTATACAAAGAAGAAATAGAACGAGCACTAAAGACTCCCGGATTCAGTGGTTTCCAACTATTGGACCTGCATGACTTCCCCGGACAGGGCACTGCACTCGTCGGAATTATCGATGCCTTCTGGGAGAGCAAAGGATTAATCACTCCTGAAGAATTCCGGAATTTCTGTTCTCCGGTGGTACCGTTAGCACGCTTTGATAAAGCTACCTATGTAAATAATGAAACCTTTAAAGCTCAGTTTGAAGCTGCAAACTTTAGCGATAAAGTCCTGAGTGATATTCAACCGGAATGGAGATTATGTGATTCAAAAGGAACGGTCATTGCACAAGGCAATCTGGATAAGCAAGAAATACCCGTGGGGAATGCATTTAATCTGGGAAGCATCTCTGTTCCTCTGGAATCCATATCCGTTGCCGACCAATTAACTTTATCCATCCGTTTTGCAGGAACCCAGTACCAAAACTCCTGGAATGTTTGGGTATATCCTCAGGAAGTACCGGAAGTTGGTAAGGAAATCTTTTACACCCGTAGCTTTGCCGATGCAGAGAAAGCATTAAGTCAAGGAAAAAAGGTATTGCTGAACCCGGAAAAAGAAGAAATTAATGGGCTGGAAGGCAAATTTGTACAAGTATTCTGGAGCCCTGTGCACTTCCCTAACCAACCGGGAACAATGGGAATCTTCTGTGATCCCACCCATCCGGCATTAGCTGACTTTCCAACTGAAATGCACAGTAACTGGCAATGGTGGGATATTTGCAAGAATGCTACAACCATGGAACTCGACAGTTTAAAGAACAATATGCAACCGATTGTCAGAATGGTAGATAACTTCTATAAGAACAGAAACTTAAGTTTACTATTTGAGGCAAAAGCAGGAGACGGAAAGCTATTAGTATGCAGCTCAGACCTGGCAAAAAGTCTCAATACCCGACCTGTAGCCCGTCAATTACGCTATAGCCTCCTGAAATATATGGAAAGTGATAAGTTCAATCCACAAGAAAAGGTTACATTTAAACAGATAAAACAGGTACTCCATAATGTGAACCGGACAAAAGAAGAAAAGAAATCAATCTATGAGTAATTTTAATTTCTAAAATCAGATAAAAGAATATGGAGATGCGGCCAAAAACCACATCTCCATATTTTATAAATGATCTCTATATAACATCCTCAAGATAAGGATACCATATACTAAAATTACAATTTAACCGATTTCTTCTTCCCACCATATGAAACCGATTTCGTGAATTTCGTCGACTGAACACTCCCTGTCCCATTTTCCTTATCCACTACAACTATATTGAACTTACGAGATTTCAACATACCGGGGAAAGTTCCTTCCCGATCTGCGATATTCAACGTCCGGTTTGCATCATCCCAAGTAAACTTAATGGTTGAATAGACACCTTTCTCATAGTTATAATTATCGTTTTCATCTTCATACAACACAAATTCTCCATCGGCTCCGGGATAAATGCGTATCTCCAGATTATTCCATTTTTTTTCTGTAGAATACTGTACTTTCGGTCCAAAAGGAACAATGGAACCCGCACGTACATACAATGGAATAATATCGATAGGAACCTCTTTGGTAACCATCTGTCCGCCATTCAATACTTCTCCCGTCCAAAAGTCAAACCATTTGGTTCCCTTAGGAAGATAAACATCCTGTGTTCCTGTCTTACTAAAATCTTCATACGGATCTTTCCACTGTTCCTTATCAGAGAATACATACATATTCCTGGTTACAGGAGTCACAAGAAATGCCTTTCCAAACATATACTGATTACTGATAGTGTGTACCTTCTTATCTTCGTTGAAGTCCATGAACAAGGCACGGAGGAAAGAACCTGCATTATCAGTCACCTGCCATCCTGTTGAATACAGATACGGCAGCAGTGCATAGCGCAGGTTTATGTATTTCTCTTCCGAATCATACACCCAGTCACCCTTTTTACCCAGATTGTAGATTTCCTTTTTCACGCCACTTCCATGCGAACGCTGCATGGGCAAGAATGTACCATATTGAAACCAACGGGTATACAGTTCATGATAAGCTTTATTTTCAGCCCCACCATGATAAGGCCAGTTAAAGAATCCACCTATATCCGTATTCCAGTAAGGTATTCCCGATAGAGAAAAGTTCAAACCTGTGGGAATCTGCTTACGGAATGTTTCCCAATTACACATAACATCTCCCGACCAAGTATTCGCCGCATAACGCTGTTGTCCGGCAAATGCACAACGAGTCAGCAGATACACGCGTTTATCAGAGGTTACAGCACGCTGATGCTCATAAACTCCCTTGTTGCTCATCAACGGGAAAGCATTTACTACGCTGCGATAAGTTCCCATTGCCGTCGGAATATCAAAGTCTCTTTCCTGAACATCCAGATGATCAGGTTCCGTTGAATCTGTCCACCAGGCATCAATTCCTTTACTAAACAGGCCTTTATTCAAATGTTTCCAATAAATATCACGTGCTTTTTCATTATAAGCATCATAAACTTTCACTCCCCCGTCTGCAGGCCATGTCTTGAAGTTGAACAGGGCATTGATTTTCTCCAAGTCCTTGTACGGATTCGTATCCGGCCCGAATGAAGCCCATATAGAGATCATAATCTTCGCATTTTTCTTCTTCACATGATCGATCATCTTCTGAGGATCAGGGAACTCCGGATTATCAAAATTCATAGAGTTCCAGTTAGAGTTCGGCCCCCAATATTGCCAGTCCTGAATAATTCCATCCAAAGGAATCCCTAACTCACGATACTTATCCACGACTTCCATCGTTTCCTGTTGTGATTTGTAACGCTCACGCGATTGCCAGAAACCGAATGTCCACAACGGATACATAGGTGCCTGTCCCGTTAAGTCGCGTATCTGCGCTATCACGCCATCTGCATTGCCGCCATACATAAAGTAATAATCCATACACTCTCCCACTTCCGAATCAAAGGACATCTCCTGCGGATTATCTGTATAAGTGGTTGGGGAATAATTATCCCAAAACATTCCGTACCCTTTTGTAGACTGAATAATTGGAACACTGGCATACAATGCACGCTGACGCATGAAATGTTTATGATTGCGCTGATTCAGATCATCAACCTGCTGCTGTCCCAGACCATAGATAGCCTCATCCTTATCCAACAAAAAAGCTTGACGCACACTAAAAGTCTGATTCCCCGCATCATTGAACGGAGTAAACTGAGCACCATAATCTTTCTCGGTAAATAATGCCTTTCCTTGCTTGTCAAAGAAAGAAATCCGTCCGGTCTCCACATTGAAATCAACGCGTACAGCATTGCTTTTCAGGGAAACGGTTTCCCCTTTCTTCTCGGTCGTTACAGACATGCTTTCAGGGCTTTTAACCACAGAAAGGCTTTTCTTTGTAAAGCTACGTCCTTCGGGCGCCTTCACCACACGTACAATTTCAGGGCTGACGAATTGGATTTCAATGTCCATTCCCTGCGTAGTACCCGTTATTCCCTGCTTAGTTTGCCGGAAAGTCTGAGCCTCGACAGGCAAGGTCGATAAGAAAGCTGTAGCCACCAGTATACTACTGATTTTTAAATAAAACTTCATGTTCATGGTTTCTTTTTTACTTGTTTATATTATGAATTACCTAATGAAAATAATCTATCTCAGTTGAGTGACCTCGGAAAATATATAATCATTTCCTTCCCGTGCCTTAACCCCGATTCTTGCATATAAAAACTTGGCAGCATCAGTAACCCCATTATCATTCAGGTCGAAAGTAAACTCATGCTCACCCGGAGTCAGATTGGTGAATGATTTCTCCGCTATCTTCGCAACATTATCCACCAGTTTCGTTTTGGATATATAGATCACGGCCCTGTCAATAGAAGCAGTCTCAACCACCTGATTTATCTTGCATTTCACCTTTACCACCTTATTCTGGAAATCAATTTCAGTATCCTTGATAAGAAAATAAGGAGTAACCTCAACATCCAATATCTGATTACCTTTAATGTTTACTTCAATCGTATCCTTCCGCGGAATCCATGGGCCTCTGTCCTGCCTCAACACAATCTTATAGAAGCCGTCATACATCAAAGAATTAAATTCGCCATCAGAGTTAACAAACAAATTGATAGCACCCCGATCTTCATACTCAGGTCCTTCCTGATAAGCATACATCATACAATCATTGTCATAGGCAGTCCCTCTTAATTGCAGTGCTTCACCCTCATAGACAAACCTGCCCTTAAACTCACTTTTAGGCTCATCGAAATTATCCAGCTCGCAACCGGTTACCAGAAACAAGCCAAGAATTAATATAAGGCTATTGATATTTTTCATTTTATTTAATCTAATCATTAGTTACTATATTACTGTAATGGGTTCTTAACCAACTTCGGATTCTTGTTAATCCAGCCATCATCAATCGAACCGTAATAACATCGCATGGTGAAGTTTCTTGCATTCGGCGCCATGTAAGATCTGCTTTTCTCAAAAGCCCACTTACCATCATATGGCGAACCGGGTGCATACACCTTATAGGGGAAAAGGGAATACATCTGTGCAGTCGGACTGTCAATGACTCCATTCCATACAGTATGGGCAAGTCTCCAACGTTTCAAGTCCCACCAACGATGATCTTCAAAGGCAAACTCAACCCTATACTCATTCACAATGTGCTCAAAAGTAATCGTGGATTCCGTCAATTCTTTAATTCCACCACGGGCACGAACTCTGTTTATATATTCGACGGCTTTCACCTTGTTCGCTCCCCCTAATTCATAAGCTGCTTCCGCTGCAATCAGCAAAGCCTCTGCGAAACGGAAACGGGGATACCACATCTCACTATTCTGCGTATCCGATCCTGCATTGGCGGCTTCATCCAGGAATTTACGTACCAAAAAGCCGGTCTTATTAAATCTGTCGCCTGCCGTTGCTAATGGTCCGTCCAGTGCAGTAATTAACTGCCCGTCTTCAGTGGTTGCACCTAAAGAACTGATCTTTGTTTTCCATTGGCTCGGATTTTCTGTATCCTTAATCAGCAAACCAGCTTGTAGAGCCACCGGCTCACTTCTATAAAGTGCACTAGGCCATATCACAGTTCCCCACAATCGGGCATCTTTCACTTTGAAAGGCTCTTCGGGATCATCATAAAACACAAAGTTGCCATTAGCATCATGCGTCTTTATCTCGGAGTTGCTTCCATCCTTGTTTTCAAAAGATTCCACTAAATTAAGAAGTGCTCCCAGAGCATTTCCCTGTATTCCATCCTTCAAAGAGAAAGGCATACACCAAGCTGTGAAGTTAGTCGTTACCTTATCCGTCACAGATCTGTCCAAAGCCCAAATAACTTCTTTATTATTCGATTTCTGGCATACAGCCTTATAAAAGCTCAATCCTAAATCCTGAGGATCGGAAATCTGCAATTCATAAGGGCTGTTTTCTATAACTTCCTCAGCAGCAGCCAATGCAGTCTCATAGTATTTGGTTGCTAAATCAGCCGGAATACCGACTTCTCCATTATCAGTCTTCAGAGTCGGAGTAATCTTATTACCATAATTTGCAATGGAACCTGCATACACGGCAGCACGTGCCTTCAACATTAAAGCCGCCCATTTATTGGCCCGAGCAGAATTTATAGTCATTTGTTCGGTTAGCTGGCGGGCAATTTCATCACATTCGCTGATTATATAATCATAGATTCCCGCCTCTGTAGAACGTGGCATCTGGTAGGTTTCCACATCTATTCCCGATTCATAATTAAACACTTGGTCTCCAACAAGCGGCATACCCCCCAAAGTACGGGCCATGTGGAAATAATGCCAGGCACGCAGAAAACGAGCCTCTCCCTCAAAAGCCTTTTTCTCACTATCCTGAAGTGCACTACTGCCTCTGACGCCCTGCAAAAACAAGTTTACCCGGCGTACAAAGTCATAATCACGGACTCTCCATGAGTTCCGGTCATACTCCGTAAATATCATCCACGGACTTCCATAACATTTATTAGCTTCGTCCAACTGGTCGTAACTTCCATAATCCCCATTATTCTGTCCCCAGTTTACTCTGCCATACAAATTTGAAAGTACGGATAATACAAGTTCCTTATCTTCATAAATCATGCTCTCAGGTATCACATTTTCAGGTTCCTGATCCAAAAAGGATTCCGAACAACCGGCAGCCCCCATTAAGAAAAGGGCGGATATGATTATCAATTTTATTTTAGTCATCTTGATGCGTATAAAGGTAATTAAAAATCAACGGAAAAACCAAAGTTCACTACTTTCATATTCGGATAAGCCATACCATCCTCAGCCGTAATCTCAGGATCGATATCAATATCAATATTCTTCAATGAGAACAGATTCTGTCCTGAAACATAAAAACGACACCGGGATATCCCTACTTTTGACGTCCATTTCTGAGGCAAGGTATAACCGACCTCAACATTTCTCATCTTCAGATAAGTCATATTGGTATACCAGAAATCACTGGGCCAATGTGTACAATCACTGCTATTCCGGGTACGTAAAGCCAACGGATATTTACCAATATTAAAACCACTGTCAGCATCCCAGATATCCACAAGCCTAGTTGAATTATCCCAAAGATATTGAGATAGATTTTTATTAGAATCAAAGTATCTCAAAAAACCTTGTTGAACATAAGTATAGGCAGTTGCACCTACGAAATCTGCACGGAAGTCAATCCCCTTCCAATCTAAGGCCAAATTAAATGCAAAATTAACCCACGGAGTACCTCCTTTACGATAACCAATTGCACGCCAGTCAGCATCATTAATTAAGCCATCTCCATTCATATCTTTATATTTTGCATCACCGGGCTTCAAAGTTATATTACCTTGATGGTCCTGATCAATAGGGTGATTTGCTATTTCTTCCCAACTCTGGAATTGTCCATCCGAAACGAGCGAGAACTCCACATCCGTATAACGTCCTTTTATATTTCCTGCCTGATAACGGAACTTCTGCCATTCACTGGAGAATCTGGGCTTGTACCGGTCTCCCACATACCAACGTGAATAAGTAACGTTACCTCCTACTGTATAATTCACATCTCCGATTCGGTCTCTCCAATTCACAGAGGCATCGAATCCCCTGGCATAATTAGAGTTCAGGTTTTCCTGAGGCAGTGAGAATCCCACTTCTTCCGGGATCTGCACATCATAACGGCTTGCCAGCAATCCAGTCTGATCTCTGTTGAAATAGTCAAAAGAAGTATTCAGGCGATTATCCAGGAAGCCCAGATCAATACCGATATTCAGTATCTTCGATTTACCCCATGTGATATTATCGGTCGCTAATCCTGTAACAGTACTACCGGTAACCAGCCCACCGTCAATCACAGCACCACCGTCATTATAATTATAGCCAACAATATGGCTTAAAGCCGTACCCAATTCTTCACCTAACACACCATAAGAAGCACGGATTTTCAGATTGGTGATATTGTCTTTCAGGAAATCGACATCCTGCCAGAACTTCTCTTCCGTAACCCGGTAACCGATAGAAGCCGATGGGAAGAATCCCCAACGTTTCCCCCGTTTATACCGGTAAGAGCCATCATATCTGCCGGATAATTCTATAATGTACTTATTTGCGTAGTCGTAGTTCAGGCGACCTATATATCCCATACGTGTCTGCGGGTTACCAATACCATCGGTAAAATTAGACAGACTGGTTTTATCAATATAAGGGATTCCGTTTGCCGGAGGATTTCCCAATGCATACATTCTTGGATAAGTGCCTTTCTTTGCCTCAAAGCCCACAATCGCATTCACATGATGAAGTGCAAACGTATTTTCATACGACAGTTGAATATTGGAAGTCAGTTCTTCTTTCATCTCCATACTTCTTTCCGTATAACGTGCCGTACCTGTTTCCACAACATTATAGACATCATTTTCCTTGTCATACTCATAGAATTTATAGGAGTATTCCCGGTTCGACTGCCTTCTGTTTGCCAACCAATAGCTGAACAGTCCTCTTGCTTTCAGGCCTTTCAGTATTTCATATTCGGCAGTACCGTTAATCTGAATGACCTTCCACTGGTCTTTATATCTCCCCGCATGTTCGTAATTCATCCAGCCGAAACTGTCTTGAGCCCAAGGTGCCGAAATAGCCGGATACTTAGGATTATTATTGGCATAAGGCTTTTTAGTCGGCAGGTTGTTATAAGCCCCATAGATAGGCAGATTATAGTCGTCACCCGGCAATCCCGGATTATCGGTAGTCTCTATGCGTCCGTTAATTGCTACACCGATTTTGAACCTATTCGTAATATCAACGTCGATATTAGACTGCATATTGGTTCTGTTGAAACCGTTAAAGCCTCTGATATTTCCTTCCTGATCAATATGTCCCAAACTCAGGTAATATCTGACTTTCTCCGTGCCACCGGATACATTTGCATTCACATAAGATTGTGGCGCACTTACCCAAATGTACTTATACCAGTCGAAAGAAGTATGATCTTCATCAACCCTATCTACCCATTTTTGGTATTCTTCTTTCGTAACGGTTCTCGGAGTTCCATTTATAGTTTCGGTCTGTATGATAGCCGCCAGATAATCTTCTGCCGAAGCGGGTTTCGGATAGTTGGAAGGTAACTGCCATCCATAATACCCATTCACATTGACCTTCAACTTTTGGTTTTTCTGTCCTCTTTTGGTAGTTATTACCACTACACCATTAGCAGCCTGCATACCATAAATAGCCGCCGAAGCATCTTTCAATACAGAAACAGATTCGATATCATTAAAATCCAGGTTATTCAGGTTACCGGAATCTTTCTGCACACCGTCAATAATGATTAAGGGCGTTCCCATGTTTCTGATCTGGATATTGGGAGCGGCACCCGGACGTCCGTTATCCTGACGGAAATTTACACCGGGGAGCTTACCTACCAGTGCACCTGTAGCCGTTACCGACTTTGCATGCGCCAATTCCTGTGCACCCACAGAAGAAATTGCACCCGTAACAGAAGCCTTCTTCTGGGCAAGTCCAAAACCAGTGACTACTACTTCATCCAGCAACATACTATTTTCTTTCAGTGTTACAACAATATTGTTTTTGCCGGACACCGGAACTGTTTGGGTGATATATCCTATAAAAGAGATAGTCAGGACATCATTAGAACGAACCGACAGTTTAAAATTACCTTCCACATCGGTTATTGTACCATTCTTACTTTTCTGAGCAGCTACACTGGCTCCTATCACAGCTTCCCCCTGATCATCCACAACAGTTCCACTGATATTTATATTATTCTGTGCTGCCACATGAACAAAACTCAGAAGGATAATCAGTGAAAGTATTAGTTTCTTAAAATTAGATTCCGGTAAACGATACCGGTAATCTGGTGTTAAAAACAGATTATGATTTTTCATGCATTAAATAATTCATAAAACGGTTAATTAATTAAAGTTAGAAATAAAGGTAAAAAACATGATACGACTTTTAAGGTGCATTTTCCATGGCAATTGATTTATGGGTTAATACTCGGTTATTTCAATTGCAAAAGTACCGGGAAGACGACTCTGAGTAGGGGTCAGCTTGTTGCTTTTTAGGGTACATTTCGTTGTTTTCAAAGGAAAAATACACAGTAGGCAAGGGGTTTACCTGAATCTTGCCAGTTAACTGGTAAAAACCGACATTCAATAAGATACGACTAATTACACTAATCGGAAAAGAAAGGAATAAAAGAGTGATAAGGCGGTAAGGTGATAAAGTGGCTGCACTATATATCACAGAGCGTTATCCCGCTATCACTTTATCACCCTATCACCTTATCACATTTTGCTCATAACCCGAAAGTTATGAATCAACTCTCCCCAGTCATATTAGTCTTATACTGCGAAGGCGTTACACCAAACGCCTGTTTGAAGTACTTTGTGAAATATTTAGGAGTATTAAAACCAACCATATCAGCCACTTCACCTACCTGATATCCTTTATTCAGCAATTGAGCAGCATGCTTCAAACGAATGGAACGGATAAAATCAGAAGGAGTCTGGCCGGCAATAGCATTCAATTTACGATATAGTACCGTACGCTCCATCCCAACATCAGCACTCAGCTTCTCTACTGAATATTCGGGATTATCTATATTCTTTTGAATCAATGCGCAAACCTTCTCTATAAACTGTTCATCAATAGAAGTGATGGTAACCTCTCCCGGATTAATATTTATTCCCTGTGAAAAAGATTTCTGACGGGCTTTCTCTTCGTTTATCAGTTTCTGTATTCTCAATAGCAGAATATCCAGATTAAACGGTTTGGATATATATTCATCCGCACCGGATTCGTACCCGAACAATTTACTTTCGTCCGTAGAACGGGCAGTCAGTAATATGACAGGGATATGCGACACCTGTATATTGGACTTGATGCGTTTACATAACTCCAGACCATCCACCTTCGGCATCATGATATCACTGATTATCAAATCGGGAAACTTTGTAGTAGCAATCCGTTCTCCTTCTTCCCCATCACCGGCTTCCAATACATTGTATTTCTTGGAAAGCAGTTCAAACATGTAATGCCGGAATTCTTTATTATCTTCAACCAGAAGTATAGTGTACTCTTTATCCGTTTGCAGGTCCTGATCACTTTCCGCATCAGGATTCAATTCATCCCCGATGAAAGTATTTTCCTCTTTCGGTAACTCCGTATCCACTTCTACATCAGTACGCACAGGTAGATATACAGTAAACAAACTGCCTTTATTTACTTCACTCTCCACTTCTATCTTTCCGGAATGCAACTCTACATACTCTTTCACCAGATGAAGACCGATTCCACTACCTATTTTATCTTTTTCCTCTTTCACTTGATAGAAACGTTCAAAAATATGGGAAAGGTTCTTTCGTGGAATCCCTGCTCCGGTATCTTTCACGCAAAGACGGAAATACTGTACCCCGTCCGGTTCCTTACAGGTATCAAGCGTTATCGTCACCACACCACCTGCAGATGTGAACTTGAATGCATTAGACAATAGATTATTCAGTACCTTTTGCATCTTCTCACGATCGAAACTTACGTATAAATCTTCTGCAATCTTATCATCCATCTCAAAGGAAATCCCTTTTTCCTGAGCCAGATAATCAAAAGAGGACTTTACTGAAGAAACAAACTCCGCTATATTCCCCTTAACAAGAAACAGCTTCTCGCCATGAACCTCCAAGCGCCTGAAGTCCAGCAATTGATTGACGAGGTTCAACAGTTCTTTGGAATTACGGTAAATAGATTGTAATCTCTTTTTCAAGGCTATGTCGCCGACTTCCTTAATAAGAGATTCCAATGGGGTTATGATCAGAGTCAGCGGTGTGCGGAATTCATGGCTTATATTGGTAAAGAAGCGGAATTTCATTTGATTCAGTTCTTCTTCCTGAGCTTTTTGCAACTTCCTCTTATTCATTCGCAAATAACTGTAAAGAGCCCAATATATGGAAAGGGCAATCAACAGGCAATAAATGAAATAAGCCAAAGGAGTTTTCCAATACGGGTCCTTTACAATGATTTGTATAGTTGCACAGTTACTTCCCCACTGCTTACTGTTGTTTGCCGCATATACTTCCAGATCATACGTACCCGGAGGAAGATTGGCATAAGAGGCAGTTCCGGTCCCTGTAGGAGAAACTATTTCGTGCCACTCCTTATCCAACCCCGTCAGCCGGTAGCGATAGTGAGTCTGTGATCTATTGATATAATTCAATGCAGAGAAATCAAACGATACAAAGTTCTGGTCATAATTCAAGATAATCTTTTGAGTTGCGCTTACAGGCTCGCTCAATAGTACATTGCCATCATAAGCCTTATCCATCTCCACCTTTTTCCCGAAAAGATGAAAGTTCACGAAGAGAGGCTTCATATCCTGTTTCACCGAAGGCAGTTTATTAATTCGGAATTCGTTGAAACCATCAATTCCTCCCATCAGAATTACATCATCCTTCGTTACATATACGGATCTTTCCAGGAATTCCCGTTCTATCACTCCATCGCTATGATTAAAGTTGGAGAAAGAGTATTCTGTTCTTCCTCCTTCCTGAACTACATTCACACAAGATATTCCATAAGAAGTAGTAATCCACATCACGTGGTGACGATCTTCGGATATTGCCTGTATACTATTGTTTACCAAACCGTTTTCCATATAAAACATCCTGATCTCTTCATTCTTCGGATTCCAGACTATCAGACCATCCTGTGTGGCAAGCCAAATCAAATTACGGCTATCTACATACAGATCGGAATAATGATGAAGATCGTAGAAATCTTGCCAGGCCTTTTTATCTTTAAACACCGGTGCCGTCAGAACCTGCTTTTTATAATCATAGGTAAACAATCCTAAATTGCAGATTCCTATCAGCATGCCCTCTTTATAATTCCTGATCTGCGAAACGGAGTTGATTTGTCGCCCTTCACTTTCCTCTATCTTCTTAAGTTCTCCAGTATCAGGATTCAAAAGACACAGGCCATCTATATATGAACAGATGTACAGGTTCTTATCCGGTGCTTCAAATACCTTTGCTACATCACGTACAGGATAACTTCTGCTCTTTCCATTCTGAATACAGAACAGTGCCTCAACCGATGAAAGCCATATCCGCTGCCGGCTATCTTTAGTTAACCCGTTACACCGTAAATTGCGGGGCAATCCTGCCTCAAAAGATAATTTGCTCTCAGATAAAGAGTACCGTAAAAGTCCCTGGCGGGTACCTACCAGGATTCCACCATGAGCATCTTCTACAAAACACGACACACTAACTTCCCCATTCTGATCAATATTAGGGAAAAACACTTTACCTACATTTTTAAATTTGAAACGATTAGGATGGTAATAACATATTCCTCTGTCCAAAGTCCCGATCCAAGTTCCTCCCTGGTTATCATTAAAGACTGTACTGACTTCCGTTTTTATCTCTTTACCATCTACAAATTCCAGCGTAGGGATAAATTGTTTGTTTTGCAGTTTTTCGTCACACACCCACAGGCCAGCCTGACTAGTTATCCATATATCGTGCTCTTTGCCTACAGAAAGCACATTCAGCCTATATTCAGTTTCTAATATTACTTCCCACTTACGCAGTTCAATATCAAAACGTAAAGCTTCAGTCTTTCGTCCATTCATCAAATAGTACAAGTACTTTCCCCGGGGGACAACCAACAGAGTAGCAGACCTGTCCTGCTTTTCATCCAGTGCATATTCCCGATACAATTCTCTGGATGTTTCCAGATCATAACAGACCATGAGACTTGAATTGTAGAACAAAAAGACTTGTTGATTTACTACCGCTATATCCAAAAGCCTGTCACGTTCATCTCCGTTCATTGAAACATTCTTCAAAAACTCAACAGTCTTCCCACTGGCATAATCCCTGTACAGCAGTACATCATCATCCGTCAGCATCCAATAATTACCTGCCTCATCCACAAAGAAGTTCACCAACGCCCCCTTTACACCATAAGACTTAAACAGACTGTCCAAATGCTGTTCAAAGCGTTCTTCATTAATGTTGATGACCATCAGTTTATACCAGTCTTTGATATAAATATAATCCTCATTCACATAAATGCGATGGTGCCCGACATAGTCATTAAGAGGGATTATGTTACTTTTATTATAATGGAAATACTGAAAAGAAGTTCCATCGTAGATGCTGACGATCTCATTGGCATTGATTGCAATGCGCCCATCCCGCAACTGAATGATATTGCGTACTCTGTTGCCCGAAAGTCCGTCACTGCAATCGATGGGAGTAAACGCATAGTGATCTTGTGCATGAAGCGGGGAGTTAAGCAATAAGACAATAAACAGCAAAAGTCTTATCACTTTGATCGTTGACAATTTCATTGTTATGTTTTCCATATTAGATTATCAGTGATGCAAAGATATAGAAAAAATATATCTGATAAAGATTCCCATAAAAAGAAAACCGTCCCCTCCCCTCACGGGGGTGGAACGGCACAGTCAATAATACATGAAAAAACGCTATTTAGAGAGAGTCTCTACAAATTTGGCTTGTGGGGATGATCCTGTGGTTGGGGTGGTTCTTGTGGTTGGCACATTTCCTGCCACTTTGCATATTGTTCCGCCGTCAGGATTTTCTTGATTTTCTTTTCCTTCTTGGCAGCAGCTTTCTGCATCTTCTCCACATTGTCCTTTTCCATTACAGGACGTTCACCTGGAGCTCCCATTGGCGGACGACCGCCTCCCATACCGGGGCCCATTCCACCATCCATTGGCGGGCGACCGCCGCCTATTCCAGGACCTCCTCCCATTGAAGGACGCTGGCCGCTTCCTCTTTCAGTCATGGTTGCAAAATGTTCTTGTTGTTCCTTCAGATTCAGCTTGTACAGCTTGTCATATTGCTTGTCTGTCAATTGCAGTTCTTCTTTCATCCGGTCCGTCATTTTACGGGCGACCTTTTTCGGTGAGGGAACTTCACGAGGCAATTGCTTCTTTTCCTGTTCCTGCGCTTGCGTACAGACCAGTCCACACAACAGACATACAGCTAATAACCATAATCTTCCGGTACTTTTCATTTTGCGTCATTTTTTTATTACGATGCAAATGTAAGGGAGAGAAAGAAGAGCTGAAAATAAAATCTACGAAAGGGGAAGTTTTGTCGACGGAATAGCCAAATAAGGAAACGCTATGTAATGAACTATCATCACAACATCATCATAAGCCATTTGTCCTTAATGGTATATGTCTCTCCGTCTTGCCACTATGAAGAAGACTTGTACAAGCCATAATTGAACCGAGAGGAGTTTTCATATCATGTATCATTTGATATGCAAAAAAGAGCGGGTATTGGCATTCTACTCATGCAGAGAATCAGCACTAAGCCATTGATTATTTCTTTTTGCCCAGTTGGTTTTGCATCCCCACAGTAAGCACTACCGAGTATTAACCTTGGCTAACAAGCCTATCAACCAAGGTTAATCGGCTCGTCAACCAAGGTTGATAGGCTTGTTAACCAAGGTCAACACCCGACTGCTCCTAAGGGAGAAGAGAGATATCTCTGGCTCTCAACAGAATAACCCCTGATATAAAACAAACAAATGCATCGTCCTGATATGGGTGACTGCGAAAGTAAGAGTAACTTGATCCAACTTTTTATTGAACCCCTGAGTTCATGGTAACTGAAAAACGATAGGTTCCGGACTGCAACGCAAGCGAGATAGCCTTTCCCTTCTGCATGTACAAGCTAACTCCTTTCGCTTCTTTCCATATAGAATCTCCTTCTTTTAGGGTTTCCAAATCTATATCGGACAGCTTCAAAATAGCCGTAGTATTAGCAGGCACAGTAACTTCAAGATTCAGGACACCAGAATTCACCGCCCAGTTGGACTCTATATTCCCATACATCGAATTATAATGTGAACGAACCTGCTGAGACCCTTTCTCCGTAATCCAAGGTTCAATGATAAATTGTTTATATCCCGATTCCGTACGTCGAATACCTCCCAAAGCCTCAATAAACCAGCTTCCTATGTATAAATAAGAACTATGCAAAGCCGAGCCACGACATTCCCAGTCTTCAAAGAATGTACCATTACCTTTTTCCAACATATTCCCCCAACCTGGAAAATCTTCTTTCATAGCCATCTCAAAAATCAAATCATCACGATGATTATCCAGTAAAGTATGCAACAGGAATGAACCGGCAGTTATCCCTCCCCAGAAATGCCCTTTACAATTTACAAGAATTTCCTGTTCAAGACGTTTCCAGACTTTGGTCCTCAGATTTTCAGGAGGCAGATCAACCATTAATGCAATGGCTAAATACGAAGGATAACCATTCACATAACTATTATTCCGGGAATCAAAGAAAGTCGTATGTACTGCTTTACGGATTTCTGAGGCTCGCTTCCTATAAGTAGCCGCCACAGTTTTATGGCCTAAAATATCGGCTATCCTTGCTGCTGTCTCCAAACTATAAATCCAATGGCAATTATTGAAAAAAAGCGTCTCACGTGTATCTCCAAGTGCTTTTCCTTGTTTTTCCATGGCTGATCGTTCCGACCATGCATCCGGCCAAAGCCAGTCTCCCAAGAAACTCCACTTGCCTCCCCAGCGTACCAACATATTATGCTGAGACTTCGTTTCTAAAAAATCAAGCCAGCGCTGGATTGTCGGAAAACTTTCCGAAAGGATGCGTATATCTCCATATTGCCGATAAAACTCCCACGGCAATGTGATACAGAATCCGCTCCAAGACGGACCTCCACCACCAATACGAGTAGGAGCTGTATAAGGAACATTACCATCTGCCTCTTGAACATCCCGCCAATCTTCCATCCATTTATTATAGAAAGCTCCCAATTGATAATTCCCCAAAGCCGTACGCGTGGTAGCCAAAGCATCTCCACCATAGCCACAGCGTTCACGATGCGGACAATCTACCACATAATTGCCTAAACTAAGGTTTTCCAAAGTCCATAAGGTGGTACGATAGATATTATTCAGCAAGGGAATATCACATTCAAATCCACCGCTTCTGCGATAATCGGGACGAATCATCCAACCACGTATCTGGTCTGTTGTTGGCTTATAGCGCAAACCACTGATTTGTACCCAACGACCTGTCATATAATTAAAACGATTGCAGAAAGTTCCTTTCCGTTTAGGCCCCACTTTATAAATACTGTGTATGCCATAACTGCAAACATCCTTTTCCCTCTCGGAGAATTGGAATACGATTGAATCGCCAGGCTGGCCTTTAAGCTGCATTTCAAACCAACCGGCATAATTGACGCCCATATCAACTCTATAAACACCAGGAGTAATTTCCTGAATAGAGAGAGGAGTTATCTCTTGAATCAAACGATTAGGTTCCGTACGGTCTGAGGATACTACAACGTCGGTAGAATAGACCTTTGCCATAGCCCAACCGGAATCATCAAAATCCGGAGTATTCCACCCATCTTTTTCCAAAGCAGCATCATAACATTCTCCTTCAAAGTGATGCGCTTCCCAGTAACCTAACAAGGTATTGGGACTTGCATGGGTCTTCCAGGTATTATCCGAAACAATTCGTAACTTCTTCCCGGAAAATAATACGATCTCAGCTTGAGCCAGTGCCATCGGAATAGCCGGCCTGTCCTTCTGCTGATAAGCCGGAAAAACAGCCCAGGAAGTACCCAGCCACAAAGCAATAACATTAGTACCTTTTTTCAGATAGTTCTTAATATCATATGTCATGTAGCGGGCACGTGATTTATGATCCGTGACTGAAGGTGAAAGGACAGCGTCCCCTACTTTCCGACCATTGACATACAGTTCATGATAACCAATGGAAGCTACATAAATAACAGCATCCTGTGGAATATCCGACATATTAAATGTTTTACGGAACCAGGGATCTGCCATTACATTATTAACTTTCTTACCTCCCACACTCTGAGATTCCATTTCTGCACTGCCTATCCATTGTGCTACCCAATCAGCAGCAAATAGCCCCATACGCCAGTTTGCAGGAGTGCTCCACGCTGACCAGTGATTATGTTCGTCGGAGAAACGGACTTTCCAGAAACATCTTTGTCCTGCAGGCAAAGGTACTCCTCCATAAACAATATTCACCGACTCAGCAGAATTAACACAGCCGCTATCCCAAAGGTCCCCACGGTCTGCATCAAGCAAATCCCGGGAGCTTGCTACAAGAATCTGATAAGCAGTCTGCTTCCGTCCTCGTGCCGGAATAGTGGCTCCCATTTTCCAACTCAAACGAGGTTGCTGTATATCAATGCCTAAAGGATTACTAAGATATTCACATTGCAAATCAAAAGGTTGGAGAGTGGCAATATTCGTAAAAGCCGTACTACCAGTCAGTTCACCCTCCGGAAAAGCAATCTGCACTTCTCTGCCATTAAGAGAGAGACAAACCTTCTTCTGACTATAAAGCGGATCAGCAACCCAGATATCGTACCCTGTTCCCTTCTGTTCAAGATAGACAATCACTTGTTTATCAGCAGCCAATGTAAGCCCCTCTCCCAAATCAATTGTTCCCGGATGATAAAAAACAACGGCGTATTGATGGTTCAACTTAACAGCCTGTACCACAGAACTATTTTGAATAATCTTATAATTCTGTGCAGCCGCAAATGTCCGGAACTCCTCTAAAGTTCTGTCAGGAACGACCATATACGCATATTTCCCCTCCTTAGCCTTTGTTCCATGACTGATCCAGAGATTAAATATATCAGCAGAAATCTTTTTCCCACTCCCACTGATATTAATATCCTTCCAAGCCCCGGTTTGTTTCGGACTACTGACAGTTACATCCCCCCCTGAAGGAAATAAATAACCTACTTTATCATGATATACCCAAGCCGGATTTTTGGCAGATGCATTTTCTTTGTAAACAGATGTAGTTACTCCTTCTTTGCCAACTACCATTTCGCGTTTAAAGAGACACTGATTAACAGTTGTAACCACTTCTTCGGGAGCATCTGACGCAATATCTGTCCCTAAACACAAAAGTACATCATCCATAAAAAAGTAAGCCTTTTTTGCCTTTACCCCCCTATAGCAATGCTCGTAAGCAATGACTCCATTCCGACCGTTACTTACCCCACCTCCAAACCGGTTTCTTCCGAACAGATACCCTTCAAGACGAGCAGAATCCGGATGTTGAACAGCCGTAGTGCCCGGTATTTTATTCCAATTCCATACAGGGAAGATACCTTCATATTCTTTCCCGGAAGTAAGGATATTCGTAGTACCAAGTGGCAGGTTATAACCTTTGAGGTTCTCATTATTAAGCATTTCGGTTCCATTGGTCCGGGTAGAAATCACCTTGGCAGAAAGATAATAGCCGGCACCATGCTGAACCATCATGTCCGATTTCCAAAAATACTTATTACCGGGAACAGGAAAGGGACCACCGGAAAGATGTTCCTTCCAGGCCGAATAATCAGCAGCACGACCAGAATCATTCTGCTCCATGTATTCCAGCGTGACAGGAGAAATATTACTCAGTCCCTCGGGACGTGATATATTACGGCCGATGGCACCAAAATCGAACGTTTCCCGATAGCCCAACAACCGATGACCACCCATCAGGAGATTGATAAATATATCTTTTTTCTCTTGTGTAAAATAAGGCTCAAAAGCAGTTCCTTTCACCAACTGCAAGTAATAGGCAATATCATCTACATACGATAAACCATACCCGCCGGAATATAATTGCGGACGATGCTGATGAAAACTGCCATCCACCTTAATACCTTCGTCACCTTGTTCCGGAACAATCTTAATAGTAGAGGCTATGGACTTGATTCCGGTTCGTATCAGCTCAATATTATCTTCAATACATCCCTTATGAATAGTAACGGCAGATACCCATGTACGATTTTTGCCTTTATGCCCTTTGTTCCCTGTCAAATCCCTCAGATAAGAAGAGTAATGCAACAGTTTCTTTTCACTAATTTTGCCTTTCAGCAGAATTAACGGAACCATGTAGTCCTGGGGAGCACCGATATCACCGAACCACCAGTTTCCGGATTTAGGACGTACTTTATACCAATAGTCGATACCAGCAACAATCTGTTTCAGCAGTTTTCCTGAATTATAATACTTATTTCCAGGTTTACGGTATGCAATAGCCATTGATTTCAATCGTTTCAAATGGGAGCCGGCCGGATAAAAAGAACCTTCGTGCACAGTTATATAATCCAGGTCCGGGAAACTTCCATCCGAACGTAATGCAGTCGCATAACCCGCTATGACGTCCTCATCTACTTTCGCTTCCAAATAGGAAGCGACCAGTCGTCCGGTCATTTCGTCCACTTCCTTCTGTGCATCTACTTGCACCTCTTTAGCCTCTGTCAGGGAGCAACACAGACAAAGCAAACAGAATATTAGTTTCAAGCGTTTCATAAACATACTCCTATTTATCCAGATACTTACCATCAGCTACTATCCCTGAGCTATGCACTGTACGAATAAATTTCGCATCAGCAGGAGCTGCTCCCTTGCACTGATTCAGTTCTGCTCCGACAACATCATCCAAAAAGAACAACGGACGTGCATCTGGTTTAGTCGCATAAAAACGTACATTATTGAACCTCACATTCCTGGCATGGCGCACATAAAAGCCTGCCGCCGGCAATGTATTACCAAACATTCTATTCTCAGGGTAGCTCTTTATCATCTCCGGAACGGACTTATTAATCATATCCAGAGTCCCTCCTCCCGGATAGCTGATTTGCACATTATTAATCGAAACATTCTCTACACAGCTCGTTTCCACACCGGTTATAGAACAAGCTATCAAGCTTTCGGCAGTTGCTACAATGTTGCTGATATTTATATTCTTCAGTACACCACCTTCTTTCCGGTAAGTGCGATTTCTGTCTCCCAAACGGATGAATATAGGAGTCTGGACATCGCGCATAGAAATATTGGAAACGGTGATGCCATCAATAATACCTCCATCAACCATTTCTATGGCAACACCCGAAATAACGGTAACATCGGCAGAAATATGCTCAAGCTGTTTACTCCAATGACGAATATTATCTTCTGCTGCTCGACGAACAACGCAATTGGAAACCGCGATATTCCGGTATCCTCCATGAGAAGCTGTACCGAATTTGATTGCATTGCAATTGCTCGCTGTTACACAATTCGTAACCGTTATGTTCTCGCAAAATTCCGGATGGTCACTCTTGAAACAAATAGCATCATCTTCCACATCAATGTAGCAATCGGATATAGTCGCATTCTTAGCATCTATATCAAGCCCGTCATTATTATAATTACAATGACTGAATACTTTCAAACCACGGATAGTTACATCTTCACATTTTTCATAATGCTGTACCCAATAGGCAGAATTACGGAGGGTGACATCGGTCACAACGATATCGCAGCACTCTACAAAATAGATTATCTTAGGGCGCTTCGGTCCGCCATCCGCATCATTGCCAAATTGAAAAGCTTTATCTCCGCCTTGTCCGTCAATTGTTCCGAATCCAGTAATCGAGATGTTCTTCTGTCCACGTGCAAACAAAAGCCCGGAAGACTGATTCATTGTACCGTCCTTGAATGGAAAAGCATGATCATAATCCGACAAACGTGTACTTCCCAACAATAAAGTGCCAAAATCCAGATGAAGGTTCACATTTGATTTCAGTTCAATAGGGCGTATCAAATAAGATCCGGATGGTATCAAGACGGTTCCTCCTCCTTTCTTCGAACATTCATCTACGGCCTTCTGTATAATAATTGTATTATCCGTTACACCGTCTCCTTTAGCTCCACGTTTAGTCACATCAATTGTTCCAGCTATAAGAGAAGAAGAAAACAGCAAAGATACTACAAGCAAGACTATATTACATTTATTCATCATGATATCATTGTTTTAGGGTTTATTATTTAAGGATTTGTATCGGCACAACGCCTCTACATAGTAATAATCAGCATAGGTTAAAGGCACATCTACTTCCGTACCGGAAGGAATATTGCCTACCGAATGTTTCAGGATGAATCCTCCGTTAGTTCCTTCCTCTGCCGTATACGCTGGTGAGGATAATGTCTGGAGCATTTTTTCGGCTGCCTTATAATACTTCTCAGCCTGTTCTCCGGATACATACTGAGACAATTCCAGCAGTCCGGAACAGTTAATAGCTGCAGCAGAGGCATCACGCAAGGCATTCGGTATATCAGGAGCATTATAGTCCCAGTAAGGAATCAGGTCTTTCGGCATATTAGGATGATTCAACGTAAATTCTGCTATCTTTATGGCTTGCTCAAGGTATTTCCGGTCTTTCGTAAAACGGTACATCATTGTATAGCCATATAATCCCCAAGCTTGTCCACGAGCCCAAGCTGACTTTTCGGAAAAGCCCTGTCCACCTTGGTAATGCTTTATTTCACCGGTTGCCGGGTTATAATTCAGTCCATGATAAAGACTATTGTCTGCCCGGAAATGATTCTTCAAAGTTGTATCGGCATGTTTCACAGCAATATCATAGAATGTACTGTCTCCTGTGGCTTGAGTAGCCCAGAAAAGCAATTCCAGATTCATCATATTATCAATGATAACGACATAGTCATCCGGCTTGCGATTATGGGATTTAATACAGCCTACCACCGGACTGAAACGGGAAATCAACGAACGGGCGCTGTTCACCATAATATCTTTATACTCAGGTTTCGGAGCAACGCGGTTTGCATTGCCATAACTGCAATACATCATAAAACCGACGTCATGTGTATCCACGTTGTATTGTTCCGGTTCCAGCAACTTCAACATACGTACTCCTTCAGCATATAACTCCTTGTTTCCTGTATCCTCGTACAGATAGAACAGAGTTCCGGGATAAAAGCCACTGCACCACCATTCCGAATTACTGGTTTTCAAGCGTTGCATGTGTTTGTCATACGTTTTAGGAAACTGGTTGCTTCCTTGCAGTTCGCTCCTCATATAGAGATACTGACGAGCAGCCTGCTCTAACGCTTTATCAACTTTTACCTTACCCTTGGCGAATAAGTCGCCGGAGGGAAAAAAACTAATTAGAATCGTAACAAACAATAATGTACTTTTTTTCATGGTTATATCTTAAATTCATATTCTATTGTTCCACTGCATCCGAGAAAGAAGCAACCTGCAATTTTTCGGCAAACTGCAACGAAGGTAGTTCAGTAGTCACTTTAAGCGTAACCGGTTTGCCAGGCAAAATATCCATATAATTGTCGGATATGAAATTGTCGATATCCTCTTGGAGCGACAGGAAAACGCCTCTTGCAAACACATCACAAGACAGAGTTACCTCATAACCTCCTTCAGTCGGTACAAAGTCTTTATTAATCCGGGCTGCTGCATAATGCATATCCTTTTGCTTCGCCAAAAAATAATTATTAGTATACTCTGTTCCTGTCTTATCCTTATAAAAAACGTGTACAACGACGTCTTCTTTTTTCTCTCCATTCAATAACCCATCCACAGTTTCCTTCCATACGACTGTACTTGTATTAGCCGGAACAGCTATCTGTTTCTTGAATTCTTTCACTACTCCGCTACCATCCAATCTGAGCACACAGACCGTTAATTTACCAGAAGTGCTCTTTAGCCTGTCTGACACCATATATATCTGCAACGTGTTTTCCATTTCTATTGGCGACACCAGCAAATCGGCGAAAGACTTTACCGTAAAATAATGCTGCGCCTTCCAACGCCCGTAATAGTCACGGCTTGACCAGGATGCCACCGGCCAGCAGTCATTATGCTGCCATACCAACGATCCCATACAATAGGGCATATCCCTCCGATGTGCCTCCATAGCCATTTTCATAGCATCAGCCTGCAAAAGCTGACTCATATAGGTAAACGAACGGAAATCTTTCGGTTGACGGTATTCCGACAAAAGAAAATCATTGATACGCTTATTAGCTGCTGTTCCCCCTCGCTGATGCGACATCATTACTTCCGAAGTCAGATTCCAATCCTCAGGTAAAGGTGCATACCGTTTGATTGACTCAAATTCCGGGAATGACTGAAAACCATACTCGCTAAAGAAACGGCTCCGCTCATGATTGAACTCTGAAAGAGGTTTCAATCCTTGCCAGACTTCCCAATAGTGCATATCCCCCACCGTATGATTGCGCGTTCCCTTATCATCAGAATAAGGAGATGACTTACGATAACAAGCACCCGGATGAAATTCTTCTACCACAGCCGGCAACGTCACAAAATACTGATCCTTGAACTGTTTCCATATAATATCCGAATAAGCAGGATTTTGTTTGTCATATGTCTTTTTCCAGTTCCAGTTGAACCAAGCATCCAAGCATTCATTATTGCCACACCAGAGGGCTATACAACTATGGTTGCGCAAGCGTCGTACATTATCAATGGCTTCCCTGCGGATATTTTCCAGCAATTCACCTTCGGCAGGAAACACACTGCACGCGAACATAAAGTCTTGCCAGATTAAAATACCGTATTTATCACACAAATCATAAAAGATATCTTTCTCATAAACTCCGCCACCCCACACGCGTAGCATATTCATATTTGCACTGACTGCATCCCGGATTGTTTTTTCATAAATGGAGTCGGTAACACGAGTCAGAAAGTTGTCACAAGGAATATAATTTGCTCCTTTGGCAAACAAAGGCTTTCCATTTAGTTCAAAATAAAAGCTTTCACCATATTCGTCAGGAGCCGTTACCACTTTCAATGAACGGATACCCAGTTTTTCCTCTGTAATATCTATTTGCTTTCCATTCAGTTCCAGTGTTGTTGCAAAGTCGTATAAGAAAGGTTCTCCCAAACCATTAGTCCACCATAACCGGGGCTTTTTCATGGTAAAAGATACCGGAATTTTATTCAAGCCTTTATTCAAACGAATCAATTTCCGACACTCGGTACGATTGTCCGTATGATTAATCACAGCTACCTTTGCTTCTGTCTCCTTATCCGACAAGACTTCCACCGTGACATCCACTACGGCCCTCTGGGCTGTCACCGACTGCTGGTTATAAAAGACATCATTAATACGAGCCTCATCCCATGCTTCCAGACTAACAGAACGCCAGATACCCGAAGTAACCAAACGAGGTCCCCAGTCCCAACCAAAATGATAACCCGCTTTACGAACAAACACTCCGACCTTGCGATTAAGCAATCCTCCATTCTCGGACTGGTCATTCGAACTGCGATACTGGAAAGGAACAGCTTCCCATTTCGGCATGGCTATCTTAATAGGAGAATGCAAATAAACCTGCAATTCATTGCCATGCTCCTTTAAAAGAGAACGGACATCCGCCTGCCATTCGCAAAACATATTATCAGCAGAAAGAATCTTCTTTCCGTTCAATGTCACATCAGCATAAGTATCCAGTCCCTCAAAATGTAGCACAATATTCTTCTTTGCAAGTAACTCAGGGGTTACCTCAAATGTCGTCCGGTAAATCCAGTCTTCTTTATCCACCCACTGTACACCACGCTCATTGAGCCTGTAGAAAGGGTCATCTATCAGTTTGTTATTCATCAGGTCTGTATGAACTGTTCCCGGAACAGTGGCTTCATACCAGTTAGTACCCCTCGCCTGCCGGAAGTTCCATCCTTCATGCAAGTACTGACGGACAGGCTGTGCATTGACTGCTGTAAACAAAAACAGCAGATTCAACAAAGCTACCCATGTTCTTCTCTTTACTTTCGTATTCATTTGTTTATTTGTTTACGATCTACATTCCATCCTTTCACTACTATCACCGGCTCTTCAGTTATCTTTTCAGCATTCGTTTCGATAACTACGGATTTACTCTCACCCGGCATCAAAGAAAAGAAATTATCCGTATAAAAAGAAGGGCGAATAGGTTTCAAATCCTGATTAAGGAACTGCAACTGATTGAAAAAGGCGATGGAACCGGATACATTCTTCACTGTAACATCCACGAAATACTTGCCTTCACTCTTTCTTATCTTATAGGCAGTCTTCAATTGGGCTTTTTTCAACTGAGACAATGTTTCAAAGCCTGAAGAAGTAGGACCGGTCAGCGTTTCCTTACCTTCATACTTATCGTTGGAACGCCAGTAAAAATTGGACGAGACTTCTTTGCCTTTCCCATCTTTCAATCTCAACTTAATAAAATGTACCTGTGAAATATCTTCAGGAAAGTGAATAGTCAATACATCATTTGCCACACCATCCGAAGGAAGGTCAACCTTCGCAGACTCTTCAAATACCTTTTTACTGTTAATATCATAAACCTGAGCCACTACTGTATAACCTTTGAATTCCTGATAGAAATCATTCACCACCGATACCGTATTCTTTAGATAATCGAATTGTGCATGCAAAGGTTCCAAAGCATTAGCTGTATGATAGAGTGAAGCCGTTGGTTCCAACGACCAATCCCACATGCGGGCACAGACTTGACGCACCGGACAATTATGATACCAGAAAAGTAAACCGGAACAGAAACGGTCACCATAATCAAGTTTATTATAGTTCCATACTTCCCAAATGCTTTTTGAGTTCATGGCACCCACAAACTGGCCTTTTTGTGCAAACTCATCAATAGAAGAAGATTGCCCATAATTATTAACCAAATCAGTATACATGGTAGACATCAGATGGAATCCATTCCCATCCAGATAATCCCAAACCTCTTTATTAATAGGCCACAAATCTTTTTCGTCCATCATTTCCCGGAGAATTTCTACCGTAGGAAGTGTCGGAGCACCATATTCGGGGTTAAAACCATCTACACGGCTACCCCTCACAGAAGCAGTGTTTTCATAATGTTGCATCGGATTCACCTGTTTATATGGGCTCCCATCATGTACACCTGCACATTCCGATTGCATCTGATAGCCACGTGTACCATCAAGTTGTTTCAGTAGTTCAGGTGTACCGCTAACTTCGGAACTCTCATTTGAAGCCACATAATAGGCCAGAGCCGGATGATTACGAATACGCTTCACGGTAGATGCCACATTATTCAGATATACGCTCTTATCCTGCGGATGGCGTGTATCTCCCGTCATCCAGAATTCCTGCCAGATCAACAATCCCAGTTCATCACAAAGCTGATAGAAGTAATCGGATTCAGCTATGCCACCACCCCAGAAACGAATCAGGTTGATACCTGACTGACGAGTATACCTCAACTCAGCATAGGTGCGTTCATCCGAAGTACGCAACATTCCCTCAGGAATCCAGTTTGTGCCACGAATAAAAATACGTTTACCGTTCACGTAGAATACACGCGACTTATCGGGAGTATTTGTATCAGAGGTAATTTCACGGATGCCAAACCGGGTTTTAACAGAATCACAGACAGCGCCTTTTACGCTTACTGTCAGTTTCAACTCATACAAGTTCTGAGGACCTTTATTGACCGGCCACCACAAGCGTGGATTACGGATAGTAAGTTGAGGAAACTCTTCCGGAGTGAAAGTCACCATTTTCTCCTCACCCCGCAATATACGGAAAGGTTTTTCCACTACAATGTTCTCTCCTGCAATCTCTCCTCTGATCACTCCGCTAATCGTATCCGTCGAATTAAGCGGATTAACCACTTCAACGGATATAGTTTCGTGAGCTACATCATACGCTGGTTTTTGCAGTTCCGACTTCACAAACGGATGACGTAATGCCAATGTCCCTGTAGTATACATAGATATACTTTTCCAGATACCAGTATTACGGTCACGAATACCATCCATAAAGGTAAAATCCCATCCAACGCTCATAAGCATGGTAGTATTTAAGCCAATGTTTCCATTACCTCCATTATGAAATTCACCTACAGCACCCCAAGGCTTTGGCATAGTAGTTCCCGGCACATCTACCGGATAAACTCTGACAGCAAGAACATTCTTATTACCTACTTTCACAAAGTCGGTTATATTAATGTAATCGTTGACAAACATTCCATTGATTGTACTCAGCAAATTACCATTTACCCATACTTCTGCCCGATAATTGATGCCGTCAGGCTGCAACCATATATTTTTCCCTGCGAAAGAAGCAGGGACTTCAAATTCCGTACGGAACCAATAAGTATAAAACTCACGACCTACTTTTGAAATATCCGGTATCTTATTGGATTCTATTTTATTATTCAGCCCGTAATAGGGTTCAGGATACTTCTTATTATACACAAGAGAATTAAGCACCGTTCCCGGAACAATGGCCGGCAACCAGTTGCTCGTATCATACCCAAGTGATGAAATTTCCTCAGCCGATGCTTTCACGTCTCCCACTTTCATCATCTTCCAGGTATATTCTCCCTGATGCACTTCTTTCGAATCCAACCAGATTCTATCGGTTGTCTTTGCATAGTTTATATTACTGCCCTGCGTGGAATATGAGAGAGACAGGAACAAAAGCAAAAAAATCAATAGTTTATTCATCTTATTCTTTATTTATTTTTTTTCTGCAAGCAAATATAGCCAATGAGTTCTAAACGAGACGTGCGCATTCTTGCCAGATATAGATAGAAAAAGGGAAAATACACACAGCATACATTTTTGACAAGAATACATACAATTATTCGGGCACTTTCACATTCTTACAATCTTTCAAGCGAATCACAGAGAGTTCACTATCCGGAGATTGCAATGCAGAGTCGGTAATTTCAAGTCCGTTTACATCTTCAGCAACAACCGCATGCCGTTCTTCTTTATCACCAACGGTTGAGAGCTTCATATTTATAAAACGAATATTGTCAGCATGTCGTATATAAACTCCATAAGCAGGTAACATCATACCAAACATTCGATTCTCAGGATAGGCTTTTTCAACCTCCGGTACTTCTACCATCGTATCCGAAACTTTTCCTCCACCTTTCAACTTAAAGTCTATATCACGAATCTCCACATTGTCAACACGAAGTCCGGGAACACCTGTAATGGAACTTGCAACATAACTGGCAGAACTTGCTGTGATATTCTTTATCAATACATCCTTCAGATAAGATTTCTCTGAAGTTTTACGTCTACCCAAGCGAATAAATAGGGGTGTCTGCACATCTTCCATCGTCAAATCGGAAATGACAACATCTTCCATAAAACCACCGTCAACCACTTCAAGGGCCATACCCGCTATACCAGTAATCGGATCAGAAACTCCCGGAACACGTTTTTCCCAAAAACGAAGCAAAGATCTGCTACATTTATGAAGAGTGCAATCAGAAACCCGGATATTGCGAAATCCTCCGGCACTGGCAGTACCAAATTTAATAAAATTACAGTTAGAAGACAGGTCACAATTCTTCACTGTAACATTCTCGACCACATAATCCGGGTCTTCACTCTTGAAACAGATGGCATCATCATCTGTATCAACTACACAATCTGTGATAGTAACATTCCGGCTCTCAATATCAAAGCCATCATTATTCCAGTTCGCATGTCCTTCCACATACACTTTACTGATATCAACCCCATCACAACGCACAAAACGGAATGTCCAAAACCCAGAGTTTGATAATTTCACTCCATTTACATAAACCTTATTACAATCGAGCAGGAGTACCAGAGTGGGACGGTTCGGAGCATCATTTCCTTTATTAAAAGCCGATCCATTACCATCTATTTCTCCCTCACCTGTAATTGAAATATTGTCTGCTCTTTCTGCAAAAACCAGAGCTTTGCGTCTTCCTTTATCAGGATAATCAGCAATATTCTTACTACCCAGAATCGTAGCACCTTTCTCCAGATTTAAAGTAACATTCTTCTTCAACACCAGTGTTCCGGTCAGATACTTTCCGGCAGGTAAAGATACAACGCCTCCCCCTTGTCTGGCACAGTCATCAATCGCTTTTTGAAGACCAGTAGTAGTTAAGGTCTTCCCATCCGTATGAATCGCGTATTTGTCTGTTATAGGTTCCGAACTATTCTGTTCTTTATTGGTACAAGCCATAAAGAATAAACAGAAGCAAAACAGTCCCCATGCTATAGTATTATTCATTATTCCAATTCTTTAAATGAATGAGGCTGCGGCAAAATAATATTGACACAGCCTCATCATAGTTATTAATTAATTAGCTGCAGGTATTACAGTCACTGTCCATTGCTTCACGACCGTTTTACCCGGTGAAGTCACCGTATATGTACGGGGAGTAGAATAATCTTGGAAACCAACAGCCATACCCGGAGTCAGGGTTGCTCCCGCAGAAATGGTTGCTATCATCTTCAGATCAGTAATATCAGCGTCTTTTTTCAGAGTAACCATGACAGTCCCAGCTTCAGAGTCAATCTGAGTCTTATCACTCATAACCCCCTCTGCCCTATTATATACTGTCACATTTGTAATCTCTGCTTTTTCATAAGCTTCGTCTACTGCATAGTCATCATCTCCACATGACACAAAAGTCAGCGCCAAAGCAACGAACATAAAAAATAGTATCTTTTTCATCTTATAGCTACTTTTAAATTATACAATCATCATTTACCACAAAGGATTCTGATCCAAATTAGGATTCTTGTCACGTGCAGACTGTGGAATCGGCAGCAAATAATCGCGAGGAGCCATGAACGTCTTTTTACATACGAATACCGTTTCATAAGTAGGCACAATTTCTCCATCAGCTCGTTTTATATAAGTCACAAGGCAACCTTGCGCATCCTTATTCAACACTTCCTCACCAATCTTCCACCGCTGAATATCAAACCATCTTTTACCCTCAAGAGCCAGTTCTATACGACGTTCATGACGAATACGTTTTCTCATTTCACTTTTGTCCAAGCCTGCAGGAAGTGCAGGTTGTCCGGCACGGGCACGTATTTCATTTATTGCACCATATACTTCAGCAGTCGGTCCATTCACTTCGTTCTCTGCCTCGGCCAAAGTCAGCAATATTTCTGCATAACGCAAAACGATAAAGTTATGTCCGCCGCCTACACCACGCCCACGATTATCATAGCCGCATAGCACATCCTGATTCATGTATTTCCCAATGTAATACCCGGTTTTTGTGCATGAAGGTTTACCAGCACTATACATTCCGTTGGGGTTCTCCTTCAGATTCAGATTGCCCGGAGTATTCTGGGCTGTATACAATATCTTGTTTTTCCAAGGTTTTCCATTGTAATGGAGAGTTGCATAGAAGCGCTTGTCACGATTCTCATAAGGAGCTGCGGCATGTTCCGGATTATTCCAATCAAAAGGTTCACCGGTAGCCATTTCAAATTCATCAGCCAGACTTGCAGTCGGGTGGTCTTTGCTCCATCCATATTCAGCCGGTGTGCCGGGCTCAGGCGGAGCCAAAACAGTCTGTGCACTCGACCATCTATACGGATATGCAAACTGGATATCAAAAATAACTTCACTATTGTGTTCATTATCCTCATAAAACATCTCAGCAAAGCCATTCTGGTACAAAGAATAAGTACCTTTCAGATCACCACTAACTAAAACACGGGCAGTTTTAGCCGCATCTGCATAATATTTGGAATCTATGATTCCGGCTGCATATAAATAAGTGGCCGCCATCATGCCCAACGCAGCTCCCTTAGTCGCACGCCCTAACTCGTCATCAGGCACCGTCACCGGTAAACGATCGGCAGCATTCTGGAAATCAGAAATAATGAACTGCAATGTAGCCTCCGGCGTAGCACGAGCCAGGAAAATATCATCCGTATTGCGATCAAGCGGTTTGTCAATCAGTATAGCCGCTCCATAATAACGGAATAATTCCAGATAGAACATTGCACGCAGAAAGTACGAATCTCCCATCAAACGTTCTTTCACATTAGCAGGTAGCGGAGAGTCCGGCAAGTTCTTCAAAGCAATGTTAGCTCTACGAATAGAAGAATAACGATTACCCCATCTGTCAATCGGAGCAGAAGAAGCATTGAAGTCAAACAGATTCCATTGATTGGACGCCTTCTCACCAATCTGGATACAATCATCTGTAAACAGGATATCGACAGCATGGTCGTTCAAGCCATTTACGCTATAATAAGGTCCATCCAAGTCTCTGTAAACCTTACTCATAAACAGCATAGCACTTGACTCTGTCAACCAGATACCTTCATCGGTAACAGAATTCGTTGGTTTTATATTGTCCATAAAATCCGTGCACGAAGCATTCAACAAAAGTATGGAACAAAGGATACCATATATTATTTTTTTCATAATTATAATGCATTAAAAGGTTACACTTACACCAAATGAGCTGATAATCTGTTGCGGATATGAGTTGAAAGCCTGGTTTTCAACGTCAAAGTCGTCAGGCATTTTGCTATAAATGGTCCACAAATTATAGAAATCAGCATATAAACGTAAACTCTGCATCTTGGCTTTTTTCAGTAATTGCGGTTTAAAAGTATAGCCAATCTGCAATGATTTTAGCTTCACATAAGCAGTATTCACCATCCAGTAAGAGGATGTTTCATAGTTCTGATTACGGATAGAGGCGGACAAACGCGGATATTTTGCATTTGGATTCGGATTAGATTCTGTCCATGAATCCAAGTGTTCACGGCGCGGATGAATGGCATCCTTGAATGGATAACGCACATTACGGTCTCCATTGCTACCCAAATAATAGTCAGAGCCACCAGCTCCCTGAATGAACATACTGAAATCGAAGTTCTTATATTCCAAACGAAGGTTATAACCCCACATCACTTCAGGAGTCTCGTTGAAACCAATAATAACCTGGTCTTCACTATCAATCTTGCCATCACCATTGATATCCACATACTTGATATCACCAGGCAATACGCCCTTCTGATAAGCCCAGTTATCAATATCTGCCTGATCCTTAAATAATCCGGCAGCTTTATACCCCCATGTGCGTCCACTCGGTTGCCCGGTCTTACGCTTTCTTGGATTATTCTTAGTTCCGGGAGCTTCACGAATCTCAATCTGCTTGTCACGAGTAAACCCGAAAGAAACCGAATTAGACATCTTTAATCCACAGTTGAAAGTATAATGGCTGCTCAATGCTGCATCAAAACCATACCTTTCATCTTTACCGGCGTTTTCCTTAGCCAGTCCAATACCATATTCAGAAGATACGATCGCATTCGGACTCAAAATTTTATCCGTGCGCTTATCCCGGTATACATCAAACTCAGCAATCAACAAATCATTCCAAAAATTTATGTCTAAACCTATATTAGCTTTCCAGACTGTTTCCCAAGTCAGGAAAATATTAGGTTCAGCCCCCTCCACCAAACTCTGCAATTGGGTAGGGTTTTTGCCGAACACTGCACCATTTTCAATTTTATATTGTGAAAGATAAGAAAATGCATCACCGACAGGATTACCAGATTTACCATAAGAAGCTCTCAACTTTAAGTTATTGATAAATGAGAAATTATCTTTTATAAATGATTCCTCAGAAAGTCTCCAGCCCAAAGATACGGAAGGAAAAAATGCACTTCTACGGTCAGGAGCATATTGGTAAGTCTGGTCATAACGTCCTGCCAATTCAAGCATATACTTCTGGGCATAGTTATAATTCAGACGCATAACATACCCCTGTTGACCAAAGCGGGTGGTGGTACCGGAGTTGCTGATAAATTCCGCAACCGGACTACCCATATTCAATTCCGGAATCATAAAATCATAGTTCTTTCTACCGGCTTTGGTTTCTACCGTATTACCCCATCTCCTTTCAAATACACCTAATACACCAACCTCATGCTTACCAAATCTTCTTTCATAATTCAAATGAGCCTGAATAGTATAATAAGTCCATTGCTTATTTGTGATGTTAAGAGACGGTTTCGCTTCACCACCTTGTTGTTCTTCAATTTCACCAGCATCATTATAGGCATAAGCCGTGAAAGGATATTGCCATTCTTTTGCATCATAAATCTGACGGTCGTAACTGAATAAAGCTTTTGCAGACAAACCTTTCAGAAATGGCAATTGCTGATCTAAAGAAACTGTTATATTCTGAAAGTTATTATTGTATGTCTTATCAGCTCCATCATGCACTCCCATATACATACTGGAACCACCACCCTGCATGGCTGGTTTTCCGCCAACCATATTGGGGACTGTCGGAGCACACAAACGATACAAGTCTTCCATCATCTTTTTGCCATCATAATAATGGCTCTTTTTAGTATCGTAGGCTAAATTGATATCAACACTCACTTTAGTAATGTCTATCGGATGGAAATCAACATTAGAACGGAGATTAAATCTGTCATATCCGGTGTCTTTACCCATCATACTGCCCTGATACATATATCCGAAAGAGGCGAACGCATTGATAAACTTATTACCACCACTCAGAGAGACATTGTGACGAGTAGTAGTGGTAGTTTTCATGTACTCATCCATCCAGTCTGTATTTTTGTAACGGTCGTCAGTACCATCCTTATACTTCTGCAGCAGATCATCACCATATACTTCTTTGTCACGTCCATCCATTCTCAACGCTTCATTGTATAAGGTCAATGCATCATAGGCATTCAGGAAATCAGGAGTATTCATCGGAGTCTGGAAACCAACCGAACCATCATACGTCAAGGTCACTTTACCTTCTTTTCCTCGTTTCGTATTAATCAAGATTACACCATTGGCACCTTTCAATCCGTAAGGGGCAACCGCAGCAGCATCCTTCAGTACAGAAATAGATTCAATATCAGCCTGGTTTACTTTTTCCCACGGACGGTCAATACCATCGACCAGAACCAGCGGTTTATTACCACGCAACAACACAGTCGCCGCATCCTTTCCCGGCTCACCGGAAGTCTGACGGGTAATAATGCCCGGTATCTGTCCTCCCAACTGATTGGATACATTAGCAACGGGAGCTTTAATCTTATCCCCCTGTACGGTAGCAACAGCCGAGCTCATTGTCATACGCTTCTGGGTACCGTAACCAACCACCACCACCTCATCAAGTAATTGGGTGTCTTCCTCTAAAGTAATAACCAAAGGTGTTCCGGCCGTAGCCTTCATTGTTTTGGTTTGATAACCAACAAATGAAATTTCTATTGTGGGATTAGGAACATCAACAGGCAAATTAAAATTACCGTCAATATCAGAGATAGCACCCTGTGTGGTTCCTTTCACTTTAATTGTTGCACCAATGATAGACTCACCTTTTGCATCCACTACTTTTCCTGTTAGTTTTTTAGCAGTTTGCATAACACCTTGAGTACTTGCCACAACTTCACCGATGTGTGTCTGATTGTCTTTAGCAGCATAAACGTCAGCAGTTGTAACTAAGCCAAGCGACAAAAGTGTCGCCATTAAAATGGACTTCTTAGAAAGTGGCATGATATCTTTCAGCCAGTAATGCCTAAGAATCATTTTCTTTTGGACATTGAGTTTGTTTCGCATAATTGTGTATTATTAATATTAGAAATAGTTCATTAAGAAACTTACCAAAGTAGAGTATAATAAAGAATAAATTCTTCTTACTCTAAGAAAATCAAGGAGAGTGTTTTTCCATACTTATAAAAATATTAAAGGTTAAACAAATGTTTTTCTACTCTTTGAAAGGAGGGGTGAATCATGTACATGCAATCTTCACCTCCTCACTTTACTAAAAATCTTTTTTACCTTAATGCGTAATCAATGCATATTGAAAACATACTAATGATGTTGTTTATACCAGCAAAGTTAGACGGTTAACGGTACATAAACGCATCCAACATAGCCATTAATATGACAAAAACGGACATATTGAAAAAACATACATTTTGGGCGAAACCGGACATGTATTGCGGAATAAATCGGTACTTCAGACGTGTTTAAACTGCATCAAAATTGTATCTACTACCTACCTTCTCCTTATATAAGACAAGGAGAAGGTAAGGAGTAAGTAAGGAGTAAGTAAGGAGAAGGTAGGGAGTAAGTGAGGAGAAGATAAAAAAAAGCACAGCTCCAAAGCTGTGCCCTCAATTATTTAGTTTTAATTTCAAAATGATAAGTACCGGTTAGCAGTTCAATACCACCTCCCTTCTTGCGCATGGCAGATAAAGTAGCGGCATTTATCTCTTTACATTCTATTTTATAAGCTTCATTTAGATATAAGGTAGCAGAGCTGTTTGAAGGAATAGTAATCGTATAATGCACCTTACCCCTGTTCTTTTTCCATGATGAAACTATTTCTCCATAAGGGGAAATATGACTTGCCTCAAAAGCATCCAAACCTGCTACAAAATTGGGTCTTAACATAATATGTTTGAAGCCGGGCATTGAAGAATCAGGGTAAAGTCCTCCCAATGCTTTATAATACCAAGCACTGATTTCTCCAAACATGATGTGGTTTAATGAAATATCTTTTTCCCCATCAATACGCCAATTCTCATAAAGAGTAGTTGCTCCATTCTTTATCCACCAGCCCCAGGACGGATAGGTCTCTTTAGAAGCAAGTTGATAAGCCAAATCTGCATATCCATTCGCACTCAAAGCATTCAGAATAGTTTTACTACCCAGTAAGCCTACATCCATACTGCCGTCTTTACTCACTTTCTCTGCTAAGTTATGAGCCACCAATTCTTTCAGATGTTCAGGGACTATTCCCCAATAGAGTGGTGCGCTTAACTCCGTTTGGCTTCCACCACAATAAATACCTTTTTCCTCATTCAAAAAGCGGGCATTGATGCTATTCTTTATTTTTTGCGCTAAAGCAGAATACTTTTCATAATCTTGTTGTTTGTTCAATATTCTGGCTGCTTTAGCCAGAATATCCGTATCAACATAATAATAGATGGATGAAGTCAGCTCTTTGGAGGAATGTGACTTTATAGGAATCCAATCTCCTAACCCCCAGTCCGTGATGCCCGAAGGGTATGTATAATTCAGATAATCCACATATCTTCTGATATTGTCATACATAGATTCAAGCAAATGTTTGTCTCCATAGAACAGGTAAATATTCCAAGGAATAATAGCCACCGTACTTGTCCAGTCAACACCATTCCCCCAATGATACCCCCATCCGGCAGTAGGAATAATGGCAGGGAGCACTCCGTTAGGGGCTTGTTCATCTTGATGGTCGGCCATCCATTTTTCATAGACCGTGATGCCATCATAATTATAAAGTCCGGTCTCGATAGCAATATGGGCATCTCCCGTCCACCCATTCTTCTCCCGTTGGGGGCAGTCCGTAGGATAGCCAAACAAGTTTGACAGGTATGCAGCATTCGTCGCCTTCCATATCTTATTCAATAATTCATCAGATGATGAGATTCTGCCGGCAACAGGAACATCACTGTGCATGAAGTAGGCTTTCAAGCTATTATCAGTCAGTTCAACCGGCTCGCTACTTGTTACTTCAACATACTGAAAACCTTTATAATTAAAACGGGCACGAAATGTTTCTTCTCCCGTACCACTCAGAATAAAGATATCCGTTTGAAAAGGATCTGAATCATCTGTAGGGCGATAGTGATAATCAATATTAGACATATCTGCTCTATTATCTTCTCCGATTCTCTCAGAATGCTTCAAATGAACTTCCGTTCCTGGTTTTCCTTTGACGGTCAATTGGCTGACACCTGCTATATTCCTGCCCAAGTCAAATAAATAAATAGAATCGGAAAGTTTAATCATCTTTGCCGGACGAAGCATCTCCACGTCCCGGATAGGATGCATCTGCTGCGACACAATCAGAGGTGACGGGGCGGAAGTGCAACTTGCATTTTTCCATTTCTTATCATCAAATCCCGGAGTGTTCCAATCGGGTTGTTCCAACCGTGCATCATAGTGTTCAGCCGTATAAATACTATTGAAAATAACCGGGCTCAAAGAGGTTCTCCAATCCTGACCAGTAGAAATAAATTCTACCTTTCCGTTGTCATATACCACACGGATATCCATACAAAATTTAGGCCTGCCACGCCAAGGCGCCTGATCGAAGTTCCACACAGCAGTAGACTGGTGATTGTACCAGCCATTTCCCAACAGTACACCAATGGCATTATTTCCTTGCTTCAATAGTTGCGTTACATCATGTGTCAAATATAAAGTACGTCTATCAAAGCGAGTATATGCAGGGTCCAGACGATGGTCTCCAACGCGTGAGCCATTAATATAAAGTTCATATAATCCGGCAACAGCAATGTATGCACGGGCTTCCCGAATAGTACGTTTTGCATCCCATTCTTTTCTAAAATATGCAGCGGGCTTCAGATGTATATTATGGGTATCTGATATCCAGTTACCCTTCCAGTTGTGTTCATCCATTACTCCGGTTTCAAAGTAAGTTACGTCACTTGTATACATCTTATTACTATCCCAGGCACACACCTTCCAGTAATATCGTGTATAAGGTTGAAGTTTTTGTCCGGCATAAACAGCCAGAACATTTGATATAGTCTGTTTACCGGAGTTCCAGCTATCACCCATCCCCTGAGCAACCCGAACGGAATCTGTGCCTACAATAACCTGATAGGCTTCCTGAACATCAACATCAACTGGCAATTGCCAGCTCAAACGCGGAGAAGGCACATCTATTCCTAACGGGGCAACTAAATATTCACAGCGAAGAACATTAAGCTTCCCTGTTGATCCGGCTAATAATGATAGATGAAATAATGAAATAAAAAAGAATACTGATAAGATTCGTTTCATAATATAGATTACTTTTTTAGTGAATGATACAAAAATAGGCAATAATCAATATAGTAATATCTACAAAAGTGCCAATAGTATACGCTGACATGACAAAGAACGTGCCCATCTTCGCCATTTTTGTATGGTTATCGTCCTAAGACATAATTATACCATTTTAAAGCATATTTTTCAGATTGAAGCACAGAAAAAAAACATATCTTTGTTTGCATCTAATACTTAAATAAATATGAATAGCCCCATGAAAAAACATACATTGCTGCTTTTATTCTTTTTTTCTTGTTTAACAAGCAACATTTGTTCGTACAATCTGAGACAGATCAGTAATCGGGACGGTTTATCCAACAGTTCTGTCACTTGCCTGTTTCAAGACGACGAACGTTTTTTATGGATCGGAACATATGACGGGCTTAATATGTATGACAGCCGGAATATCTATATTTATAAGCCCGATATCAACAACCAAAACAGTTTATCAAGCAATGTTATCAGAAATATTATAGAAACAGACAGCATTTATCTGTGGATCAGTACCAAGTGGGGACTTAACAAGCTATCGCAACAAAGCAATACCATAGAGGCGTATTACAATGAATTCGGAGAAAACTCTTATATGGCTAAAGACAGCCACGATAATTTGTATGTTCTTAGCAAACCGGATGTCTTGTCTTTCTATTCTAAAGTTGAAAATAAATTTATCGACCTTCCTGTACATAAAGGAATAGAACATAATACAGTATTGGGTATGCTGATTGATGCACAAGATACTATTTGGATCAATCACCAAGGAGTTCTGGAGAGATATACTGTATCTGACACAGGCTCTGATCAACCCAACATTAAAAGGCATAGTGATTTTAAACATGCTCAGCCCATAGAGTATGCATTCTACCATAACGAGAAAATCATCATAGTCGATTCTATCGGAGACATTTATTATATAACAACCCAAGGCATTCATTTTGTTAAAAATCTGAATAAGCTTATTAATGAGAGCGGTGAAATCGGCTCTATTATTTTCGATAACGATGATCTCCTCATTGGTTTCAGAACGAACGGCCTTATTCGGCTCGATGCAGCTAAAGGATATGAATTAGAAAAAATAGAAATTAATTGTGGAGTATTCTCATTATGGAAAGATGAACAACAAGACATTATCTGGATTGGTACAGACGGGCAAGGTATATATGCATGGACTAAAGATGAGTACGCTTTCAACAACCTGTCATTAAATCAATTGCCCATAAATAAAAGAAGACCCATCCGGGCCATTCATACAGATCAACAAAACACTCTGTGGTTGGGAACTAAAGATAATGGCATCATCAGAATTAAAGATTACGATGTTGCCCAGGAATATTCGACAGCTAATGTAACCCATTTCACGGTCAAAGACGGATTAACCAATAATGCAGTCTTTGCTTTTACTGAAAGTAAGAGTCATCCTATATTATGGATTGGGTCGGACGGTCCTGAACTAAACTATTATTCATATCGAGACAACAAAATACACTCGCTTATCAACAATACCAACTCTAGAATTGCACGTGTACATTCTATGAGTGAGACCTGCGACTCATTGCTATGGGTAGGTTCTGGAAGCAGATTGCTCCGAATCAGTATTGAAGCACATGGAAATACGATTAAAGCCAAAGATATACGTACCATTTATTTCAGAGTCCCCAACAGACAGCAGTACAATCAAATATATTCCATTTATCCGGAGAATGATTCTATTCTCTGGATTGGAATGCGGGGAAATGGAGTCATTCGCCTGAATACGCAGACCGAAGCCTATCAGCTTATCTCATTCGATAAAAACGGAATAGCTCCAATGAACGACATTCTCTGTATACATCAAGACAAAAATAAAATTATATGGGTAGGCAGCAGTTACGGCCTCACCAGATTGACCTTATTACCCAATGGTGAATACGATTATAAAAACTTCAATGAAAATGAAGGATTACCTAATAATACAATACATGGTATCGCAGAAGATCCTCAAGGCAACTTATGGTTAAGCAGTAATACTGGTATCATTCTATTTGATTCACATAAGAATACATTCCGAAACCTTAATCATAAAACAGGATTAAAGGTAATAGAGTTTAGTGATAATGCTTACTTTCAAGACAGTACAAAAAAACGATATTTCTTTGGAGGCGTAGATGGTATTGTATGGATAGAAAATGGGGAAAAAAAGAGAAAAGATTTCATTCCGGATATTTTCTTTACCAAGCTCAGGATATTCAATAAAGATTATAACATATCCGAATTTGAAAAAAGCAAAGGTAATAAAAGAGAAATTGTATTGAAGCACGATCAAAATTTCTTTGCTGTTTCTTTTGTTGCCATGGATTTCATCAATGGAGAAAATAGCAAGTACTCCTATAAACTGGAAAATTTTAGCAATGTATGGATGGACACGCGCTCCAATGAAGCGCAATTTACCAATATTCCTCCCGGTAACTACATCTTGCGAGTGAAGTATGATGATGGGAGCAGTAGTAATGAAAACTTAACTCAAAGTATATACATCACCATCCTTCCTCCCTGGTACTGGAGCATTGCTGCTCAAACAATCTACGTTCTACTACTTATAGGAGCAGGGTTAGGCCTTTTCCGATATATTCGTTGGAAGTACGAACGGAGGAAAGCTTCTATCGACAGAAGGCTGAAAGAAAAATATAAAGAAGAAATGTATGAAGGGAAGTTACGTTTCTTCACCAATATTACACATGAATTCTGTACTCCGCTCACACTTATCTACGGACCATGCGAAAGGATACTCAATTATGAACATAGTGATGACTTTATAAAAAAATATGCCCAGATTATAAAATCAAATACCGAGCGGCTTAACAGCCTGATACAAGAAGTCATCGATTTCCGCCGTATGGAAACCGGTAACCAGATATGCCACATACAAGAATTGAATATCAGCGAATTGGGCAACGGAATCATTGAATCATTTGATGAATTGGCCGAACAGAATCGAATTCAGTTGGAAACAGACATCACTCCGGATATCATTTGGAGAAGTGACCACAACGGCTTTACTAAAATCCTCAATAATCTTATTTCCAATGCTTTCAAATACACACCGGAAAATGGGACTATCCGTATATCCATAAAAAAAGAAGAAGATAAACTAAGCATTAAAGTGTATAATACGGGGAAAGGTATCAGTAAAGAAAACCTTCCGTTAATATTTAACCGGTACAGTATACTCGACAACATCAAAGAAAATAGTATAAAAGGCTTATCATCCAGAAACGGATTAGGGCTTGCCATTTGCCAGAGTATGGTAGAATTGCTACATGGAACCATTAACGTAGAAAGTGAAGTAAATCAATATGCCCAATTTATTGTGACTTTGCCTGCGCTTGAAACCACAGAAAAAGTGGGAAATATACAACCACATGAAATTGCCAAAGTTGAACTGTCCAATTATAAAACAGAGGTAACACTGCCCGAAACAGTCAATAACGAAGAAGAAACTAACCAACCGGAAAACACAATACTGATTATTGATGATAATAAAGAATTGTTGTGGATGTTGAAAGATATATTATCAAATGAATATGCAATCTTAACTGCCGAAAACGGAGAGGAAGGGTTGGAACTATTGAAACAAGAAACTCCGAATCTGATTATCACAGATATCATGATGCCTAAAATCGATGGAATCACCCTGACTAAACAACTGAAAAACAATAAGCATACTGCACACATTCCATTGGTAATTCTTTCGGCCAAGAATACAACCGATGAGAAAATAGAAGGTATAGAATCCGGAGCGGATGCTTACATTCCCAAACCTTTCAATACACAATATCTTAGAACCATTATCAAACAACTTATAAAAAAACAAGAAGAGTTAAAGCAATACTATAACTCTTCTGCAAGTGCATTTGACTATAGTGGAGGACAGTTATTACAAAATGAGGATAAAGAATACCTGCAAACCGCTATAGAAATAATCAATAAAAATATGGATAATGCAGAGTTCGGCCCTGACGAATTAGCCGAGGCGATGCAAACCAGTGGCAGAAATTTATACCGAAAGTTCAAAAAACTGAACCAATCATCTCCCAAAGATTTCATAAAAGAGCAAAAAATGAAATATGCTGCAAAATTGCTGTTAACAACAACATTAAATATACAAGAAATCATGTACCGGATAGCGGCTACCAACCGGTCGCATTTTTATAAAGAATTCGCCAAACGCTATAATCAAACTCCCAGGGAGTATAGGGAAGCCAATAAACAAAAAGATGATTCTCTTGTTTGACGAGTTCTTTATTTCTTAGCAATCACTACGTAAGTAGTGCCTTTGCGTACTTATTAATGCTTTTGAGCTATATGCTTTATCACCGAACTACCGGAATAGTCACCGGAAGGGAATGTTATATCCATCTGTTCTCCATTCAGGCTTAATTGAACAGACTCCTCTTTATACAAAGGATCAGCTACAGCTATTTCATATTGCCCGTCTTTCTTCTCAATGTATAACAAAACTTTTTTATTGACTCCCACTACCAGATCATCTGAGAACCGTATTTCACCCGGTTCATAAAAGACGACAGCATACTGTCTCTTATTCTCATTGGCAATCGCTTGTATCTGCTCCGTATTGGCTATAATTTTGATTTCATTCTCAAACTTCTTATCTGTAAAATAAGAAAGAGGTTTATCAGGCATTATTATGTAGCAATAATCCTCATTCTGTGGAGTAGTGCCATGCGAAATCCATAAACTAAAAACCTCTTTTGTAACAGGTTGCTCACTTGCCGTTACTTCAAGTTCCCGCCAGGTACCCGTTTGCTTGGCTTTTCTCAATGTTACACTCCCATTTTGCGGGAAAATATACCCTACATTATCATGGTAAGCCCAGTCTATCTTTTTGTCGGACAAGTTATCCATTAGCCGGTATGTATGCCCTGACAAGCCATATGTAACCTCACCATTTGCCAGACATTGATTTACCGAAGTACGAACTTCCTGCGTACGGGCTGCCTTAATACCACTTCCCATACATACCATAGCATCTCCCATAAAAAAGTAAGCTTTCCGAACTTCCACACCCTGATAGGCATGCTCATAAGCCATTACTCCATTATGGGCGTTGCTAACGCCTCCGCCAAATTGATTCGATCCGAACAGATACCAACGTAATTCGGCAGTCGACTGATTAGCAACCGCCGTTGTTCCCGGTACCCGCGTCCAATCCCAAGCTACAAAGACGTCATCATACTCATGACCGGTAGTCATTATATTAGTCGCTCCTAATGGTAGATAATAACCTTTCAAATTCTGCCCATTCAGCATTTCCGTACCATTTGTGCGCACGGATATGACTTTGGCAGACATGTAATAATCAGCTCCATGATGAGTCATAATGTTCGATTTCCAGAAGTGTGTATTTCCAGGTACCGGAAAGGCTGCACCATTAATATGCTTTTTCCATGCTTCATAATCTTCTGCATGAATAGGATCAACTTCTTTCATTAAATCTAATGTGTACGTGGACATATTACTCAAGCAATTCGGCCGACATATTCCCCGTCCAATCGTCCCAAAATCATATGCCTCCCTGTATCCGAACATCTGTGTTCCTTTCAGAAAAACATCTGATACCAACTTAATCTTATCAGGAGTAAAAAATTTTATGAAAGATGTCTTATTAGCTAAAGTAATATACTCTGCCAAGTCAGACATCAGTGACATTCCATATCCACCCGAATAAAGTTGAGGACGGTGCTGATGGATACTATTATCTCTTTTCATTCCTTCATCATCTTTCTCCTCTACATATATGGTAGAAGCAATGGAAGAAAATCCTTTGGCTATTAACTCATAATTATCTTCTATACAGCCCTTATGTATCAAGACTGCAGACACCCATGTCCTGTTCTTACCTCTATGTGCTACATTATCTGTCTTATCAACCAGGTAAGCAGAAAGCCTCATCAAATCTTCTCTTTTCAGTTCTTTCTTCAACAAAAGAAGAGGAACCATATATTGGGAAGGAGCCCCGATATCCCGATACCACCAATTTCCGGAATCGGGATTAACTGTCCGGAAATAGTCTAACCCCAATACTATCTTTTTTCTCAATTCCGGCTTATGAAATAGCTTATTTCCAGGCTTACTATAGGCCAATGCTATGTTTCTTAATCTTTTGAGATGACGGTCTGCATCGAAATAGAAAGTCACTGTCTTATAATCAATGTCTTTCCAACTACCATCAGTTTGCATAACAGCCAAATCTTTTTCTGCTTGAGAAACGTCTATCGAATCCGATAGGTATTCTTCCAACAATCTATTATATAAAATCTCTATATCCTTCTGCTTCTCTACAGCATAACTGCATTCTCCCCAAAAGCATAACGCTAGATAAATAATTAGTAACCTTTTCATAATCATTCTTTATCTATAATTATCACCGCCGCACTCATTGCCGGGACGGATACTTTAACATATTCATTTTGTGGTTGATATTTCTCTCTTATATTTAGTTGAAAACTTCCATCAGCTTCTACTTCAGCATCAGCAAAATATATTCCTAATGAATTTTTCAAGAAAGACTCAAGCCAACGGATACTTCCAGCAACTGCCAGTCCCGCTATAGTAACATTAGGTAACTTATCTTTTAGCATTCTTTAAATCGTTTTGCTACATATGCAGCTTCATTCGAGTTTTTTCAGAATTTTTTCTCCCTGATTCAGCCCACAATAACCTTTCAGTCGGTTAAGCCTACAAATTTTGAAAAAGTATCTACATCTGTAGTCCCCCCCCAAAGGAGTGCAACAACAAAAGAATTGTTTCCCCTTTTTAATAATTTAGTCAAGTTCATGGTATTAAATATCAGTTTTTTATCTTCAAAAATAAAAGTCTATTTAATAAGGAGTTAGCCCAATAATGAACCAACTCCTTACATTACATAAGTTTTTAGGTAGAATTAGAAATATCCAGGGTTCTGCTCTTCCTCATCAGAACCGCGAGGATTCAGTCGGTCAATATGCTTTTGAGGAATTGGACGCAGTTTGTGATACTCTTGGATATTCTTCATTGCGTCTGGATTCCATTTTTTTACATACTCAACCAATTTCTCACAACGTACCAGATCTTCCCATCTTGTGTATTCGCCCAAAAGTTCACGTCCTCTTTCATCCAACATAAAATCTACAAAGTTCTCTTTCAAGTCATCTGCAGTCACTTTTATATTTTCATAAGTAGATTCCGTGTTGTCCATTTCTCCACCTTCTTCCAGCCAATATTGAGGTACCTTTTTTTCGCCGGACTTCCAAGAAGCACGCTCACGAATAACATTAATCAAATCAGCAGCCAAGTTGTAATCCCCCTTACGTCCTGCTGCTTCCGCAGCAATGAGGTAAGTCTCGCCAAGACGCATACGTACCCATTCGCGTACCCCTTTCTGCTCATTTGCCGTTTCTCTTAACGGATCCTCATATTTCAACACAATGGGATAATATCTGTTATTCTTACTTGGATCATCCTTGTTCCATTGAAAATATTTATATTTATATGTTCTGTTCTTAGGAGCATTTAAGCTATAATAAATAGCAGTATCTCCTATGGCTAAAGAAGAAGTTACTTTATTACAATAGTAGGTCCATTTAAAACTCTTATAAAAACGGGAGTCATTTTTACGATCAAATAACTCAAACATCGTCTTATTGGTAGCACGATGAAAACGATAAGGACGGCCGTTAGCTATATCACGCTTCATACCAGGTTGATCTTCATACCACGATCCCCAATATAAATGAGATTTATTTCCATCTCCATTATATATCGGATCAAGAGTAAACTGAATGGAAAAGATAACCTCACGATTTCCCATGTTGTTAACATCCCACAAATCCGAATAGTTATTCAATAAAGTATACTTAGGGCTGTCTATTACACTTTTTGCATAGTAATAAGCACTATCCATATCAGTTGATAATTGTCCACGCTGATCAGTTACTGCACTACCACGTGTAAGATAAACTTTAGACAATAAATGAGCAGCAGCATATTTAGTAGCCTTACTTTGTTCTGTACCAGTTGCCGATTCACGGAGATGTTCTGCCGCATATCTTAAATCACTGACAATAAGCTTATAGACATCTGATACAGAAGAGCGTTTGAAGGCAGTTTGAGGTTCTTGTATTGCCTTAGTAACCAAAGGTATTTTGCCAAATTGTTGAACTAAGTCAAAGTAGAAGTACGCACGAAAGAAATTCATCTCAGCACCATAACTCTCTTTTTCTGCTTCCGATACACTCGCCTCCGGCAGAGCATCTAAGACCAAGTTTGTCACTCCGATAGCTTTATAATGGTTTTCCCACAAACTATATAACTTCGATTCTGTTGGTGACAAAGTTGCACTATATAAATTATAGGGATAACTCAAAGCTCCCTCCGCACCTGTTATCAGATCAGTGCCTAATTCTGTAAAAACATTAGAGAACTCTCCACCAACTCCAAAACGCATATAAGCATAGGTGGCATCAACAGCTGCCAGTATACCTTGTTCAGTTTTATAAAAATCACTTGTTATACGAGGAACTTCTTTCTCTGAAAGAAAATCATCACAACTAACATTTATCAGGGAGATAAATCCATAAACCATCGTAAAAATTATATCGATGCTTTTTCTATATTTCATCATTTTCATTTTATTCTTATTTTATTAGTTTAAAAAGAAACATTCATACCAAATATCCAACTACTTACACTTGGTGAGGCATAGGTTGCCGCTCCTTCCGGATCGACTCCGGTGTAGCTTGTAAACACAAGAGGATTCTGTGCAGTAACGTATAAGCGACAATTAGATAAAGTTGCTTTATTAACCAGACTTTTAGGTAATGTATACCCTAATGTTATTGTTTTAACACGTAAAAAATCAGATTTTTCATAATATAATGAAGATTCATACTCTATATTGTCATACAACCTGTTAGGACGCGGATAAGCATTAGTGGGATTATTAGGAGTCCAATAGTCAAATTTCACACTATTATTACGATAAGACTGGTGATTCACGCGAACTGCATTTCTCAACATTCCACCTAAAGTTCCATAAAGAACAACATTCAGGTCAAGACCTTTATAAACAAATGTATTGCTAAAATTAAAAATATGTTTGGGGCGTTTTTGTCCAAGGATCATACGATCATTGTCTGCAGTAATTTTATGATCTCCATCAATATCCAGCAGTTTAATCATTCCCGGTGTAAATTTATGACCATTCTTATTATATTTTTCGATTTCTGCAAGATCTTCCGGAGTATCCTGCCAGATACCGATTTTCTTATAATCATAATATACCCCAAGCGCTTCGCCTATAAACCAACTATTGCCTATATCATCTACTTTCCCATTATACAATTCTACAATTTCTTCCTTATTAGTTGAATACATAAAATCTGTAGACCATGTAAAGTCTTTATTTTGTATATTCACAGTAGATAAACTAACTTCAATACCCTTATTCCTTGTCTTACCAACATTAGTAAGTACACTCGTATAGCCAGAGACAGCAGGTAACTGACGGTCAAGCAGCAAATCATGTGTATTTTGCAGATAAGCATCAACTGTTCCACTCAAACGTCCACGGAAAAAACTAAAGTCAACACCTACATTCCATTGTCCGGTAGTTTCCCAAGTCAATGTTTTATCCGGTAAGCTGGATGAGGTATAACCAATAACCATATTTTCTCCATAATTATAATACTTCTTTGATAACAATCCCTTTGTTTGATAAGGATTAATAGAAGTATTGGCAGTTACACCATATCCGAAACGCAGTTTCAAATTATCAAGTTTATCAAAATTCTTAAGGAAGCTTTCCTCATTTACTCTCCATGCCAATGAAAAAGCAGGGAAAGAAACCCATTTGTGTCCATCTGCTAAACGTGAAGAGCCATCATAACGCATTGAGAATGTTGCATAATACCTGCTTTTATAATTGTAGTTCAAGCGCCCCATGAAAGAAGCAAGGCTCCATACCTGGTTATTACTGTCATATCCTGTTATATCCAATGCTGACGCAATATCATTAAAAAGCAGATCATCCGAAGGTAAATCCTGAACAGTAGTACTTAAACTTTCAGTTCTATTGCGCTGAATAGATTGCAGCAAAGTAATCCCGATAGAGTGTTTTCCAAATTGCTTATCATAGAATAACAGATTTTCAAATGTATAAGCATAGGTTTGTTGAGTAGCATTCTTTGCCTGATTAGGATTGCCTTGTCTTGCATTTGAAGATAAAAAAGAATAATCCTGCCGAGAATGGAAATCAATGCCAATATTTGCACGATACTTAAGTCCATCTAACGGAAGTTTGATTTCTCCATAATAACTACCTAAGAAACGGTTAATCTTCAACGGATTTACTACAGCATCAGGCTCCAAATATTGAAGAGGATTCCACCATTGAGAGTCACCACCCGAGGTCATCAACGTAGGTGCTCCATCATCATCGTACAATCGTCCAAGCGGATTAACACGCCAGCAATCCTGAAAATTCGAACCTCTATCCTGTAATGAATGACTAAAATGTGACTGTCCTCCTATCTTCAACCAATTAGTAACCTCCGCATCAACACTCAACTTTACCGTATAACGCGAGTAGTCTTGATTCTTATAAATGCCTTCATTCCTGAAATATGTAGTATTAAAAGCAAACTGCATTTTATCACCTCCCCCTCTGATGCCGAGTTGGTGATCAGTCACTATACCTGTACGCTCTACTTCATTCCACCACAAAGCACCGGAACGCACTTTACCAGGATCATAATTACCGTTTTCATCGTAAGCCATCGCAATAGACTGCCAAGTATAATCATCGCCAGTAAACGAAGGTAATGTTTTATCCAGTTCCATATTAGGTACTGCTGAATCATATTGTCCGGCAGCTCTATAAGCTTCACGCACATACTCCGCATATTCTGATCCATCCATTAATTCCAACTTATTTTGAATGGTCTGAATTCCGTAATAGCCATTATAGTCAACCTGTACTTTTCCTTTCTTACCTTTCTTTGTTGAGATAATGATAACTCCATTAGCACCTCTAGACCCATATATCGCTGTGGCTGAGGCATCCTTAAGAACCTCTATCGACTCTATATCACCAGGGGCAAATAAATTAGGAGCTGTTGAAATAGGAATACCATCCACTACATACAACGGATCATTTCCTGCTTTGATAGAACGTGTACCACGAATAAGAATAGACGGAGTAGATCCTGGAGTCCAACTTGTGTTCTGTATCAATACTCCCGGAACTTTACCCTGAATAGCCTCAGCAGCGGATAACGCCGGACTCTGCAACAGTTTTTCAGAATCAACAGATGTAACAGAGCCTGTCAGATCACGTTTCTTTACAGTTCCATAACCCACTACTACAACTTCATCCAATTCTGAGGCAACCTCAGTTAAAACAACATTCATCATTGCTTGTATGCCAACCTTTTTCTCAAGTACATTGTAGCCGATATAGCTAAACTTTAAAGTCGAATTTGATGAAACATTTAAATCAAACTTTCCATCTATATCCGTTACTGTACCATTAGAAGTACCAAGTTCCACTACACTGACTCCTATTAATGGTTCATTTTTCTCATCAGTGACTAATCCCTTAATATTTTTCTTTCCCTGACCATAAACAGTAAACAGAGATAAACACAATAATAGAAGGATTGCAGAGAACCGTTTTCCTCCTAGTCTTTGTTCACTTTTGTTTGTTAGCATAAAAATGTTTTTCATATTAATATATTTTTTAATTGGTTCTATTTTAAAAGACACTTATTAAAGAGACAAATACCTTTAAAACATCAGCATGAGTAATTCTCCAAAACTCAAATTATCAAAAAGTACTCTAATGACATCTTTTTAGAAATACTCAAAGAATTAAAAGAATGTTTTTCCATATTCATCGCTATTTATCAAAAATTAATAATATGTATCTTTTCTCAATACCTGCAAAAAGACTAATACACTATTGAAAACGTTTGATGTTGTTTCTACATGCAAAATTAGCGTACAAGCAATATGTATATATACAATATCTCGCCAATATCATGCTCATATCCGCAATGCACAAAGAGAATACAGTTATGGCGAAATTGAATACAACAGTCTTTTAGCAGAGGTTATCCCCCGGACAATAAAACCTTAGTTTTAACTAAAGTTGATTTTGTTAAAACCTAAATTCAACCAGATAGAATTTTGGAAAAATCAATCAGAGCACTATCTTTGTTCGCCAGTAAAAGTGATTAATGCCAAGAGGACTACTAATGAAATATTATATTCAATTTTCTTTGCTGCTACTATTTTGTTTTATACAAAATGTCAATTCACATAACCTTAGACAAATTAGTAATCGTGACGGGCTATCAAATAGTTCCGTTACCTGTTTATTTCAGGATGAAAAACGATTCTTATGGATTGGTACTTATGACGGGCTCAATATGTACGACAGCCAAAAGATATATGTATATAAGCCTGATATCAACAATCAAAATAGTCTTTCAAGTAACGTTATCAGAAAAGTTATAGAAACAGATAAGAACTATCTATGGATTAGCACAAAATGGGGGCTAAATAAACTATCCCAGCAAAGTAATACTATAGAAGAATACTATAATGAATTTGGCGAAAATTCGTATATCGCCAAAGACAGCCAAGACTATTTATATGTATTTAATAGACCCAATACATTATCTCTATATTCGAAATTAGACAATAAATTTATAAATTTCCCCTTCTATAATGAGAAGGAATTGGACAATGTATCGAGTTTCATAATTGATTCACAAGATACGGTATGGATAAACCATAAAGGCATAATGGAAAAGTATACCATATCTGGTAAAAAAACAAATAACCCTCAAGTAGTCAGACATCCGGATTTTATATATCCACACCTCATAAAATATGCTTTCTACAGTGACGAGAAAATAATTATGGTAGATTCTGAAGGAAACATATTTTACAAAGACAAAGAGAAGCTACATTTTATCAAAAAATTAAAGCAATTGATTCAGGAAAGTGGTAAAATCGGAGCTATTGCTTTTGATAATAAAGACATTCTTATTGGATTTGAAACAAATGGTCTTATACGACTAATAGCTGAACAAAACTACCAAGTTGAGAAGTTCAACATCAATTGTGGTGTATTCTCTTTGTGGAAAGATAAACAACAAGATATTATCTGGATTGGCACAGACGGCCAAGGGGTATATGCATGGACAAAAGACGAGTACACATTTACCAATATATTACTCAATGAACTTCCGATCAGCAAGAAAAGGCCGATTCGTGCCGTTTACACTGATAAATATAACACCTTATGGTTAGGTACAAAAGATAACGGTGTAATAAAAATCAGAAATTACGATACTTCAAAAGAGTATTCAAATGATAACGTTACACATCTTACAACTCAAGAAGGACTCACTAATAATGCAGTTTTCGCATTTGCACCAAGCAATGTGTATCCAATTCTGTGGATAGGCTCCAATGGCCCCGGTTTAAACTACTACTCTTTCTCGGACAATAAAATTCACTCATTAATCAACAATACTAATCAAGATATCGCCCACGTACATTCCATGAGTGAGACAAACGACTCACTATTGTGGATAGGGGCAGGAAATACTCTATTGAAAATAAGCACCCAACGACATAAGCAAGGGATTGAAGCTAAACAGATTCATGCATTTAACTTTAAGGTTCCGCATAAGCAGAAAAATAATCAAATATATGCCATATATCCGGAAAACGACTCTATCATCTGGATTGGGATGCGTGGTAATGGTGTCATCAGATTAAACTCGCATACTGAAGATTATTCTTTCATCTCTTTTGATAGGAATGGCATAGCTCCCATGAGCGATATATTATGTATACATCAAGACCAACATGAAGATATGTGGTTAGGTACAAGTTATGGGTTAACTAAACTAAAATTCTCATCCAATGGCAATTATGACTATAAGAATTTTAATGAGAATGAGGGTTTACCCAATAATACAATACACGGAATCATTGAAGACCAAGAAGGACATCTATGGTTAAGCAGTAATACCGGTATTATATTATTTGATTCTCAAAAAAATATATTCAAAAACTTTAATCATAGGACAGGATTAGATATAACAGAATTCAGTGATAACGCATATTTTCAAGACAAAGTAAGAAACAGATACTTTTTTGGGGGAGTAAATGGCATAGTCTGGATAAAAAAGGAGAAAAAGGGAAGAAGCAATTTCGTACCTGATATTCATTTTACTAAAGTAAGGATATTCAATAAGGAATATAATATTCATGAATTTGAAAAGAAAGGCAGCAATCCCCAAAATATCGTACTGAACTATGACCAGAATTTCTTTGCAATCTCTTTTGTTGCCACCGACTTTATCAATGGTGAGAACTGCAAGTATTCTTATAAACTTGAGAATTTCAGCAATGTATGGATGAATACACGTTCCAATGAAGCTCAATTTACAAATATTCCTCCCGGAGACTATACATTGAGAGTGAAATACAATGACGGAGGAAATAACAATGATAATTTAATCCAGAGTATCCGTATTGTCATTCTTCCCCCTTGGTACCAAAGTATTGCAGCTCAGATAATATATGTATTACTGGCCCTTGGAGCAGGATTCGGATTCTGGCACTATATCCGGCGGAAATACGAACGGAGAAAAGCCGCTATTTCCAAGAGATTAAACGAAAAGTATAAAGTAGAAATGTACGAAGGTAAACTACGTTTCTTCACTAACATCACACATGAATTTTGCACACCACTTACCCTGATCTATGGACCATGTGAAAGAATATTGCAGCATGAGAACAGTGATGCTTTCATCAGGAAATATGCTCAGATTATTAAATCAAATACAGAGCGCCTCAATAGCCTGATACAGGAGGTCATAGATTTCCGCCGTATGGAAACCGGTAATCAGATATGCCACATACAGGAACTGAATATCAGTAAACTGGCAAAGGAAATTATAGATTCATTCAGTGAGTTGGCAGAGCAGAATCAAATCCATCTAGAAACCGATATCTATCCGGAAATTATGTGGAAGAGTGATTATAGTGGATTCACAAAGATCCTGAATAATCTTATCTCGAATGCATTTAAATATACCCCCGAGAATGGAATAATCCGCATATCCATAAAAGCCGAAGGAGACAAGTTAAATCTAAAAGTTTATAATACGGGAAAAGGAATATGCAAAGAGAGTATTCCATTTATATTTAACAGATATAGTGTACTTGATAATATTCAAGAGAATAGTATTAAAGGGCTTTCTTCCAGAAATGGTTTGGGACTTGCCATCTGCCAAAGCATGGTAGAACTGCTACAAGGTACTATTGAAGTAGAAAGTGAAGTAAACCAATATGCTCAGTTCATAGTGAACCTGCCACAACTTGAAGTAACAGGAAAAGCGGAACGTATACTAAATGAAGAAGTTCCTAAATCTGAACCTTTTAACCATAAAACCAGTACTGAAATAACTGAAAGAGACAATCACCAGGAAGAATCCAATCAACCGGAGCCAACCATTCTGATGATAGATGACAACAAAGAGCTACTGTGGATGCTAAAAGATATACTATCCGATGAATACTCTGTTTTAACCGCAGAAAATGGCGAAGAAGGGCTTACCATATTAAAACAAAAAACACCGGACCTCATCATTACAGATATTATGATGCCTAAAATTGATGGAATCACCTTAATCAAACAGCTCAAAAGCAACAAACATACAATGCATATTCCACTAGTTATCCTCTCTGCAAAGAATACAACCGATGAAAAGATTGAAGGTATAGAATCTGGAGCAGATGCTTATATCCCCAAACCATTCAATACTCAATATCTGAAGAGCATCATCAAGCAACTATTAAAAAAGCAGGAAGAATTAAAGCAATATTACAACTCCTCAGCAAGTGCCTTTGAATTTAGTGGTGGACATTTGCTACAACAGGAAGATAAGAAGTTTATAGAAACTGCTGTTGAACTAATCAATAGAAATATGGACAACACCAAGTTCGGACCGGAAGAACTTGCAGGAGCCATGCAAACCAGCAGTAGAAACTTATATCGCAAGTTTAAAAAACTGGAGCAGCTACCACCTAAAGATTTCATTAAAGAACAAAGAATTAATTATGCCGCGAAACTACTATTAACCACCACGTTGACTATACAAGAAGTCATGTATCGGACAGCTTTCACAAATCGGTCACATTTCTATAAAGAATTTGGCAAACGATACAATCAAACTCCTAAGGAATACAGAGAAAGCAATAAGCACAAAGACAATTCTCTCAACTAAAAAGAGCTTGTGCATAGATACTTAAGGCAAGAATGAAAATGATATCACTCTTGCCTCAAATTTATATCCAGAAAGCACCTTACCTATTCAAGTTCCCTATTTTCCCAGCCGTTAGCGTGACCGGTCCCAATAAACCGGACTCAACAAGGGGTGAGGTTTTGTCATAATGCTTCCAAGTTGTAAATGCAATTCTGCCTCCTGCAGGTTTCGGTTTACCCTGTATATACCATTCAGGAAGTTTTTTGATACCACCGTTGCGCAATGTAGAATATTTATTTGGAATATCCTGATAACCATAAATATTCTCTTCAGGCATGTACTCATCACCAATCAATCGGTTGACCCACAAATTTGTTACACGAATTTCTATTGTATTATCTCCTTCGTGCAAAAATTGTTGTATATCAACAGAATAGGGAGGAGCCCAACAGATTCCAGCACAGTTCTCATTCACCAACACTTCAGCAAGTACTTCTACACGCCCTAGATCCAAACGTAAACAAATATCGTCTTGTAAATAGGCACTATTGATAGACAGCGAATAGAGATAATTCATCGTTCCCGAAAAATGACGAACCCCAAAATTTTCTTCTAAATGCAATGAATGCAACTGGCTTAAAGTAATTTCTTCAGTTACTCCCATATTTTTTGGAAATCGAACCCTCCAGGGCCCCTCTAACAAAATACGCGCAGGAAGAATGTCAACATACTTCCGAAAACTTGTATGCTCTGAAACAAACTCATAAATACCAGCTTGCCATGCAATAAACTGATAATTGGGCAACCATGATATCACCTGCTCACTTGGATGGAACGGAGCAGGTACCCCTTTTTGGTAAAGTTTGGTTATCTCTGTCTGGTCAATACTTGAAGAATGGATACATAAATTACAAAGTCCACCTTCATAAGCATCCGCTTTACACAACAAATCCGAATGCAATGTCTCGAGGTGTACAATTGTGCTTGAAGTTGTTCCTGCCCCAGCATATACTCCATTTATCCAAAGATGCGGTACGTTATTCTGATAGATCAAAGCCAAATGAGTCCACCCCGATAATGGTCTGAGATTTCGGTATACAGCTTTATTATGTATAGTCCGCTCATATACAACCACTCCATTCCGCCCTACTGACAACCCAACAGCACTATGCCCGTTTCCATGTCGCCTCTCTCCTTCTAAAGGGTAAATAGCAAAAAAACGAGCACACATATCACCAAGTTCCTGTTCTTCGGTTATGGCTATGTCCACCTCAGGCTTTATCCAACAAGTAATACTAAAATTTACAGATAAAGAATCCTGTTCCACTACATTTTTAATAGTTGGAAACAAAGAAACTCCATTGTATTTCAAATTTGTACACTTCCGTTGTTTTTCAGCCTTACGAAAAACAACAAACATAGATCCTGCAGGAGTAAAATTAAGAGGAATTTCTACACCTTCACTATCAGTGCGATAGACCGGGCACTGTAAAATTTCAGTTGTATAAGGATCCCATAACTCCGGAATATAACCTTTTATCCGGAAATGAGCTGTTCCTTTTTCATACGCTCGCTTACGATTTGCCAAGAAGTATATCTCGACTCCTTCCTGTTGATAATGGATAGCATGAACAGCTGAATTTCCTGTCTCAGAATAATAAACAAAGTCAGGAGATACACCTAACCGATTGAGAATGATTTGCAAATCCTCTCCTTCATATACGTTCGGGTACTGCCAGACTTTTTTCACCAATGCAACAAACTCATTTTCTTTCTCCCCATCACACAAACCTAATGTATGCTGTGGCTTTTGACCAACCAACACCATTCCCTCATCCACCAATCGATCCAGTATCCGCAACGTATGCAATGACATTGTTTCCGATTTAAGCAACACTAAGAGCTTATAGCCATCAAAGCGTGTAGCAGGAAGAAGAATCTTTCCATCCTTGATGTGTGCCTTGTCCAGTATTTCAGTATTTACCATGTCATAATCATACCCTTCTGGAGGTGCCAATGGGGTTTGTTCCGGTTCAATGGTACTGCCAAAACTATCATCACCATTATGATAAAGAATATCACCATAGAAAGTTGAGCTCTGGAAAATGTGCTGACAACGATTCAAATAGTCAATCCACGCTTTCCCCGGTTTCCACCACGTATTGGTACGGTCAAAGTGCAATCCCCATGCTCCCATCGTCATTCCCGGAGCGGCAGTAGGATGCGGTTGGTGGGCAAAACGATGAAAATAAATCCTACTAAGTCCCCGGGTGAACATATAATCACCTAGTGACTTTAGAGCATATGGATACAACAGCCATTTGTCTGCATCTGGTTCAGAAGTAAAAGCCTCAGCACCAACAATCTTTCCACCAAGCGTATGTGCTATTGAAGCCACTTGTTTAACGGTACGGTTATATTTATAATTTGCCCAAAGCACAGTCTGGCCACACCAGAATTCTCCCATATTAATGTCAAGCTGTTGTGCCACTTGCAATTCTTCCATCATATTGCCACCGTAAGGCTCTGTATAAGTTATTATACCTTTCTCTTTACACCGTTTTTGAAAATGCGCATAGTAACGCTCAGCAAACAGATCAGCTCTGGTTCGGCGAAAGTCAAACAGGAAACGCTTCGTACTTTCCTCACTCTCAACCACCTTATTAGCTAACGCAGGCAAAAACGGATAAAGCGCATACCTATGCTTTTGTTCAAAGTAGGCAGGCATGTCGGAAGTCCAATCCTGATCGCCCGTTTCATAGCTATCTATCAGCAAGCCAATCTTAGAATGTTTGGCTACCTTCTCCATTGCAGGCATCAGCCTCTTAAACATACAATCCAAATGATAGTCTAGTGCTTCCGTACTGAATTTATCACAATCCAATCCGGTCGATTTAGAGGGAGCTGACTTATTCTTCTGATCTTTAGCTGTTTGTCCGAAACGCATAATCAACCACTCACCAGCGGGAGCCGCCCAAGTTAAAACGCCATCCTTAAGTTGCCCTGACAATTCAAGAACCGATGACTTAGGTATCACTTCCATATTTGCCGGAATAGCCAAACAAAATGTATCTATATAATAATCAAACATATGTTTGGGAGTAAGCAACGGCATCCGGATTTGTTTTCCACCTGTTACTTTTGTTTCGCTCCATGTTATTATCTGCATAGCTTTATCCGGAGTAATCCAAGGTCCACCACTAGATGACCAGCCGGGGCAGTTGTGCATTGCAAACTCCAAGCCCAATCTCTCTGACTCTTTGAGCGTATGTAAAATAAGATCTACCCACTCATCACTAAGCGATTCTACCGGACCAATGGGAATGCCACTTCCTGCTTCAAACAATTGATAGCCTGCAATGCCATTTGCTTTCATGGCTTCAAGGTCACAGGTTATGCCATCTTTAGTAATATTACCATTCATCCAGTGCCACCACGTATAAACTCCGGAAGAGAAAGGCGGATTACGGAAAGTAGATTCAAGAAGTGTTGAAGAAGATTTAGATACCTTGTTCCTACATACTCCCATAGCAAAAGCAGGACTAACCAAACTAACGATACCCGCTGATGACAAAATTTTAAGAAAAGTACGTCGTTCCATGAATAAAAAGATTTTTAGGTGGGTTCTATAATCATTGTTTCTACATGCAAATATAAGAACCCAACAATGGATACATATATGGTATTCTGCCATAATGATATCCAAACCTGCAAAATACAGAATGAATACACTAATGGCCAGATTGCATACACTTTCTACCCATTGAAAGAAGAATCACAGGTACAATCATCTCTTCAGTAGCCGCTTCGTCAGATAGTGGACCGGATACCATACTGAAAGAAAGCCAACGGTAATCACGGTAACAAATACCAATATAACGTCCGTTGCATGAACACTGACTGGATAAGCATCCACAATAAAGCCACCGCTACCACCGCCCAAAGAAATAATGCCGAAACGCTGCTGAATATAACAAAACAGCAAACCAAGGATAATGCCGGAAAGTGCACCGAACAAAGATATAAGCCGGCCTTCAAACAAGAAGATGCGAGCGATTAACCGATCATCCGCTCCAAGATTACGTAAGGTCTCCACATCCTCCCGCTTATCAAGAATAAGCATGGAAAGAGAACCAATCACATTGAAACAGGCTATAGCAAGGATAAACGTAAGGAACAGGTAAGATATAAACTTCTCTATCTCCATGATACGGAATACATCAGCCTGCTGCTCATAACGGTTCAAGACCAAAAAATCATCGCCTAAGATGCGGGAAATCTTTTTCTGTACGGCAGAGGCATCTGTATCCGATTTCAACTTCAGTTCAACAGCAGATACCTCCGTATCATAATTAAAAAGATTACGTGCAAAATCAAGAGAAGTGAGAATATAACGCGCATCATATTTTTGCTGGTTCACCACAAACACAACTCCGGGAGAAAAGAGGTAATCGCGATTAAAAGAAGCAGAAGGATTAGCCATATTCACACGTACATTCCGCTTAGGGGCATATACCTGAAGCGGATCTACGAACTGAAGACCAGTCCCCAGCTCAGAGATCAGTTCCACACCCAAAACCCCGTAATCCACTATGGAATCGTGCAAGATAAAATCCCCTGCACCGTATAGCAAACTGTCGATAGACGTCAGTTGTTCAAAATTATCTTCCACCCCTTTTATGATTGCCATAGCCTGGCGGTCTTTATACTGCACCATGGCGTTATCTTCCAGTGTCTCTGTCCAGACATCAATTTCCGGCAAAGAACGCACCTCCTGAAAAGCAGCTCCATTCGGTTCAAAGACTTTTCCCTCACGAACCATAATCTTCAGTTCCGGATCGAAAGCCGTAAAAAGACCTGCCACCATATCCTGAAAACCATTGAACACGGAGAGTGTACAGACCAACGCCAACGTAGCCAATGCCACTCCACACACCGAAATGCCGGAAATGATATTGATTGCGTTGTGTTTCTTCTTAGAGAAGAGATAGCGCCGGGCTATGTAGAAGGGAAGGTTCACTTCAACAATTCATCTATTTTCTCAAGATAATCCAGTGAATCATCCACAAAGAACTTCAGTTCGGGGATGATACGAAGCTGATGACGTACACGAGTTCCTAACTCATAACGAACAGACTTCATGTTTTCATTGATGTTCTTAATCATCTCTTCCGCCTTTTCCGAAGGAAAGATGCTGAGATAAGCACGTGCAACACTCAGGTCAGGGCTGATACGCACGGCGCTAACTGATACCAATACACCCGGCATAGATTTTGTTTGTAACAAGAAAATTTCGCTCAATTCCTTTTGAAGTAAACGACATATTTTGTTCTGTCTGGTAGTTTCCATACTATTTATTCCTTTATTTAGAGACAAAGTTACTGAAATATCTGGGTTAGTTGACAAATTATACTTTTTTTAGCACGATTATCAAGCCAATCAATCTATAATAAAATTATCTTTGCAACAACACTAATCAAAAAAAACATGAAAAGACTCGTCTTCATATTGCTACTCCTGCCTCCCTTGCTTCTTTGCAGTCAAGCTAATCAGGACAATAAACAAGATAGCCTCCGAAAAGTTGCGGATCAGTACATGAAAGAGCAGCAGTATGAAAAAGCCGCCAATTTATATAAAGAATTAGGAGAAAAGATTGATTCTGACTACAAAGAAATCAGTATTCACAAAGTAAAAGATCTACGTAATACATATTCTATTGACGAATTACAACTGGCCAATAACCAGCAACAGAATCATTTGTTATCATTAGCACTTATCGTATTGCCTTGCCTTATCATTATCACTATTTTCGGCTTCCTCTACCTAAAAAGAAAAGCAAAAAAATTAATGCTTTCAAAACGGAAATTACAAAAGGCAGAAAAAGCCGTGGAAAACTCAATACGCAATAAAAGCTTGTTCATATCAAATATGAGCCATGAAATCCGAACGCCTCTAAACGCTTTATCCGGCTTCTCTGATGTGCTTACGACTCCGGGCATTGATGAAGAAACCCGAAAACAATGCAATGACATCATCCAACTAAATTCACGCCTCTTACTGAATCTCGTAAATGATGTCGTAGACATCTCTTGCCTCGATATAACAAACATGAAATTCAATCTCAAACAGTGCGATGCAGTAGACTTATGCGAAGGTATCATACAAACACTGGAAGGTATCAAACAAACACAGGCTGAAATATTCTTCAGGACAGAACTTCCTTCTTTAGAAATCGAAACTGATACGCTGCGGCTACACCAGGTACTAATCAATATATTGGTCAACGCAACTAAGTTTACAAAAGAAGGAAACATCATTCTGCAATTGGAACAGAATAAAGAAGGGATGGCTCAATTCTCTATCACAGATACCGGTTGCGGTATCCCGTTAGAAAAACAAAGCAGCATATTCGAACGTTTCGAAAGAGTAAACGAGAAATCTCAGGGAACAGGTCTCGGATTGGCTATCTGCCAACTCATCATCAGCCGCCTTGGCGGAAGAATATGGATAGACCCGCAGTATACCGATGGCTCACGCTTCGTCTTCACACACCCGTTAAAGCAGGAGGGCAAAGTATGAAAAAAGCAACATTTATCCTTCTGTTTATGATGGGAATACTTTCCCTGATAAATGCAGAATCATCAGCTTTGATGAACAAACAATTCCGTGACAGTATCTTCCAGACTGCCAAGTCCGAGCCCAACGATACTCTCCGTTTACAAATATTGAGAGAAGCCTTTCAGCAATACATCGGGCAAGATGCAGCTTTGGAATTCCTAGATTCGGCCCTTGCACTTTCCAAACAAAAAGAAATGCATGAAGAGGAGTTGGGTGCCCTTTTCGACTATTGCCGCCACTATGAATACCGGGGTGACCTCTCCAACATGGAACAATATTTTCGGATTCTGAAAGAATCGAGTTATCAATATAAGGATTACTCATTTTATTATACCATTTGGTTAGCCATACTTCAAATCAGATGTGCTCAGGGAGATACGGAATATGCCACCATGCAGGCCAAAGAAATGCAGAAGGAAGCCATCCGGATCAAATATAAAAGCGGAACATTCGTCTCACTCATCGCCTTGGCACAAGCACAAGACTTCGCAGAACAATATAACGAAGCGATTGCAAGCTATAAACAAGCTTTAGCCGTAAATCCGGATGCCAACAATTATTCTCTTTTACTGATACACCAGAATTTGGGAGGAATATATTTGGCGCAGGAAAAGTATGCAGAGGCTCTCAGTGAATTGAAGCAGCAACAAGAGGTACTGAATAAAATGCTGGCAGAAGCCCCGCAATCTATGAGTGCATTGAAAAGTATTTTCTTAGAAATAGAGATATCTTTTAGTAGAGTCTATGCAAAAACTGAAGACAAAGACAACCTCAAATTGCACCTGACAAAAGCCGAAAAGTATTATGATAAAGAAAGTTTTTTTAGTTATTACATTGATTATCACGCCCTATGGGGCATGTACTATAAACTCATAAAGGAATGGGACAATTGTTTCCACGAATTCGACCTAGCCTTATCATCCTGCCAAGGAGCAGAACCCTTTCACGAAAATAGCATCCTTAAGATGAAAGCAGAAGCTATGCTGGAAGCCGGTCGATATGAAGAAGCAGCCAATATTTATAAAACAGCAACCCTAAAAGGAGATTCTCTCAACCAGGATATGTTGCAACGCCATGAAGAAGTATATCAAGCTAACTATAAAATCAAAAAAGCGTTATTAGACAAGGAACTGCTGACCAAACAATATCGCTGGATATACGTCGGAGCCTCTGCCATCATACTGATCCTCATGCTCCTTGCCATCATACGTGCCTTTCGCATTCACCGACAATTACGTCGTTCGGAGGAAGAAACCCGACAAGCATTAAAAACGATAGCAGCAGCAGATAAAATGAAAGAGTATTTTCTGCAAAATATCACTTACGAAATCCGCATACCACTGAATACAGTCGTAGGCTTCTCCGAACTGCTGTCTACCGAGAAAAGCCTCCCTGAGGGGGAAATACAAGAGTACTCAGCTGCCATAAAGAATAATACTGAAAAGTTACTGGCTTTGATAAACAACATCCTTGATTTATCACGCCTTGAAGCAGGAATGATGCGGTTTAACGTACATGAATGTGATGCCGTGGAACTCTGTCGGGAAGTAAAAATGATGGTAAATATGCAAACTAAAATGGTGGATGCATACTTCCATACGGATTTGGAGACATTACCCATTCAGGCAGATAGCAGATGGGTCCTCAAAGTACTGTCATCATTATTGTCCGTACCAAGATTGTATACCGGAGATATTTGTCAAGTAGAATATACCCTGACAAAAGAGAACCAATACCTCAGAATCACTGTCACAGGAAGTCCACTCTACCATATATGGAAAGACGAACAGGAGCAACGCATCCTGCATGACATCAACAAGCTTTGCCTGGAAGCATTTAAAGGAAGTTATCTGGTTTCGAAAGGAGAACAGAAAGTGGTTACAATCACCTATCCGCTGGCTTAAATATCATTTCTTACGTATAATCGTCAGTCCGTCACGCAAAGGAAGGATCACTTTTTCCACTCGCGAATCTTGTGCAATAAGGTCATTGAAAGCCTTGATACCGATGGTTTGCAAGTCTGTGCGATGCGGTTGTTCTTCAAGCACATGCCCATCCCACAAGGTGTTATCAGCAATGATATAGCCACCATCGGACAGACGTGGCAACACCATTTCATAATAGTCTATATACCTGCGCTTATCACCATCAATAAAAGCAAGATCAAAAATGAGATCAAACTGTGGGACCATTTCCAAGGCATTACCTATATAAAACTTAATTTTATCTGCATAAACAGAATTTTCCAGCCAAGGGCGTGTGAAGTCTTCCTGCTCATCATTAATCTCAAACGTATACAACATTCCGTCGTCCGGCAATCCTTCGGCCATGCAAAGAGCTGAATAACCGCTATATGTACCGATCTCCAATATTTTCCGGGGACGAATCATCCTGACAAACATCTTCAGCATCCGACCCTGCAAGTGTCCCGACGCCATACGCGGATACAGCAATTTAAGGTGCGTATCCCGATAAAGAGCTTTCAGATAATCGCCTTCATCATCGATATGCTGTAAAATATATTCGTCTATGGTCATAACAATCGACAATTAACTATTGACAATTAATAATTGATAATTGACAATTGACAATTAGCTGCGCTGTCACACTGCATAATAATTGTCAACTGTCAATTGTCAATTAATCAAAGGTATCTATTCTTATTGGGCAATACACTTTCTTCTGCATACTTCAGAGCATCTCCCACTACGTTAATTTCAAGGAAAGAAGTATGTGTACCGGCTTTGCCACTACTTAGATAACCGACCATATCAGTCTCGCACAGACGACCTTCTTTCAGCAGACGGCGCAAAGCTGCAAAGTAATATTCTTGTCCGTTAGCAAGCTCCGGCATATAAATGGCTTCCACGCCATAAGAAAGTGCCAGATGACGCATGGTCTTTTCCTTATAACAAATAGCCAACACCGGATATTTACCACGGAATGCAGCCAGATTACGGGCTGTACGTCCACTGTAACTATCAGTAATGATCGCGCGTATCTTCAACTTTGAAGTAGCCTTTACTGCTTGCTTTGCGAGGAAAGCTGTCACATCATTGCTGTTTTCATCCAACGGAATTCGGATATCATTATCAGCCAATTTATCTTTTTCTGCCTGTGCGGCAACCTTTGTCATGGTTTTCACAGCATCCAGCGGATATTTACCATAAGCTGTTTCACCGCTCAGCATCAAAGCATCCGTACGGTAATAGATAGCATTTGCAATGTCCGTTACCTCTGCACGGGTAGGACGCGGATTCGTAATCATCGTATGAAGCATCTGAGTAGCCACAATTACCGGCTTCTTAGCCAGAATACATTTACGGATGAGCACACGCTGGATACCGGGAATACGTTCTTGCGGAACTTCAATGCCCAAGTCACCGCGAGCTACCATCACACCGTCAGCTACTTCCAGAATTTCATCGATGTTATCAACGCCTTCCTGATTTTCTATCTTGGCAACAATCCTGATATCGCTGTTATGGGCATCCAGTATTTCCTTTATATCCAGAACATCCTGTTTATTACGTACAAAAGAATGAGCAATAAAATCGATATCTTTCTCAATGGCATACAGGATATTTGTACGGTCCTTCTCCGTCAGAGAAGGAAGATTGATACGTACACCCGGTACATTTACACTCTTACGACTTCCCAGAGTAGCATCATTTTGTATCTCACACACCAGATAATCATCCGCCTTTTCCACAACGACCATTTCCAGATCGCCATCATCTATAAGAATATGTATGCCGACAGCCACATCGTGCACAAAGTTCGGATAAGAGACAGAAATACATTCGCGCGTAGTGTCCAAATCGGGATTACCTACTACTTTTACCTTATCCCCTACTTTATACGGAATAGGTTCAGCACAGATGGTAGTGCGCACCTCCGGTCCCTTAGTATCCATCAGGATAGCTATGCGATTAGATACCGCACGCACATTATTTATCAACATCTCCGAGCCTTCGCGGCCGAGATGTGCCGTGTTCATACGCACCACATTCATACCGGCTTCAAACAAGCCTTTTATAAAATCAACGTCGCAGCGTTTATCAGAAATGGTTGCAACGATCTTAGTCTGTTTTAATAACATAATCTTATACCTATTTATTTAATCATTTATCACTTATCAACGCTTCCAGCGCCAGGCGGTAGGAGTTCAACCCGAAACCGCAGATAACGCCTTTACAGGCGCAAGCTATCATAGATACATGACGGAAAGCCTCACGAGCATGCACATTAGAAATATGTACCTCGATAACCGGAGAAGTAACCGAACGGATAGCATCCTGCAGGGCGATAGAGGTATGCGTGTAGGCACCCGCATTCAGGATAATCCCATCTACATTAAAACCGGTTTGCTGAATCTTATCTATCAGCTCTCCTTCAATGTTCGACTGAAAGTAGTCTATCTGTATATCAGTATACTTCTGACGAAGTTCGGCAAGATAATCTTCAAAAGTAACACTGCCGTAAATGGAAGGTTCACGTTTGCCCAGCAGATTGATATTCGGGCCATTAATTATTTGTATCCTCATAACACAATTTTTTATACCTTTGTCCCGGAAGTACCTGCTCCGTACCAAGCCCGTACCAAGTCCGTACCAAGTCCAAACATATAGATACGGAGCGAACACGGAGCAGACACGGCCCAGATATGCCCTAAGAAATATTTAAATCGAGCTGCAAAGATAGTGCAGACTGTACGCAGAAGCAAATTTATCAGTATTCTGCTAAAGTGCAGCCTATTTTCGCGGAGCAAAGGTAGAAAAAAGAAATGAAAACAGAAGAAAAATCAACGAATAACGAGAGACAAGCGTTGATAATCAGAAAGTACCAGCAATATTTAAAGTTAGAAAAGGCTCTTTCTGCCAATACGCTCGATGCCTACCTGACCGATCTTAACAAACTGCTGTGTTTTCTGAAAACAGAAAACATCGATATGCTGGCTGTGACTCTGGATGATTTGCAACGCTTTGCTGCCGGATTACACGACATCGGTATTCATCCCCGCTCGCAAGCACGTATCCTGTCGGGAATAAAATCTTTCTTCCACTTTCTGGTCATGGCAGACTATCGAGAAGATGATCCCAGCGAACTACTCGAAGGTCCTAAAATCGGATTCAAACTACCCGAAGTGCTTACCGTCGAAGAAATAGATACTATTATCTCCACCGTAGACATGAGCAAGAAGGAAGGACAACGCAACCGTGCCATCCTGGAAACCCTATACAGCTGCGGATTGCGTGTCTCGGAACTTTGTAACCTGAAGTTATCCGAGCTCTACTTTGACGAGGGTTTTATCAAGGTAGAAGGAAAAGGCAGCAAACAGCGTTTAGTCCCTATTTCTCCCCGTGCCATCAAAGAAATAAAATACTGGCTGCTCGACCGCAATCTTGGTAAAATAAAGAAAGGATTTGAAGATTACGTTTTTCTTGCCCGATGGGGAAATAGCATTTCCCGCATCATGGTTTTTCACCTGATTAAAGAGCTGGCAGAGAAAGCCGGCATCACCAAAAATATCAGTCCGCACACCTTCCGCCATTCCTTCGCCACCCACTTGTTGGAAGGAGGTGCCAACCTCCGCGCCATCCAATGTATGCTGGGACACGAGTCTATTGCGACCACTGAAATCTACACCCATATCGACCGGAATATGTTGCGAAGTGAGATCATTGAGCACCATCCACGGAACATTAAGTACAGAAAAGATACAGGATTTCATTAAATTATAATAAAATTGGCTATTCGTGTTAGATTGTGCCGATAGATTTAATATCTTTGCGAGGCTATTATTATGTGGTAATAGGCACTAAGAAAAACGAATAGACTAATTTCAATTACAAACAATTAATTTATACCTAAGATGACTAAGAAATTGTATCTGCCTTTGTTAATGGCACTGGTTGTTGCTCTTTCATCATGTAGCAGCAAAATGGGTGAATTATCCTCTGATTACTTCACCGTGACTCCTCAGGTTCTTGAAGCCATAGGCGGCAAAGTACCGGCCACGATTAATGGAAAATTCCCTGAAAAGTATTTTAACAAGAAAGCCGTAGTGGAAGTAACCCCAGTTTTGAAATGGAACGGTGGCGAAGCTAAAGGCCAACCTGCTGTATTCCAAGGAGAAAAAGTAGAAGGTAACGACCAGACTATCTCTTACAAGATGGGTGGTAATTACACAATGAAAACTTCTTTCGACTATGTTCCGGAAATGGCTAAGTCTGAATTGTATTTGGAGTTCAAAGCTACAATCGGCAAGAAAACAGTAACTATCCCTGCTGTAAAAGTAGCCGATGGTGTGATTTCTACTTCTGAAATGATTGGACAGACATTGGGCAGTGCTAATCCTGCTAATGGTGACGACGCTTTCCAACGCATCATCAAGGAAAAACACGATGCTAACATCATGTTCCTTATCCAGCAAGCTAACGTTCGCGCCAGCGAATTGAAGACCGCTAAGGAATTCAACGAAGAGGTGAAGAATGTAGACGGTGCTGTAAACAAGAAGATCAGCAATATCGAAATTTCTGCTTATGCATCTCCCGATGGTGGTGTAAGCCTGAACACTAAGTTGGCTGAAAACCGTCAGGATAACACTGCAAAAGTTATCAACCAGAACTTAAAGAAATCTAAAGTTGACGCAGCTATCGATACTAAATACACAGCTCAGGACTGGCAAGGTTTCCAGGAATTGGTATCTAAATCCAATATCCAGGATAAAGAACTGATCCTTCGTGTTCTGTCTATGTATTCTGATCCTGAACAAAGAGAACAGGAAATCAAGAACATCTCTTCTGTTTACAAGAACTTAGCTGACGACATTTTGCCGCAGTTGCGTCGTTCACGTCTGACTTTGAACTATGAAATCATCGGTAAGTCTGACGAAGAAATTGCAAGTCTGGCTGCATCTGATCCTAAGCAGTTGAATATAGAAGAATTGCTGTATGCAACTACACTGACTAACGATCCGGCTAAGCAAGAAGTCATCTTCACTAAAGCTACTCAAATCTATCCGAACGATTTCCGTGCTTACAACAACTTAGGTAAGTTGGCTTATCAGGCAGGTAACCTTGACAAAGCTGAAAGCTACTTCAAGAAAGCTGCTTCTATCAAAGATGCTCCTGAAGTTAATATGAATCTCGGTTTGATCGCTCTGACTAAGGGTGACAAAGCTGCTGCAGAAAGCTATCTGAGCAAAGCTTCAGGTGCAAAAGAACTGAACGAAGCACTGGGTAACCTGTATATTGCTCAAGGTCAATATGACAGAGCTGTAAGCGCATTCGGTGACACTAAGACTAACAGCGCTGCTTTGGCACAGATCTTGGCTAAGGACTACAACAAGGCTAAAAACACTTTGGCTAGTGTAGCAAAACCTGACGCTTATACTGACTACCTGATGGCTGTATTAGGTGCAAGAACCAACAATGCTTCTATGGTAACCAGCAGTTTGAAGAACGCTGTTGCTAAAGAACCGTCATTGGCTAAGAAAGCTGCTTCTGACTTGGAATTTGCTAAGTATTTCACGAATGCAGAATTTATGAGCATCGCTCAGTAAGGAGCTCTTAACTCATATTAATTAGTTCCTATTAAAAAAACTATAGGGTGCCCGACATTGAGAAATGTCGGGCATTTCTTTTTTATTATCTGCAAAAGCCGTACTTTCGCGGAAAAGTATTTCAAAATGAAGAAAGTCTGTCTATTATATTTTCTATTAATCGCCCTTTTTGCCTGTAGTGAAAAGAAAACCGACAGCATCAGTCTCAACGGAGAAATCAAGGGATTGGGCAATGATACCATCTATTTATATGGTTCGGATAGAATGTATGACCGTATGGATACACTGATTGTCGAAAACGACAAATTTTCTACAACGCTTTCCGTTGATACATTAGTGAGTACAATCTTATTATTCAGTGATGGAACGGAATACCCGCTCTTCCTGGATAAAGGAAATAAAATACAAATAAAAGGATCCGCAGCTGAGTTGTCCTCATTGCAAATCAGCGGTAATGCTCCTAACAAAGATCTAACAGACTTCAATCAAGAACTGAAAGGCCTAGGTACACCTTCCGAGAAAGCTTTGGAAGAGAAAGTAGAGAATTTTATAACCAAACATCCCTCTTCATTAGCCAACATTTATCTGTTGGATAAATACTTTGTACAGAAACCCCAGCCCAATCTGGAACAAATAAAACAATTGACCGACCGTATGACCGGTGATCTGAAAGACCGCCCTTACATGGAAACATTGCTAAAGCGTATTGAGGAAGAAGAAAAAGTAGATATAGGAAAAACAGCTCCTTATTTCCGTATACGCAATACAGAAGGCAAAGATATCAATCGTTCCGATTTCAAAGATAAATATCTACTGATACAGTTCTGGGCTTCATGGGATACCATCAGCCGGGAAAAGAATGCAATGTTCCGCCGTATTTATAAGAAGGAACAAAAGAACAAAAACTTCGCATTAATGGGCATTTCCCTTGACTTGGACAGGGAGAAATGGTTGGAAGCAGTTAAGCAAGATACTCTGAAATGGGAACAGACCTGCGAATATTCCGGATGGGATGGAGAGGTCGCCAAACTATTCTGCATACATACCCTCCCAGCTAACATCCTAATCAGTCCCAGAGGTAAAATAGAAGGGAAAAACCTGGATGAAAAGGCTATTGAAGATAAGCTGAAAGAAATAGCCCGGAAAGAAAAAGAAAAGTAACCATTAATCATTAACCACTAATCACAAATAAGCACGTGTTAATCAAAGTCTTCGGAGCGGCTGTACAAGGCATTGACGCAACCCTCATCACCATTGAAGTAAACAGTTCACGAGGTTGCATGTTTTATCTTGTCGGGCTACCGGACTCTGCTGTAAAAGAAAGCCACCAACGCATTATATCTGCACTACAGGTAAACGGATACCGGATACCTACCAGTAACATTGTGATTAATATGGCTCCTGCAGACATCCGTAAGGAGGGATCTGCATACGACCTTCCACTTGCCATAGGCATGCTTGCCGCCGGAGAAGTAATTCAGTCCGATAAATTAAACCGTTATCTGATGATGGGTGAACTGAGCCTGGACGGTAGTTTGCAACCTATTAAAGGCGCTCTGCCTATTGCCATCAAAGCACGGGAATTAGGATTCGAAGGCATCATCGTCCCTCGGCAGAATGCTCGCGAAGCGGCAGTAGTCAATCAAATTCAGGTATATGGAGTGGAGAACATCAGAGAAGTCATAGAGTTCTTCAATGGCAAGCAGGAACTACCCCCCACTATTGTCAATACCCGTGAGGAATTCTATGCGCAACAAAGTGACTTCGATCTCGACTTCTCGGATGTAAAAGGGCAGGAAAATGTAAAACGTGCATTGGAAGTAGCCGCAGCTGGTGGACACAATATTATTCTTATCGGTGCGCCAGGCAGTGGAAAATCCATGCTTGCCAAACGCCTGCCTTCGATTTTGCCTCCTCTCTCACTGGGAGAAAGCCTTGAAACAACCAAGATACACTCAGTGGCAGGGAGATTGCAGGCAAATGCAGGGCTTATCTCCAAACGCCCGTTTCGTGATCCTCACCATACTATTTCTACAGTAGCGATGACAGGAGGCGGCAGTTATCCACAACCCGGTGAAATAAGTCTGGCACATAATGGCATTTTGTTTCTGGATGAACTTCCGGAATTCAATCGCAGTGTGCTGGAAGTTCTCCGCCAACCACTGGAGGACCGTAAAATTACTATCTCCCGTGTAAAAAGCAATGTGGAATACCCTGCCAGCTTTATGCTGGTTGCCTCCATGAATCCATGTCCCTGCGGCTACTACAACCATCCCACCAAAGCTTGTGTATGTAGCCCGGGACAGGTACAGAAATACCTGAACCGCATTTCCGGTCCTTTACTCGACCGTATAGACTTGCAAATCGAAGTTGTCCCCGTACCTTTTGAAAAAATGTCCGATGCACGGCCCGGAGAGGCAAGTAGCATCATACGGGAACGCGTAATACGTGCCCGCCAGATTCAGGAAAACAGATATGCCGAGGTTGCTGGTGTCTACTGCAATGCACAAATGAGCAGTAAACTCCTGTCGTTATATGCCCGTCCGGACGACAAAGGACTCATGTTATTAAAAAATGCCATGAACCGCCTAAATCTTTCCGCCCGCGCTTACGACCGCATATTAAAAGTAGCACGTACCATCGCCGATCTTGAGAGTAGTGACCTGATACAGACTTCACATTTAGCAGAAGCCATTGGCTACAGAAACCTGGATAGAGAAGACTGGGCAGGGTAATTCAAGGAAAAAAACGATAGTTCACTATTTTCCCCCTAATTTGCATCATTTTCCCCACGATTATGACCGTATTGGCTTAGATTTGCAGTAACAAAAATCTAAGATACTATGGAGATAAAGACATTTTTCCGTTTTTTCTCGAAGCTGCCACTTTACATTGAGGACAGCGTGGGAGTTCCGCATTCATTCTTTACATTACATCTATTTAAAGATAGTAATATAAAGCAAATATCTTTTTGTCATATCACGAACCAACTATCTACTTATCAATATATTAATAATCAAACGTAATATTAGTGAAATATATTCATAATAGATATAGTCTACTTTTGCATCCAAAATAATATTTATAGGTATACAAAATAAAAGAACAGAAATTCTAACTAAAACTTTATTTTATGCTGAATGTACAATTAAAAAGGAAAAGGACATTTGCACAAAGCATGCTCTTTGTAGTGTTCTTGCTAAGTAGTACCTTAGCATTCGCCCAAAACAAGGTGACTGGTACTGTAACAGACAAAGCCGGCGAGCCGTTAATCGGTGTCAATGTATTGGAGGCCGGCACCACCAACGGATGTATTACCGATGTCGACGGAAAGTACTCCCTGAATGTAGAGAGAGGAGAAACCCTTATCTTCTCTTTTATAGGTTATAACAAACAGGAAGTAAAAGTCACTCAAAACATCATCGACGTGACAATGAGTGAGGATACAGAGTTACTGGACGAAGTAGTGGTCATCGGTTATGGTTCTATGAGCCGTAAGGATGTAACATCTTCTATTACTACAGTTAAGGCTGACAAGTTGAATGTCGGTGTATTCTCGGATGCAGCAAGCATGTTGCAAGGTAAGGTAGCAGGTCTTACTATTACATCTTCCGCCGACCCTAACGGTTCACCCAGTATTACTCTTCGTGGTGCTTCTTCTCTTCGTGAAGGTGCTGCCATGAGTCCTTACTATGTCATCGACGGTATTCCCGGAGTGGATATTTCCATGGTTGCTCCTGATGACATAGAAAGTATCGATGTTCTTCGTGACGCTACCGCTACTGCAATCTATGGTTCTAAAGCAGCAAATGGAGTTATCATCATCAACACTAAGAAAGGTAAGAACGGCATGGAACGTACCAACGTAAGCTATAGCGGATACGTTGCTTTCGACAACATCTTGAAGAAGATGGATATGGCTACCGCAGACGACCTGCGAGCATACGCAAAAAAGAACGGACTAACACTTGCCAACGACCAAGGCGCAAATACAAACTGGCAGGATGAGGTTCTTCGCACTGCTATCAGTACAAACCACAATATCTCTATCAATGGTGGAGCACAAAAGACTACCTATATGGCAAGTCTTAACTATATGGATCGCCAAGGTGTAGTGAAAGGCTCTAAAATGAACAGACTGAATGTGCGTTCCTTAGTTACCTCTAAGGTATTGAAAGACCATCTGGACCTTTCGGTAGGTGTAAATGCAAGATATGGCAAGGCTGTAGGTGTTCCTATGAATAACGAAGGTGCGTCCGTCCTTGATGCGATGAACTACTTCTCACCGACTCTTCCTGTTAAGAACGAAGACGGTTCATGGACAAAAGGTTCAGGTTCAAAGAACTACAACCCATTGTCTCTAATCAATGAAGATACGTCTGAGACTATCTTCAAGAATACTCAGGTGATTGGTAAGGCAACTCTGAAGATTATTGAAGGTCTCAACTGGAATGCCAACTACTCATTTACAAACAACCAGCGCACATTTAGTTCATACGATACACACAACACTCAACTAGAGGGTGTAAGTGCATACAATGGCCGTGCAACCCGTTCTACATATTTCGGTCACGAACATTCATTTGAGACTTATGGTAACTACGATACTACTATCGCAAATGTACACAAGCTCTCTCTTATGGCTGGTTACTCTTGGGAAGAGAAGATGAGTAACGACGGCTTTGGCTTGACAGTTCACGACTTCTATGATGATGTCTTGAAATGGAATCAACTTACTTATGCAAGTACTATTGATGGTATACCTGCTGTAGAGAGCGGAACAAAAGAGACTATACGTAATATATCATTCTATGGTCGTGCAAGCTACTCTTACAATAGCAAATATATGATTCAAGCAACGATGCGCCGTGACGGTTCTTCTGTATTCGGCAAAGACCACCAGTGGGGCACATTCCCTTCCGTATCTGTAGCATGGAACATCACAGAAGAAGGATTCATGAAGAATCAGAACCTCTTCAGCAACTTGAAGCTGCGTATAGGTTACGGTGTCAGCGGTAATGCCCTTGGCTTCGGTGCCTATACAGCAGTTGCCACTTACGGTGCATCCGGCTTCTTCAACTACAATGGCAAGGACTGGCGTACACTGGCTGCGACAAAGAACGCCAACCCCGATTTGAAATGGGAAAGCACAGGTATGCTCAATGTCGGTATTGACTATGCTTTGTTCAATGGTCGCATCAACGGTACTATTGAGGTCTACAACAAAAAGACCAAAGACTTAATCTGGGATTATCCGGTTTCTACAAACATCTATCCTTTTGGAACAATTGCAGCCAATGTAGGTAAGATAACCAACAAAGGTATCGAGTTCTCTATCAATGCTACTCCGGTACAGACTGAAGACTTCACTTGGAATACAACGTTGAACCTTTCTCACAACAAGAATACAGTAGACAAATTGTCAAACGACAAATATCAGGTAGGTACATTTACACAAGGCGACCCCATGGTAGCAGGTGTATCATCCAATGGTTACACTCAACGTATTATAGAGGGTGAAGCTCTGGGTACATTCTATACTTATGAATTTGCAGGCTATAAAGATGGTAAGGCTACTTACTATGTAAGAGATGAAAAGACAGGTGAACGTACTGGCGAGACTACAAGCGAACCTGCATTCAAAGACCGTACTATCACAGGTTGCGCACAGCCTAAACTAAATCTTGGTTGGAACAACTCATTCAACTACAAGAACTGGAACGCTACCATATTCATTACAGGTGTATTCGGTAACAAGATCTACAATGGTGCACGTGCCAACTATACAAGTCCTGAAATGTTTGCAAACGGAAAGAATGTACTTAAAGAATTTATAACAGACCGTCCTGCAACAGATACCGGAGGAAATGTTCCTTCTGACCGTTTCATCGAGAATGGATCATACCTTCGTTTATCTAACTTGACATTAGGTTATACTTTTAAGAATCTTGACGGTTGGTTACAGAATGTTCAACTCTATGTTACTTGCAACAATCTGTTCACTATCACAGGATATAAGGGACTTGACCCTGAAGTAAACATGGGTGGTCTTGCTCCGGGTGTTGACTATCGTTGGAGTACATACCCTCACTCTCGTACAACAATGGTCGGTTTAAAGGTTAACTTCTAATTATAAATAGAGATGATATTTATGAAAACTAATATAAGATTATTATTTACGGCTTGTGCAGCTGCTTTAGTAACCGGCTGTACTAATTTAGATGTTGATGTAGAATCTCAATATACAGAATATCCTACCAATGAGATTGCTGTTGAAGCAAAGATGGCTGATGTGTACTATCAGATGCGGGATGTATTCGGACGTAGATACATGGAAGCACAAGCTTTGTCAAGTGATGAATATACAGCTGTATCATACGGTGGTGGATGGTATGACAGTGGTGCATACGCACATCCAAGTCTTCACAACTATACATACGAAGATGCAACCATCGACTGGATGGGACAACTTACATCAGGTATAACAAAAGCAAACAAGATTATTATTGAATTGGGAGGCAATGAAGCTGGTGCAGCTGTCGCTCCTGCCCGTGCAATGCGCGCTTTCTTTCATTTCATATTGATGGACTGCTGGGGTGATGCTCCAATCCTTGACCATGCAATGGCTGAAGATGAGACTATAGACCGTTCACCTCGTGCTGATGTAGCAAGGTTCATAGAGAGCGAACTTAAAGAGATTATCCCTCAACTTACCGATGAAGTAAATGCAAATACATACGGCAAACCGACAAAATGGATGGCAGAGGCTCTTTTGGCAAAGATATACATCAACTGGCCTGTATACACAGCAGCTTCTGTTGATCTATATGATGCAGCTACTGCAAAAAATGAAAAGCTGAATGATTGCATTGCACTTTGTGATGATATAATCAAATCTGGCAAGTTCAATCTTGGTTCTATGTCGTATAGCAAGAAGTTCGGTCCGGACAATGGTTCACATGTTGAAGACTTCATATACGTTATGCCATACGATACATATACAGCACAAGGTATGCAGTATGGCCGTTCTCGTTGCTGGAAAGATATCAAATCATGTGCAAAAAGCTACTTCGGTATGAAACTGAGTCAGTCCGGCGGTGGTTACATTACTATGACTCCTGAGTTCGCAAGTTTGTTCAATCTTGAAGGTGATCAACGTAACAATTGCGTAATAGGTGGCACTGTTCATGTATATGATCCTAAGACTTATCTTCCAACAGATGAAATTGCCGTAGATAAAAACGGTAATCCTATTGTACTTACTAAAGAGATTACCCTTGTAAAAGAAGGAGATATTGAGCTTGGTGTAGGTGATAATATCAACGGTTATAGCCAAGGCTATCGTTCTGTGAAGTTCTTCGTTATAGACGATGATTTCAAGAATGGCAGAAATCAGTCAAACGACCTTCCTATATTCCGTTATGCAGACATCTTGCTAACTAAGGCTGAAGCTATAGTACGTGGAGGTTCCGCAACCAACGGTGATACAGCGATGAGCCTCTTCAATGAGATTCGTAGCTACGTTACTGCTCCTACAATTGACCATACTCCATCGCTTCAGGAACTTCTTGATGAGCGTGGACGTGAGTTCCTTGATGAGAACTGGCGTAGGAACGACATGATACGTTTCGGTACATTCGAAAGCGAGTTCTTCCCACATTATAAAGGATTCCCAACTGCCAACTTCGATAAGACACGCCGTATATTCCCACTTCATAAGGATATAATGAATACGAATCCCAACTGGAAACAAAATCCAGGCTATTAAATCCATCAAGGTAAAATAAACTATTGTTTTCTTTTAACTCAAAGCCCCGCATTGCAGCCGATACACCCAAATCAGTCGGTTGCAGTGCCCGGCTTTTCCATTAAAAAGACTTCCGCCAATGAAAAGCAAACTAATCACACTATCTGTCCTACTATTGTTCTCCGCAAATACCTTTGCACAGGACACCAGACTCACAGATTACGTAGACCCACGCATTGGTTCCGAAGGACTGGGACGAGTCTTTATCGGTCCTTCCTGCCCCTACGGAATGGTGAAACCCTCCCCGGACTGTACCCCACGCCCGAACAGCGGCTGGCTACCCATGCCCGAACAGGTAGACGGTTTCTCACAGGTACACGTCAGCGGAACAGGTGGCGGACCTAAATATGGCAATATCCTTGTAATGCCTTTCGGCGACGGAATGGACCGAACAAAGCATATCGATCACCGCAAGTACGAAACTATTAAATTAGGATATTATACCACCCAATTCCAAGCTTCCGGTATACAGACAGAAATAACTACCGCATCTAAAGCCTCATTCTATCGTTTCACCTATCCCAAAGACTCTCTGAAGTCACTGGCCATCGATGCCGGATTCTTCTTAGGTGAAAGTCCCGTACCCGATGCACGCGAGGCACAACAATTTGTAGGCTCCGAAATACAAATCATCTCCGACCGCGAAGTCATCGGCTATACCCGTATCCGTGGCGGATGGAACAATGGTCGTGCCTACACTGTCTACTTTTATGCAGAAACGGATAAACCTTTCGTAAATACAGCTACTTGGAAAGGTGATAAGATAACAAATGAAAAGTTCCAATACGACTCACATCAGAAGACTGGAGCATTACTACGCTTCAATTCATCTGAAGAAGTAGTGCAGTTGAAAGTAGGTATATCCTTCCTCAGCTCACTAAAAGCCCGCCAGAATGCTCATTCCGATATTCCTCATTGGTCATTCGAGACCGCACATCAGCAACTTCTGACCCAATGGGAAGACCTGCTTCAAAGAATCGAGATATCTCCCCGTACCCCCGAAGCACAAAAACGTATGTTCTATACCGGCCTCTATCACACCATGATTATGCCTGTAGACCGTAACGGAGAGAATCCTCTCTGGGCAGATAATGAACCTTATTATGATGACTTCTATGCCATCTGGGACACTTATCGCACTTCTTCACCACTTATTACCTTGATAGATCCGAAACGTGAAACAGACATCGTCCGCTCACTCATCAACATCTACAAACGAGACGGTTACATGCCTGATGCCCGGAGTGGCAACTGCAACGGACGCACACAAGGCGGTTCCAATGCTGAGATCGTAATAGCCGACGCCTTCGTAAAAGGCCTGGAAGGAATAGATTATGAACTCGGCTTGCAAGCCATGCTGAAAGACGCAACCATCTGTCCCGGCGACCGCCATGAAGCGGAAGGACGCGGTGGCCTGACCCATTACCTGCAACTGGGCTACATCCCCTACGGCATTCCTCGTGCCGGAAACCGCACCGTGGAATACTCCTATTGCGATTATGCCATTGCCTTGGTTGCCAAAGGGCTGGGAAAAGAAGATCTTTATCAGCACTATCTGAAGCAATCCGGTAACTGGAAGAACCTCTGGCGTGACGATTATGAGCATGCCGGTGCCAAAGGTTTTATCCTGCCCCGCGATGAAAAAGGCAACTGGCTCGATGAAATCATTTTCGGAAAGTCCAATATACAAAAACCGACCTTTACCTATACCCCCGTCACTTTCGAAGGTCCCTGGTACACACCTTGGTGGGACATGTTCTTCTACGAGGCTTCCTCATGGGAATATTCCTTAAGCATTCCGCACGATGTTCCCGGGCTGATAGAGAAATGCGGTGGTGCAGAAAAGTTTGAAGCACGCCTGGACATTTTCTTCGACCGGGGATTCTTCAATGTAAACAATGAACCTTCTTTCCTCTCCCCTTGTCTTTACCATTGGCTGGGAAAGCCCTACCGCAGCAGTGACCGTATCCACGAAATCATTGCCAAGAACTATAATGACGGACCTATAGGACTACCGGGTAACGATGACTCCGGTGCCATGTCCTCATGGCTTGCCTTCCACATGATGGGACTATACCCCAATGCCGGACAGAACTATTACCTGATTAATACTCCTTTACTGGAAGAAACGATCTTCCGGTTAGATAACGGAAAGATTTTCAAGATTTCCACTCAGGGGCTTTCTGATAAGAACAGATACATACAATCCGTTACATTGAATGGAAAAACTTACCCCTACTCAGCCATACGGCATAAAGACATCATTGCAGGTGGCGAGCTGATCCTGAAGATGGGAAAGAAACCGAGTGAATGGGGCAAACAATTATTGTTGAACGAAGAGAACGAGAAGTTATGAAGAAATATATGATTCTATCCGTCTTGCTATGTCTGGGCTTCACCGGAAGTCTATTTGCACAGAGCATTCTGCCCGACACATTGCTATTTGTATTCAAATTACACGGGCAGACACGGAAATACGAAATGTCCTTCCAGGAAAAGCAAGACTCCATATACCTGCATTGGGGAATAGAACGCAATTTGAAATGGCAATCGGGAAGCTATGCCATGGGATCCGAATCCGTAGAACAAGCTACACGGCTCAGCTTCCTGCAACCGGAAGATGGTAAGCATGTACAGCTCTCTCCGGAGGAAACTGTTTATATCCTTTCCCGTTCCGCCTACAAGCAACTAAAGGAGCAGCAAACACTTGTCTACAATCAAACGACGTACTCCGTTCTGGACAGTAACGAACGGGCTTTAGGTTATCCGCTTATTCATGTGAAGGATGCCGCGGAAGGATGCGAGATGTGGATACTGGATAATCCTAAGTTAGCGTTAGTATGGAGAACTTGTAATAATCCGTTAGGGGTTAACTGGGAAGTCACTGTTCAACCATCCAACTAAAAGGAAGGGTTTAATATAAAAATTTATGCAAGTCCTGCCACTTTTATTTCCTTTTCCGCCTATTCTTATTATCTTTGTCGCCTAACATAAATCCGTTCCACTATAGTAAAACGAAAGGAACACTATAGTGCACTTTGCGAACTACTATAGTGGAACGAAAGATATACTATAGTAGAACGAAATAAAAGTAACGAATGAGCTACATCCCGACAGGCAGCAGGATGAATCGGAATACCTATATAAAACAATTATAATTATGAGCTTAGAATACGACCTTTACGAAACACCCGACATACAGCAGACCGGCGAGCAACAACCGCTTCACCCCCGCGTAGTTTTCAAAGGAACCATCGACCGGGAAGAATTTCTGGACCGCGTTCACAAATTCACAGGTTTGAGCCGCAGCCTGCTCGCAGGTGCCATGCAGTCTTTCCAAGATGAATTGAGAGATTTACTTGCCGACGGGTGGATTGTGGAAATGGGAGAGATGGGTTACTTCTCCGTATCCCTGCAGGGACCTCCTGTAATGAATAAAAAGGACGTGCATGCACAGTCCATCAAATTAAAAAACATCAATTACCGCCCGAGTAGCCGGTTCAAGAAAGAAGTGCATTGGAAAATAAAGCCGGAACGCGGTGAATCCTTTACCCGTCCCAACAGGGAAGAACGCGATGCAGAGAAATGCCTAAAAATAATCAACAGCCATCTGGCAAAATACCCCTGCCTCACCCGTGCCGACTACTGCCGGCTGACAGGATGCAGTAAGAAACTTGCCCTGAAAGAACTGAATGGCTTTATTGCCGACGGGCTTTTGATACGCTACGGAGCGGGAAAGCAGGTGGTTTACGGAAAGGTACAACAATAGTAACAGGAGCTGAATCGACTACTCCAGTACTCCAGCCAGAAAAGTTTTAACTTCCTTCCATGAATAATAAGGAGCAGTTTTATTCTTCAACGGTAGCGTCACTTCACATTCATTCAACAGGAATTTCACCAGTATATCATTCTTCTTATCGCGATAGAAAATGATTTGCAGATTGGCTCCCATAGGAGAGACCCGATAATCTTGCCAGGCAAGATGGAATTTTTCCATATCCGCCTCCTGATTGCTACATCCTTCTATTTGCATCAAAGCAAGCAGACGGATGAGGTGGGTATCATGCCCGAAACGGAGATCTGCCGCAGGAGTACCTTTCATTATAGCAACATCCGCACTTTCCAGAATATTGCGCAACAAAGGCACAGCACAGCGAGGCATCAGACCGCCATTGAGCGGAGCAGCAGCATTACACACGTACATGCGAGCATTCACCGTCTTCCAAATACCCACCAACTCCTCGTATTCAAAGATATCATAGAAAGACAAATCCAACTCTACATTCTGCATATCGGCAGCAATCCAATAGAGGCTGCGCATCATGGCATCCGGATCAGCTATCGCATCAGGTTTCACAAACAGGGAAGCCATCAGGCGTCCGGGACGAACATTCTTCTTTTCAAATTCCCTGAACCCACGTCTCCATGAAGCTTTCTCTGAAGAAAACTTCTCACCTTCGGGAGAGGTGTAAGCTATATAATCCATATACCGATGGTAAGCCCTACGCTCCACATGCAAGGCAGGATTCAGTTCTTTCAAGCGTTCCGTAAAATAGCTCATGCTCATAGCACAACGCAGAGAAGTGGACGAACGGGCGTCTACGAAAGCATCTTCCCGGAATACTTGCGGAAAATTGTGATACATGCGTTCAGCTATCTCACGATGTTGACGTTCGCCAAGGGGAGTAATACTTCCACTACATCCGCGGGCATCTTCCCAAACCTTGTGCAGACGCTGACGGACATCCATGCCAAGAGGAGTAAGCCCAGAACATTGATAAAGGGAATCAAAAACACAGATGACTTCCGTATAACGTTCATCCGCTGTCATCCAACGGGAGCCATGACGACCGTAGTGACTGATATAGAAAGGCTCGTATCCTGCCGGAGCAGGGGTATGGACAGATGGAGGGGCAGGATAAGCATAATAAATACTCCCTGTCTGCTCCGGCGTCAATACGGACTGGGAACGGGCGGTGAAAGTACACAGTAAATACAATATAAAAATTATGCATTGTCTCATTTTCGTGACGAATTTAAGTTACCTTTCAGATTACGAACATCCTTCTGTCCAATACCTTCAGCCGCCTGATCGGGACGGATATCTCCCCAAGTAACCGTACAATCATCTATCAGGATATCGGATGCCGTATCGATATAGAACCCATACGTCTTATCATGGATAAATCCTTCGCCTACGCACGGACGTTTATCATAAATGCCGCCCTCATAGGCAGTACGTTTCTGCAACAGCAGATCTACGTTTTCAAAGTAGATATGGTTCACTTTGTCTTGTGTATCCCCGCCTACAAAAATACCGTTCTCGCTGGTACACTTGATATTTGTGAAATAAATACGGCTCACCTCTCCGCAACGTCCTTCGGTAGCTCCCTTCGGAAAACGCCAACCGGCATCCTTATGATTACCTACGGCACGCGGATAAGAAGTCACGTAAATAGGTTCCGCTTTCCCCCACCAGACATCCGAGTAGAACATGCAATCCACAATCATATTAGAGAAAATTACGTTAGTAACCGTTCCTTCATCCCGGTTCTGAATACCGATGCCGCGGTTGCTATTCTTAATGATACAGTTATTGAACAGTACGTTATTAATCTTATCCATATTTTCCGAACCAATCTTGATGGCACAGGAACGGGAGACCATGGTACAGTTGGTCACCACAATGTCTTCGCACGAACCGTATTCCTCAAACTCGCGGCGGTTCTTCAGGCAGATACAGTCATCACCCGATTCTATATGGCAATTGGCAATGCGCACATTCTTGGAATGGTCTACATCGATGCCGTCGCCATTGCGTATCTTCAGATTGTTCAGAATAGAGATACCATCAATGGAGGCATCATTGCAACCAATGAGATGAACCGTCCAATAGGCACTATTGCGGATGGTTACATCACGGATCACTGTCTTCTCCATATTGATAAGCGTCAGCACATGCGGACGGGGATCAAAGTCGGTCACCGGTTTCAGCTCGTAAGAATCTTCCAGTTCTTTGCCCATAAAGGAGACACCGTTTCCGTCTATAGTTCCTGTTCCGGTGATAGATACCTCTTTCAGGTCTTGACCATAAATCCACATCATGCCTTCACCACGGTTATCGCGGAAAGCACTCAGGGTATAGGCAGCCTCATCGGGATTGGCAAGCAGGCAGGAATTAGGTTCCAGGTGCAGTTCTACAAACGAGGCAAGATGGAAAGGACTGCACATGAAAGTACGCCCCGCCGGAACAAGTACCGTTCCGCCACCCAACTTGGAACACAGGTCAATAGCGGTTTGTATAGCAGCGGCGTCATCGGTCACGCCGTCACCTTTGGCTCCGTAATCCATAATATTGTAGACAGTTCCTCCAGTCTTCGGAGTACCGCACGCCCCTAACAGCAAGATGCTGCATAGGGCAAACAAGAATGCTTTTACTCTCATAATAAGTATATCTTTCTTAAATTAAACTACATTACTTCCGGCGGACAGTTTTCTGCTCCCGCTCCCCACTCTTTATTCGGTTCATCCCCCATTACAAACTCCATCACACCACCATTCACTATATCCTGATGGGTAATATAATTCCGTGTATAAGGCTTTCCATTTAGTGTTGCCGACTGGATATAAATATTCTTCTGCGACGCATTACGGGCTTTCACGGTGAATGTATTTCCATTCTCAAGATTCAGCGTAAAGCTGGGGAATGAGGGGCTGGCAAGTAGATAATACGGGGTACCGGGACATACCGGATAGAACCCCATAGCGGCAAATATATACCAGGCCGACATCTGTCCGGCATCGTCATTACCGGAAAGCCCACCCGGTTCATTCAGATATTCCGTTTCCATAATATGCCGGACGGCACGTTGAGTTTTCCAAGGCTCGCCTGCATAATTGAACATATAAGCAACCTGATGACAGGGCTCATTTCCATGCCAGTAACGCTGTTCGCTGAACATGGAATCCAGTTTGGCTACATACTTATCCTTGCCTCCCATACAATCCATCAATCCGTACGGATCTTGCGGCACATACCAGGTATAATGGCAAGGAGCGCCTTCAGTAATGAAACGGGCGAAATTGAAAGCATTGGCATCATTCAGGAAAGTACCATCGGCATGACGTCCCTGGGCATATCCGGTACGGGAATCAATCACATTGCGATAATTGGCAGCACGCTGTATCAATGCCTGGTAATCATCTGTCTTACCCAGAGCTTTCGCCATCTGTGCAAGGGCAAAGTCATCATAAGCATATTCCAGAGTACGCGACACTTGTTCTTTCGTGTGGAATGCATCGGGTACACCGTCTTCAAGAGGAATATATCCATATTCCAGATAAGAAGCCAGGGCACGGCGCCCCATACCGTTTTTATATTCATCTGGGTTGGAAGGAGCTTCAAAAGCATTCTTACGCATTCCTTCATAAGCCTTATCCACATCAAAATTACGAATGCCCTTACAATAGGCATCACTGATAGCGGAGATACAATGATCGCCTATCATAGCGGCGGTATAGCTATTCCAGCAAGGGAAGATGGGTAACCAGCCGCCTTGCTCATATTTATGCACCAGAGATTGCATCATATCTCCGCCCTTGGCCGGGAAAAGCAGATTTATCATTGGATGCAGGGCACGGTAGGTATCCCACATGCTGTAATCTTCATAATACGTTTCTCCTTCAGGAAGTTGCCGTATCGGGGTTCCTTTCGCAAAAGAGGGATAACGCCCATCCACATCATTGAATGTATGCGGCAGAAAAGAGGCACGATAGAAAGCACCGTAAAACATTTCCTTGTCTGCAAGCTGCCCGGTCTCTACATCAATGGCAGAGAGGTGTTTTTCCCAGATCTGTCTCAAATCTGTGCAAGTCTGACCGAAATCCCAATGAGGGATTTCAGCCTTCAGGTTTTGCAAAACACCGTCCCGGTCGGTAAAGGAGGAAGCAGCTTTTACCAGCACTTCTTCGCCTTCAGCTACATCAAATTCTACATAAGCACCTATCTGGGCCGCATCACCTATCCGGATGACACCTGGAGACAGGGAATCTCCCCTAAACACACCGTACCCCGTCAGCTTCTTTTGCAGCTGAACGATGAAATGTCCGTTATACCCTGCCGGTTTTCCCCAGCCCTGATAAATGCGGTGAACGGGATTGTATCCGTAGATCTGATTGTTGAGAGTATCGATGCAGATGTATCCCTGACCTTCATCACTGTTGGGATTCACCACCAGATAACCTTTTCCTGCTTTTCCGTAGGTGAAACGAAAGATAGCGGAACGCGAACGGCCCGTCATTTCAGCAAAGATATTCTCATCCGGTAGAGAAACCCTATAATAGGCGGGAGTCGCCATTTCCTCGGCATGCGAGAAACGGGTGGAACGTGCTTCCGGCTGACAACGTAATGTACCGAAGAGGGGCATCAGGGTCATAGAACCGTAATCCTGCGTACATCCGCCCACAATCCAATGGGAGTTACGGAAACCTTGCAGCAGGGAATCTGCATAATAATAGGGAGCTATACATTTTTGTTCCGTATCACGCGTCTGCGCAGTCCAGAAGTTCATTCCGTTGGGTTCGAGTACTGCTGGAAGAGTTTGCCCGTATTCTTCGGTATCTTTGCCGAACAATCCGGCTGTATGGGTGGCACTGGGGGCAGTGCCGACGCGGGTGTCGATATAGGATAACCGCGACTCATCATCCATTCCACAACGTCCGGTGCACGAAGTGGTACCCGGCAGCAAGACAGTTACTAATAATAGGGAGCAGTATGTATAGATCGTCCGTTTCATGTTATATTTTTATATAGATTTTCTTTTTATACAATGGATAGCCGCATGCTCCCATCAGCAACGTGAAAGCAAGAGCGTAAACGGCAGATGCCAGATAAGGATCGGTTATCAATGAATGTATCCCTTCGTAAACAATCGGTTTGCTTCCGGTGGCACCGATAACAATAGCCGCCACCTCACTGAGCACATAGAGAAACAAAGGGTTGACTCCGAATACCTCAAAAAAGCGGCACCAGTTCTTCTTCTCTTTCATATCGATGAAGTAAATAAGTACAGCCTGAAGCATGGCAGCCAGTCCGCAAGTAACCAATACGAAGGTAGGCGACCAGATACGCTTATTCAATGGCAAAGCCTCCGTCAGCACAAAACCGCATGCCATCAGAATAAAGCCTGCCACAAACAGTTTCAGGGTTTTCTGTTCCAAAGCTTCCTTAGCCAGTATGATCCTCCCGCAACAAAAGCCAATCAATGTATGAGCAATAGCTGCAAGGGTGCTGGTAAGTCCTTCCGGATCTATCGGACTTTTATGATAAAGGTGGTCTGCACCCAATACATTCTGGTCTATAATTGCCAGAATATTTGTGCTATCAGGGGTGTATCCGTTGCCAATGCCGAGCAAGACGGCATATCCGATAATAAGGAAACCGATCATCCAGCCGATATACTTAGGCTTGACATACAGAGCTACGAAAGAAACGGCACAATAACATAAAGCGATACGTGGCAACACCCCCGTAAGCCGGAGATGGGCAAGGGGAAAGAAATCGCCCTCACAGATAAAGTGAAACCAATGAATGGCCCAGCCGATACACAGAATGACAAGAGTACGTTTCAGTATCTTACGGATCACCGGGCCTGATGCCTGGAAATGGAACTTGCTCAGAGCAATGTAAGTGGAAATGCCCATGATGAACAAAAAGAACGGAAAGACCAGGTCACAAAGCGTCAGCCCATTCCATGCAGAATGCTGCAGGGAGTCGTAGGATAGCTTTCCACCGGAATTATTGACGAGAATCATTCCGACAACAGTAATTCCACGCAACACGTCGAGAGACAAGAGTCGCTTCTTCTGCGGATAGCCGGAAATTGGGGGTTGAATATTTTCCATCATCTGTAGGGTGTTAATCACTAATCACTCATTCTCAAACACTTTCTCAAATGCTTCCTTTGCCACATCCACACAGTTTCCTTCGGAAGTCGAACCATACGGATTCTTCGCCAATGTCCAGGGTTCTTCCATTGCATAATAATCCAATTTCACTTCGGGTTTACCATCCAGTTGGTCTTGGAGGGTTTGCCAATAAGCCGCCCAACGTTTATAGTAAAAATCGCGCAGAATGCCGTTCCATTCCTTATGGGCATAGTCACGCAGACCGCCGTCGTCAGCACAAACACGATTGCCCCAGGTAGTTATCTGCACACGGGCATTCCATTCGTACAGGTCTTTCTCTTCGGGAGTAGTGCCCAGCTTGCGTGCCTGCTCTATCCAGCGACCTACACGGAACTCACTGCGTGTACCCAACAATTTATCCTGCAACAGCAGTATATCCAGGAATTTCCGGGAGTCACGGGTAAAACTGCATTTATCAAAGCTCTTGAAGTCGGCAATGGTACGGTTATAAACAATGCGCCCTTTATCCGAAAGGGACTGGCGGACAATATCTACTAAGTCATATTCAAAGTTATTATTACCACGATATTTATCGGCTACCTCCAGCATCAGCCGGGCAGCTTCTTCCGTAACAGTGGGGTCGTAATAGTTCTTCATCTTCGACCAGCTCGATGCCTGAAAGTTGTTCAGTGAAGGACGTCCACAGAAGATGGATTCATGAGGGCCTTGCTGATTGTTTCCAAAGGGACAGTTATAAATGGTATTGGCAAGCAGAGTCCATGCCTGTTCTATCTTCTCGTCACGCACGCCGTAACGGGCAAAGAGATAATCTTTCAGCCATTCCTCTTTCGTGAATTTCTCCGGGCGCCAAGGCAGCTCACACATCAGTTCGAACATCATGGGGTTATTCTCTGAGCCTTCCATGGTGAGACCGATACCTTTCAGATGAGTTGCCAACGGGTTGTTCTTTGTCAGATAGAAGTTGTTGAGCAACTGATCCATACGGCCGTGCAGACCGACATTGCCGCCGAAGTTGAGCAACATACAGAAAAGCCAGTCGTGCTGCTCATAACCTTTGTCGCGCTTCCAAATAGAAGGGATTCCCCACATAGGGCGACATTCACTGAACAAGTCCAGTATCAGCAGATCTCCGTTCTGCATATTCTTTATCATTTCAGGGCGAGGATTCTCCGTCCAACCCTGTACTACCCAAGTGGCTTTCGGATTCACTTTCTTCATAGCCGCCATGATGGCCTTCCCGGCTGCATCGAAATCTACTGAAGCGGCATTTTCTGCTTCATGGAAGGGGTCCATAGAGTAATAATCTGCCTTGCCGAAAAGCTTCTCCTGCTCCCGGTAATACAAATCGGCTATCTCGGCAAAACGAGCATCAGTGGGCTGCAAGAAAGCCGGACGGGTAAAGCCATTCCACAGATCGGACTTGGTCAGGTTCAGCCCCAACTTCTCGTCAGCATCATGCGGAACCATTCCGGAATATCCTGGAAATACAGGTTTGATGCCATACTCACGCATCCGCTTCAGTATTTTCTTCTGCAGAGCTTCCTGCTGTGCGTACCAAGAGTCCGGATTGGGACCGCCCCATCCTTCCAGATTATTCATGGCCCACCAAGCCAGAAAGGCGGGACCAGCTATAAAACCGTTTATTTCTTCTTTGGAATATCCCAGCTTTTGGAGCATATTGAACCAGATACACTCCTGCCCCACAGCGGCCAAAGGAAGATTGATGCCATGCAGAGCCATCCAGTCTATTTCTTTCTCCCAGCGCTCCCAATCCCAGAAAGCCATCGTATAAGAGTAGGTGCAATAGTTGAAATCATAACGAAGTGAGAGGGATGTTTCGTGACGCTCCTTCTGGGGAACAGCAGGAAGTACTTGGGGAAGCGATGCCTGCATGCCGTTCCATGATAGCTGGATACCGGCATAATATTTCAGATACCAATTGATACCTGTCGCTATATTCACGTAGTTGTTACCACGGACAACAACTTTACTACCTTTCTGATCCAGTTCAAAAAAGTCGTCCGTACCTTTATTGAGTTCAATAACAAATTTCTTAGATGCTCCCTTATCAATTCTTTCAAGCAGACCATTAACAGGGTTGGCAGATAAATAAGTAGACAAGCCTACTACTAACAAAATAACTAAATAGAGTTTGGTTTTCATGGTATTCATTACTTCTGGGTGATGTGCAAAAGTAGGCGTTTATTTTATTATATAAGGAGAAAATAGAAAAGTTTGGGACGAATATAGTAAACGAGCTACCTTACCCCTTCTTTCCCAGTTTCGAACTCGGTAAATACCCAAAGAACTCTTTGAAGCACTTAGTGAAGTACTTCGGATCATTAAAACCTACAGCGTATGCTATCTCCGAAACATTGATGTCTCCAGGTCCTTCCTGTATCATCCGTTGCGCCACGTTCAGACGGTAATTCTTCATAAACTGTCCGATAGGTTGCCCTGTGAGGTCCTGCATTTTCTTGTTGACGAGCGTCTTGCTATATCCCATATCACGCACAAAACGTTCCAGGTTATATTCCGCATCGGCATAGTGCTCCTTCATCAGGTTGACGGCATTCGTAATGAATGTCTTGTCCCGCGACTCTTCCTTTACATGCAGCTCTTCCACATTGCTGCTGGATGAGAACATCTTCTTATATTTCCTCCGTAAATTCAGGATATTGCGAATACGAAGCCGGAGCACTTCTTCATCGAAAGGCTTACAGAGATACTCGTCCACGCCTATTTCGAAGCTCCTCTTTTCCTGCACATCCGAGCGAAGTGCCGTAAGCATAAGGAACGGAATATGCGAAGTGGCCAGATTCTCCTTGATGCGGCGGGACAACTCCATACCATCCATCACAGGCATCATCAGGTCGCTAACTATTAAATCTATCGTATGCTTCTGAACTATTTCAAGAGCTTCCTGCCCGTCACCTGCCTCAAACAAACGGTAATCGCCCACAAGCAACGTACGGATATACGAGCGCATATCCTTATTATCTTCCACAATCAAGATGGTCTCTTTCTTCTGTGTATCTTCCGGCTGTAAGGTATCCGGCAGGTATACAGTACCGGGATCTTCCACTATTTCTCCTCTTGTTCCCACTTGTTCACCGGGAACCAACGGCATCAACATACGGAATGAAGCCCCTCGCCCGGGATTATTACGGGCAAAAATCTCTCCCCCATGCAAGTATACAATCCGTTTACACAGGAAAAGACCGATACCCGTACCACTCTGCCCGTAAACCGGATATTTCGTACTCTTCTTAGATTGATAGAAACGGTCGAAAATCTTCTCCATGTCTTCTGTCACAATACCGTGTCCCGTATCACATACATTCATATAGAGCAACTTCTCTCCGCCTTCACCCTTAATGGATGCCACAAATATATCAATGCGACCACCATCGGGCGTAAACTTAATGGCATTCGAAACCAGATTAACCAGCACCTTACGCATATATCCGGGATCAATCATCAGGAAAGGATTCTCCAATCGGAAATAAGTGCATATATCAATCTGCCTCTCCTTTGCAAAAACCCTGAAAGGTATCAGCAACTCAGATAAGAACTCGACAAAATTCGAGGAGCGCTTATCCAACACCACTTTATCGATGTCCAGTTTTCGGAAGTCCATCAGTTCATTGACTAGGGAGAGCAAATACCGTGAATTCCGTTCAGCTATCTGTAACTGTGCCTTCACCGCCTCGTCCTGTGTCTCCTTCAGGGCATGCTCAATGGGACCGTGAATCAATGTAACCGGAGTGCGGAACTCATGCGTGATATTTGTAAAGAAGGCAATCTTCTCTTCCGTAATCTCTTTCACGTGTTGGGCCATGGTCTCCAATTGCTTGTTTTGGACAGCCAGTTCCTGCGTACGCAGTTCCACTTCCTTTTCCAGTCGTGCTTTCTGTTCACGATAGCTCCGGGTCTTGCGCTTATAGAATAAATAGATAGCAATGCAAATGGCTATGGCAAGAAGCAGGTAGAACCAACCGGCCTTATAAAAATAAGGTGTGATTCCGACTTTTATTTCAGTCGTTTCTTCCGACCAACGTCCCAGCTCATCCGTTGCACGAACCTGCAATGTATAGTTTCCCGGTGGAACAGCCGTATACCGGGCCATGCCATCACCCGGCTGAGTTTCGTTCCATTCCTCCTCGTACCCTTCCAGACGATAAGCAAAACGGATACGGCTACTGTTTCCATAATTCTGCGTAGTAAAACCTATGGAGAAACGGTTCTCCCGTTCATGCAGAAAAATACCGGAAGCAAGAGTGATATTTTTTTTCAGATAATCACCACTAGAAGGATAAATCATATTTCCACCAATGGCCAGGGAAGAAAGTTTCACATGCGAATCCGCAGGCTGTGAAGCCTCATCGTCAGGGTGGATAATAACCAGTCCGTCTATGGTTGCCATATAAATAAAATCATGCCTTTCCGAGTAATGGATACCATTCCAATAAAACTGGGTAGCAGGCAATCCATCGGCCTGCGTATAGTTGCTGAATGTCATTGACTGGATATTCAACCGGGACACTCCATCGTTCGTAGTCAGCCACAAGTTTCCCTGTCCATCTTCCGCTATGCCGATAATGGTATTATTAGGCAGCCCGTGGCGCGTCGTATAGTTTCTGAATACAAAGTGATTATTCTTGTCACTCGTCAACTGATACAAGCCGCTTCCATTACCACCCAGCCAGATGGTACCGTTTTTGTCTTCCAGAATACTGTTGATCTTTTCCAGTTGAGTGGACTGCGGATTATCCAGTTTATACTTGAGATACTTATAATCAAAACGTTTATTTGACTTGGCAAAAGAAGCAAGGTCCACGATAAAGACACCTTGTGTAGTACCTACCCAGAGGCGTTTCTTACTGTCAATCAGTAAAGCATAGATGGCCTCAAACTCATTATCAGACTGATCGAACAGTACACGAACGAAAGTATCCTTCCGCTTGTCGTAGAAGTGTACTCCGCGCGTGGAACCGAACCATATTCCATGATTAATCACATCTTCGCAGGCACTGTTGATAAAATCGCCTTCCAATTCAGGAATATTCTCGCGGGTATAGCGTTTGAAGGTACGGTTATTGGGGATATTCAGGTCGATCCCATTAATCCCCACACCCCAAGTATATGCCCACAGGCGGTTATCGGAGTCTATCAGAATACCCATCAAGGTATTGTTGCTGACAGAGGTTATGTCATTAGGAGAAAAGAGGTGGTGGACACAAGATTTACTATCTTCATTCCACTTCAACAAACCGCGCTCTACCAGGGCAACCCAAAGATTTCCGTCTTTGTCTTCATCCACCGCATTCACAGGCGTAGGGGCATCGTTTTCGGTATCCGCACTCCCACACGTCCACAGTTTTGTCTGAAGCCGCTTCGGAGAAAGCAGGTTGATGCCACCGGTTTCAGTACCCAGCCAAATGGTCTCACCATCGGTAAACAGGCAGTTGATGGCATTGCAGTTGATGGTAACTCCCCCTCGTTCACTGGTCTGCCGAATGAACGAGAAAGTATCCGTGTCTTTATCATAAACATTCAGTCCGTTAAGGGTGGATACAATCAGGTGTCCCCGCTCCGTTAGTTTGATATCCGTTATATAAGCCTGGCTCAGCATCCCGGGGCGGTGGGTGGAGTAACGATAACGTTTCAAACTTTGCCCGGCATGGTGGTATTTGAATAAGCCACGGTTAGAGCCAATCCACAGCAAATCGCCGTCTACCTGCATACAGGAGATCCGCCAGTCTTCACTGAAAGAAACCAGGCTGTCAGACAGTTTCTCCACTTTCAGGAGGTGTCCTTCATGTTTCGTGATGCGGCACACTTCATTGTCAATACCTGCACAAACTGTCCACCCCAGATCGGTGACAGCATGCACCGGAGAAGCACACTCACTCTCCAGATGATAGTAATTCTTTATAGCTCCTTCAGTATCCAGTTCTATACACCACAAATCCTTGTTAGCAGAAACCCAGACATCACCTTGCTTGTCCTTATAAACCGTACTTACGTTTTCATTCATCAACCTTCGTAGCGGGCTGTCTGATGGAACAGACAACTCCACCAAAGCATAAGTATCCAGGCTGAGAATGTCAATGCCACCCTCGGAGGCTATCCAAAGGCGCCGGAAGTTATCTTCGCAGACCTTATGAACAAAGTCGTTCTTGAGACATATCGGTTCCGTTTGAGTGCCATAGTTCAGGAATTGATAACCGTCATAGCGACCTATTCCGTAATGCGTAGCAACCCATACATATCCTTCGGAGTCCTTGAAGATATCACTCACAAAACTATAGGGTAACCCTGCAGTTTCAGTAATAAACTTAAAGTTGTACTGGCTGAAAAAACGATCCATGCTTTCCGAAAAAAGCGGGGGAAGCTGCATCAGACAAATGAGGAACATCAGGATACGCTGTTTCATATGAATTCAAGTTACGAGCTACTTCTTTTCTATCCGGATACGGGCATCCACTGCAATCACATGTTTCTCCGTAGCCAAAAGCGGATTAATATCCATTTCTTTAATCTCCGTAGCAAAGCGTAGTAAGGTAGAAAGGCGTACGATAATCTCAGCAAACTTATCCTCATTCACCCCTTTCTGTCCGCGCGTTCCCTTGATAATCTTGTAAGCGCGGAGAGAATGAATCATAGAGTAAGCCTCTTCGTACGAAAGTGGTGCCAAACCGGAAGAAACGTCTTTCAGCACTTCCACAAAGATACCACCCAAACCGCAGAGCACCACATGACCGAATTTTGCTTCATACTTGGCACCTACAAAAAGTTCCGTACCTGCCAGCATAGGTTGTACCAGTATCCCCGTCACTTCGGGAATTTGCATCATACGTTCAAATTCAAACGCCAGATGCTGTTCTCCTTTTATATTAAGCACTACGCCACCGACATCGGATTTATGAACAGGCCCCACAACCTTTGCCACCACGGGGAAACCTGTACGACGGGCAAAGGCCAGTACTTCGTCTTTATTAGAAGACACAAATTCTTCAACGATAGGAATACCGGCAGCATGAAGCAACGCCTGTACATAATGCGGCTGGATATATCCGTCTTCGGGAATAGAATCTATAATACGGCGAATACGCGGCACATCCACACCAAAGAGTTCGATCTCATTGGTAGCAGGGCGGGGAGCATTCATGATACGTGACAAGGCTGTGCCCAGCGTCACTTCATCGGCAAAGTTCACATGACCTTTAGCAAGAAAAGCGGCAACTTCTGCTCCGGCGGTATTGATAGAAGGGAGAATGGGGAAGATAGGTTTACTGCAACTCTGCATTTTCTCATGCAGCACATCGTACATCTCGAACATGGTAACCAGTCCCGGCGTACCGAAAATAGCCAGAACAGCATCTATCGTATCGAATTTCTCTTCGCAGTATTCCAGACAGAGCCGGAGATGATCGGGAGTTCCCGTAGCCAGGATATCAATCGGATTTCTTACAGCCGCACCGGGAAAGAGTTTTCCTTTCAGTTCATCTACAACCGGGCCTTCCAGTTTAGGGACATTCAGTCCGCCTTTACTCAATGCATCAGTCAGCATAACGCCCGGACCTCCGGCATGAGTAATGATAGCGAAGTTCTTCCCTTTCAATTCCGGAAGGGTAAAGATACATCCTACTGTAGTCAGCTCTTCGCGTGAGTAGCAACGTACAATACCGGCTTTACGGAACAGAGCTTCCACTGCCGAGTCCGAACTGGCAATGGCTCCTGTATGCGAAGATGCCGCACGGCTCCCGCTCTCACTACTGCCAGCCTTAATGGCGGCAATCTTACAACCTTTCTTAATTAAAGAAGAAGCATGAAACAACAGGCGGTCGGGGTCACCGATGCTTTCGATATAGAGTAATTTGATTTTAGAATCTTTGTCCGGTTGGAAGTTCTCGTCCATATACTGCAATACGTCTTCCACACCTATCTGCTTCGCATTTCCCACAGACCAGACGGAGTTGAACTGCAAACCTTTCGTTACGGCACTCTCCAGAATGAAAACGGCGGTCGCACCGGAACTGGATATCAAATCGACTCCTTGTGGATGCAGTTGCGGGATGGGTTGGCTGAACACACTATGATGCCAGGTATTCATCAGTCCAATGCAATTCGGCCCTATCAGGGAAGCTCCATACTTATTCACCGTTTCCAGAATACGGTCTTCCAGCAACGCACCCTCATGTGTCTCCTCACCAAACCCGGCGGAAAGGATGATAAACGCACGTACCTGCTTTTCAGCAGCAAGCACCTCCACGGCATCCGGACACATCGGTGCCGGAATGGCAAGTATAGCCAGATCCGTATCGGGAATATCCTTCACATCGGCATAAGCTGTTACACCTTGTACTTCTGTCTCTTTGGGGTTTACGGCACGGAGTTCTCCGGTATAGCCACCGTTAATAAGATTACGCAAGATGGCGCCTCCCGGCTTGTGCACATTATTGGATGCTCCCACCACTACAATACTGGCAGGACGAAGCAATTGGTTTGTTATCATAGTTTATTCACTTTAAGTTCAGGATACGATGTCACAAATATACACCTTTTATGCAATCCTGCAATCGGAAAACAAAAGAAATACGAAGAGGAAGAATAGACTGATTTATTTTTTCCCAATAGGAGAAAAATAATTTAGTAATAGCCGATAATAAAATGGGAGATAAATTATCATTGATGTACCAAACTATTTTTTAAGCGTTACTAAAATAAATCAAGGAATTAATCTCTTTGAATGACAAAACAGGAGATTACCGTTTTCATCACGAAGATGCATCCCGTTACCCTCACAATAACGGAAGAAGGAACAATCGCCACAAGCATCTTTTTTCATCCAATCGCGGTTACGAAATGGCTGGAAGCGTTCTTCCCACACCTGCATAAAATTGTCCTGATAGATATTCCCTTGATGAAAGTCACTTCGGATACTGGGACAAGCAGAGATAGAACCGTCTACCAAGATAGAACCGACAGTAACACCGGCATTGCAAGCGAAGAAGCTATCGCGCACTTCTCCTTCGTACTTGCCGAGAAAGCCTTCGCAGCCATAACTCAAATGTATCTTTCCTTCCTTACGGATTTCTTTAATGAAGTCCATAAGTCCGGTAAATTCTTCATCTGTCAGCTGGAGCTCAGGATGCGAAGCAGCACGGCCAACCGGAAAGATAGTAAACATCCGCCATTGGCGAACGCCTATTTTATAAAGAGATATTTTTAATTCGTCCAGATAAGGGTAGTTACGTCGGTTAACGCAGGTCACCACATCCCAGGTCAGCTCCGGTTCATGTACCAGCATCTTTATGGCTTCCAAAGCATTATGATGGCTCTCAGGATGTCCCCGCAACCAATTATGATCTTCGGCAAAACCATCCAGACTGATAGTTATGGAATGCAATCCGGCAGCCATGAGACGTTGCAAGCGTTCCTTTGTCAGATAAAGTCCATTGGAGACCATGCCCCACGGATAACCACGACGGTAGAGGGCCAGCCCGACTTTTTCCAGGTCTTCCCGCATCAGGGGTTCTCCACCAGTGATGATGATACTTACTTTATTGGGATTTACATAAGGAGTAATGGAATCGATAGTACGCAAAAAATCTTCAGCAGGCATATCTTCCACTGCCGCCATTCGTTTACAGTCACTTCCGCAATGCTTGCAGTGGAGATTACAGCGCAAAGTACACTCCCAGAAGAGCTGCTTCAGAGGGTGCAGTTCTTTCAGGTTATTCCAGATCTTCCGGTTTATTTCCAGAGCAAGCTGTTTACGTAATGAAAGATTATTCATTCTTTTTCTTCAGTACAAAATCTACTTCTTTAGTGTCACTGCCTTGATACCAGCCTTTACCACCTGTCGGCTCCATTTTTATGTCAGTTGAGTCTGCTTTATAAATACCCGGTGAATCTTCACACACTAAGCGGTATTTACCATAGCCACCTGCCTGCTCATTTAAGAATCGGAACTCTCCATTCTCTTGAGTATACAGAGTATCAGTGTAATAAGCTCCCATCGGTTCTCCATCCGACGTAAGTTCCTTTACGATAACCCTTGCATCCTTTACAGGTTCGCGTAGTTCATCGAGTACCTTACCTTTAATCTCAAAACGACAATAAGGTGTTCCATATTCATCAGCCCCCGTCCCGTCACATGCATTAAAACCGAGTAAGACCAATACTCCGGACAATATACGGTTGTAGAAATGTAACCATCGTTTCTTCTCTTCCTTTATTTTCATAGCATTTCTCATGTTCATTCTTAAATTAGATATCCTTTTTGTAAAATGCTGTTCTTTTGGAAATACTGCACCAAAGATAACTTTTTATCTGCAATAATTCAAAATATTTGTCAGTATTCCGTATAAAGATTTCATATCTTTGAAGCTTCATACCTAAAATGAAGTGTAAACAAGAAGAATTATGGACATCAGAAACAGAATACAACAACTATTAACCGCCATCAACCAAGGGGTTTACGAGAAGGATACTGAACTCAGCTTGTCACTATTGGCAGCATTGGCAGGCGAAAGTGTTCTCTTGCTGGGTCCTCCGGGGGTAGCTAAGTCCATGGTGGCGCGTAGACTAAAATCTGCCTTTAAGGGAGCAAAAGCTTTTGAATATCTGATGTCACGCTTTTCTACTCCCGACGAGATATTCGGTCCTATCAGCATCAACCGACTGAAAGAGTTTGATAAATACGAACGTGCCATTGATGGGTATCTGCCTACGGCAAGCGTAGTGTTTCTGGATGAGATATGGAAAGCGGGACCTGCCATACAAAATTCATTGCTCACCGCCATCAACGAGAAAATCTATCGGAATGGCGATAGCGAAATTAAGTTACCACTAAAACTTCTGATTGCCGCCAGTAACGAGTTACCAGCACACGGCGAAGGACTTGAGGCTCTGTGGGATCGGTTCCTGCTGCGTATCATCTGCACCTGTGTAAAGGACGAACAGACTTTTTACAACATGCTGCTCGATGACAACGATAAAGAAATAAACGTGCCTTCAGAACTGCAAATCAGTGAAGAAGAATATGCAGACTGGCGCGGACAGATCAACCGGATTTCACTATCTGCCGAGATTCTGCACTACATTACGAACGTTCGCCGCCAACTGAAACGGCTTCTACTGGATGATGAAGGCACTGCCCGAAACGTATATATAAGCGATCGCCGCTGGAAAAACATTGTACAATTGCTGAAAGCCTCAGCTTTCATTAACGGACGTACAGAGGTCAACTCATCAGACTTGCTGCCCCTATACCATTGTTTGTGGAATGAGGTAGATGAATGTGAGCCGATTCATCAATTGGTCATCCGGGAGCTATTCACCTCCTGCCTGGAAAAAATGGAAGAAATCACTGAAGCGATTAAAAGCGACATCCGGATCAGCCGTGTACGCCAGGCTTTGGAAGACTTCAAGAACAACTGTTCCCCCAGGAATGAACTGGAAATTACAGACTACTTCTATTACCATGTAGAGGAACACGGAACAGGCCATACATACATCTTTGCCGTAGACTATCTGGCTCTGAAAGAACAGAAGAAAGAAAATGCGCCGAAACAAGCTGTTATCTATCCCGACCCATTGAATCCGGGACGTTCCATCATTCGTTGTTACCCGGGCGGAACCCCCTCATCATCTGCCTCCCAGCAACGGGTAAACCTGTACAGGGAAGGAACGGAATACCTGTTGATAGACGGCGTACGATATCCGATGAGCCAAAGGAAAAAAGGAGAGAAAACACTCCCTGCATCCGGCAAATCCCCTCAAAGCCTGTTCGACAAATTGCCTCAGATTACTCCCCGCAATTACCGGAACGAGTTGAATCAACTCTTCCAGCAACTATCAACCCTCACCAGTTCCTTATGTACGGACAACCTGTTCGTCGCACCGGCTGATAAAGAGTTAATCATCCGCTACTCGGATGAAGTATTAAAAAGACTGCGGAATGTAGAGATCGAAGAGGAAAAGTTACAATTCAATTTGCAACAATATGGCGGGGCTAACCAAAAAGAAGTATGACATCCACTTCTATACAAAGATAGTCGAGAAATTTGTGCAAACAGGAGAATGCGCCAAGACTCTATACGGCGAAACGGAAGATCCCTTGTTGCTCTATCTACTGGCCATCATGAACAATCCTTCCATCAGAGTTCTGGTGTTAGGCGATGAGGTCCGTGCACGCATATTCTATGACATCACCACGCAGTTTGTCTGGCAGTTTCTCGAACAGGAAAAGTTCCAGATGCAGAGAGCTCAATCCGAACTTGGAGAAATGGAAAATGCCTTGAACTGGATTAAGGAGAAGCGGGACGGTTGGCAAGCTTTATTGAGAAAGATCAAAGACGATTATAAAGAAAATGCTTTCGACGAACCGTTCTACGAACACATGTTCGGGGATAAAGACAAGCAGCATGACTCTACCGTCTGGGAGAAGATGCTGAAAGACTGGGAAGATTCTTTTCATCAAAAACAACAGGAGCAGAAAGAGAAAAACCTGGATATCAAGAAGGACTTTCTGGAAAAGAAACTAAAAACCAGCCTGAATAAGATACCGGAATATCTGGAAGAGCACCAAGTGGATAAAGAAGAGTTCTATCAGGCATGGAGCATGATGAACGGGCTATGGAATACCATAGATTTTGAGAATATCCGGAAGATTGTAAAACTGCAAAAGGAATATCCCGAACTGCTGAAAGTAGCCAACCGCATGGGCCGAATAGCCGACGATGAGGGTAGCAAACAAGTATATGTGACGGAAGGCAGTACCTACAAACTGGCTCACTCTCAAAAGAGTGATATTCTGGGTGTCACCATCGGCAATGACCTGAATGCCCTGCTCCCTTCGGAACTGCTATACTATGCAGACAATGAACTGCAAGATGTCTTTGTGCTGAAATACTTCACACAGAAGCTGCAAACCTTCCGTTACAAATCGGAAATCATGCAACCCTCCAGACGTCTGGAAGTAAAACCGGCAGTCCTGAAAGGCCCTATGATTGTATGCCTCGACACCTCGGGCAGCATGACCGGAAAACCGGAGAAGATGGCTAATTCCCTACTGATAAAGCTCATAGAGATCGCAGAACTTCAAAACAGGGAATGTTTTCTGATTTCATTCTCCGTGTCTACCAAAACCATTGATATACGACGCGACCGATTGAAACTAATGGAATTCTTCAGCCATCCTTTTAGTGGAGACACAGATGCCACCCAAATGCTGAAAGACACTTTCAGAATGCTTGATGAAAACCGCTACATGAATGCAGATGTCTTACTTATCAGCGATTATCGCATCCCTGAATGTAAACCGGAATTATTAGAACAAATGAGTGTACACCGTGAAAAGGGTACTCGCTTTTACGGCCTGCAAATCGGCATTGCCCCGAACGAATGGACGGAACATTTCGATCATATCTACCGAGTAGAGTATCACGTAGACCGTAAATATTAGACCGGCTCGTCAGTTCCGCAACAGCCACATCCCCATAAAACGGTCGTAAACCATATATCCGTCAGCAGATTTATAGACAAGCTCTTTCTCCACCAACGATTTCAAAGCTGCATTGACACTGCTCGGAGTCTTCAGCCCATGCCCCAAGATAAACTCTCCACTATTGGGTGCCGTTACTTTCCCTTCATGCGCGATAGCTTTCATCAGCGCCAGCTGATTGTCCGTCAACATAATAATCAGATTCTGATAAACAGGCGTATTTTCTTCAAGGAGTCCCATCAATACTTGTTCTGCCTGAGTGGCATCTACAACCGATTCATTTCGCTCATACAACCGATTCAGCATTGCCTGCATATACCAGGTATGTCCCTCAAAGCGGCTATATATCCAATGAAATACAGATTTATCCAACTTTTGCCCCCGCAACTCAAAAAAGTTCCTTGCAAACCGATAATAGGACTCTTCATCAATCTCACGAAGCACCATCAATTGAGTACTCTGATAGAAAGGACGCTTGGCGGAAACAAACATCTCCTGCATCAAATGCTGACTGCTACCTGCAAAGATGAAACGGACATTCGGGATAAACTGGATATAAGAACGAAGCAACGCTTCCGTGCCTTCCTCAGGATAAGAAGTGATTTGCTGAAACTCATCAATAGCCAGACAACAATTCTTACCGGAAGCAGCCATATAATCGAAGATTTCCTTCAATGTCTGTTCAGACTTATCGGCAACAAAGTCTAACGTAACTGTAGGAACTCCCGTCAACTCATCCGCACTGATCACCGGACGACAGGAACGAAAAAAGGAGGTAAGTTTATGCAAAGCACTCTCACTGAGCGTATCAAGTCGCCCTAATACAGTCTTTGCCAACAAACGAACCAAAGAGGATAAATCGCGCGTAGCAAAAATATCCATATAGAAACAGGCAACTTCCGGCTTCTGCTCTTGCAGGGTATAGAAGACATTTTTTATCAATCCCGTCTTACCCATACGGCGAGGTGCTATCAATGTCAGGTTTCGTTCATTCTCCAAAGCCGACAATATCTGTTGTGTCTCAGCTTCACGATCACAGAAATAACGAGGACTCGCATAACCATACACTAAAAAAGGATTCCGGAGTTGTATCTTCTGAGCTTTCATAAGCAGCATTACATATTTTACGTTACACTTTTTACGTAACACAAAATACGGAATAAATATTGGATAAAGCAAATAGACGCAAACATTTAACCTGTATTATTAAAGCCAGCCCAACAATTCCATCGGATTTTTCATCTGTTTCAGTCTGGGATGGCTGAATGTATCCACCACCTCATGCTGCCACATCACCTCAAAAGGAATGTGTACTCCGTATCCCCCGATAGCCAGTACCGGCTTAATATCGGATTTCAAAGAATTACCGATCATCAGGAATTCTTCCGGAGCGACCTGAAGGACTTGCAGCAGACGAGTATATTCTTTCTCCGTCTTATCAGACATTATTTCAATATGATCAAAATAAGGCATCAGTCCGGAACGTTGCAATTTACGCTCCTGATCCAACAAATCACCTTTCGTAGCCACTACCAGGCGATAGTCCCCTTGTTCTTTCAAGGCTTTCAGAGTTTCTTCCACACCGGGTAGCAATTCAATCGGCATCTGGAGCAGAGATTTACCTAAAAGAATTATTTGCTGTATCTTCTCTGCTGAAATCTTCTGTCCGCTCAGCCGCAAAGCCGTTTCAACCATTGAAATGGTGAATGCTTTGGCACCATATCCTAAACATTCCAAATTTCCCATTTCTGTTTTAAACAACTCTGCCGAAATCTCTTCAGTACTTCCGTATTCACTCAGTAAGTCTGTATATTTTCGTTCCACTTCTTGAAAAAATGGCTCGTTACTCCAAAGGGTATCATCTGCATCGAAAGCGATGACTTTAATAGCATGTTTCATCTTCTCTATTTTTATAAATAGTATTACGCACTTTACGTTACATGTTTTACGTTATACAAAACACGGAATAAATATCGAGCAAAGCAAATGAGGAACATTTTTTAACGCCTTTCTATCCAAAAGATAACTCAAAAAGCTGCACGGAACATACTTGAGACATACTTGCTCCGTACCAACCCCGCACTTTCTCCACTCAGAGGTACTTCCAGATGGAGAAAGTACGGAGCAAATATGGTTCTGATATAGCTCAGGTACGGTTCAAATATGATTGGAAGATAGCTCTAATAATACTTATATATATATTTTAAAATATAGTTACATTATCATAAAGAAGTATTATTATCCTGTTTTTTATAAAAAGCTATCTATTTTTGTATAGGCGAAAGCATTAGCAACGAAATTACACACAAATATAAGACTTATTAAACTATCACGAATCATTACCTTTATGAGATCGGGATGCTATTCTTGCAATAACATACAAAACTCAATCTATGGAGCATCGCATTAAAGAATTAGACTATCTGAAAAGCATTCTTATCCTTCTAATGGTTGCTTTCCACCTGGTATATATAGGAGATAAATATCCTTATATCAAACAGATCGTATACACGTTCCACATGCCCGCTTTCCTAATCATATCCGGTTATTTGACTAATGTACAGAAAGATATCAAAAGCTTTATGAGAAAACTATTATGGATTTTCATTCCCTATCTGTGTCTGGAAACAGGTTACGTACTCATGTCGCATATCTTACCCGTGAGAGAAAATGTACCGGAAATCAGTTCAAGCATTTTATTGCATAAGATATTTATAAAGCCATTGGGTCCCTACTGGTATCTCCACACGCTTATTATCTGTAGTCTACTATATTACCTGACTTTCCGCTATACCCGCATGAAAACAATATCACAGGTAATATTATTGGGTCTTGGTCTATTCGCAGTATCATACTGGGGTGGAATTATAGTGCTTGCCAATGCCATTTACTTCCTTGCAGGGGTAATCATTAAACAAAGCAAATTACCATTTATCCGTATCTTTCAGCCATCGCTTCTTGCCCTTGTCCCCATGATACTACTCTGCTGTTTTCCAGACAATCTGAACAGAGGGATACTGGCAGGTATCACTATTACTTATCTGGCTATCATTATATCACTATATGCACACAGTTATCTATCCAAGGGGATCAGGCAATGCTCTTATTTTATAGGTAGAAATACTCTTGTCATATTTCTCTTCTCCCCTCTTTTCACAATATTATGCAAGATGTTCCTACCATTTTTATTCTTTGAACCCACCGGAATACTTTTTATGATCATATCCGTTGCAATCACCGTGAGTGGATGTATAGTAATAGCATGGAGCATGGATAAACTACATTTTTCACGCTTCTTCTTTGGACAAGATGCAATATTAAATTAACAAGAAGAAATCCAGGATTGAAAAACCAATTCTGTAATATTGCAATCATTGATAAAAAAGCCTATCTTTGAGACAAGAAATGATGGAGCGAAGACAGTAATCCGATATTGATATTATTCCAGTTAAGCCACCAATAAATATAAATTTCTGCCACATGTAGTTGGATATTTCATTGTCTTCTCTTTTTCTTTGAGTGGAAAACTGCTATCTTTGCACACCAAAATGCGCTCATAACAAAAGAGATACATATATCACAATGGAAAAGAAATTCAAACGCACTACCGTTACGTCGGCATTGCCCTACGCTAACGGACCGGTTCATATCGGACACCTGGCAGGAGTTTATGTACCCGCTGATATCTACGTTCGCTATCTGAGACTGAAAAAAGAAGATGTAATCTTTATCGGAGGTTCGGACGAGCATGGAGTACCCATCACCATACGCGCCAAGAAAGAAGGCGTGACGCCGCAGGATATAGTAGACCGTTACCATACACTTATCAAAGAATCATTCAAAGAGTTTGGCATTTCATTCGATGTATACAGTCGTACGACTTCAAAAACTCACCACGACACTGCTTCGGAATTCTTCCGCAAGCTGTATGACAAAGGTGAATTCATCGAGAAAACCAGTATGCAGTATTACGACGAGGAAGCCAAAACTTTCCTTGCCGACCGCTATATTACGGGCGAATGCCCCCACTGCCATGCAGAAGGTGCCTATGGCGACCAATGCGAGAAGTGCGGTACAAGCCTCAGCCCCACAGACCTGATTAATCCGAAAAGTGCCATCAGCGGAAGTAAGCCTGTAATGCGTGAAACAAAGCATTGGTACCTGCCGCTCGACCAACACGAAAGCTGGTTACGCCAATGGATTTTGGAAGACCATAAAGAGTGGCGCCCCAATGTATACGGTCAATGCAAAAGCTGGCTTGACATGGGTTTGCAACCGCGTGCAGTAAGCCGTGACCTCGACTGGGGTATTCCGGTACCCGTAGAAGGCGCAGAAGGTAAAGTGTTATACGTATGGTTCGATGCCCCTATCGGTTACATCAGCAATACGAAAGAATTGTTGCCCGACACTTGGGAAACCTGGTGGAAAGACCCCGAAACACGTCTGATCCACTTTATCGGTAAAGATAATATCGTATTCCACTGCATCGTATTCCCTGCCATGCTTAAAGCAGAAGGCAGTTTCATCTTACCGGACAATGTACCGAGTAATGAATTCCTGAATCTGGAAGGTGATAAGATTTCTACTTCACGCAACTGGGCTGTATGGTTGCACGAATATCTGGCAGACTTCCCGGGTAAGCAAGATGTGCTTCGCTATGTACTGACTGCCAATGCACCTGAGACAAAAGACAATGACTTCACCTGGAAAGACTTCCAGGCACGCAATAACAATGAGTTAGTGGCAGTTTATGGTAACTTCGTGAATCGTGCCCTGCAACTCACCAAGAAGTATTTCGATGGTGTAGTGCCTGCTGCCGGTGAACTTACGGATTACGACCGCGAAACATTGAAAGAATTCTCTGACGTAAAAGCAGAAGTAGAAAAGTTACTGGATGTATTCAAGTTCCGCGATGCACAGAAGGAAGCCATGAACCTGGCCCGCATCGGAAACAAATACCTGGCAGATACCGAACCCTGGAAGATTGCCAAGACGGATATGGACCGCGTAGCCACTATCTTGAATATCTCCCTGCAACTGGTTGCCAATCTGGCCATTGCATTCGAACCGTTCCTGCCGTTCAGCAGCGAGAAATTGCGTAACATGCTAAACATGGACAGTTTTGACTGGGCTACTCTGGGCAGCACTAATCTATTGCCAGCCGGTCACCAATTAGCGACACCTGAACTACTGTTCGAAAAGATAGAGGACAGCGTTATCGAAGCACAGGTACAGAAATTGCTCGATACAAAGAAGGCCAATGAGGAAGCTAATTACAAAGCCAACCCCATCCGCCCGAACATTGAGTTCGATGACTTCATGAAACTGGATATTCGCGTAGGTACCGTATTGGAATGCCAGAAAGTTCCTAAAGCCGATAAATTGCTGCAATTCAAGATTGCCGATGGATTGGAGAACCGTACCATTGTCAGCGGTATTGCACAGCATTACAATCCGGAAGAGCTGGTAGGCAAGCAAGTATGCTTCGTGGCCAACCTTGCTCCGCGCAAGTTGAAAGGTATCGTCAGTGAAGGTATGATCCTTTCTGCCGAGAATTTTGACGGTTCACTCTCCGTGGTTACTACCATGAAAGAAGTGAAACCCGGTAGCGAAGTGAAGTAATTAATGGAAGCGTCACTCAAAGAGAAAACAGCAAAAGGATTATTCTGGGGCGGAATAGGCAACGGGGCCATGCAACTGCTAAACCTCGTCTTCGGCATATTCCTTGCCCGGTTGTTATCTACAACAGACTATGGTATGGTGGCCGTATTGACCATCTTCTCTGCCATGGCCGGAATTTTCTCGGAGAGTGGTTTCATCCTGGCACTTGTCAATAAGAAGGAGGTAAAGCATGAAGATTATAATTCCGTATTCTGGTTCAACATCAGTATCGGTGCATCACTTTACCTCATACTTTTTCTTTGTGCCCCCTTTATCGCTGACTTCTACCATACCCCCGAGCTTACCCGGCTGGCCCGTTTCCAATTTCTGAGTTTCTTCATCGGAAGTTTCGGTACTGCCCCTACGGCTTACTTTTTCCGTAATCTCATGGTAAAAGAGCGTAGTCAGATACAGATAGCCGCCATCCTCATTTCGGGTATTACAGGTGTCAGTTGTGCCTACCATGGCTGGGGATACTGGGGAATTGCCGTACAAACCGTTGTATACGTCAGTACCAACACCATCTTGCTTTGGATATTCTCTCCTTGGCGACCTACTTTTTCGTTCCGCTTTCACCCATTGCGGGAATTATTGCCTTTCAGCAGTAAATTACTCTTTACCTCGCTCTTCACTCATATCAATAACAACATCTTCTCCGCATTGCTGGGACGTTTCTACACCATCCAGCAAGCCGGTTACTACTCACAGGGAAGCAAATGGACAACAATGGGATATTCCACCATTTTCGGAATGATAAACAGCGTAGGGCAACCTGTATTCAGAGAAGCCTCGGAAGATACGCAGCGTTTGCAAAACATATTCCGCAAGCTGATGCGCTTCACCGCCTTTGTCAGTTTCCCCGCTATGCTGGGGCTCGCCATTGTTTCGCAGGAACTGATTGTAATAAGCATCACAGAGAAATGGCTACCCTGTGTACCCGTCATGCAGATACTGTGCGTATGGGGGGCCTTCATGCCTATTTCAACTCTTTACTCCAACCTGATGAACAGTATCGGCCGACCGAACATATACATGTGGAACACCATCGCACTGGGCATCTTCCAGCTATTATGCGTGTGGGGTAGTTACCCGTACGGACTGAATGTCATGCTGATAGTCTATACAGCAGCCAATATCTTCTGGCTACTTATCTGGCATTATTTTGCTCATAAACATATCGGAATTTCCCTGTTTAATACACTGAAGGATATAGCTCCCTACCTCATTATATCTGTAGCCGTAATGACTTTTACTTACTGGGTGGCAGGTTATGTGAAGAATATCTATCTCTCCTTATTAGTGAAAGTCGCTTTAGCCGCCTCACTCTACATATTCCTGATGTGGAGCCTGAAGTCGATCGTATTCAGGGAAAGCCTTCAATATCTGTTTAAAAAGAAAACCATACAATAATGACACTGCAAAATGTAACTGTAATCATCCCTGCGCACAACCGTCCCAAGCGCTTGCGCAGATTGCTCGACTACTATAGCCGCACAGATATCAAGATTCTTGTTCCCGACTCATCCGACCATCCGTTTGCCGATGCGGAGAAGTACCCGGACATCACTTATCTGCACCGCCCTAAACTGCATTTCCTACTGAAACTGAAAGAGGTGCTCCCCATGATTAGTACACCCTATGTACTTTATTGTGCTGATGATGATTTCGCTGTCCCTTCCGGCATTGCACAAATGACTGCCTTTCTGGACGAACACCCTGATTACAGCACTGCACAGGGACATTACCTGACCTTCACTCCCCGTAAAGGGAAAATATCATTCTACCCTCGCTATATCCGCTACTTCGATAAACAAGTAACGGGCGAGACTCCCCGGGAAAGACTTTTGCAAGAGAAGAACATGTATGCCTCATTGCTCTACTCCGTCATCCGGACACGGGCTTTTCAAAGGATGTATGCAGCTTGTTTCAACCCGGATGGAAGCCTGCGCTTCCGCAACCTTTTCCTAGCGGAAGAGTTCTTTAATCACGCTGCGCTCATCTTCGGCAAATATGCCACACTGCCCTACTTCTACAGTGCCCGCGAACATATTACAGGTTCCGCAGCCGAAACCACCGTACCTGTTTCAGTTATCAAAACTTCTCATAAATATCGGGAGGAATATCAAGGTTTCCTTCTGGCGTTATCAGAATTACTGGCAGCCCGGGAAGGTGACACGCTTGAAGATGCTTTCTCCTTTATTTGCAGCATCAGCGACATGCCTAAAGACACTGCCGAAATCTCCGGCAAAAGGAAGATTATGGAGTTCACTCATAAACATCCCCTGTTACGTTGGGTAAACAGACTGGCTAACTGGAGATATAATCAGAAAGGATTGAAAGCGGTACGAGGTATGCAAAGCTACCCCTGTACATTCTCCACACCGGAAAAAGAAGAAATTATCAAGGCAATTGAGCATTCTTAAAGACACGCAAAAATGACAAATAAAACTGTTTCCATTGTAATGTGCACTTACAATGGAGAGAGATATTTAAAAGAGCAATTAATGTCTCTCCTAAACCAAACCTACTCTCCCATAGAAATCATTATCCAGGATGACTTATCTACTGATAACACCCTTGAAATCATTCATGATTATCAGGAAAGATACCCTGGCATCATTCATTTGTTCCAGAATTCAAGGCGACTGGGATATAATCAGAATTTCCTGTCAGCCTACCAAAAGGCAAATGGATACTATATAGCCAGTGCCGATCAGGATGATATATGGGAAACGAACAAAATAGAAATCCTGATCAGAGAGATCGGAGATTCCACGCTTATCTTTCACAATTCGGTATTGTTTAATCAAAAGAATCCGAATATGGGACTGCTGCACAAAAAGGATTGGGGAGAACATCCGCATCCCCTTAGTGTACTTGTCAACCCTAAAGCATACGGGCATCAGATTCTTTTTCGTCGGGAAGTGCTTCCGCTTATCCATCAGTTCGAAACATACAATGTATCATACGATAGTCTCGTTTACACACTATGCAGCAGTATGGGAGATGTAAAATACATCAACCAAGTACTTGTACACTGGCGCAGGCACGAAAACGCAAGCACCTTTACGAGCAGACAGGCAAACAAGAATAAGTTGTATGGTTATTATACTGCATTATGTGCTTTGCACGACCACACGAAGCGTCAAATCAGCCGCGAGTATTTTCGTCTGTATCAACGAATTCAATTTAAATTTGAACCGGACCGCCAGGTAATTGCATGCATGAAAGCAGGAACCCTGTATGAGATAATCAGAGCCGGATTGATTTGTGTCCATTACAGAAACGAACTGTTCCCGCAGAAAAACAAAGGAGTTCTCTGTATCTTAAAAAGTTTCTTCTTGCCCTTATTCTTTATTCGCGATTACGGATTAGGAATTATTCGTCCTTCCAAAGTACAACTCAACGCTCCAGGCAAGATGCAATAACCGACTGCAATGCTCCATTGTCTTGCAATATCTTTTCTACGAACTCACGGAAAGCACCATGCCCACCGTGAGCAACCGTTACGTATTTTACTTCCTGTTTCACATAGTCAGGAGTATTGCAAGGAGAGGCACTAAAGCCTACTTTCCGCAGTAAAGGCAAGTCATTCAAATCATCACCGATAAAGGCAACCTCATCCAGTGTGATACCCAGTTCCCGACAGATTTCTTCGGTCTGAGCGACTTTATCTTTCACGCCTATATAGCAATGGCTGATCTTCAGCTTATCCGCACGCTTCTGAACGATTTGTGAATTTTCTCCGGTCATAATGGCAACAGGTATGTCCAATTTATGCAGGAATATCACCCCCCAACCATCTTTCACTGAAAAACGTTTCATAACATCTCCCTCAGCAGTATAATACATTCCGCCATCGGTCCACACACCATCAATATCGGTAATCACTAATTTCGGCAACATAATTCAATAACAGTTAAATGATAGAACTCGGATAAATGATCTCATTACGGGGAATTTCTTTCAATACTTTATGCCCTACTACCTTCTCACGTTCGGCCCATTTAAAGCCATCACCGGGACTTAACAAATGGATATCATCTTCAGTAATAATGTCTCCGGGATGCAAGGTTTTATTCGTTGCAATAGAACGTTCCAGTTTCACTTTTGCCGAAGTCACCGAGGAGTCGATATACAATTCTTCTTTTCCCAGCCAGCGTTCGGCAATACGGATATCACGTATCATGCGGTTCACACCATCAGGTCCGAGCGAACCTTGCTGATCGGTTCCTTTCATGCGACGGTCGATAGTGACATGCTTTTCGATGATCTCCGCACCCATACCTACAGCAACGATAGGGGCAGCAATGCCAATGGTATGATCTGAAAAACCAATACAGTATTGACCATAATGCTGTTTCAGATAAGAAATCGTCTTTAAATTCAGATTATCGGGCTGTGTGGGATACTGGGATACACAATGCAAGATAGAAATGTTATCATGATAGCGAGTGATAACTTCCAAAGCATCATCCAGTTCCTTCTTGCCTGCCATACCGGTAGACAGGATAATAGGTATCTTCGTTTCGGCCATTACTTCCAGCAACGGCAAGTTGGTAAGGTCACGGCTTGCCACTTTCAGGCGGTCGGGAGTGAAGAGCTTCAACAAGGAGAGACAGCCTTTGGAACAAAGCGTTTCCACAAAATCGAGGCCTAAAGCCTTGGCATGCTTATAGATTTCCAGATGCTCTTCGTCCGTCAGTTCCAGGAAAGCGCGATGCTCGCCATAGGTGCGTCCGAAAGAATGGGGAGAATCATACGGACGGTTCATCTGCGAGTCCGTCAGTTCCTCATTCAGATCACGCTTGGTCAGTTTCACCGCATCCATCGGACGGAGTTCTATATTGAACACTTCTTCACGAACAGGGCGGGACACCAGGTCTACGATCAACTTGGCTATGTCGACGGAACCGTTATGGTTCTGTCCGATTTCTCCTATTATATAAGTACTATTCATTGTTCTATCAAAATTAAGAGGGATGTAACAGAGTGATCTGTTATTTTTCGTTTTGGGCTATATTCTCCAACATCTTGGCACGGTATTCAGGGTGTGATGCTACTAATTGCAGCAGGGCATGAACACTACGATCAGTCTTTTCATAGAAAGTAGCATAAAGCTCTTGTAGCAGAGTAAAGTCTTCCATCGTATCGAGGGTGAAACGAAGATCGAAACGGCCCTCCAACTCGGCAGGCAAAGGGAGCAGACGCACCTTGAACTTTTCGGGATGCGTATAAAGATAAATGGTGACATGCTCGATGTAGAGTTTCTCTTGTGTGGAAACTGCCGCACGACGCAGAGCATTGATCGTTGTCAGCTCGGAATATAAACCCAAGTGAGATTTAATAGTAGGGCGTCCGTCAGCAAAGCCATAGGCAATATAATCTGCCGGACAAAAGGCATGTTCAGCAAAGAAAGTATTGAAAGTTTCGGGACGCAGAAAAGGGTTATCCGAACAAACACGGATAAAGCGATCCACACCGAAGACTTCGGCAGCACGGATAAAGCGGTCGAGCACATTGTCCTCATCACCACGGAAACTGAGGATGCCTGCCTGATGAGCTACTTCGGCAAGTATATCATCCTGCGGACGGTTGGTTGTGGCAAGTATGATACACTTATCCGGACAAGCCTGTTTGATATTGGCTATCAGAATGTCGATAATCCGCTGTTCGCCATAGAAAGGGAGCAGTATCTTATTGTGCAACCGGGTGGAACCGGTACGTGCCTGAATGATTATTCCATCTTTCATAGTTTCATCCGTTTAAAAGCATCGATATAAGAGCCGGGGGTAACGTTGATTACTTCCTTACCCAATTTGCGGGCGTAGGCTTCAAGAATAAAGTAGGACTTGAAGGCTACATGCATGTGATAAAGAACCGTATAAAGTCGTGCGCTGTTCAGATTCTCCTGCTTCACGGTGTCGGCCTGCGATTTATTCTGGTCGTAGAAGTGCTTCTGATGCATCAATACGACGTTGTCATCCGTTACTGTAATTTCCGGCAACCAGGAATGGTCGGCACCTGCCAGATAGATCTTCCGGAATGGCAGACGTAACCCCATAGCAATAGAAGGTATCAGCACATTGTGCGGACGAGGAACACCCCATCCTTTACGGAAAATCCAGTTACAGAAACTCTGGAAGCCTTCAATGGGCGTTGTATTATAAATATAGAGTTTGATATGAGGATTGCCAGCCAATAAGGGTTGCCATTCTTTATCTTTCAGGGCACGGGCAGGAACAAAAAAATTCATGTCCCAGGTAGTTTTCTCGGCCATTGTCTTGAAAAGCTGCACGCGCTTCTCAGGAACAATCCAGAACAACGGATCGGCAATCAGATAAAGCTCAGGGCGGAGACGCTCGAACATAGGTGAGCTTACACAAAAATTCACAGCCAGTAACGTTTTTCCTTGTATGAAGTCTGCGGATTCTTCTACGGTACGGTTCAGCGAAGGGCCGTTAGCCAATATCAGCAACTCATCCGAATTGCTGAAAGAAGACGGCAAACGTGTACCCCACTTGGACTGCAACAGAATCTTCACTATACTGAGAAAGCACTGCCAGAGCTGTTCCAACCATTTCAAACCTTTTTCTACCATATTATTATAAAGTTACGAGCTACAGGCGACAAGCAACGAATACGATTCGGTATGGCAGCGTAGCCACTCGTAGCTCGTAACCTGTAACTTGTAGCTAATTTGTTCCTCCGCAAAGATAGATACTTTCGCCTTTATTGGCTAAAAAAAACGCGAATTTGTGGATATAAAGCTGTAAAAGCTGTACTTTTGCCAAAACATTCCACAACATGAGAGTACTTATTATCAATACATCCGAACGTATAGGCGGTGCAGCCGTCGCCGCAAGCCGACTCATGGAATCCCTCAAGAACAACGGCATCAAGGCAAAAATGCTGGTGCGCAACAAGCAGACCGACCAAATCAGCGTAGTGGCCCTCAAGCAAAGCTGGAGCTTAGTATGGCAATTCGTATGGGAACGCATCGTCATCTGGAAAGCCAACCACTTCAAGAAAAACGACCTGTTTGCCGTCGATATCGCCAATACCGGCACGGACATCACCACTCTGCCGGAGTTCCAGCAAGCCGACGTCATCCACCTCCACTGGATAAACCAAGGTATGCTTTCTTTGAAAAACATCAAGAAGATCCTTGCCTCTGGCAAACCCGTGGTATGGACCATGCACGATATGTGGCCTTGTACCGGTATCTGCCACCACGCCCGCCAGTGCACCCGCTACGAACAGGAATGCCACCATTGCCCCTTCCTCTACGGCGGCAGCGGAAAGCGAGACCTCTCATACCGCGTCTTCCTCAAAAAGAAAGAACTCTACCAGAGCCATCCCATCACCTTCGTAGCCTGTAGCCACTGGCTCGAAAATCTCGCCCGGAAAAGCGCCCTGCTCAAGGGGCACACCGTCACAAGCATCCCCAATCCCATCAACACCAACCTCTTCAAGCCCCATAGCGCCGAAGAGGCCCGCCGCAAATGCGCGCTTCCGCAGCAAGGCAAACTCCTGCTGTTCGGTTCGGTGAAGATTACGGACAAACGAAAAGGTATCGACTATATGATTGAGGCCTGCAAGTTACTGGCAGAGAAGCATCCCGAGCTGAAAAGCGAGTTGGGTGTTGTCGTCTTCGGCAACCAGTCCGAACAAATGGAACACCTGCTACCCTTCAAAGTATATCCGTTCAACTTCGTCAGCAACGAACACCAACTGGTAGACATCTACAATGCCGTCGACCTCTTCGTCACCCCCTCACTCGAAGAAAATCTCCCCAACACCATCATGGAAGCCATGTCCTGCGGCACCCCCTGCGTAGGTTTCAACGTAGGTGGCATACCGGAAATGATAGACCACCTGCACAACGGCTATGTGGCACAATATAAATCGGTTGAAGACTTCGCCAACGGCATCTACTGGATACTCACCGAACCGGAATACGCCACCCTCGCCGAACAAGCCTGCCGGAAAGCTGTTTCCAATTATTCGGAACGCGCCATTGCCAAGAGATACATTGACGTCTACAACAAAATAACCGGAAGACATGCATAATCGCCTTACGCCCAAGTTCAGCATCATCACCGTGACCTACAATGCCGAAGCCGTATTGGAAGACACGATACTAAGTGTGATCTCCCAAACCTACCACCACATAGAGTACATCATTATAGACGGTGCTTCCAAAGACCGCACCCTCGCCATTGCCGAAAAGTATCGCGACCGCATTACGCAGATCGTCAGCGAACCGGACAAGGGACTGTACGACGCCATGAACAAAGGCATCAACCTGGCAACCGGCGACTACCTCTGTTTCCTCAATGCCGGAGACAGTTTCCACGAAGATGACACTTTGCAACAGATGGTACATACCCTGGGAATTGGCGAACTACCGGACGTAATTTATGGTGAAACGGCTCTGGTTAATAAAGAAAGGCACTTCCTCCGTATGCGCCGCCTCTCCGCACCCGAAATGCTGACGTGGAAGAGTTTCAAGCAAGGGATGCTCGTTTGTCATCAGGCTTTCTTCGCTAAACGAAGTCTGACCATACCCTACGATATGCAATACCGCTTCTCTGCCGACTTTGATTGGTGCATCCGCATCATGAAAAAAGCACGGACGTTGCACAACACGCACCTCACGCTTATCGATTATCTGGAAGAAGGCATGACCACGCAGAATCAGAGAGCCTCTTTACGGGAACGCTTCCGCATCATGGCGAAACATTACGGGCTGGTAAGTACCGTAGCACATCATGCATGGTTTGTATTACGGATGATATTAAAGAAGTAAAACTCAAAGAAAGCCTCACTCTTTCCATCTAATAACAGTGCCAGAGTTGTGCCACAGCCTTGGCACAGTTTTGCCATCGTCTTGGCAAGACTATGCCATACCTATGGCACAACTGTGCCAAAACGATGGCAAGATATGGCAAAAGTTTCAGTCTGTAGACAACACAGGGAGTTAGTGAAGAATCTCTGTCTTCAGTTCTTTCACTCCTTCCGAAGCTCCCTTCTGAATGACATGTATCTGCCTCATCGAGTGCGTATCCACCGGTTTCGGGTCAATCAGATACACCTCTGCCGTCCGCGGTACATAATTCAGCAAACCTGCTGCCGGATACACATTCATCGAAGTACCTATGATTACAAAGATATCCGCCTTTTCCACATAGCCGATAGCCGTTTCTATCTCCGGCACAGCTTCACCAAACCAGACTATAAACGGGCGCAACTGAGAACCATCGCCTGCTTTGTCGCCCATCTTCACTTCATACTCTTCCGGTTTCAGCTCTCTTACATAACGGGGATTATAAGGATCACGGCTCGAACAAACCTTTGTCAACTCACCATGCAGATGAATGACGTGCGTACTTCCCGCACGCTCGTGCAGATTGTCCACATTCTGCGTAACTACCGTCACATTAAAGTCTTTCTCAAACTCAGCAAGCCCTGTGTGTCCTGCATTCGGTTCCACATCAAGCAATTGTTTACGACGCTCGTTATAAAAGTTAATCACCAGCTCCGGGTCACGTACATACCCTTCGGCACTGGCAACCTGCATCACCGGATATTTATCCCACAGTCCGCCTGCATCACGAAACGTACTAATGCCACTCTCGGCACTCATTCCGGCACCGGACAAAATCACTAAATTCTTCTTCATTGCCAAATCTCCTTTCTATTTATCGCAGTTTCTTTCCTACAAAAATACAGAAGATTGCCGAAGTTGGCACAGATATAAGAAAATTTAAATCCTAAAAGCATAAATCATTCAAATAAAACCCTTACTTTTGCAACTTGTAATTTTGCAACTGATTGAAAGATACATCACTTTCAGTCGCAACCCAAAAGATATATGGATAAATTCAGTTACGCTATCGGCCTTGGAATAGGTCAAAATTTATTAAGCATGGGTGCAAAAGGCATCGAAGTAAATGACTTTGCGCAAGCTATCAAAGACGTATTAGAAGGAAACAAAACCGCTATTTCGCACGCAGAAGCCCGTGATATAGTGAACAAATACTTCGCCGAACTGGAAGAGAAAATGAATGCCGCCAGCATAGAACAAGGCAAACAATTCTTGGAAGAAAACAAGCAACGTCCGGGTGTTGTCACCCTGCCAAGCGGTTTGCAGTATGAAGTCATCAACGAAGGCAACGTAGGCAAATATGCAAAAGCTACCGACCAGGTGAAATGTCACTACGAAGGTACACTGGTTGACGGAACACTGTTCGACAGTTCTATCAAGCGCGGACAACCTGCCGTGTTCGGTGTAAACCAGGTAATCCCCGGTTGGGTAGAAGCTTTGCAGCTCATGCCCGAAGGCGCCAAATGGAAACTCTACATTCCTTCCGACCTGGCATACGGTGCACAAGGTGCAGGCGAAATGATACCGCCTCACAGCACATTGATCTTCGAAGTAGAATTACTTGAAATATTATCCTAAAAATAAAATAAACAGTAAAAGCAAAATGAAAAAAGTAACATTGATCATGGCTCTTGCAGTAGGCGCAGGTTTAGCTTCCTGTACTGCACAAAGCCCGAAAGCAAATCTGAAAACAGAAGTTGACTCATTGTCTTATGCCATCGGTATGGCTCGTACAGAAGGTTTAACTCAGTATCTGATGCAACAAGGTGTTGATACGACTCAGATGGCTGAATTCATCAAAGGTTTCAACGAAGGTGCTGCTAAGACCAGCGAAAAAGACCTCGCTTATATGACTGGTATGCAAATCGGTCAAATGGTAGGCAAACAATGGGTAGAAGGTTTCAACCAACAAATCTTCGGAAGCGACTCTACTCAGACTATCAGCCGCGAAAACATGCTGGCAGGTTTCATTGCAGGTATCACAGGCAAGACTGGCGTTATGACTAAAGAAGCTGCAACAACTTACATGCGCGAAGGTATGGAAAGCATCAAAGAGAAAGCTTTGGCAGTTAAGTATGCTGATAACAAAGCTGAAGGTGAAAAATTCCTCGCTGACAACAAAGGTAAAGAAGGTGTTGTAACTACTCCGAGCGGTCTGCAATACAAAATCATCACCAAAGGTACAGGTGAGATTCCTGCTGACACCAGCAAAGTGAAAGTAAACTACAAGGGTACTTTGATTGACGGTACTGAGTTCGACAGCTCTTACAAACGCAACGAGCCTGCAACTTTCCGTGCTAATCAAGTTATCAAAGGTTGGACAGAAGCTCTCACTATGATGCCTGTAGGTTCTAAGTGGGAACTTTATATCCCTCAGGACCTGGCTTATGGTGGCAGAGAAACCGGCGGTCAGATCAAACCGTTCTCTACTCTGATATTCGAAGTAGAGCTCGTTGGTATCGAAAAATAAATATCAGCTGAAGATTTCTTCTTCACCTGCATAAACTTAGCGGACGAAACGGATGTAAACAAAAACATCTGCTTCGTCCGCTTCTTTTTTACTCTTTCCCTATTTTTTCCTCCATTTTTATAGAGAAATTAAAATAAAGTCCTATATTTGCTTACTATTTGATAAAAACAAGAACTTACATAAATTGATATTATGGAAAAAATAGACAATCTTGACCGGCAGATTCTGGAAATCATCTCTCAGAATGCCCGCATTCCTTTCAAAGATGTAGCTGCTGAGTGTGGCGTATCACGTGCTGCCATTCATCAACGTGTACAACGTTTGATTGATTTAGGCGTTATTGTCGGCTCCGGTTATCATGTGAATCCTAAATCTCTGGGATACAGAACCTGCACATATGTAGGTATCAAGCTTGAGAAAGGTTCCATGTATAAATCAGTGGTTGCCGAAATGGAAAAGATACCGGAAATCGTGGAATGCCACTTTACCACAGGTCCTTATACAATGCTGACGAAGGTTTATGCACGTGATAATGAGCACCTGATGGACTTGCTGAATAACAAAATGCAGGAAATTCCGGGCGTAACCGCTACTGAAACTTTGATTTCACTGGAGCAAAGCATCAAAAAGGAAATTCCCATTTGCCCGGAGAAATAACAGATAGTTTATGGAATTCTTAAACGAATATCATCTTTCGGGACTGTTCATCGGCATTTGTACTTTTCTTATCATCGGGTTGTTTCACCCTGTGGTAGTAAAGGCCGAGTACTATTGGGGTACCAAGTGCTGGTGGATTTTTCTTGTACTGGGCATCGGAGGTGTCGCTGCTTCACTTTGTGTAGAAAATATCCTGATTGCTTCCCTCTTAGGTGTATTTGCTTTTTCCTCGTTCTGGACGATCAAAGAAGTCTTTGAACAGGAAGACCGCGTAAAGAAAGGATGGTTCCCCAAGAACCCCAAACGTACGTATAAGTTCTAAAAACAAAGCAGCAAACAGTATATTTTACCCGAAAGGTTTGCATATTTCAACTGAATATACTATTTTTGTGCCCGCTATCCGATGAGGATAACACCGGACTTGTAGCTCAGTTGGTTAGAGCAACAGACTCATAATCTGGAGGTCCCTGGTTCAAGCCCAGGCTGGTCCACGAAGGAAAAGGCTGATTTCTAAGGAAATACAGCCTTTTCCTTGTAATACTCCTCTAGTTATAGGCCAGTTGTTTTAGCCGGTTTAGCCTTAAATCAGCACAGTTGTTTCACTATTGTTGACCCCAATTAAGTAAATTAGAATTTACTCCTAAAAAGGATAATAAGAGAAAAAACTCATTTTATGAGTTGCTTATCATTCTAAACTTATTATATTTGCTCCCGTAATCTAAAAAATGAAAGGTGATACTAGAGAAACAACATATTGATTTTGAACAGATTTATCTTTCTTATTTCTCAAAAATGAAACGTTTTGCCCGAGAATATGTCTTGTCGGATGAAGATGCGGAGAATATAGTGCAAGATGTTTTCCTCGATTTCTGGGAGAAAAAAGAACTATTGCCATTACCTATCAATATCCTGGCTTATTTATTTACTTCTATAAAAAACCGATGCATCGACTTTCTCCGACATAAAATAGTGCAGAAAGAAATCGAAGATAAAATGCAAGAAGAGTATAGATTGACCCTACAAATAAAATATTATTCTTTAGGAGAATTAGATGAAGGGATTTTTGAAAAAGACGATGTAGAACAATTGCTTTCTAAAGCAATGAATTCACTCCCTGAAAGATGTAGGGAGATATTCCTGAAAAGTAAGCTGGAAGGCAAAAAACAAAAAGAAATAGCAGAAGAGATGAATATTTCAATTAATACAGTTGAAACTCAGATGGGGATTGCCTATAAGAAACTACGAAATGAATTAAAAGACTACTTTCCACTCTTTATCTTCCTGTATTATTTGTAAGCAGAATAAAAAAATGATTTTCTCTTAGCGGATTCTTTTTCTACATCCGTCTATATTGTGAATTAAGTCATAAAAAGATGGATGAACGTATACTAAAATATTTCCAAAATGGTCTGGAAGCCAATGAGAGATTGCTACTTCTTCGTGAGATAGAAAAAAACGAGGAATTGAAAAAGCAGTTTGCCGAGTATCAGAATATGCAGGCGTTACTGAATTTATCTTCTCACACAGAAGATAAGGAAGAAGGAAAAACAGGCTATCAACATTTTCTGAAACGGATAAGAAGCAAAAAAATGCATATTTGGTTAGTGAAAACGATGAAATATGCAGCAGCAATACTCATCCTAATTATAAGTACATATCAGTTATCCGTTTGGCACATGTCACATCAGCTGCAAGATGACCTCCAAGCGCAAACCAATACTTTATATGTACCGGCGGGGCAACGTGCTTGCATAACTCTACAAGATGGTACTATTGTCTGGCTAAATGCCCAGTCCACCCTGATTTATCCCTCACATTTTTATGGAAAAGAGAGAATTGTTTCCATTACGGGTGAAGCTTTCTTTGAAGTATCCAAAGACAAAGAAAAACCTTTCATTGTGACTGCTCAAGATGCGAAAATACGAGTATTAGGAACAAAGTTCAACGTGTACAGCTATCCGGATACAAAACAAATAAAGACAAGCCTAATTGAAGGTGCTGTTCAAGTATTCTACAAGAGTAAACAAGTGATATTAAGACCTAATGAAGAAAGCATCGCACAAGATGGGAAGTTGACAGTCAGTAATATAAAAAATCCTGATATGCTGTTGTGGCGAAACGGCATTTACAGTTTTAACAATGAACGCTTGGTCGAGATTGTTCGCAAATTGGAATTATATTATGATGTCACAATCAATATCGCAAATCCCAAATTACAAGATATTTGCTATACGTGTAAGTTCCGTCAAAGGGATGGAATAGAAAAGATCTTATATACCATTCAGAAAATACATCATTTTAAGATTGAAATAAATAAAGAGAAGAACGTGATCACCTTGAAATAATACGATTGTTTAACCTTTAATATATTATCCATATGAAGACATAGAATTATATTAAAAAAGGCGACAAGTACACCACCACCTGTCGCCCGGAGAAAGTAAACACCAGAAAACATTTTTTTTAGTATTCACTCTAAATACAAAGATATGAAAATAAATCCTTTGTTATCACTCTTTATTGTCCAAAATCAAAGCTTTAAAGATTATTTTAGAATTATGAGAATCTCTTTATTCTTGCTATTCGCTTGTGCATTCCAATTACTGGCAGTAAATACGGAAGCACAAAATTCAATCATTTCCTTTCCTTCTAATTCTATATCTGTAGGTCAGTTAATAGAAGAAATAGAAAAGCAAACAGATTATTTAGTTGTATATAGCAATCGCGAAATAGATACCAATCGTCAGGTTACTATACAAAACAAATCTGCTAAGGTATCTTCGTATTTGAAAGAAACGTTGGCAGAAGTAGGAATTGGCTATAAATTCGAGAACGATTATATCATTTTATCGAAAAATAATAGTCTGTTGGACCGGATGCAGCAACAGGAAAAAGTAACAGGAATAGTGACTGACGTAAAAGGAGAACCGGTTATAGGCGCAAATGTCAGTGTAGTAGGTAAATCAATAGGTACGATTACAGATATAGATGGCAAATTTGCCATTCAGGCTTCACAAGGAAACACTCTTCAGATTTCATTCATCGGTTATAAAGCTCAAACCACAAAAGTCACCGGTAAGCATATTGCCATTGTTCTACAAGAAGACATGGAAATGCTTGACGAAGTGGTTGTAATCGGCTACGGAACCGTGAAGAAATCAGATCTGACAGGTTCGGTATCCTCCATTTCACAAAAGAATATAAAGGATCAACCGATGACGCGACTGGATCAAGCTTTAAGCGGAAGAATCCCCGGTGTTGTTGTCATAACAAATTCCGGTGCACCGGAGCAGAGTACCCAAATCCGTATACGCGGTGCAAACTCCATTTATGGTGGAAATTCCCCACTTTATATTGTGGACGGAGTACCTAATACAGACTTATTCAACAATCTGGCTCCAAATGACATACAATCAATAGAAGTCTTGAAAGATGCTTCGGCAACTGCTATTTATGGTTCTCGCGGTGCAAACGGAGTAATATTAGTTACTACCAAAAGAGGAGCTGAAGGCAAGACAAATATCCATCTGGAGACAGAACAATCAATATCTACTATTGCTAAAAAGCTGGATTTATTAAGTGCAAGCGAGTATGCCGAATTTTACAATGAATATCGTCGGGAAAAAGGAGCAACTCAAGACTTCTTTTCTCAAGATGAAATCAACCAGTGGAAAAAGAATGGTGGTACGGATTGGCAGGATTTAATGTTTAGGACAGCTCACACCCAGAACTACAAACTATCCATTTCAGGAGGTATTCCGAAACTTCAATATTTAGTATCTATGAATATGATGGACATAGAAGGTATTTTGAAGGAATCGAAAAGCCAGAAATTCAGTTTAAGGTCTAACATAACTGCCGACGTCACTAATTGGTTGAAGATGAACTTAGATATGAATGCCGTAAGACGGAAAACAAATAAAAACGGTCCGCGTGGTGGAGTTGGAACCATTATAGCAGATGCAATTACCTATAGCCCTACTTTAAAATTGAAAGATGAAGAAGGAAACTGGCTGAGAGATAATATCAACTCAACCAAGGACAATCCTTATGGTCGATTGACTCAGGACTTGGATGAAAGCTACACCAACTACCTAGCTGCAAATCTACAGTTTATGGTGCAACTACCCGTTAAAGGCTTGAGTATGAATTTCCAGGGTGCCGCTCATTACAAAGACTACAAAAATCGTTGGATGAAATCCAATGCAAACGATTTACGTGCTCAGAACAATTCTGCAAACAATAATCAGAACGACAGTTTTGACTGGTATAATGTAAATCAAATAAACTATGTGAGAGAATGGAAAGACCATAAGTTGAACCTCATGGGAGCAATGGAGTTATCACAATCAACAACTACAGGGTTGTCTAATGAAGTCGCCAATCTAAGAACAGAATCCGTTGAATTCTGGAATTTGAGTTTAGGAAATATGAACCTGTTCAGCAATTCATTCTCACGCTCTTCATTGGTTTCATTTATGGGACGTGCTATGTATCAGTTCAAGGATAGGTATCTGCTGACCGCGACTATCAGACGGGATGGCTCTTCCAAATTCCAAGGTAAGAATAAATGGGGGAATTTTCCATCAGTTGCCGTTGCCTGGAGAATGTCAGAAGAATCTTTTATAAAGAATCTCAATATCTTCGATGTCCTGAAACTGAGAATGAGCTGGGGTAATACCGGTAACCAAGCTATTGGTGCTTATTCTACTTTAGGACTTTTAGCTGAATCAAAGTATGGTTGGGGAGGTACAAGTGATTACCCCGGATACGGAGTTTCCGGACCTGCCACTCCCAATCTGACATGGGAAAAAACCACTCAATATGATTTAGGTTTAGATATGGCATTTGCAAATAACAGAATTCTGGCAAATATAGACGTATATCAAAAGAATACGACGGGCTTATTGCTGAAGAAACCTATACCTTACTATGATGGCGGAGGAACCACTTGGGTAAATCTTGGTGAAGTGAAAAACAGAGGTCTTGAGTTCTCCTTAACCGGAATCCCCATTCAAAGCAAGAATTTAGTATGGGAAAGTACATTCAATGTATCCTACTCAAAGAATGAAGTCGTCAGCTTAGGAGATGAAACGAGGTTGCATCCGGGAACAAAATTAGACCAAGCTTCTCTCAATACAGCTGTACTGCAAGTAGGAAAACCGCTAGGTAGCATCTACGGATACATTTGGGAAGGTTTATGGCGCACTGACGAAGCAGACGAAGCAGCTAAATGGGGACAAAAACCAGGAGATAATAAATTTAAAGAGAAAAACGTGAATTACAAATTGGAATCTGATGATGCAGATATTATCGGGCAGGCATTTCCTGATGTAATATTAGGATGGAGCAATACTATCAAATGGAAGAATTTAGATTTCAACTTATTCTTCCAGGGTTCACTAGGAGCTGACCGTTTGAATTTATCACGCTATCTCACCAATGAAGGTATCAGTGATTCACGTTTCATCACCTCTAAAGAAGGTTATTATAACAGATGGACCCCCGAAAACCAAAATACAAAGATACCGAATCCGTTTAGTTCAACAATCAATTCCAGATTTGAAACTGCCCAATATCTCGAAAAGGCTGATTATCTAAGATTAAAGAATGTAAGCATTGCATATACAATTCCCAGAGCAAAAACAAAATTTGCAGATGTCAGAATCTCTCTGAGTGCTCAAAATTTATTTACGATCACTTCTTACACAGGATATGATCCGGAAGGAACAATGGATATCACAAGCAATGGAGGTAATAGTGACATTAATGCAGGCGTTGATGGCGGTTCATACCCATTGCCAAGAACATTTACTTTGGGGCTTGGATTCTCATTTTAGTTTAACCAATAAAATAGATGTAAAATGAAAAATATATTGATTTATAGCATATTATTATTTGCTTTATGCTCTTGTGACAATTTCCTAGAAGAAGACCCTCGTGGCAAGCTTACTCCTTCTTCTTTCTTCTCAAGTCCGGAAGATTTGGATATGGCTATAACTGGAATGTATAACAAATATTACCAGACTAACGCCCGCGTCTTCAGAGCTATTTATGTGTGGTGTGCAGATGATGTGACAGCGCATAGTGGTGGTAATAAGTCGCGTTTCTCGGAATATGACCGGTTTAATTTCAATTCAGGAAACACTGATATTCTTGAAATGTATCAACTCTATTATCAGACAATCAAAGCTTGTAATTATGTGATTAATAATGCAGAAAGAACACCGGTTGAGAAATCTTTTCTGGAGCCGAGACTGGGACAAGCCTATTTCCTGAGAGCATTAAACTATTTTATGCTTGTACGTATTTGGGGACGTATACCTCTGGTTACAGAGAATGAGATAGATTACAATACCCCCAAAGCAGATGTGCAGAAAATATATGAATTAATAGAATCGGATGCATTAACGGCAGAAAGAATGTTGCCGGATAATCATAAGATAGCACCCTATTTTCAGAACGGAATCAATGTAGCTCCTAACAAAGGCGCTGCAAAAGCTTTGTTAGCCTCTGTATATATGACAGAAGCAGGCTGGCCTCTGAAAAAGGGAGCAGAATATTATGATAAGGCAGCTGCAAAATATAAAGAAATTATTGAGAATGAAGCTACTTATGGTTATATATTAGAGCCGGATATACGCACATTGACTAAAGAACCGGAGGCTAATTACTCCAAAGAAATAGTATTCGGAGAGTTCCATAACAAAACAAAAAACTATTTCTCTGGTCCTAAAAGCGAATTACCCGAGGAGTCCGGTGGATGGTGTGACTATATGGTTGAATTGGAATTTTTCAGAAGTATGCCGGAAGGAATACGTAAAGATGCCTGGTTCTTGACTAAAGTGACGATGACCGGACAGGAACGTAATCCGGAAACAGGACGTTATCCTTTATTGGATTGGGACGACCCCGCAACCAATCAGAAACATCCTTATTGGAAGAAGAACATAGAAAGCTCGGACTGGGTATTTAATTATAATGACGGGTATTACGAAACTAAAGGGATTTCAAGTGCAAGCGGGAAAACCAGAATGATATTTAGATATGCTGATATTTTACTACTGTATGCTGAAGCGGTTGCTTATGGAAGCAAGAATATTGATGATTTAGCATTTGACTGCATGTGGAGAGTACAAAAAAGAGCAGGAGTCCCACTCATCTCAAAGGATGTAACTAAGGCATACTTCCAAAAAGCTGTTCTGGATGAGAGACGGTGGGAAACCGCAGGTATGGAACATAGCTGTATGGGGCGTTTCTTTACCATGCAAAGACATGAGATTCTTCATTTGCAAAAAAATTATAGAGATGCAGCCGAGCTTTCTTTAAATCCCAATTTAACATTAAGCGAAGAATTCTATTATTTCCCGATACCAGATAATGAACTCCTGATAGTTCCTGGACTAAAAGATTGATTCTACTTTTCTAAAATGAGGGTTTTAAGAGTTTGCATTTCTTTTGAAACCCTCTTTTATTTATAAAACATTTAATATGAAATACTTCAGTGTAATATTAGTATTATGCTTGTCCCTTTCTATGGTTCAAGCTCAACAAACCTCTTTTGTAAATCCTTTCATTGGCACTTCCGATGATCATGGACAAACCGACCCATCCGCAACCATTCCGTTTGGAATGATTAAACCGGGACCAGAAACGATGCCTCGTGGAAATGGAGGTTATGATTATCAAGCACAGCAGTTAAAGGGATTCTCACAGACTAGGATGTCTGGAGTAGGTTGCATAGGTGTCGGAGGAAATCTGTTGATAACACCTTTTGTCGGAACATCATGCAAGCCCCAAAAGATGAATAAAGCTTCGGAAGTAGCAGTTCCTGGATATTATAGCATAACTTTAGATAATCAGCTTAAAGTTGAAATTACTACAGGCAGGACTGCCGCTATCTATCGTTTTACTTATCCGTCTACAGAGGCAGCAGGCATAAAAATAGATTTTAAACATTCTTATGGTAAACATATCGCCGAAGAGCATAATATTGTAGGAAACAATGCAGTAAGGGGATTCGTGCGTTCCGCCTGCACTTGCGATTTAGGTAGTTACAAATTTTATTATTATATCGAGAAAGATAAATCTGCCTGTAAACCGGAAAACAACGATTCTGAATTGCTATGGAAATTCCAGACAGAGCCTAATGAACAAATTATACTAAAAATAGGATTATCCTCCGTCAGTGCAGAAGAAGCTGAAGCGAATCTCAAACAAGAATGCTCGGACCTGTCTTTCGAGCAAGTACGCGCCAATGCACGTGCCAACTGGGGAAATTTATTGGGGCACATACAAGTAGAGACTCCTGATGAAGACTTAAAGACATCATTTTATACACGGCTCTATCATGCTTGCCAAACTCCTTTCACAATCAATGATTATTCCGGCAGTTACAGGGGAAGTGATGGAAAAGTATATAAAAACCAGCAGTTACCCTATTATCATGGTTGGTCCATTTGGGACACCTACCGAACAAAATATCCTCTGCTGTCTATTGTTTGTCCCACAGAATACAAACAGATGATTTCCTCACTTGCAGAGTTATACAAACAAGGTAAGCCCCGCTCTGCAACGAAAACGGAACCGTTTTTGACAACACGTACAGAGCACTCTATTATCACGATTTTAGATGCATTGCAAAAAGGAATGTTTGATGGTTCTCTCGATGAACTACTTCCATTGATGCTAAAAGAGGCGGAAGACATCTCCAATGATTCACCTGACAAAGCATTGGAACGAGGATATGATTTCTGGGGAGTTTCCGAACTCGCAGGGAAAATGGGTAATAAAGAGTTAAAAAAAGAATTCTCTTCACGTTCTAAAGACTATAGGCCAATATGGTTACAGAAATTTAAGAACATTGGTCCTACTTCAGATATAATGCACGGTGACGGTTTGTATGAAGGTACTATATGGCAATACCGTTGGTTCGTACCTCATGATTTCGATTGGGTGATTTCTACTTTGGGCAGCAAGAAAAAGGTTTTGAGTGAATTAGATTATTTCTTTGAGAATAATTTATTCAACATGGGGAATCAACCTGATATACATGTTCCATTTCTATATTATTACCTTGGGGAACCATGGAAAACGCAAAAGTTAGTCCGTCAGATATTACTTGAACCTACCACTAATTATTACGGGACACATGAAAAATGGGAAAAACCTTATATTGGTAAAATCTTCACTACCATCCCACGAGGATATTTGAAAGAAATGGATGACGATGCAGGAACCATGTCTTCCTGGTTTGTACTGTCCTCCATAGGATTATTTCCAGTCTGCCCAGGTGTACCCTATTATTGGATAAGTGCTCCGGTCTTTGATACGGTCACATTGCATCCAACCTCTCAACAGGAATTTAAAATCCATGTAAATCGTCCTGATGCAGAGTGCCTCTATATTCAGAAAGCAGTTTTAAACGGCAAAATCTTAAATAGAAGCTGGTTGAGCTATGACGAAATCATGCAAGGTGGAGATTTGACTCTGGAGTTAGGAAAGTCTCCCAATAAACGTTGGGGAAATAATACTGATTTTGTAAAGTCACTATTTAAAAAATAAATTAAATGAGAATAAAGGAATGTTTTTGGTGGGTATTTGCTATAGTTGGAGTATGCTTTCTGAGCATAAGATGTAGTAATGTTGAACAGGATTATTGCTGTTATGTGAATCCTTTTATTGGTAATGCAGATAATGGCCATACATTTCCGGGAGCTTGTGTACCATTCGGAATGATACAGGTAAGCCCGGAAAGTGGAAATGGTTCGTGGAGATATTGCTCCGGCTTTAATATCGAGGATGACTCTGTCATGGGATTTTCCCAAAACCATTTGAATGGTACGGGATGTCCCGACTTAGGAGATATATTAATCCTGCCATTTTGTGGTAATATACAAAATGGCAAATATAAAAGTCGATATGATAAAGAGCATCAAAAAGCTTATCCAGGATATTATTCGGTAGTTTTATCTGATTTTGAGGTGGATGTAGAGTTGACTGCGACACAGCGTACGGCCATGCATCGTTATACTTTCAGAAAAGAAGGACCGGCACACATTCTGGTAGACCTTCAAAGTGGAATTGTAAGTAAGGACGAGCAGCTACGAACTCATGTAATAGATGCAGAAATGCAACTTTTAGATCAACATAGCATTGCCGGAAAGAACAGGGTAAAGATGTGGGTAGAAAGAGAATTCTTCTATGTCATCAAATTCGATAAACCCTATATGGCAGTTAAGGAACTTCAACCCCAGAAAGGGGAAAAAGCCAAACGCCTTCTTCTTTCATTCGATTTAAAACAAGGAGAAAGCGTTCAAGTAAAAGTCGGACTGTCTACTGTCAGTATAGAAGGCGCACAGGAAGCATTGGAAAAAGAAAATCCGGACTGGAACTTTGAGAAGGTGAAGACTCAAGCTACCGAAGCCTGGAACAATTTATTATCACGTATAGACGTATCGGGCACAGAAGAGCAAAAAGTAAATTTCTACACTTCCATTTACCACTTGTGTATCCAACCCAATAATATAACCGATGTGGATGGAAGATACAGGGGGGCTAATGACAGCATCCTCCATTCTCCCATAGGAGAATACTATTCTACCTTATCCTTGTGGGATACTTATCGTGCCGCTCATCCTCTATATACCTTTTTAGTGCCAGAGAAAGTCAATGGATTTGTCAATTCAATGTTATCTCATTGTGATATACAAGGTTATTTACCTATATGGGCTTTATGGGGCAAAGAAAACCATTGTATGATTGGCAACCATGCTATACCCGTTATTGTAGAGGCATATCTGAAAGGGTATAAAGGTTTTGACCCGGAAAGAGCTTACGAAGCAATCAGAAAATCATCATTAGAGTCTCATCCCAAGTCTGATTGGGAAACATACAATCAGTATGGATATTATCCTTTCGATCTTGTTCCTGAAGAATCGGTTTCCAGAACTTTAGAAAGTTGCTATGATGACTATTGCGTGGCACAGATGGCAAAAGCATTAGGAAAAAAGGAAGATTATGATTTCTTTTCTCAAAGAGCCCGCGCATATACATCCCTATTTGATCCGGCAACCAAACTCATGCGAGGAAAAGATTCACAAGGCAAATGGAGAGATCCTTTTGATCCTTTCAGATTATCACATGCCGGAACTTCCGGAGGGGATTATACCGAAGGCAATGCATGGCAGTATGTATGGCATGTGCAACACGATGTAGATTCTTTGATTGAAATGATGGGAGGAAATAAAGCATTTACAGCAAAACTCGATTCACTTTTCCGACTTGAGAACAAAACTGTAAATACAGGTTTTGTATCTGATGTGACCGGGCTTATAGGACAATACGCTCATGGTAATGAGCCCAGCCATCATGTGGCTTACCTATATAATTATGCAGGAGAGCCCTGGAAAACGCAAGAACTTATCCGTGAAATTTTTGATCGTTTTTATTTGCCCGTTCCCAACGGATTATGCGGGAATGACGATTGTGGACAGATGTCCGCATGGTATTTGTTCTCTGCTATGGGATTTTACCCCGTAGATCCTATCAGTGGAGAATATATTATTGGTGCTCCTCAATTGAAAGAAATGGTGTTACGTCTGGAAGGTGAAAAGAATTTCACCATTCGTGCTGAGAACTTATCGAAAGAGAATAAATATGTAAAGGCGGTCTTCTTGAATGGAAAAGAATTAAAACGCTTCAGAATCTTTCATCATGAAATCACAGACGGAGGTCTTTTAGAATTTATCATGACAGACAATCCGTCAGAAACATTTAAATAGTTGATTATGAGAATATATATATTATCAATCCTTTTTTTTCTTTCTTGCTCTTCAGTATGGAGCAAAGAATATAATGCATCTTTCTTTGGCATAAAGTCTGATGGAGTAACGTTGAATACTAATTCTATCCAGACCGGCATTGACTATATTCACAAAGAAGGAGGAGGTATTCTAGTGTTTAATGTCGGCCGGTATTTAACAGGTAGCATTGAACTCAAATCGAATGTAGCGATACAATTAAAGGAAGGGGCAATACTGGTAGGCTCTCTAAACCCGTACGACTATAATATGGAAGGACCTTGCTATAGTATGATTCGAGCTATAAGTCAAAAGAATATAGCTATTTATGGGAAAGGAGTCATTGATGCACAAGGACGCCAAGTATCATATAATATAATCGACCAAGTGCATAAAGGTTTTATCAAAGATCCTCTGGAGAATGACAGACCGCGTAGACCGCGAGGGATTCATTTCAAGCAATGCCAGGGTATAACTATAGAAGGAATCACTATAAAAAACACCTGTGACTGGACACAGGAATACGAAGAGTGCGACTCGCTATGGGTGAGGGGAATTACAGTCGACAATAAAGCATATTGGAATAACGATGGTATTGATATCGTCGATTGCCGGAACGTAGTGATAGAAAATTCCTTCTTCGACGCTTCGGACGATGCAGTCTGCTTGAAATCCCATAAAGCCGAAGTTGCATGTCGAAACGTAGTGATTCGTAATTGTACCATGCGTTCGAGTGCTAACGGAATAAAATTAGGCACTATGACAGTTGGAGGATATGAAAATATCCGGATTATAAACAATAAGATTTATGATACTTATCGTTCAGCATTAACGATAGCCACTCCTGACGGAGGATATGTCCGAAACATTGTAGTGGATAGTTTACAAGCTTATAATACAGGAAATGCTATATTCCTTCGGATAGGCAACCGTACACATTCGGATAAAGTAGGTTCTATGGACTCCGTCCTTATTTCTAATTTGTATGTAGAAATTCCCGAAGGGAAACCGGATGCAGGATATGAGTATGAGGGACCAATAGAACATATGCCCAGAAATATATCTCCGGCAAGTATCATTGGACTAAAAGGGCATCCCATAACACACGTGACTCTGAAAAATGTGGTAATCAATCATCCGGGAGCAGGAAAATCGGAAATAGCAAAGGTCGGCATTACTCCGGAAGAATTAGATAAAGTTCCTGAGTTGGCAGATTCGTATCCTGAATTTTCATGTTTCAAAGAACTCCCGGCGTGGGGACTCTATCTCCGACATGTTGAGGGGATTGCTTTAGAGAACATTACATTTATTGCCCGAAAAAGAGATTATAGACCAGCTATAGTACTGGATGACGCACACCATGTCAACATGAGTAAAATGAAAATCCAGGAACCCGGAAAAAAGAAACAACAGATACATGTATATCAATCTACTAATATCACTAAATAGAAACCACAATGAAACAATTACTAATAACTTTACTATTATTTTGGAGTATCAATGTTTTTGCACAGCAAACATATGATATTGTTATAGTGGGAGGAACGCCCGGCGGATTGACCACAGCACTTGCAGCTGCCAAGCTTGGGAAAACATCTGTTATTCTGGAACGTACACAGCATATCGGAGGCCTGCCTTCCAATGGGCTGGGAGCAACGGATATTGTAACCCGGGCAGCTACTACAGGATTGTTCAGAGAGTTCACTTGCCGCATCAAAGACTATTACAAAAAGAAATATGGTGTGGCTTCCACACAATATCAGAGATGTGATGATGGTTTCCGTTTCGAACCTTCAGTAGCAGAACAAGTATTTACTGACTGGCTGGGAGAATATAAAGGTCTAATAACAGTTTTGACAATGCGACAATTTGATTCCAGCCCCCGCAATCTAAAAAAAGTAGATGACAAGATTGTGCAAATCAATATACTGAATCGTGATAAAAATACTCAAGAAGAGTATCGAGGCAAGATTTTCATTGATGCAACCTATGAGGGAGATCTGGCAGCAGCAGCCGGAGTACCCTTTAGAGTAGGGCGAGAAGGTAAAAATGAATTTGGAGAACCCGGAGCAGGTAGTGTTTACAAATATTGGCATGGTCCGGAAATGGATGCTTCCACATTTATTGGAGATAATGCTGTCCAAGCCTACAACTACCGGTTGTGCCTAACCAAAAATCCGAATAATAAAGTACCCATAACAAAGCCCCTAAATTATGACCGCAATGAATATACATCTATTATCGATGATGTCTGGACGGGGCGTCATACCCAAGCTGAGATGGTGAATGTTACTCCGGAAATGTTAGAAGCTAATAGAAAGCATATAGCTAAAGGTAATCCTACTATGATTCCCGGTGACAAATGGGGGCTTGGGAAAGTAGTAAACCTGGTTGAGATTCCAAATGAAAAAACAGATGCCAATAACCAGCATGCTGCCTTTGTCTCGTCAGATATGCCCGAAGAGAACTGGGCATGGCCTACAGCCGGTTGGACATGGCGTGACAAGTTTGCAACAAGACTAAGGGAATATACAGAGGGATTGCTCTGGTTTGCCCAAAACGATAAAGAATTACCCGATCATTTCCGGAAAGCAGCTCGCGAATGGGGGTATGCAAAAGATGAATACACAGATAACGGGCATTTTCCCAGACAAGTATATGTACGTGAAGGACGTCGATTCGAAGGACTTCATTTTTTCATAGCAAGTGATGCGATGCCTGTAAAAGGTGGTGGAAGACCTCCTGTGTACTTATCAAGTATTACAGCCAGCCATTATGGATTTGATTCACATGCCACCCATAAGCGGGAACCCGGCATGGTACACCTGAATGGTTTTCTGGGCTATCCGACATCACCTTACACTGTTCCTTATGGAGTGATTGTTCCCAAGGAGGTAGATAATTTATTGTTCCCAGTCCCTATCTCTGGTTCCCACATCGGTTTCTCTACACTCAGGATGGAACCATGCTGGATGGCTATGGGACAAGCTGCCGGTGTAGCGTCTTCGGTTGCAATAGATGAAAAGGTAAAAGTCAGGAACATCAATATATCTATGATGCAAGATATCTTGCTTGAGCAAGGCACTACTCTGGTTTACTATAAAGACGTCTCATTGGATGATAAAGATTTCTCAATGGTGCAATACATGGGACTTCGAGGCTTTTTGCCCGAATGGGAAGCAAGATTAGACGAAGCGATAGAGGAACAGACTTTAAGTTACTGGAAGCACTTTTCTAAATTGAATATAAAAGTCCAGTCGGGAGTTTCTACGCGAAGGGAAGTTTTGAATGAGTTATATGTAAAGATGAAAAAATAATGATTTGATACTATGTTAAAAAGAAAATTACTATATGCTTTGTCGGCTCTATTCCTCTGTTGGACCGGTGTCCGGGGACAAGATTACTCTATAATGGATTTTGGGGCAAAACCTGATGGAGTAACTTTGAACACGCACACCATCCAATATGCGATTGATTATGTCCACACGGCAGGAGGAGGAAAACTCATTTTTGATACCGGAAACTATTTGACCGGCACTATATATTTAAAATCCAATGTTACTTTGCACTTAGCGCAAGGAGCTGTTTTATTGGGTTCATGTAATGCCTTAGATTATAAAAAGGATGAATATATACAACGGACAGCCTTGCTTTTTGCCGTACAGCAAGATAATATCGGTGTGACAGGCGAAGGAACAATTGATGGCAGAGGATTTATAGTAGCGAACAATCTGATCTCATACATCCAGAGAGGACTGATAGATGATCCGTTGCACATGGACAGGCCTGATGAAACAAACCGTCCCCACAATATTTATTTCAGAGAATGCCGGAATGTACGGATTGAAGGGATACGGATGCACGATCCGGCAAGTTGGAATCAAGCCTACGACCAGTGCCAGCAAGTCATTATAGACAATATAAATGTTGATTGCAAATCTTACTGGAATAATGACGGAATAGATATCGTAGATTGCGATAGCGTCAGAATCAGCAATTCCTTTTTCGATGCCGCCGATGATGGTATCTGTTTCAAATCACATGAACCATCGCAAATCTGCCAGAATGTGGTAGTTGATAATTGCATCATACGTTCAAGTGCCAGTGGCTTAAAATTCGGAACAGCATCAAAAGGAGGTTTTCGTGACTTTATCATCAAGAATCTTACGGTTTATAACACCTACCGTTCCGCCGTAACATTCGCCACTGTGGACGGAGGTATCATCGAAAACATATTTGTCGATAGCGTACATGCTGTGAATGTAGGAAATGCATTCTACCTGCGAATAGGAGACCGCTGGAATTCCGGGAAGAGGCCGCTTATGAAAAATGTCACTCTTTCAAACTTCAATGTAAAGTTGACAAACTCTAAGCCTGATGCGGGCTATCCATATGAAGGTCCGGTAGAGCATCTGCCCCGTAACATTTCTCCGGCAAGCATTATCGGTTTACCTGAAGACCGAATTCAAGGGATTACTCTCAAGAATATAGATATAGAATCTCCGGGAGGAGGCAATCCCTTCTATGCCAAATGCGGACTGACCGCAAAAGAACTGGAAGGAATACCTGAGATGAGAACAGCTTATCCGGAGTTCTCACAATTCAAGGAACTTCCTGCTTGGGGAATCTTCATACGTCATGCAGATGATATCCGGCTGGATAATGTGAAATTGAAAGTTCACTCTTTTGATTACAGACCTGCTATTGTAACGTCGGATGTAAAAGGGGTTATGTTAGAGAGAGTAGATATACAACCTACCCCCAATGACAAAAGAGAACAGTTTTTTATGTACCAAACATTTAATGTCACAAAATAGATATGCTGAAAAGAATATTGGTCCTAGCTATTATATGTTGGGCTGTAACACTTGCCCATTCTCAGGAAGTATTGTCCGAATGGGAAAATCCTGAAGTAAACAGTATAAATACGGAACCGGCTCATGCCTCTTATATACCTTATCGATCTGTAGCAGAGGCAGAACGAAGAGTATCTTCTATGGTACACTCTCTGAACGGAGAGTGGAAATTTAAATATATCTCCGGAATATATGCCTTGCCAGCAGCTTTTTATAGCACGAACTATAATGATGGTTCATGGGATTATATTCAAGTCCCTGGCAACTGGCAGCTGCAAGGAGAATATGATCCACCTGTTTTTACGAATGTGAAATACCCTTTTGAACCTAATCCACCCTATATTCCCCGAGAATCCAATCCGATAGGCCTGTACCGCCGGAACTTTGCTGTTCCGGCTGATTGGAAAGATGAAGAAATCTTTCTGCACTTTGCCGGAGTACAATCTGCCATGTATGTCTGGGTGAACGGGGAAAAAGTGGGATATCATGAAGACGGAATGTTGCCGGCAGAGTTTAACATCAGCAAATATTTGCAGAAGGGTGAAAATCAGTTGACTGTCCAGGTTCTAAATTGGTCTGACGGCAGTTACTTAGAAGACTTGGATTATTGGAGATTAAGCGGCATCTATCGTGATGTCTTTTTGTTTGCACTTCCTAAAGTCCACATCAGGGATTTCTCTATTTCCCCCAACCTGGATATGGAGTATAAGGATGCAGAATTGAATGCAGTCGTTTCCATAAAGAATGAGACAAGAGAACCCGTCAGCGATGGTTGTTTGCGTGTTTCTTTAAAAGAAACAACCGGCAAACTGATATGGACAAGACAGTTTTCGTTCAGTGTAGCCTCGGGGGAAAAACAAGAAATCTCATTCTCAGAGAAAATATTTTCTCCGTTAAAGTGGACAGCAGAAACACCTGATTTATATCGCTTGGACATAGAACTATCAAGAAAGCATGGAACCGTTCAACAGGTTATTAGCCAGAAGATAGGATTCAGAAAAGTAGAAATTAAAAATGGACTGTTGCTGTTGAACGGACAACCTATAAAAATAAAAGGAGTCAACAGGCATGAGTTCGATCCCTACACTGGACGATACATTACACGCGAGATAATGGAGCGTGATATAAAACTGATGAAATCATTTAATATAAATGCAGTGAGAACGTCCCATTATCCCAATCATCCGGATTGGTATGACTTGTGTGATGAATATGGGCTATATGTAATGGATGAAGCTAATGTAGAGAGTCATGGCTTGTGGGCAAAAGGATTCCATGTCGGAGAAAGGGATGAGTGGAAAAAGGCCATTGTCGAAAGGAATGTGAACATGGTGGAAAGGGATAAGAATCACCCTTCTGTCATCTTCTGGTCTATGGGAAATGAATCCGGTTGGGGAAAGAACTTTGACAAGGCCTATGAAGAGATAAAAAGGTATGATCCTGAAAAACGTCCGGTTCATTATGAGGCAAAGAATCCTGCTTATGCTAAAGTACTTTCAAGGTATGACTTCATTTCCAATATGTACAACCCGCTTAATGAGATTATCAAACAGTATAATGAGGATCAGTCACGTCCTATGTTGATATGTGAATATGCTCACTCTATGGGAAACGGTTTAGGCAATTTCAGAAAGTTCTGGAATCTATTTTATAAATATCCACGTATGCACGGAGGGTTTACCTGGGATTGGGTAGACCAGGGATTATGCCTGAAAAACAAAGGCGGGAAAGAATATTGGGAAGTCATGAATTATAGCGACGGGGCTAATTCAAATGACGGTTTGGTAAACCCTGACCGGGAAGTCCAACCGGAGATATATGAGCTGAAAAAGGTCTATCAAAATTTCAACGTAGAGAATATAGACATAAACGAAGGTCTTGTCTCAATATCAAACACAAATTACTTTGTAGATACAAAAGGAATTACTTTGTGTTGGACATTATTAGAAAATGGAATTCCTATAAAGCGTGATACCATTACCACTTTGAATATAGCTCCCCAAAGCAGGCAATTGATAGAATTGAATTTCTCCAGGCAAAATCTGAAAGCAGGAAATGAGTATCATGTAAATTTTAGTTTTTATGATACGAAAAAACGGAACTACTCTGAGGGCAGTGTTGAGATAGCTTCCGAACAATTAGCTTTAGATTTGCTTCCCCAACCGTCCATAGAAAGAGAAGCCAGCACCGCTTCCCCTCTCCGGGTGGAAAGGAAAAACGGACTTACAGTTACGGGAAAAAAATTTCATATACAATTTGATAAACTCATCGGAGCAATGTCACAGTTCGTTTACAGAGGAAGTGATTTGCTTAAATCTCCCCTGCTGCCATGCTTCTGGCGGGTTCCGACCGACAACGACGAAGGACGCAACAACTCTTATGCAAGTTCGTGGCGCAAAGCAGGACTCGACGGTTACAAGATAAAACCGAAGCAACTGGATTTCACGGTTCTACCTACCGGATATGTACAAGTTTATGCCAATAATCTATTGGAATGCAAAGAAGGCAATATCCTGCAAAAGGCAAATTATATGGTTTCTCCCGAAGGTGAAGTTATCATTGATGTGGTCTTTCATGTAAATGTAGATGTCTTGTCATTGGCAAGAGTCGGGATGGAATGTGCCCTACCCGTTGAGTGGCAAAATCTGACCTGGTTTGGAAGAGGACCTCATGAAAGCTATGATGACAGAAAAGAATCTGCTTACGTCGGTATCTATAAAGCGATGGTCAGCGAACAGTTCTTTTCACATATCATGCCCCAAGAAAACGGAAACAAAACGGATAACCGCTGGCTGGAAATATACGATGATTCCGGAAACGGAATACGCATAACCGGAAAGCCACTCTTCAATTTTAATATTCAGAATTACTCCGATAAAGATTTGAACCGTAGTAAGAAAGAACATACATTAATTCGTGGTGAAAAGAACTGGTTGCATATTGATTATAAGCAAATGGGGCTTGGAGGAGACGACAGTTGGTCGCCCAGAGTCCATAAAGAGTTCTTGTTAAAGAATAAAGTATATCGCTATACATATGCCTTAAAACCTCTCTAACTCTGTAGTCCTCTTTAATGAGTTACTCCCTAAAGGCGATAGCTGGCACAAGCAGATAAAAACAGAGGTTGCCTCATTAAGTTGAGGCAACCTCTGTTACATTTCAAACTATTCCAAATATAGCGTCTCCACCTCCGTCACATTATCATGGAACCACTCATCAAGTTTAGCTTCCACCTTATCTTTAATCTGGGGAGTGATATATTTCTTTACCTTTTTATAAGCATAGACAGCAGCAAAACCTTTACCTACCATAAAGAGTTGTCCCAGAACATCCTCTATACTGGTAGGGAAGACAATGGCTACCAAAGCAAGCATTATATTGGTGCGCTCACTATCGGGGGTCGTATTAGCAGTCATTACATAATAGGCTGTAAGCACAGGACGACCTGTAGCACGGCCTGCTTTCTTTATATACTCTTCTACTTTTGTACGGATATCATCCATAGATAAATTTGCTTTCATAACTCTTCTGTTTTTTATTTATCTATTAGACGCAGAAAGAGAATCACAGGTTGCAAAAAAACATATCTTTTTTCATTAATGATACCCTAAAAGTCTATTTTTTAACTTTTAAAGCCTGGTATAGCTGCATTACTTCCTGTAATTCTTTCACCTTTTCTGGATATTCCAGATGAAGATTATTAGTCTCTCCAATATCCCGTTTTAAATTAAACAACTCAGGCACATCACCTTCCTTAAACTTACTATTTCCCGTTTTAGGCAAATAAACCCAATCTCCTTTACGTATTCCATGCACCTCACCACCTTTTACATAGACATACTCATCACGCAACCGCAAAGAAGGGTTTTTCAAGAATGATGATATATCCACTCCATCAATCTCCTGCCTGAACGATTTGCAACCGGCATAATGCATTATTGTTGGGAATAGGTCAATACTGGCAATTATCGCATCACTGGTTACTCCTGCCGGGATAGTACCCTTCCAACGCAGAATACAAGGTACACGTACCCCGCCTTCATAATACGAGAATTTACCGCCACGTAACGGATCGGCAGAACCGCTATTTTCTTTGTAACCTAACCACGGCCCATTATCAGATGCAAAAATAACCAACGTGCTTTCCGCCAATCCTTGTTGATCCAGATAGTCGAGAAAGCGTCCGACATTCCAATCTATTTCTTCCACAACATCTCCATAAAGCCCACGTTTGCTCTTGCCTCTGAACTGCTCGGATGCAAATAAAGGAATATGGGGCATCGAAGGAGTAATGTAAACAAAGAAAGGTTTCTCTTTATTCTGCCCTACAAACTCAATCGCTTTATCAAAATAACGACGGGTAGTAGTAGACTGATCACAGGGGTATTCTATGATTTCATCTCCTTCAAACAAAGGAGATACACTATTGAGTCTCTTTTTTATCGTCGCTCTGTTGGGAGCATTTCTCACAAAGTCCTGATCCGCTTTAGCTTCAGACAGAGTATATCCTTCTCTAAACACAGCATTAGAAGCAAATTTTTGAGAAGAGCCGATATACATATCGTTACTATAAGGAATACCGAAGTATCTATCAAACCCCTGATCTGTGGGTAGATGACCTTTCAAGTCACCTAGATGCCATTTACCGAAACAACCTGTTGCATAATCTTGTTCTTTCAATGCTTCTGCCAAGGTTATCTCTTCGGAAGGCATACCTTCGGATTCCGGAAAGAATACTCCTTTCACTCCATTCCGGGTATTCAGCCGTCCCGTTAAAAGGCCCGCACGTGAGGCACTGGAGACAGAAGCAGATACATAGAAGTCTGTCAGTTTTAGTCCTTCCCTTGCCATCCCATCTATTGACGGGGTTTGTATCAACGGCGATCCGTAGCAACCAAGGTCCTGATATCCCTGATCATCGGTAAAGATGATAACAACATTAGGCTTGCGCTGAGCTTGCATAAGCCCAGCACAAGTCAACATAGGGAGAAGAACCAAAGTCCTACTCCGAAATAACATTACCTTCCGTAATTCCACTGTCATTATAGGTATCCACACGATAATAATACTTCACGCCTTTAGTGAGAATATGCAGCAAAAGTTCAGTGGTTTCATTTCCCTTCACCTGAATACATTGATTCAGAAAGTCGGGTTGATAACCAAAGCGAACCAAATAACCGTCGGCACCGAATGCTTTATTCCAGGCAATCGAGGCGTATCTTCCATCTTCCTGGTTTCTTTTCACAGAAAGTTCTTTCACCTGTCCGGGCTTATCCGAATAACCGGAACCGAATACCCGCAAATCCAACAGTGCAAATTTACCTTCTTTGGGAGTATGTACATTCTCCACCTTCATATAAGAAGCTTCTACAGGTTTGGAGAGTTCCAGATATTCATGAGGAACCGCTGTTTTGTTTCCGGACTTATCAGCAAGCAACTTCCAGGTATGCCCATCGTTCGAAGTATATAGTTTGTAGGCATGATAGTCTGTCTCTTTGGGAGCCTCCGGATTTATATCCTGTTCGGCAAAGTTGATCTGAACAGAGTTAATCTGCACTTTCTTACCAAAGTTCATTACGAAATGCTCACCTGCATTACCGCTTTCTGCCGACCACCACGTCCTGACATTCTCATCCGCTGCTTTCTCCGGTTCAAAACCCGAAAGCGAAGAAGAAGCCATACAAGCTTTATTGAAAGACTGGAGCATCCAGCCGAAAGCAGAGATGTCCTGCGGCTCAAACTTCTTCTGAGGCAATAGCATCGGATAATCACCCAATACGGTATGAGTTCTCATCCGCCCTTTCGCATCAAATGATACTGGGAACAATCCGATTCTTCTTTCAAATTCATCGTGGTTACCAATCCACATGGAAGTTGCCTGCCACCAGTTACCATACTTATCTTTGAATACACAACTATGGCCTGCCCCACCAATAAAACCACCGACCTTCAACGAAACAGGATTGTAAGGCTGTTCAATAAAGCCTCCATTCGCGCTATCACTCTCCATAACGATATCGCAATACCAGTTACAAATGGTTCCCGGCGTGGCATATTGCAGGTAATACTTATCATTGTTCTTCACAATCCAGGCACCCTCAGGGCAAGGTATCTTCTGGAACTTACCCATCCAGGCAGAAGCGTCGATTTCATCATACAGTTCTCTGCGCCCGAAGTGATAACCGGAAGTGCACTCTTTAACGTCCGTAATATATTCACGAAGCACCTTCTTCGTACCTTCTATTTCCTCAAAAGTCTCAGGATTCACTTCAAAGAAAGTAGTAGATTGTTCTGCACCCAGCCCATAATAGAAATAAAAGCGCCCATCATCAATGAACAGACAGGGATCGGCCATACGTCGTACCTCCCCGCATTTTTCCCATTTTCCATTTTCCGGGTCAGCAGAGCGAATCACGTCTACTTTCTTTTTGGAACGGTCGCGGGTAAAGTTTATAAAATAGACATAATTATCATCCGCAGCTACAGCAGGTGCCACATAATGATCAATATCAAGGGCAGATACATGTATCTCCGGATTAAAATAGACATCCTTCCATGTAATCAAGTCGTCGGATACACGATAACCGCCGATATCCATTGTAGTAAAAAGATAATATTTGTCTTTGAACAATACGATTACCGGATCGGCAGCCGTACGGGCTTTCTTCTCTCTCTTCTGAAAACATCCCCAACCGTAATCCAAATTCATCGGATTACAAAACGTTGTCTGCTGTTCCGTTAGCTGTTTGTTCTCCGCACAGGAGAAGAGAAAAAAAGACACCAATAAAAGGGATAATTTATTTTTCATGCCAATACTGAGATTAATAGAGTTTCCGGCTTATTTCTCTGCCGGAAGCTGTTCTGTTATTTTTTTAATTTCCTTCATCAATAAACCGTGCAAGCGTTCTTTCTCTGCTACATAAGCCGGATCAGCAACTTTATCGGACATTTCGCCAGGATCAGCCAGAATATCCATCAAAGACGCTTCCTTATCTCCACGCGTAAAGGCTGTATACTTATAACGTCCGTCATTAATCTGATAGCCTGAACTAGACTCTACGATAATATATTCACGGTCAATCTTATCCGTTTGCCCGGTCAGAACCGGTTTCAGTGACTTACCGGACAAGTTCTCCGGTACGGGAATTCCTGCCAGATCGCATAACGTAGGTACCAGATCAATTCCGCTAGTCAAGCTTTTTGAGTCTACAACTCCTTTCTTCACTCCCGGACCGGAAATAATAAGCGGTGTACGGGTAGCTTCTTCAAGCAAGCGACTTTTAAAAACAAGGCCATGAGACTGTCCCATTTCTCCATGATCTGAAGTAAAGACAACAATCGTATGATCTGCCAGACCGGAGTTTTCCAACGCAGCCAGGATACGTCCGATCTGTTGTTCCACATCTTCTACAAGCCGGCAATACATCCAACGATAGAAATCCCACTGCTCTTCTGTCCAGTCACGGGAACCGGAACCGATTGCTTTCATTTCGGCATACGTCCCGTTGGGTTCCACATTGGCAGGTACGGGAGGTATCTGTGCACGATATTCTTCATCACTTAGTGTTTTACGCAAATCTATATACTTCTGCGTAGCAGCTATCTGATGAGGGCGCAGTTCATCGGGAAATCTCGGATCAAAACCTGCCCCATAACAAATATCATGAGGATTCATGAAAGAGAGATATAGGAAAAAAGGTTCATCCTGAACCGGATTATAGCCAGCAAGAAAGTTCTCGGCAAAATCGGCAGGACCCTCGTAATAATCCGTACCATTCTGGGTAAAACCATACTCCTCCATGTGAGTCCTTCCACAATAAAAGCCCGGATAACCGGAATAGACTGTCTGATAGCCGGCATTACGGAAAAAATTTCCAACCGAACTTTCACGGGCAGCCGACAAGACTCTTAAAGTATCCGGCTTAGTAGAGTTATTTGTATAACCTATTTCGCCGGCATAACGTCCTGTTACCATTGCAAAACGTGACAGCATCGATACCGGATTTGCACAATAATTATGTTCAAACCGGACACCGTTCTCAGCCAAACGATCTAATGAAGGAGTACTGACATAGCGATTGCCTGCACAACTCAGCATATCATACCTCTGCTGGTCGGTCATGATGAAAAGGACATTCAGCTTCTTTTCTTCAGCTTTCTGCACACAAGAGGAAGCAAACAATGAAATGCCACATCCATACAACACGACATTTGCGAATTTCTTCATAAGCAATTCTTCTTAGAATTCATCCTTATTTCTTCAAGGCCTTGTCCACATTCAGATCGACGCCTGCCCATCCCTTCTTGCAAGTCCAGTCTGCTGCAGGCGAAGCCCAAAACTCATCTGCTTCCGGCAAACCAAGGGCTACGAACACAGCAGAGCACAAGTAGAGGCTACCTGTTGAAATATAACTCTCTCCAATATGAGGCTGATAGCCAGCAAAGCCCACCCGCAGCCATCCTTCGGGGTTGAATGTTCCGGGAGCTTGTGTCTGCCGATTGATAATTGCTGTCAGTGCACATCTCACTTGTGCAGGTTTCACTCTTTCCGGAAGCAATTTCCGGTAAGCAACGTCGGACAAAGCATGGAAAGCCCCGAAACGGTAAGCCAATGAACGACCCACTATCGGAAAAGTCCCTTCGGGAGAAATCATTCTTTCCTGTTGCTCTGCATAGCGGGCATAGCGTTCGAGTTCAAGTTCGTAAGGTATGGCACCTTCTATCTGGTGTTTCTTCATCACACCCAGCACTTCCGCCATCATCGGGTGGATAACGAAACTGTTGTAATAGTCCAGATGGAAATCGGCCCCGTCACCGTACCAGCCATCTCCTTTATACCACTGTTCAAAGCGGTCACAGGCATATTTCACCCGGTCATACTCCCACTCGTCGGTAAATTCCTTTAAGGCAGCCTCCACCATTGCCGAGAAAAACAGCCAATTGGTTTCGGAAGGTTTTATCACTCTTGATGATTTGAGTTCCTTGATTACCCGTTCCTGAGTGGTCTTATCCAGTTTATCCCACAGTTGTGTACGGGCTCTCAGTAATCCATGAGCCAGGAAAGCGGCATCCACCAAGGGTTGACGTCCGTTATTGAAGTTCAGGTAGTCGGGCGATTCCGGATCAACTCCATTGGTAATCGACTTTAACGCCAGATCGATGTACCGGGCACGCAGTTTACCTTCTATCGTATTGTCGGGCCCCAGTTCCAGCCAAGCCGAAATACCTGTAATCAGTCTGCCTAAAGCTTCCAGATGTGTCACTTCTCTTCTTTTCTGCATATCAGCGGCGATAGATTCAACCGGCATATTCTTACGAAGTTCACCTTTCGCCATATTCGTCAGCAACGGATAGGAGATACGATGGAGTGAACTCAACCAGGCAGAACGATCCGGATTTTCAGAGAAAGCCGTAATCGTCTCAACTACCGGACGCCCTTCCAACAAATTCTTATAGCGAAGCAAAGCCTCTACAAAATAATAATCGGCATACGTCAATGGAGCATCTATCTCATACTGCTTTGCCATGAAACCAGTGCAATGCTTGATGATAAAATGATTGTTATCGCCTACTTTCCTGGCACGATAGGCCGGAGAAGCCAACGACTTTATTTGCTGTTCACCTATTGCAAGGAATTGCTTGCCCAGTTCGCCTTCTACATAAGTACTCAGCTCCACATAAGCCGAAGCCATAATGGCACCGGCCGAAGCATCTCTATCAGCTTTCGGAATGTCGGGAGCATCAAAGTCCCAGTAAGGGATTTTATCTTTAGGCAAACGCGGGTGATTCATAATGTACTTACCGATTTTAATAGCATGGTCCAGATACTCTTTCTTACCCGTTTGTCGGTACATCATAGTAAATCCATATAATCCCCATGCCTGACCACGCGACCAAGCAGATTGATCACCCACGCCCTGGTGTGTCACTTGGTTCAGCACCTTTCCTGTAATCGTATCATAACTAACCACGTGGAATGAACTGCCATCCGGACGGAAATGATTGATCATTGTACGGTCGGCATGAGACTTTGCTTTATTATAGTAAGAATTATCTCCCGTCATGGATGAGGCTACCGTAAAAAGTTCCAGATTCATCATGTTATCGATGATTACGGAGAACTGCCATTTCTTGCTGTTCCACGAGCGAGTGCAACCTGTCACCGGATGGAAGCGGGTGGATAAGGATTTGGCCGCAGTCTCTATCACTTCCCTGTAAGCTTCATTACGGGTAAGGCGGTAGCCATTGCCGAAACTGCAATTGATGATAAAGCCAACATCGTGATTGCTGGTCGTATACTTCTGCTTTTCTACACGCGAAGTCATTTCTTCGGCGGCTGCCCTCACCTGCGGATCATTGCTATACTCATAACAATACCATAACGTACCGGGATAGAAACCACTTGTCCACCAACCGGAATCGCAGGTAATCATCTCTCCATCCTTCGCCGTTCTGGGCAATATGCCTTTCTGGTCTTTCATCTCACCGAACATGGACATTGACTGTCTGACAGAGAAGTCGAGCGCATCCTCAACAACCTTTTTCATACCTTTTGTCACTGCCGATGCCGAAGAGGCGAATCCTGCCAACAGAACCAAACCTATAACTAAAACTTTCTTTCCGTTTCTCATCATCATCCTTTTAAAGGTTTATACTTATTATCTTATTTCTTATAATATCAGAATTTCCTATTTGTCTTTACAAAAAGAGAGGGAAACAGGCTTTTGCCTTACAACGCATTTTATCCGGAAAAACCAAACAGACTGTCAATGCCTCTTGGGTTTGAATATAAATGCGGAATATTGCATAATATACACCCGTTATACATATTCTATGTACAGGAACTCTATATTCTGCAGATTGCATCTATAGTTCTGACGTATCAGATATATAGTTCCAACGCGTCAGATATATAGTTCCTGCACATTAGGTATATAGTTTCTGTACCAAAGAAGCATACATTCTGCAAAAGCCTTATAGTCAAAGAGCCCGAACAAGCTATTTCCCGTTTTTTAGAGTTGTACGTATTTATATATCCAACTCATAATCTGACAAATATAGATTTTCATTCGCGAATTTGCAAGTCTCTCTCCCCGGGCTGCAAAGCAGAGGCTCCCGGGGCTTTAGAAATGCAAAATGTCAATCTGATAAATCTGTTTATTTATCAAAATACTCAATAAGGTTGTAAACATTGTAATTCACTTCCTTCATGAACTTACTCAGATAGGGGTACATCTCGTAATAGTTGTCATACACCCCTTTATTAGCGGGCTTACTGCTATTATCCGTACCATCATCATCCTGATACTTGAACCAATGCCAGCCGACACAGTTCTTGGCTTCCAACAAACCCAAAGTGAAATGCTGGTATGCGTACGCCCTGTCATTCTGAGTGGGAACAGAGAATCCGGCACCCGACTGGTTGTTCAGGTCAGAATCTTCCACACCCTTTGTATAAAACTCAGTAACCATAAAGGGAGCATCCGCCCAATCTTCGCCCCACTGCTTCACATAGGTAGTCAACTCCGGACTCCAACGGCTATAGTAATTGATAGAGATGATATCACAATACTTGCCCGCAGCAGCCACCACATGTTGCAGATATTTCGGTGTTCCATGCAGACGGGTTCCCAGATACATCATTCCCGGATCAATCTCCTTGATGGCTTCCTTAACTCCCTTGTAATAGAGTTCGGCCAACCTGCCGGCAAACTCACTATTCAGGTTATCGGTCACACTTGTTGCATTCTTCTCTTCCATAAACTTCTTAGCTTCCAGATAAGCGATATCCGTCCGGTCTGTCAGTTTCAGAAAACGGTCCAGAATTCTTGAATTCTGTGAAGAGAAATTTATCTCATTGTCCGAAAAGAATCCCAATACATTTGCATCATTCAAATAAGACGCCATAGCCGAACGGATATAAGATTTACAGAAGTCCGCCCAATCACTGTACAACACAAGCCCCAATTCATTATCAGAAGTATTTCCTGGATAGGCATGCCCATTCTGCGATCTGAACTGGCTGAGGAAGCCAAACGAAGGTGCAAGAGTCATAGGTGCATTGGGATTACTTTGATTATGCGCCTGAATTTTACTATATGTATTGGTACAAAAAGCACCGGTGCCATGAAAGCCGATAGAGGCCAGTTCTGCCTGCGTCTTCGATAACCACATATTATCATTGCCAAAACGCTTGTTCCAAGCTTCCTTATTACGCGAAGAAGAACCATACCTGAGGGAAGTCACACTTCTTTCATAGTGAGGATATCCCTCGGGATCGATAATCCACCAACGACCGTTGACTTTCTTCACATAAAAGCGTCCTGTGGCTTGTTGCTTGGCACCTGTGGTAAGGCTACCATATTTATTGGTGATAGCCTTATAGTCACTCTCTGTTTTTATGCTTGGCTTATACTCGCCCATATAAGCCACGATGCGGGTATTTGCTTCAGTCCAACTGGCAACCGGTGGAAACTGGCTCGAATACTTCACTTTGATCGGACGATACGGTTTACCCAGAAGTGAAGGACTGTAAGCCTGCATTTCTCCGGGAGTCGGCAACCCCTCTATAATTTCATCGTCGTCACCTTCGTCCAGAACAACGTCCGGCGGCATGAAGTTAGGATCTTTCACTTCATAGTCTACACATGAAGTCAACATAAACAGACACGCAAAGGATGCCGTTATATAAAATGATTTTATTTTCATGATATTTGCCTTTAAAGATTTTATTTGGAAACACTTCTCACACAACGAACATAACGCGCACTTCCGGTCTTGGCGTTATTAGTACTGACATATTTACCAAAACGTATATAACAAGCTTTCTTACCGTCGGTAGTCTCCGTACTTGCCCAATAACTGTCACCGTTTTCCGTATCCCCCATTGTATTCAGGAGAATGCCGCCATGATCGGTGAAGGCCTTATCGAATGCAGCACGTGCAGCCTGTTCTTCCGCCGGAAGCTGACCGGGAAGCAAACTTGAACTATGATTTCCGTTGTAGGCATCATACAAGGCTATCAGCTCGTCTCTTGCCGGCCAATACCAACCTTCTCCTCTCTCCTTGCAATATTGTATAGCCGGAATATCCGCTGCATGTTCACTCTGCGCTATAGTCTGCGTATTGGCATATCCATTTTCACCGTCCGTTACCCCCAAACCTTCTGCAAAACCGTTCGTCCACTTCAGGCTCTCTCGTTTCAAAGATACGATCTTGGCTTTGGAAGGATCTGCCGGGTCCACCCAGAACACAATACCGCCTTCAGCAAGTTCCGTATCCCCATCTTTCGTCACATACTCGCCTATCTTGAAAGGTTCCACAGCTATAGCTTTCTGCTGGCTTACGGTAATGGTAGCCGTAGCCTGACCTTCACCGGAACCGGCTACGACGGTCACAGTCGCCGTACGCGAACCATCCGTGGTATTCTCCGACAAAGCGATGAATGTAATCTTGTTTTCTGCCTTGCTTACAGAAAGCCATGTGGAGCCATCACCTTCAATGGTTACCGTATATGAACTCTTATTCGTAGTTACGGTAGACTCTGCCGTGGCACCGGCTTCACTGGTCAGTCCAACCTGGGTAGGGGTAACGGTCAGTGTCGCAGGTTCTTCGGGGAATTTATAGTTACCTATCACTTTCATGGCACGTACGAAGCGGCTTGTACCTGTCTTGGCACCAAAGTCAAATCCATACTTACCGAAGCGAACGTATCTTGCTTTCTGACCATCTTCACTTTCCGTACTTGCCCAGTAGCTTTCACCATTGCCCGTATCAGCCGCTGCATTTATAACAGCTCCACCCAAATCGGTCAGGTACTGGTCGAACATGGCACGGGCCGCTTTTTCCGTATCGCTGATATTGGCAGGCACTGCATTGGTGAATGCCGGATCTTCATGCCCGATACCATTGTATGCGTCAAACAAATCGAGCAATTCATTGGATGCCGGTAAATACCAACCCTCTCCCAATGCTGTACACAAGGCGGCAGCATCATTAGGACCTGCATTTACAAACAGGGCTGTATTCGCTGGACCGTCTACTGCTGACAGAGCACCATGTGGCATGATAGATGCTTCATACGGATTGCCGCCCCAACGTTCCAGTGAGATAGCCTTTCCGGATTCCGGATCAGACGGGTCAACCCAGAATATCATACCAAGTCCGTCTTCTGTCACTTGTCCCACTTTCAATGCCTTCTCTTCCGAAGCATCTTTATCTGATTGAGTCACTGTTACGTCTACAGAGAACTCTCCGGAAACCAGCTTCACGACAGTCGAACGCGGTTCACCTGTTTCATTGGCAGCCGTAGCTTTATAAATGGCACGTTTCGGATTCACATCTACCGAGAGCCAGTCTGCCGTATACTCGGCGGTAACCTCACCCTCCGTCGTATAAATAAGAGCCGTTACAGAAGAACCTTCATTCTTCGATATGTTTATAGTGGTTTGGTCATAATTAAATTCCGGCATGATACGCACTTCCCCACGCTCTTTACATGAAATCAGTATCATACTCAAAATCAATGAAACCAGAGTTAGTTTTTTCATATTATGATTCTGTTTTTAATTTATAATTTAAAGTCAACTCTCCTATTTCCACGGATCGCTCTGCGGGAAGTTTTCTGCTCCCATCAGGTCTATCTGCTTCTGTGGTATAGGCCATATTTCGTGTTTGCCTTTCACGAAGTAATCACGACACAAGGCATAATCGGTATCCAGATACGGGTCTTCCGACTTCAAGTCGCCCGAGTGTTCACGAGCCCGGTCGTAGAGAAGTCCAAGACGTTTCAGCAATGGCCAGCGTACTCCTTCGAAATGCAGCTCACGGGCATATTCATCCAGAATCATATCAAGGGTAAGCGGACCGTTCTCACGAGCATTACCTGCCCTGCTCCACGTCTTGTTATAGTATTCGATGGCTTCGGAACTCGAACCGCCGTCGCGATGGAAGTAAGCCTCACAACACATCAGGTAGGTCTCTGCCAAACGGTAAACGATCAGGTCTTTGAAACTGGAAGTCCTGTCAGGCTGTGTAGCATTGGTCCATTGGTCAAAATGCTTCTTTGACATCGGATGCAGTTTCTCCAGGTATCCGGCAGAACTGCCATACAAATCGGCTGGTATCTCTTTGCCATAATTGGCATTAGTGGGATCATTATAATAGAACTTGTGAATAAAGAGCTTTTCATAGCGGGTGTCCTTTTCCTTATCATACAGACCGAATAAGTAAGTATTCGGATAAACACGTCCCCAACCGTAACCACCCTGGGCTGCTTCAAAGGTACATCCGGCATTAGACTGATAGCGGGTAGTGGTAATAATGGCAAGACGGTGTCCCATCAATGGAGTACCGCTTCCGCCACCTCCCAGGTTCTCTGAGAATTGGTAGGACCACAGCACTTCGGAGTTACGCAGGTCCGCCCCGCTGAAAACATCTTCCGTCTTCGGCAGCATGGAGTACATCGTGCCATCCCTGAAGATATCCTCACACTCTTTTATTGCTTTATCATAGTCCTTTTCCCACATGGCTACCTGCGCTCTCACATGTTTGGCAACCGCCTTAGTGATACGGCCATAGTCCTTATTCGGAATGTCCCAGGCAAGAGTGGCTATTGCATCTTCCAGGTCACCTTTAATCTGAGTGAATATTTCTTCCGTAGATGCCGGTTTATAGTCACGCACCAGATTATCTACCGTAGTAGGAAGTGTATTCAGATAGAGACGTTCAAAACGTTTCCATAGCTCAAAGTATGCATGCCCGCGGAAGAACTTAGCCTCAGCCCATGCTTTATGGACAACTTCGTCATCAAGCCCCAAGTTCTCGGCGCTTACAATGATTTCATTGGCTTTACCAATAATGGAATAATGGTGTGTCCAGAATGATTCGACATCGCTATTGTTAGGCAACAGCGTATTGAGACGGGCAATAGCTGCACTGGTTCCGGCACGGAATACCATGATGTCCGTATTATAGTCGCACATATTTACAACGTACAGGTTACCTCCATCTCCATTGGCTATCTGTCTCTCCATATTGTATAATCCTATCACGGCGCGGCTCAGACCATCGGGAGTACTTATCAGATAGTTGTAAGTGATGTCTGTCTTCGATTCAGGATTAAGAAAGTCTTCACAGGAAGGCAACGTCGCAATTGCTGCAATCGCTAAAGCTGCTATATATAATCTTTTCTTCATTTTTTCGGTCTTTAATAATTAGAATGACAAATTTACTCCAAACACAAACTGTCTTGACTCAGGATATGCACCGGGAGTCAACTCCGGGCTATACGACAGGAAGTCTGTGAACGTAAGAAGATTCGTAGCGGTTGCATATACTCTTAACTTTTGAAGCTGGATTTTCTTAATCCAGGCGGTGGGGAATGTATATCCCAGTTGCAAAGTACGCAAACGGATGTAAGAGGCATCTTGTATGGCCAAGGCACTCTGATACGTCACATTCGAATTATGGGTAGGACGTGGGAAGTCATTTGAAGGATTAAACGGAGTCCAGTAATTCACCTTCACACCGTTCAATTTTCCCTGTAATGAACCACCACTGTTTGCATCCGACAGATAGGCATTCTGAATCTTGCGTCCGGATACTCCATACCAATCCATAAAGAAGTCGAAGCCTTTCCATTTAAGACTTGTGTTCAATGACAGGGTAAAGTCCGGGTCTTTGGAGATAGGAGTACGGTCGTCTGCCGTAATCTTCCCGTCACCATTCAGGTCTTTCACTTTCACAGAACCCGGCGCCACTGCATCCTGACGTTCCAGAACTTTGTCGGGTATACCGTCTCCATCTGTATCAATGGTTGGTTTTAAGGTATATGTCAGTTTGCCATAAGCATCACGGGTAATATCAAAATCAGTGTATTGATAAATACCGTCCGGTTCATAATTGTAATATACATTGATAGGTTTACCTACAAACCAGTTATTTCCAGGCTGGCTCAACGGTTTTCCATTCTCATCCACCTGATCGTCAATCTTAACGATCTCATTGGAGTATTGACTAAAGTTAGCTCCCAGGCTCCATGTGAAATCTTTCGTACGAATCACGTCACCGCTAACACTGATATCAATACCGCTCGACTTCGTTTCTCCCAGATTATCAAGCATCTTTTCGTAACCTAAGGCTGAATTCAATCCACGATAAACAAGCAAATCGGTAGTCCGGGTTTTATAATACTCAATGGTACCCGACAGTCTGTTTCGGAACAAACCAAAGTCCAAGCCCATGTTGACGGTTCTGGATTGTTCCCACTTCAGGTTAGGATTGGTAAGTTCTGCTCCGGGAAGATAACCCATATAGGAATTATCACCAAACTCATATCTGAGTTTGTCAGTCAGACCAAGAGTTGTATAATTACCGATACCATTCTGATTACCTACAATACCATAACTCAAGCGTAGTTTCAGATTATCGATCCAGGTTGCATTCTGAAGGAACTTCTCCTGATTCACACGCCATGCAAGGGCAACAGACGGGAATGTACCCCATTTGTTATTCTTTCCGAAACGACTGGAGCCGTCTCTTCTGACTGCAACATTCATAATATATCTATCCATCAGGATATAAGAAGCACGTCCCATGAAAGAAACCAGGTTATTCTCGGTAAAGGAACGTATGGGAGACCCTGTAAACTGTCCGTTTGCTATGAAGTTCCAATCCATATCCACTGGTAATTGGTCGGTAGCATAGCCCAACTGCTTTGTCTGCTTATGGTCAACAGACTGTACTGCGGTAATCGTCAGTTTATGCTTCTGGTCTTTAATAGGGACATTGTATGTAAAGATGTTCTCAATCAGATAACTTCTGTCTTCCCTGTCAGTCAGTTTAGCCGTAGCTCCACCACCCGGATAATTCACTCCTTTTGCTTCGCCATCTTCCTGTTCTCTGTTATAGAGCGATGTATTCAGGCGGTAATTGAACCCTTTGAAAGGCTTCAACTCCAGAAAGACATTCAAACGGTAACTATTGGTGGAAATCTCACGCTTATAGTTTTCCGCTCTATAGAACGGGTTGACATCATTATTAGAATTAATATAGCGTGAATAGCTACCATCTTCATTATAAATCTGTGCAATCGGAGTACGGGTGATAAACTCGCTGAAACTACCATCTTCACGATCGGATTTGGTAAGAGCATAAGACGAGTTTACACCAAGGCTAATCCACTTATTAATGTTATAATCCACATTCAGGCGAAAAGCCGCCTTCTGATAACCAGAACCTGTAGTTACCATTCCGTCCTGATCGAAGTAATTGACACCAGCAGCCATCCGTATCTTATCATTTCCGCCACGCAATGTTACGTCATGATTGTGATAGAGTGCATTCTTCAACATCTCTTTCTCCCAATCTATAAATTGTCCGCTTGCCCACACTTGCTGCATGACATCATCTCCCAAGGCTTCAGCGATGGATATTTCGCGTGCATCAATCACACCTTTATCATTGGCTTTTGCTTCACGCCGTAACATTACATATTCTTCGGGTGAGTAGAAATCAAAGTTGCGCCATAAAGACTGTATACCTACATATCCGTTGTAACTTACCTCCATCTTACCCTGGCTACCACGTTTCGTTGTCACCAGGATAACACCATCGCTGGCACGGGCACCGTAGATAGCCTGCGAAGCGGCATCTTTCAGAATCTCGATGGACTCGATGTTCTCCGCACTCAGCGTACTGAATTCTTCACTGTCTGAGATAGAACCATCGATAACATACAAAGGAGTATTGGATGCACTGATAGAACGGTTACCACGAACCGTAATATTAGGATTGGAACCCGGCCTTCCCGACGAACTTGTTACATTAACACCGGCTACGCGTCCACGAAGCATATCAGCTACGTTTCCTGCCGGGTAACTTTTCAGTTCATCCGTCTTAACCGAAGCGACAGAAGTAGCGACATCACTTTTCCGCTGATAGCCATAGCCCACGACTACAACTTCTTCCAGTTGTTTGGTATCCTCTACCATGACTACATTAATAACACCTTTATTACCTACCTTATGCTCCTGGTTCAGATAACCGATATACGAAAACACAAGTGTAGAATTCGAAGGTACCTCAAGAGAATATTTACCGTTTATATCGGTAATCACACCAGTTGCAGAATCTTTCACGCGAACATTCACGCCAATCAACGGACCTTGCGTATCAGACACAACACCTGTTACCCGCACGTTCTGCGCATGTACATCGGCCATAATCAATAGAAATACAACCGATAAGATTAGTTTAAAACAACAGTTTTTCATTTAATACATTAGATTTATATATTACTAATAAAGGAACAAGACAAAATTCACAAAAAACACAGAATAGGAATCTAAAAATCATACGGAAAGAAAGCACAATCGTACGAACGAAATAAATCTTTTCCGCTTACCACACTATCAGAGCCGGTTTATTCACAGATTCCCTGGTTCCGAAAGAACTATTCTTATTATTATCAGAATCATCTCCCAATTGGCGGACTTCCCTGATCAATACAAATGTAATTTCCGGCTGCCGGCATTTGCGTATCAATGAAGTGACATCAAGCTGATGCCAAGATGCTGTTTCAGTAACAACTATCTCACCGGCTACATGTGCCGCATTACCTACATCGGTTACGCGCACCTGGGCTTTTTCCAGATTGGGGGCATTCTTCCAGTTCAGGGTACTTTCGTCCCAATTACTATTATCCAGCGCGTAGACATGGAAGCGATAGGGAGATTTGGTTGACGAACTGCCATACAACCGGAGTATAGCGGCATTCATTTCCTCTTTATTCATACCCGACAAGTCGAACTTGAGATAGCTAACCTGATTGCCATTGGCTCGGGAAGCATTCATTTCTATATTCATCACTTTGGCTTTACCAAAGTTTTTCTCACTATTTGCCCCGGCCTTAACGGTTGCATCCGCCGTTGCCACCAGTGTCTTTGTAGCATTGGAACAGATAGGAATGGTAAGGAGCATTACACTCTGGGCAGGAAGTTCAAACGAAAGCTGTCCTTCTTCTGAGGTTTCTTTTATCCAGACCACTTCACCATAAGCATTTGCACTTACTTCCTCGGCAATCACCTTGGTTCCTGCCGGAAGGTTCAGCGACTTCAGGTCCAATGTGAGATGGTTTGAAGAGAGTTTCCGTTGTACCAGCCATACATAATATCTCATTTCTTCCGGATTAAAAGAAGTTATTGCATCCACATCATTATCAGCAACCGACTTCACAGTATTCAGCAACGGGCGTTCTTCCTTAAATCCTTTTGCAAATAGGCGAACAACTTCACCCGTACGCTGAATGCCACTTATATCAAAAGAGGAAGGAATCTCTTTGACGGACTCCGCATCAAACAGTTTGATTTCCCTTACTTTGATACTCCCCTTATCCGTTGCAACAAAGCGGACTTTGGAAGTAGTTACAGGAGCATCGAACAGAAAAAAGGATTGAGCATAACGTGCATCTTTCTCAACGGTTTCTTTTATATCCGCCCATCCGGTACCGTCCCAATACTGCAAACGGAATTTCTTCACCCGGTCGGGAGCCGTATAAACTCCATATGCCGAACCCGTATAGACTACAGCCCCACCCAATGAAGTACTTTTTCCCAGATTGATTTCCAGGCATTTCTCTGCATCTGTATCTTGAGACACCCACATGGAAGCATCTGCCTTATTACCATCGGTTACTACTTTCACCGCTACTGGGCGAGATGAAGTCAGATCCATTACTTTCTTACCCAATGCCACATTGGTATAGGCATCCTCCACAATCCGTTTGCCTTGCCAGATAAAGTGATGTCCTGACTTAATGCCACGCGGATATGTTCCGCTGGTAGTATTGGCAAACTTAAAAGCCCACATTCCATACCCTTGATTGAGCGTATTGTTTGTATATTCACCGGCCCACTCTGTGAACAAGGAAGGAGAATCCATCGTCTCTTCCTTATCGATCAGATATGCATTCATCCAACGCCCTGTTTCCGTATAAACGATCGGAAGCGGTTGTTTCAAAGGATGATTTTCCACTATAATCTTTCTTATATCAGAAACCTTGGACGCATAACCTGCTGCCGGAAGATTATAAGAGTGGGTAGAAAATATATCCATCAAGTCCCTGTCCGAAGGCAAGCCGCGATAGTCGATACGCAGATTCTTCACGACTTCGGCCCACCAGTTTGTATTGGAACCCGCTGTAACCGGACTCACAAAACGTGATTTCAGATTCTTCCCATACAGCCTGTTCACATCCTGCACGGCACAATAAACAGCATCCGAAACTATTTTCATGGCATCTACATACTGGGTGATCTTCATTGGTCCGGCATGGCGATGATTCGGTTCGTTGTGCATGGCGTACATGGTTACATCCCCCGTCTTAGCCGCATAAAAAGCCAATGCATAGAAACGCTGCCACTGTTTCCATTTATTACTCCACGTTCCATCAAAATCGGTGGAATTTATCTGAAGAATAGCATCGATATTCAGACGCTTCAATTCTTTCAACGTGTATTCGAATACCATGGAATTGGTAGAAAAATGTGCTTCCCCACACTTCGCCAGAATAGGTTCCCATTGAATGAAACGATTATGCTCCGGATTGTTTCGCAACTCATTCTTGCAGGAATCAAAAGCCTCCAATGTAGAGAGTTCTTTATCATTGAGCACAACGGACTGGGGAATATAATCGTTCAGAGAAGTCCATACGCGCACACTGTTCACATTAGAGTATTCAAGCCAACCGGAAACATTACTTCCGGGTAAATAATATCCTTGATTGTAAGCCACATATTTCATGGACTTACCAATAATTTCTTTAGCCACCGTCACCTGCATTTCCTTTTCCAAAGGTTCCTGGAAAGCTCTTGGAGCTTCACCTGTAGTAACAGGAATCGGCATACCCGCCTTTTCCTTACCGTATACTTCAAACTCATTAATCCGGATCGGTTCACCATCGGTAGATACCAGACGAATCTGAAAAGTGAGCAACTCCGGATGAAAGGTGAACTCAAGCTTATCCAACCTGTTCTCCGTGCATTCCGTATCCGGCAGGTCCGTCCAGTTGGCATCATCCCAGTATTGAATCTTAAAATTCTTCACCGACCAGAATCCCGGTGCTTTTCCTTTCTCCTGCTCTGTTTGTTCGGCATCCGGAATTCCTGTATAGATAACAACCCGGTTTATATTATAATATCTCTCGAGATTAATATCCAGTGTATGGGGTGGACGCGCACTTTTACCACTCATCCAGGTAGATTTACGCGAAACGATTCCATCCGTCACATTGGATGCCGGAAACTCTTTCTGCTGCGATGAGGCAGTGACCGGTTTGTGTAATGCTACATTGACATTATCTGCATGTAGCCCTAAAAAGGGCATAACAATAGCACCACAGACTAAAAATAGTTGTTTCTTCAAGCTCATAAATTATCTTTTAATGGGTATTTCTATTCTTTTAGAGTAACAGGCTTTATAAGCCGCTTCAGCATATCTTCTACCAAGGATTATCTGACTGTCAGCACTAAAATGAGGGTCATTTTCATTGATCAGGGGCACCAATTCCCGGGATGACACACAATAGGAATAGGGAATATGTCGGGGAACCGTACGCAACATCTTATTAAATGCATCCGAAGTCCCATTCACCCGCCATTCGGCAATCTCTCCTACAATGACGGGGAGCTTTGTATCTCCCAGATCTTCCCGCAAATCGGCAACCAACTTTTGTAACTTCGCCATATACGCTTCCGGATTCCGACTATCGGCTTCACCCTGATGCCAGATAATCGCTTTCAACGTTCCATACTTCATGGCCTGGCGTATACGTGACAAAGCTTCTCCATAATAATCATCCTTAGCTCCTTTCAACCACGAATTTATAGAACTCCCTCCGCGTGCATTAACCACTAACCCAAGTTTATGCTTCGTTTTGTCTGCAATGGCCTTTGCAAAAGAATAGGCCGGGCCTACTCCTTGCAGATCTATTTGCTTGCGGATAGTAGAATACTTATTTAAAGGATTCCTTGCAGGTTCCATATCACCGTTCAGAGTCAGCAAGTATACATCCTTTATACTGCCTTTATAGTTATCAGTAATATATCCCCGTCCTGCCATGTTGGACTGGCCAATGAAAAGGAACAGATCAAGCTGGGGTATCATCGGTTCAGGATTGACACATACGCCTTCCGTTTCCAACCTGTATTTATCCGTGCGGAAGGGAAGGGCGGGAAAGCCTTCTTTATTAAAGAAATTCATGTATCCACTATTCACCCAGAGATAACGGACATCTACAGGATCATTTACCTGATTGCTCTTTACACGTACCCGATTGTTATCGACAATCACTGCTTCAGCCGGATAAAACTGACCGTCTTTACCGGCAACCATAAATCCGGAAAGCGAGGAAGAACCGTCTTTGGCAATAATCCCCGTACCCGCATTCGCAAATTCCAGAAGTAAACTGCCGTCTCCTGTTTTCGTCTTCTTTCTAAATTCAGGCCCCTGATAAACGATCTTCTTACCATAAACTTTACCCAAAGCCATCTGTGCAAGGCGCCAGCCAACTGTGTCTTTCACAATCGGATGAATATCTTTGGGATTTCCCTGGTCAAAAGCAACGGCCATACCTGTATTCTTCACATGCAGTGAGGTGAGGTATTGCGCCTCACGCAACTCATTCCAGTAACGGGTCTTTGTTTCAAATCGAGGTAACTGTACAAACAGGAAAGGAATATCTCCCTGTCCCCACGATGCCCTCCACTCCTTTATCATAGCGGGGAACAGTTTACGATATTGTGCCCCACGTGCTGTATTCGACTCTCCCTGATAGAAAATAAATCCTTTCAGAGTATATGGACTGACAACGTTCAACATCGTTTCGGATAAACCAACCGGACGACGAAAGTTCCATTTTCCCATAGGCTCCGTAGGTTTACCAATGTATTGTTTCTTTTCTGCTGATAATTTGTTATACTCTGCCAAAGACTTAATATAACGGTCATATATCTTCTCGTACTCTCCAGACTGATAAGCATCAGCAATACTATCATAACGCTCTATGATAGGGTGGAAGTCTTTATCGGACAACAGCAACTTCCGGCTCGTCCACGCCTCAACCGTCGTTCCTCCTACGGGTAGCTGAATGATACCGATAGGAATATTCAAATCTTTATGCAGATTCTTCGCAAAGTAGTAAGCAACAGCTGCAAACTCTGGTGCTGTCTCAGGAGTACAAGTCTTCCAGGATGTTTCAGGTACTTCGTGTCCCGGATAATATTTTCTCGGTACTTTATAATAACGTATCTGAGGATAATCAGCCAAATCGATTTCCGCCTTCGCATCCTTCACCCTGCGCAAAGCAAACTCCATATTTGACTGACCACCCGCCAGCCATACGTCACCTACGAAAACATCTCTAAAACTAACCTTATTATTACCATTTATAACTTCTAATTTATAAGGTCCTCCGGCTTCTCCGGTCCTTAGTGTGACCATCCATTTCCCATCAGCAACCTTACTCTTCCAGCTGTGGCCTTCAAACAACACTTCAACCTGCGAACTGTCTGCCGCTTCTCCCCAGATCTTCACGTTTGCATTACGTTGCAACACCATATGATCCGTAAAAACATCGGCAACCGTAAACCCACCGTCAGCAAAAACAACGATGCTGGCCAGAAATAAAAATAAAGAAAATAAAATGCGTTTCATAGTTCAATTCGGTTTAAAAATGACTCTGCAAAGATGTCCGTTTACCGAGTGAAGACATATAACAATCGTTCTTTTATGAAGCAACTTTGTACAGCCGTGTTTAATACTGGCATTTTGCCATCGGATTGGCAAAGTTTTGCCAACAGGGTGGCAATATGTTGCCAATACGGTGACAAGGTCTTGCCTCCTTATTGGCAACTATCAGAAACCTTATTCTGCATGATCCGGACGCTCTGTACTTAATATTGTTTTCAGTAATATCACCCGACGGTCTCCTTTCAGGGAAACTTTCATTGTATTCTTTATATGCGAGATATCTGTTTCGACACTTAACTGTTGCTTGGGTTGAAGCACATAGTTCCCTGTTGTTTTGTCATTGACGGTGATGCTGATGTAAAGAGGCTCGTCCACAGGATTCTCCAATATGGTAATCATGGTTTTCTTCTTCCCGGACAATGTCATGTAGAAATATCCTTCACCGCTGGTAGATGATTTACTGATCAACGGGCTTCCTCCTTTTGAAAAAGTGAATGGAGCCATAGGTCTTCTTCCATAAGGTACATATTGCACACCCGGTTTTGAATTCCACCCACCATAAGCACCGGCGTACTGGTAACCATATTCATCAATCTTCACTTCATATCTGGGGGCATGCTCCTGTCCTTTTGGAATGATAGGAACAGTGTTTACCATCAGGCCATTACAAGGTGCGTTCACGATTCCCCGTTCGGAAGCATAATCTCCCCAGATAATTGAGTCAGTCACTACCACATACGGTTCATGCTGCTTGTCGACAGACATATAACGAAGCATATTAAAAAGAAGTTTATCAGCTACGGGGTCTACTCCGCAATGATTAATCAAATCGAAACCAGACAACAGTATGGAGCCTTCACCCATAAACATCTCCGACAAGGCTGTCGCAGCCAAAGCACGGCTATAGTTGGCAAGGACGGCTACATTCTCCATCCCGGATTCACGAAGATCATATCCTTTGTCCACCGGATAAATGGCAGGAAAGCCTTTCTTCGATTCATTATAGGAGGTATAGTCGGACCAAAGGCGGAATTGCTTAGGGGTTAATCCGCTAAAAACCGGATGATACGGACGTTCGAGATTGATATTCATACCATCCGCATAGGCCAGAGACGGTGAAAGATAAACCGGATCATTATTGCTGTCTTTCAGAAACTCCACGGAAGTTGGCAACCACGATTGATTGAATGTTGTAGCATCTTGCTGCAGGCAAATAATGCGTCCACCCTTACTTACATATTCTTTCAACTGCCCTGACTGATTATCCAGTGAATCATCCCATGAATTCTTAGCCAGAATTAAGGTAGAGTTCCGGGGTAATTCCTTAACCATACGAACCGCTTTTACAGGGTAACCGAGTTTTTGCAAACAGTTCAAGGTTTGCTCTCCTGCCGAAGAATCGTACACATAAATAGTTTTCTTTATCACCTCTGTATCCCTCCAGTCTTTTCCGGCAATGAACAATTCACTCTCATTATAGGACACCTTCCTGCCTTTCGACCAAATCTCACCTTTCAGCATATAATCTCCCGAAACCAGATTCTGAGGAATATCTATTAACAAAGGCCTCTTACAAGTGCCATAATAAGGAACAGATGGAAGATCGACCTCTCCCGCCAATACTTTCTCACCTTCCTTTTCAATCCACCACTGCAAATGAACTTCATCCAAATCATTGCCATAATCATCGTCATTGACGACATGGGCTACCACCGCAAGCTTACTCCCTGCATAAATCTGCGACTGCCAATTCTCCCAACTCAGTAATACAGGCTGATAGCTGATCTGATATTGCCAGGCTACAGGTTTCGGTTTCATCTCAGCAAAGGACTTTACCCCATCCCAGTTATGAAATATAATTGTAAAGGGCATGGTACCTGCCAAGCAACTATTTTGACTTCTCAACCGACGGAACAATTCCGTTGCATTCTTCAGTACAAAAGCCTGATAGGTCATAGCTGCTCCAGCTTGTTCATCATCGGGCAGATGTCCTGTCCAACACTTCTGCGAACCCGGTTGTTTGGTTCTGGAACAGAGGTTGAAACGCCCGTCTATTCCTGTATAGTTTCCTACACATTCGGTAAAAGTAATCGGTTGTACTCTTCCCGGATTTTGCCACATCGCCTTATCACGCATATTGAGATAAGTAAGGAAAGTATTATAATACCATCCCCAATACCTATGTACATCATAGATATCACCCGAATGTCCCAGTCCATAACCGGTATTGCCTATATACAATCTGGTATCATCCCATTTCTTGAGTTCACGACACATCTTTGTCAGGAACTCCCGATACAGATCGCCCGTTTTACCTTCATAAGGCATTTCATTGGATAAAATATAGATGACTACGGAAGGATGAGAAGTGAACGGTCCCAGATCAATCTCCTTATAGGTTCTGAGTGACAGGTCAAAGTCTGTCGGTGGTGCAGTCTTGGTTGCATGTTTGGGGCGACCATACCGACCGGCAAATATCATCATACCTTCTTCATCGCACACATCCATCCAATTCTGATCATCGGGAATACGGATGATATTTATGTTCAGGCTCTTCATAAAGCGAACATAATCACGTGCAAAGTCTTTGCTTCTTTCCAGCTGTTCGGGTATTCCCCGCTCAGGCGGATTAATGGCATTACCCCGCAGATAGATAGGTTTATCATTCAAATAAAATACACCATCCCGCATCTCGAACTTTCTGAATCCAATCCGCTTATGCAAAGTTTCAGTACCTGCCTTTACTTCCAAGTCATAAAGTGCAGGATTAACAGGACTCCATAGTTCAGGAGTCAATTGGTCTATTTTCCAGACCACCGTTGTATCCACTTTATTCTTAAAATAAAATTCTCCGGAATGGCTGCACAATATCGCCTTATTCCGGGCATGCGTAATTACAGCATCAAGGGACAAACTTTCGTTCGCCTCAGCAGACAACATTACTTCAATCCTGATATCCTTATCGGTAGTGATAGGAGTTATCTTATGAACTTTTGCCGCCAACAGAGACAACGGAAAGAATGCACATAAAGCACACAATAATCTTGTTTTCATAGTATCAATTATAATAGTAAACTTATTCTTCTCCTTTCTGATATTGGGCGGGAGTCACCCCGAACAACTCCCTGAAACGTTTTATGAAATAGCTTGGGGAGTTGAAGCCAACTTCATATGCTATCTCCGAAACAGTCTTCGTATCCATCTGTTTCAGTAGCATCTGCGCCTTCTTCAATCTGATATTCAGAATGAAGTCATTGGGTGTCTGCCCTGTGATACCCTTAATCTTCAGGAAGAGTTTGGTACGGCCGGTATTCATAGCCTGGGCAAACATATTCACATCAAAATCCGGATTATCCAAATTTTGTTCAATACACGCTACACATTGTTCCATGAACTGATGGTCTGCGCTATTCGTAGCCAATATATCCACATTGTTATCCATTTGTTTTGCATATTTTTTCTGCAACAGCTTTCTGCTGTTTACCAGATTGTTACAACGCATAAACAAATGTTTCACATTAAAAGGTTTAGTCACATAGTCATCTGCACCCATTTTTAACCCTTGCATTGTATATTCCTCGGCTGTCTGAGCCGTCAGTAATATCACAGGGATATGGGATGTTTCAAAATTACTCTTTATCTTCCTACACATTTCTATACCGGACATCTTGGGCATCATGATATCGCTCAGTACAATATCGGGCTGTATTTCTTTTGTTTTTTCCAGTCCTTCTTCACCATCCTGCGCTTCGCAAACGGAATATACTTTGGAGAACAGACGAACCAGTAAACCTCTGAGTTCTTCATTGTCTTCAACAATCAGGATTTTACTCTTCGTATCTTCGGATTCATTAGCAGGATTCTCATCATCCATCACATCAGTCAGTGCCTTGTCACCATACATGGTCAATTCTGAAATGCATGATGAATCGATATCGGGAGTTGCCACTTTTTGTGAATCAGCAATGTGACTATCTCCCAAAGGCAATTCAACCACAAAAGTGGTTCCCTTTCCCTCCATGCTCCGCACACTGATTTTGCCTTTATGGGCTTCAATTATACTTTTAGCAAGTGCCAATCCTATGCCCGTACCTTTCTGGTTGTCCGTGCTGTCGACCTGATAAAAACGATCGAATATCTTATCCAGACTCTTTTCGGCAATACCGATACCCGTATCTGAAATAAGAATAATCACACTATTTTCATATTCCTGTACTGATAAGGAGACTGTACCACCCAGAGATGTATATTTGAAAGCATTGGACAGCAAGTTATAAATCACCTTTTCAAGCTGTACCACATCAAACCAGACTTCCAGATTCCTATCCTTATTAAGAAATTCAAGATTAATCTGTTTACCCCGTGCATACTCTTTGAAAGACAGATAGATTTCATCCAGGAACGCATAAATATCCTGCTTGCTGTATTTGAACTTTTCGAAACCCTGTTCTTGTTTCCTGAAATCAAGAAGCTCGGTTATCAGGCGCTTCATACGTAAGGTATTCCGATGAATATTTACCAGTTTATTGTACACTAACGGCTGAATATCATTCCTTTCCATCAACATCTCCAACTGACTTACAATCAATGTGAGCGGAGTACGAAATTCATGTGAAATATTGGTAAAAAAGCGAAGTTTGGACTGGTTCAGTTCTTCTATCTGTTTCTTCTCTTTCTTCTCGTATTCAAGTGAAGCCCGCAACTTTAATTTGGAAGAATAGAAACTAACCACTATATAGACAGATACAATCACAATAATAACATAAATACAATATGCCCAGACAGATTTGTAAAAAGGTGGCTTCACCACAATATCGATTTCCTTAAAAATACTTTCCTTACCGGAATATTCCTCAGAGCTCTTTATCTTTAGCTTATACTTACCCGGATTCAGGTTGGTGTAAGTAATGCCTTTACGATAACCTGCACTCATCCAGTCTTTATCAAATCCCTCCAATTTATAGTAAATCCGGTTTCTCAGTACCGATACATAATTGGACAACGAGAAATTTATAGTGATGATGGAATGGTTATGATTCAGCGTAATTTGTGGCTGATACAAAATAGACTCAGAGAGAATATTGGAATCATCATTCGGCAATATAACCTGGTTATTCACTTCCAATGAGGTAAAGTTAAGCTGATAGGGCTTTACATAAGAATTCAATTCTTTTTCAAAGAAAGATATCATCATCTTGGGACCGGAAAGGAATATCTCATTATCGCTGGCCACAAACAATCCGTAAGGGTTCAATGCCGTCATCGGAAAACCATTCTGTTTATTATAGTTATAAAAGCGCTGGTTCTCCATATCAAAACGTGAAAAGCCCTGATTATTGGCTATCAGGAGATAGCCAGACAAAGACTCTTTTATATCAAGGATATAATCATTGATCAGGTCCGAATTGTGTGAGTTAAACGGTTTGAATGAATTGTTATCCGGCTCATATAGGAATATACCATCTCCCGAAGAACCTGCCCAGATATTACCTTTCTTATCTTCAAAAAGTACATTTATCAAATTACTGCCTATAACCCGGTTTGAACTATTAGGAACGAAATACTCATCTCGTTTCCGGGTTTCAAGATTATATTTAACCAGTCCCAATGAATAAGAGAACCATAAATTATTGTTCCTGTCAAGAAGCATATCAATGATCTGTCTGTTATTGAGTCTACTATCTTTCAGTAGCTTTGTGCACTCTCCTGTTTGAGGATCAAATAAACCTATTCCGTTATGGGTTGCCAGCAAGAGATTTCCTTTATACGGAATAACTTTGCGTACTACATCATTGATCAACGAATTCTCTTTCCCCGGAATATGCCTGTAATTGGTAAACTGATGCGTTTTCAAGTCCAATTTATCCAATCCTCCTCGTAATGTACCTACCCACAGAGTCTGGTTTTCCTCATCCAAATGCAGAGATTGTACCGTATTGGATGCAAGGGAATTCTTATTTATATCATGCTTAAACTCTGCGAAGCTTCTTGTTTTTCGATCGAGATAGTTCACTCCACCACCTTCCGTTGCAATCCAGATATTTCCTTTAGAGTCTTCTTTCATTCGTCCGGCAAAAGGAGAGGTCAGCTTTCCTTGCTGAGATTCATCGGAATAATAATAGGTATAAATCTCATAGTCCGGATTAAACAGATTAACCCCACCGTAATAAGTGCCAATCCAGAAAGTTCCTTGCTGATCCTTCATCATACAGATGATGGAAGAATTACTCAGGCTATAAGGTTTATTATCTTCACTGTAATTGGTGAAAGTATTGGTGGTGACATCCAATTTATCCAAACCTTTAAAAGTCCCCACCCAATAGTTACCCAAGTTATCTTCGACCACACAACGGACATAATTGCTTGAAAGTCCATTCTTATAAGGTGCATGCACATAGTTTGTTTTTCCACCGTTCCTGTCCAATCGGAAAAGCCCATCATCTTTGGTACCTACCCAAATATTCTTTTTGGAATCTTCATAAATACAGGTTATATCCTTTGTTGGGAGATAATTAAGCCATTTCTTATTACTGTCCAGCATGTACAAGCCATTATTCATAGTTCCTACATATAGGTTCCCTTCATGGTCTTCGGTCACACAGGACATGCGTACATCCTCCAGGTGATAATAATATTCCAACTTATCTTCCGCACGGTTATAGGTGAATAAAGAGTCTCTGGTACAAGCCCACAGCCGAGAGTTACCGTAACTAATGGCCTGAATGTTATTATCGCGAATCGTATGAAAAATATTCTTCTTAATATCATATTCAACTACGGCATACTTGCAACGAATATAAATATGCCCATCCTTATCACCACAAATCGTACCTATATTATTATTATAAAGACTATGTTTATCATTCTCAATCGGACGGAATATATAAAAATCGGTACCGTTATAACGGTTCAAACCATCTTTAGTACCTATCCAGATTATTCCGAATTCATCCTGATAAATAGATGTAACTGTTGGTTGCGAGATGCCATTTTCTACTCCGAATGTTTGAAAATGGATATCCTGTGCGAACAACAATCCGGGAGCCAGAAATAAAAGGAGCAACAATATCCGCAACATTACTATTGATAAGAGAGTCTTTTTCATATCGTACAATTTTGTTATAAGGTTCCTGTTTTGCAAAACAAAAATAGCGGAATCTATGAATGACCTATATAAAAATAGAACAAATCTATGTCGATATCGTACGGAAGCCCTCCGAATTCACCGATTCATACCCGGAACTCATCGGCTTTTCTACCGGAAATCACCCGGAAGGGCTATACAGGGATGAATAATTCGCTTACCTTTGAGCCATGAATCAATAACAATAGAAATAATGGAAAAGAAACAAAACTTCCCGTCTCATGCAGGTTTATCGGGCAAAGCACTGATAGCTTCACTCTTCATCATCTCCGGAATATTACTGTTTGCCCGTAACGTAGGTTGGATTACGTATGACTTATTTAGCATAGTGGTATCCTGGCATAGTCTTCTTATTGTATTAGGTATCTACACGATAACGCGCCGCCATTATCTGAGCGGTTCTATCCTCACCCTGATAGGTGTTTATTTTTTAGTTGGAGGATTATCGTGGTTACCGGAGAACTCACAAACCATTGTCTGGCCTGTTGCACTGATTGTGGCGGGTATTTTGTTCTTTGTAAAATCCCGCCGTAGAGAACGCTGGATGAAAAGCCATATGAACGGCCGTTACCAGGACTGGACTAAAAGAAGAGGTGGACATATGCACATGAATATGGAAAACAATGAGCAACAATGCGAATCGGAAAACGGTTATCTGCGTTCCGACAATGCTTTTGGTTCTGTACGTCATGTCGTATTGGATGAATTGTTCAAAGGAGCCAGTATCCGGGCTTCATTCGGAGGAACCGTCATTGATCTACGCCACACGCATCTTGCACCGGGAGAAACCTATATTGATATCGACTGTACTTGTAGTGGAATAGAGTTGTACATTCCTTCAGACTGGAATGTTGTACCTCAATGTAATGCTTTTGCCGGCGGATGCGAGGATAAGCGTTGGCAAGGAGCAAATATTAATAAAGAAAGTACACTAATAATCCGTGGAAATATTTCCTTCGGTGGATTAGAGATTAAAGACTAATCCTATGAGAGCACATCCAATTATAGATTATCCTTATCGTTGGTTTCCGATGCTTGTGCTTGCATTGGTTCTGGCAATCATCCAGGCAACCCTGTTGTGGGGATATACCGGAGCTGACTGGCTACCTGCCATCATCGACGGAATCACAACAATCGGATGGCTTGCGGCACTGGCATACCTGGCTTGGTTTGTAGTAGGCCAAGTATCCATTCTCCAGACAAATGTCATTACGGTTGTATCAGGAATATTGCTCTGGATTGCGGGCAGCTTCATGGTCTGCGACATTATGGTAAGAATTGCAGGAATACCTTATATCTCTTTTGCCTCTACCATACCTTTCAGACTTCTGTTCGGCATACCGACATGGATAGCCATTATATTGTGGTATCACCTGATAGTAGTGAAAGCCCCGGAAGCACAAGAAGATGAATTCATTGTACCGCAATCCGTAAAAGCAGAAAAAACGGAAGAGCAAGAGGAAACCATTGATCGCATTACTGTAAAAGACGGGGCACGAATACATATCATCAAAGTAGATGAACTGCTATATATCCAGGCGTGTGGAGATTATGCGACTTTGATCACCCCCACAGGAGAGTACATCAAAGAGCAAACCATGAAGTATTTTGAAGGACATCTGCCAAGTGACAACTTTGTGCGTATCCATCGTTCCACCATTGTAAACGTGACACAGATATCGCGGGTAGAACTATTCGGAAAAGAAACCTACCAAGTGTTATTGAAAAACGGAACTAAATTACGGGTTAGCCTGACGGGCTACCGGCTATTGAAAGAACAACTGGGAATATAAAGACCTAAACTATTCTATAAAACAAAAGCGAAGAATCCGCCCCATTGTGAATTCTTCGCTTTTTTTTTTAGCAGACAAGGTTATCTGATTATTTCTTCTTATCGTCTTTCTTTGGTTCATCCTTTTGGGTTTCCTGTTTATCTTCCTTTCCTTCCGGATGGATGATTCCCTTTACGGTCTCGCCAATAGGTAGTTTGTCCAGTACACCGAGGCTCGGAGCCACTGTCTTCACCAATGTATTCAGGAAGTTGCTTGTACCTCCGTTTCCACCATCGAATACAGTAATGTTTCCTAAATTCATGTGTTCGAATGCTTTCACCTGTTCTCCGGCAATTTCTTTCCATTGATCTACCATCTTATATTGGATAGCGATAGCCGGATTAGATTCTGCCGCACGTACCATAGCCTCGAAACCTTCAGCTTCAGCAAGCAATGATTTCTTCTTACCTTCAGCCTCAGCTTCCAACTTCATCTGGATGGCTCTTGCTTCAGCCTCAGCCTGTGCCAGAGTTGCTTTTGCACGAGCTTCAGCCTCACGGGTAATCTTTTCGGCAACAGCATCAGCCTGAAGAATGGCTTCTTGCTTTGCAACTTCAGCAGGTACAATCTTTTCAGCCTTCAAAGAAGATTCCACTTTACGGGCTTTAGCCTCTTCTACTTCTTTTTGAGCTATTTCGCGGGCAGCCTGTACGGCAGCTTCCGAACGTGCTTCAGCTTCACCGGCCTGTTTGTCGGCATTGGCACGCGTTACAGCCAGTTCGGCATCAGATTGTGCCACAGCTTTCTGAGCCTCATTTCGCCCGATAGCAGCTTTCTTTCCTGCTTCCGCCTGCTTAATCTCCATGTCAGAATTCAGTTCGGCAATACGGCTTTCCTTTTCCGTATTAGCCTGCTCAATCCTGATATTTTTTTCAGCTTCAGCCTTTGCCACCTGCGACTCTTTTTCAGCGTTGGCAATAGCTACCTGCGAGATTCGATCCTTATCAGCATTAGCCACAGAGATTTCCTGCAATTTTTTAGTCTCGGCAATGGCAATATCTTGGTCTTTACGTGTTTCGGCAACTTTCGTCTCACGTTCCTTTATTTGATTGGCAATCTTGATGGCACCCAGTTTCTCCTGTTCCTCAATGTTTGCCTGAGCCTCATTCAACGCCTTACTTTCAGCTTCCTTACCTAGGTTGACAATATAATTGGCAGCATCACGGATATCGCTGATGTTGATGTTCATCAGATACAAACCAAATTTGCGAAGTTCCGTATCGATGTTATCCTTTACTTTAGAAAGGAATTTATCGCGATCGGAATTCAGCTCTTCAATCGTCATATCGGCAATGACCAAACGCATCTGACCGTACACAACATCCGTTATCAGGTTCTGTTTATCATCTATTGTCAGCCCAAGCATACGCTCAGCAGCATTTTGCATTACTTCCGCATCAGTACTGATGGCAACTGTTATCGTGGTCGGTACATCTACACGGATATTCTGGGCAGACAGCGCACCGGTCAGTTTACAGTCTATCTGCATCGGTTTCATGGACAGGAATTCATACCCTTGGATTATCGGCCACACAAATGCAGCACCACCATGATACAACTTGGCTGACTTCTTATCACCACCCGTTTTACCATATACTACCAGTACTTCGTCACTTTTACATTTCCGGTAACGGGAAAGAATACCAATGAAGGTAAGTAAGATAACCGCCACGAGTATGGCGGCCATAATCATCATTTCTTGTGTCATAAATCTATGTTTTTGAGTTTTGTTTTATTGAATATATAGAGTTCCGTCCTTATAGCCCGTAATAATAGTTTTATCACCTGTCTGATAAGTCTTATTCGTTTCAGATACTACATCTATCTCACGCATAGCTCCATCACGACTTGTCTGTACAGTAAATCTGCCATTTCCTTGCCCAAAGTAGATGGTACATTCTCGGCCTACTAATTTTTCCGTCTTTTCCGTCTTATTCACCTGCTGTAGCTGATAGGCTTTTTTATAAAGAAACCACACAGCAAAAACGAAAAACAGACCAATCAAAATGGCAATGGAATAACTCTGAATGTCAGTATTTCCAATCAGATACATGTACCATCCAAAACCGATACTGAAGTGCGTCAATCCCTTAAAAGACACCACACTACTGATGTCGGCATCCACATCTGTATCCGCATCAATGTCTCCGAAAAAAATGGAAAGAATGAACTGTATCACAAAAATACCAGTTGTGACCACGGCGATAATCAGAAATATATTACTGCTCATAGGAATTTGAATTATTGTGGTTTACAATATATTTAGATATATTATTCCAAATATACACATTTGCAGAACATACACAAAGAAACCGTTCTCTATTTAACAAAATTTTCTTGAGGAGGAAAGCAACATTACACAAAGATATTTGTTATGTTTACGGACGCTATGATGAAACATCTACACTATATATTTCTGTTTATGTGCCTCTCACTAGGAATGTCTGTCATTCTGCAAGAGGAACAGCCGGCACTTCGGATGATTACCGAAGCCTCGACAGATACTTCCGTCACCCCTACACAAACAGGATGTTTCATTTCAATGTCAGCAGATTGTTACTCAACCATTGCTCACCGCCCGTTCTTTAATGATGAAAACAATGAACGTAAAATCAACGGCATCCTCCTTCAGGAGAACTCTTATAATCAAGCTAACGCTCCATCGAAATTACTGAAACTTAAGATCCATCCGTCTGTAGGACAGATGCAACGTATATTCTCCACTCATTTACCGGTGGAACAAAATGCCAGCCTCTCTTTCACTCCCAGCGCTATCCGTTATTCTTACGGATATTACGTCTACGAGTTGAAGCATATTCTGATTTAAACCACCACTCTACTTGTTACTCCCCCCTTTACCGGAGGTATGCCATTGGCATGTCTTTGGTCAACCTATTGTTTATTCACATCTAAATTTAGTGTAATTACTATGCTCGATTTATTAATAGCTACCCTCGAAATGATGGGGTTTACATTCGTGATCGGCTTCTTCGTGGCTTTCATTATCAAAATGATTGCCGTTGCTGCCAACTCATTCGACTTTTACAGTTCACACCAGAAAGAACTGCTTCGCCTACGACGCCTGCGCAAGTTGCGCCAGAAGGTGGAGCTCATGATACGGGATATCCCTATAGAAGAAAATGAACTCTATAACGATAAACGCGAAGAATTCAGCCGCGGAGTCAACCGTGAGCTTTCCGATTATCGTGGATATTACCATGGAGTAAGCGCCGGAGTTTCCAACGCTGACCTGATGGATTACTACTATCCCGAAGATACGCACATGATGTATCTGAAGCAACAAGAAGAGATGTTATATCATAAGAATAAGAAATAGTATGGAAAATATAGATTTCGCGACCCTATTCCAAGGTTTTGGGACAATGATGGAAAGTGGCTACCTGCTTGCATCAGCCCGTGTGTTTTTAATCCTTTTAGGTTTGTTACTCATATATCTGGGCTGGAAAGGAGTGCTTGAGCCTATGGTAATGATTCCGATGGGGCTGGGGATGGTTGCCATCAATTGTGGAACACTTTTCATGCCGGACGGCACATTAGGCAACCTCTTTCTCGATCCGATGCTTTCGGATACGGATGACCTGATGAACACGATGCAGATAGATTTTTTGCAACCTGTCTATACACTCACCTTCAGTAACGGATTGATAGCCTGTTTTGTATTTATGGGCATAGGTACTTTGTTGGATGTAGGCTTTCTGCTACAAAAGCCTTTCGTCAGCCTTTTCCTGGCTTTATGTGCCGAATTGGGTACTTTCCTGACTATTCCCGTAGCTTCCGCCCTTGGACTGACATTGCAAGAAAGTGCTTCTGTAGCTATGGTAGGAGGTGCAGATGGTCCTATGGTTCTGTTTACATCACTGGCTTTGGCCAAACATTTATTTGTACCTATCACAGTAGTGGCTTATCTGTATCTGGGACTAACGTATGGCGGCTACCCGTATCTGGTGAAGTTACTGGTTCCCAAACGCCTGCGTGCCATCAAGATGACTTCGAAGAAAGCACCTAAAAACTACGATGCCAAGGTGAAACTGGCATTCTCGGCTGTGCTGTGTGCAGTGTTGTGCTTCTTGTTCCCGGTGGCTTCGCCGTTGTTTTTCTCTCTCTTCCTGGGAGTTGCCGTACGTGAATCAGGCATGAAGCATATTTATGATTTCGTTAGCGGTCCGTTGCTTTATGGCTCTACATTTATGTTGGGCGTATTGCTGGGCGTGCTTTGTGATGCACATCTACTGCTTGATCCGAAGATTCTGAAATTATTAGTATTGGGTATAGTGGCACTGTTGCTTTCGGGTATCGGCGGCATTATGGGAGGATACATCATGTACTTCATTAAGAAAGGAAATTATAATCCGGTAATCGGAATTGCAGCTGTCAGTTGTGTGCCGACTACGGCAAAGGTAGCTCAAAAGCTGGTTAGTAAGGATAATCCTGACTCGTTCATTCTGGGGGATGCCTTGGGAGCAAATATCTCCGGGGTTATCACTTCGGCTATTATTACGGGTATTTATATCACGATCATTCCATATCTCTAAGATAATTATAAAGTAAAGGTACATTGATTTAGGCGCGGAATCTGCAGATTTCGCGCCTATTATTATCTTTGGGCTGAGAAACATCTTGTGTAGTGCCCTCCTCATAGCCGCCCACTCCGAAAAGAGCAGAACGAGGATTGAAAGTTTAAACAAGCCAGACTCAACAACTGGTATCCTGCCACCATGCCCGGTGTAGTACATACCGGCCTGATGGACAACAAAATTATTGAAGACCCTTTCTTCTGCCTCAACGAACGTAACATGCAATGGATTGACAAGGAAGACTGGATTTACCAGACTACTTTCTGGTGAAGCAAAAAGAGGTAAACTATCCCAAGGCCCAACTTGCAACCAGTGTACAGCCCATTGAAGGAGGTTTTGAGGTAACACTTAGCAGTGATAACTTCACCCGTGCCGTCTTCATTGCTACCGGAGACGTAAACAGCTCCTTCAGCGACAACTATTTCGATATACTTCCCGGAAGTTCAGTTAAGGTGGAAGTCTACACAGACTTACCGCCGGCGACGTTTGAAAAACAATTGAAGGTGGTGTCTCTGAGCGATGAATACTAAGACACGCAAATGAGTAGTTGGATTTGATTCAATATCTATTCTTCCTTCTTTCCATGCAAATACACCGAGGGTGAAACACCGAACTGTTGCTTGAAACAACGACTGAAATAAAGTGGATCGCTGATGCCTACTTTATAGGAAATTTCGCTCACATTATAATTACCTTCCGATAGCAATTCAGCAGCCTTCTTCAATCGGAAAAGCCGAAGGTAATCGTTCGGAGTATAGCCTGTCAGCCCTCGTACTTTCTTGTAGAAGAGGGTACGCCCCAGCTTCATCCGTGCAGCAAAATCTTCCATGGAAAATTCGGCATTACCCAGTTCCTTGTTTATCACAGCTTGAAGCTTATCAAGGAACTGTTTGTCTTTATCCGAAGCATAAACAGCAGCGTGCTCCGCACCCGGTTCATTGAGGAACTTCTCACGAAGCATTTCACGTTGCTTTATTAACTGGAAGATACGTGCCAGTAGCAGTTTAAGACTAAAAGGTTTAGTGACGTAAGCGTCTGCACCACTCTCTACGCCTTCCAGTTTATTCTCGGTGGTGCCCATTGCTGTCAGTAAGATAATAGGGATATGACTGGTACTGAATTCATTTTTCAGTTTACGGGTTACCTCATAGCCATTCATACCAGGCATCAGGACATCGCAGATAATGAGGTCAGCATCATACGTGCGTGCCCGTTCAAATCCCAATGTACCATCCGCCTCGGCCACGACTTCAAAATAGACAGAGATTTCACGTTTTAAGAATTCACGGATGTCCGTATCGTCTTCAATGATAAGTATCTTCTTGCGGTTTAGCGGTGCAGAATTCTGCTCTTCTTGTAAAGTCGGTAATGCTGATGCAACTTTCGTACCCATTTCTTTCATCTCTGTGCTCACTTCTTCGATTAATGAAGTAGTGACTAAGAAATCTTTCTCACTGTACACAGCACTGTCCAAAGGCAGAGTAACAGTAAACACGGAGCCGCCGCCCTCATTCTCCGTATAGCCAATAGTTCCTTTATGAACCTTGACCAATTCGTGCGTAAGATGCAACCCAATGCCCATACTGTCATTAGAAAAACTACTCTGCATGAAACGGGAGAAAAGTTGAGAACGTTTCTCTTTGGGAATACCTACACCTGTATCTGCTACAGAGAAAAACAGTTTGCCGATAGCCTGTTCCACTTGTACGATGCAGGTTATCTTACCGCCCGCAGGTGTATATTTAAAAGCATTCGATATCAGATTATAAACAATCTTATCCAGTTTCCCTTTGTCTATGAACATGGAATAAGAGTTGACGGATGAGGTAAATACAAATTCCATCCCTTTAGCCTCCGCCGTTTCACGGAAACTCTGAAAGATGTCGTGCAGGAAGACTACAACATCCGTTTCTTCCAAAGAAAGAGACAATTTATTGTTCTGCATCTTTCTGAACTCCAACAATTGATTGACAAGCCTCATCAAGCGCTGCGTACTCTTATCCATGATTTTGATGGGATAAGCTAACTCTTTGGACCTCTTTCCCGAAGATTCAATCTTCTCCAAAGCACCTTGTATCAAAGTGAGTGGAGTGCGAAACTCATGCGAGATGTTGGTGAAAAAGATTAGTTTATATTCAGTCAGTTGTTTTTCGAGCTGAATGCGTGTCCTCAGAGTATTGAAATTACGTACCAACCTGAAAGTGATATACAAAGCAATACAAACTAAAATAATATAAACCATATATGCCCAGGTAGTCTTCCAGAAAGGGGGAGCAATCACAATTTGCAATACCGTTTCTTCCGTCCCCCATACGCCGGAAGCATTACATGCCTTGACGTGCAATTGATAACTGCCGGGAGGCAGATTCTTGTAGGCTGCAAAATTCAGTGAAGAAGGCGTACTCCAATCTTTATCAAAAGGAATCAGTTGATAGATGTATTTAGCATCATTACCCATAGAGTAGTCAAAAGTAGAGAATTCGATACTGAACGAATTCTGAAAGTATTGCAACTCAATGCCGTTTGTATAACTCAATGCGGTGGTTAACGGAGAATCCACATCACCCGGACGAACGGAAATACCGTTTATCTTTAAATCGGTCAATACAATCGGTGAAACAATACGCTGTGACTGTATCATCTGTGGATTGATTACTACCAAACCATGATTGGTACCAAACAGCAGCCTCCCGTCTTTGGTGGTGCAGGCACTACTTTCCAAGTAGACATTGCCGGGCATTACAGCCGAGAAGAAGAAATTATCGAAAGTCCGTGTAGTAGGGTCGAAACAAGACATACCGTACTCAGTGCCAAGCCATATCTTCCCTTCAAGATCTTCTACGATAGATTGCACCACATTATTCACCAACCCATTGTTCGTATCGTAATACTGAAACGAAAGGTTCTTATAATCCTGACCCGGAGAACATAAGGCAAAGCCTGTTCCTGTAGTGCCAATCCACATACAACCTTTACTGTCACAGAAGACATTGCGTATTTCGTTGCTACGCAGTTTGCCGTTATCAAAATTGTAGGTGTAGTAACTCTTGGAGTTTTCAATCAAAGAATCGGGATGGAATACATAGACACCATTGTTTGTGCCTACCCACATCCAATTGTTTTTATCGGCGGTGATAGTCCGCACTTGCTTCTTGCTGTAGCTACCCGCCAGGAAGTGACGGAAGATATAACTGTTATTTGCAGGAATAGCCAAGTCGAGTCCACCTCCGAAAGTACCTATCCACATACGCCCTTTAAAGTCACGGAAGACATCATAGATATGATTATGGGCCAATGAGTTCGCATCTTTGGATTGGTTCGTATACCATTTCCCATCGATACTCAAGCCAGCTCCACGAGTTGCCATCCACAGTTTCCTTTCATGATCTTCGGCTATGTCAAACACGCTCAGATTATAGTTCTTCTTATCAAGTAGTTGCAGATTAGTATCATAATGGAATAATCCGCCGCGACGGTTTCCTACCCAAATATCTCCATTCTCGGTACAAGTAACCATACGTATGGTATTAGAACGGTCTACGAGCGTATCATTCTCAGGATAAATGCGGGTTGCACCTTCATTGAGTACCGATAGCAAGGCAATGCCCGAATATTCGGAACCCAGCCAGATGTTGCCCGTTCTATCTCCCATGATATAAAGAATGAAGTCGGAGTTTATCCGGTTGAATCGTTCAACATGATACGTATAATGGGTCATTTCATCAATCTTGGGATTATAAACAAACAATCCGTTGCCATAAGTAGATATCCATATCAGTCCGCGTGCATCCTGCACCACCCAAAAACGTTCGTCAGCTACCAATTGCGCTTTCTCATAAGACATTAGCCGGAAGTTCTTTAGTTCCCGTGTACGGATATTCAAATAGCTAACTTCGCCGGTTCCATTCGATATCCAAAGGTTACCGAGGTTATCCCTTATGCATCGTCCCAGAGGTATGTTCAATGAAGGATCATCTACCAATCGACCTTCGGACATCCGAAAGACAGCTCCGCCTTTCGGAGAAAAGATTACCCAATCGTCCTGAACAAGGCTATGTTCGTAAACTTTGGCAGGAGAGATTCCCCAAGGAAGTTGGGCTACCAAACGGAGACCTTTGCCGGGTGTTTTCTCATAAATCTGTCCGTTGGAAGCGAGGAAGAAGTTTTTCTTCTCATAAGTGACGGCCGCCACAAAAGAGAGTTCTTTCTTGAATAGTTGAGTTTGGTTTCCGGCTACCCATACCAGTCCGGCCTGCGTACAAATCCAGACACTGCCCTGTTCATCTTCATGGACGTAGTTGACTGAATCGGAAAAGAGCTTGCCATTCTTTCTATCAAAGATTACCGAACTGAAATGCCCGTCTTTATAAGTTATCTTCCTACAACCGTTTTTCTCGTTGTGCCATAACCAAATATCTCCTGTAGAGGTTTCCAGTTTCCGTTTATACTCTTGCTTGTATTCGCCGCAACCGGTATAATCCACAAAGCAATCGCGCTTCAAGTCATAGCAACTGAATATTTCGGGAGAAGTAAATATCCACAAGAAACCGTTTCTATCTTCTGTGATAACCTTCACATGATGATCTGCCAAGGATATTTCATCGCCTATACCCGGACGAAAAGTAACGAATGAATGCCCGTCATAACGACTCAAACCATCCAAAGTACCCATCCACACGAATCCTTTACTATCTTGGAACAGATAACGCACCGAGTTATTGGCAAGCCCCTCATTGGTAGTGATGAAAATAGAACGAACGTCTACGGAGGCAAATGCATTCAGTGTCAAGAAAGAAAGGAGGACTATACAAAGGAGAAAGAAACGTGTTTTCATAATGAAGCGGAAATTATTACCACACAAAAGTACGATAAAAAACGGAATCGGGAAATCATTGTTTGGAGAAAACCAAGGCTACCGCACCAAAAGATATTTATTCATAGTCTTCCAACTTCCATTCATCCTTCCACTCTATCATCGGTACGCCATCTTTCACTACTACTGGCAGAAATACATATGTAGCCTTATATACATCTTGATTAGGATTAACGAGCGTATAAAATCTATCAGCCACTTTCGGTGTTTCAAAATCCTTGGGATAAGGACGGTGGTCCTTATATCGATTCAAAAACGACTGCCAGTCTTTCTTCGGTATGTCTGTTTTATTAGTATGCGGCTGCCAACGATCAGCCATAACTACATAAAGATTCTTTCCTGGAATCTTTATCACACTTGTAATCTGCGAACAGAAAGAATGTGCATACTCGTCGCCAATGTGCGGATCGCCCAACACAGTGTATTTACCATGATAGTCATCGAACACTGCCACCTCCGAAGGATTGGGAGTATAACTTGTTGTCCCTGAGGTATAAATATAATGCCTGCCATTCATTACAAAATGTGCTGCCGCCTCACGCGTAAACGGTGGAACCTTCCCTACAAAATGTTCTGAGTACCGGCCATTTACATTAGTATAGTCATCAGAAAGTTCAGCACATATCTGTTCCCAATGCGGACGCTCAAACCAAACATAACCTTTTCCTGTTTCGGGATCAGCATACATATCAAAATCCCCCACAGCAAAACCGTTAGGCTTCAAGTTGCGGACAAAATGATACGGTCCCATAAAACGCTCGGCTTCAAGAATGGTAAAATAGCCATCATTACTTTGCGATTTCAGCCAGCATACATATTTGCCGGTTTTAGCACAATAAAGAATATGCGGTCGTTCCAATTTCTGGCAATGATGCAAAGGCGAATGTGGTTCGGTATCTGGTTCGATTATCCTTCCTTCGTCCTTCCAGTTATAAAAGTCGGTGGATGAGTAACAACGCACGCCACCAAACATACGGTTAGTTCCAAACAGTGTATGGGTCTTGTCTTCTCCATACCAATAGTATTTACCGTCACGGAAAGTCACCTGAAATCCATGTGCCTGAATAGGTTTACCTTCAGTATCAAGCCACACCTCGCCAGGGCGGATGGATTGATAGTTTACTGGAGCGAGCGGATAAGTCTGCACATTCAGATAGCGGCATTCCCCTCCCGCCTTTTCTATCTTCACCGGACTGTCTGTAGTTACATTGCTGAAGCCGAAAAAAGAGGCGTAATCGCAATTGTCAATGCACATCACGGTGTCGCTACTTTCTACCCTTACATCCTTCATGGAGAATTTCGTGGCATCGCGCACCCTACCTATCTGGTTACAGCGTGCCTTGACATTGCCGAAAAAGAAGTTTTTCACAGGTATTTCCGGAAGTCCCGACACATCCACCAATGTGCTGCATCCGGTTATCTCCACATCGTGAATGGATATATTGGCAAACCACGGCGTAAGCGGCGTTACCGCACGGGCTGGATAGCGCTGTGCCAACTCGCCCACCCAACGGGCAGAGCCGAGCATGTCGCAATATAAAGCCTGTCTTTTCACATTGGCCAGCACTCGTTCCACATAGACATTTTCGACAAATCCCCCTCGCGGGCGACGGGTCTTGAAACGAAAAGCCTGGTCGGTTCCTTCGAAAACGCAATCGCACATATATACGTTTCTCACCCCACCGGCAATCTCGGTGCCGCACACAATGCCGCCCGCACCCCGCAGTGCTATACTTTTACGTATAACGACATTACGGGTGAGGCGATTCACCTTCAATCCGTCTTCGCCCCGACCCGACTTCATAGTGTAGCAATCATCCTGACAATCAAGCGAGCAATATTCTATCAGCACATCACTGCTCGAATCAATATCAATGCCATCGGTACGTCCGTGCCCGAAGCTGTTCACCGTAACACCGCGGATGACAACGTGCTCGCAATATTGCGGTACGATATTCCAATACAGACCTTGTTCGAATGTGACACCTTCCAGGAACACGTTTTTACAATGGATGGGAGCAAACGTCTTAGGTAGAAAAACACCTTTACCCTCTTTCCCATTGTAAATGCGCCCGGCAAGCGGCTTTTTCATTGCCTCTTCGCTAGACATTCCCTCGTTGCATTTGTATATTTCGCAATCTGTAGACGGACCGATTACTTTTCCCTTTCCAGTCAATGCGATGTTCTCCTGCCCGTTGGCATAGAAACAAGCTCCCAAAGAATATACCTCCACACCCTCATCACGTGTGAAGACAGCCGGGAGATAGTCTGTTATGTGACCGCTGAAATGTAGTTCTGTTCCCTCCGAGAGATGCAGGTTCACGTTGCTCTTCAAAGTGATGCGCCCCGTCTGCCATATGCCGGCAGGAATCACTACTGTACCTCCGCCCTGGCAACTTGTCTTGTCAATAGCTTCTTGGATATTTTTAGTGGACATTCCTTCCCGTTCCATACTTACCTGTATGGTACGTTCAGGGAAAACAGGTCGCTGAAACGCAGGCATAACGAACGGTGCTTCAACAGGTTCTATGGCGTTAGGCATATTTTTCGGTCCAACCTCACCTATTGTCAACAATGCTATACCACAAATGATACTTGTTAATGACATAAACTTAATTCTTTATTTGGTTAATATATTCATTACTCCTCCAACTTTACAGACTCAGGTTCTTGCGGAAACAGCTTAATGCTTCCATTGTATTTCTTACGCACTAACCACACTTCACCTGTAATTCCCGAAGGCACCAATCCATCTGTTGGTTTGGCTATTTCGGGATAAGCATAAGTCAGTCTTTCGGATTCGGGCAATGAAGCATCACCAATCATCCTGTTCATCAATGAGTTTACCACTTCTATTTCCAGCATGTTTTCACCATTTTTCACGAAAGGAGTCAGATCTGCCTCCCACGGGGTACACCAAACAGTTGAGACCTCTTGCCCGTTCAACCAAACTCGCCCTATGGAGTTTAAACTGTCAAAACGAAGGATAATTTCTTCGTTTGCCGCAGATTTTCCCAAATTAATCTTTTTACGATAAACAGCCGTACCCGAATAATAGCGAATACCTAAATCAGCATGCTTTGTCCAGTCTGTCAATTTATTGAAAACAACCTCACCAGGACCACCCCATCGAGGATCAAAATACACGTTCCAATCTCCCTTTATAGCTTCCAACCGCTCGTTCTCACGAGTTGATTTCAACGTAAGTTCTTCCTGACTATCATTGGAAGCTACAATGAAGCCCGACTCACCAGGGAGCAATGTGATGGAAATATTTAGCCCTTCCGCTATTGAACGGGCTGGCAATCTATATCGCTTACCGTTTACAGGATCCCAATAAGAAGCGTTCGATAAAGAAGTACGCAAAACCACTTCATCTTTAAACTCGCGTTCACTATGATTATTGATAAAATAAACGTCAGCATCCGCTAAACGGCGATGGGAGAAATAGACTTTATCAGTAGGCGTATTACCACTCTTGATACCCATATCGGGACGAATACCCTGTTCCTGCAAAGCCTCAGCCAATGACATTCCCCAGTAAAGTTTACCTTTGCCTACAGTCCGTACACCCGATGTTGTTTCTTTGGTTCCCCATAATTTATTGACTATGGTCTGATACTCTGCTGAATCAGCTTTTTCTTTCAAGGAAATAGAACCTTCAGGACGGCCTGCAAATACGGGCACGCCTTGATCCAATAATTGAGCAATATGGCGTAAAACGGACAGAGGCATATCGCTGGCATGTTCTACAACCAGCATTTTATAGCTCATACCATCGGGTAATACTATTTCTCCATTGCTTGCAGACATACGGGTAATCAGTGCTTCAGCCGTACAAACATCCCAATCATAACCTTCGGGTATTTCGGGAAGACGGTGAGATAATAGTTTCACAGGCGGATTCTGCCCTAAATAGATGCAGAGATCGGCTACGGGCATTCCTTTGCGCATCAATCCGGCACAACGCGCTTGGTAATCCCAGAAAGGACGGCTATACTCCCAATACGTATTATTACGGTTCAAACAATAATGACGTCCACCACCTGTATTACCCGGATATTTATCCAGCCACGGTTGGTAGGACGAAGCGCATATCACAAACTCATTAACCTGTGCCGCATAAGCAAAATCCGCCAGATTCTTCAGTTCCGCCAATGAAGTGCTAAACTTGGCATCTGTATAAGCCTCAGCCGAAGCAATGCGTTTTCCATATACGTGGGCTGCCGAAGAAGCTTCTTTTATATCATAGCTGCCGTGTGTATGTTTAGCCCAGAATTCACCTTGGGGTTTCTGCACACGTCCTTTGGCTTGAAGATTATCGGCAACCAGACTAAGCCCGTTACCTGTTGCCTGGGCAGTAAAGTCGACGCCTTCCTTGCTGCATAGTTTTTGGAGCGTGCCGAAATAATTATCGGAAACTACATCAGCCACCGTACGGCGTAAATCATAAAGGAAAGCATCTGTCTGCGATGGAGAACCCACAATATAGCCCATCATAGCAGGCAGATAGTTGCGTATATCATATCCCTTGCGGCGTTGGAACTCTTGTTCAAATCCCGGTGTCCAGTTCTGCGAACCGGCTTCGTGGCTATCCATGATTACTCCATCGGGCTTTATCCCTATTGCCGAAAGCGTATCAATCATTCGCTTGGCGTAGTTATTCCACTGTACTGTAACGGCTTCTACCGACATCTTGTCACACTCCAATCCTGCCAGATTTTTGCGTCCATGCTTCGAAGGACCACCTGTAGACTCGTGTGCAAAGCGCATAATCACCCAATCGCCTGCCGGAATATCCCATTCCAACTTGCCGCCGGCTGACATCTGCTTGGTGAGATCTACTATCGTGGCAGGGTCTATGAAGTCTTGCTTTTGGTAGGCGGGAGTGAGATCCTTCAAGATATATTCGGAATAAAGGCCTGCACGCTCTTCCCACTGATCCATACGTGCTCGTGATGATAATACAATATTTCCCATCGGCATTTCAGGACGTGAATCGTCCGGCAAACACCAATCATGCAGGTTCAAGCGGAAATAACGGCCCGAAGTTGCAGGAAAAGAGACTGTCTTCTGATCCCAACGCGAAGCAGCAGCCTGATAAATAGGTTTTAAATCACATACCTTTTGATAACTTGCTCCATCATCAGAGACTTCAAGTTGTCCCAAATAAGGCTGCTTCACATAACTCATTCCATAAAATTCTTCTGCCGGTGGTCCCGGTATATTCATGGCTCCTGTACTTGCCTTGCTACGCTTGCCCACCCGATAGCTGATAGAACGAGCAGTGAAAGAGTCGCCAAAGTCCAGTGTGATGTAAACTGGTTTTCCCGGTTGCTGGGCAGGGATGATAGTCATAGACTTCTCATTGCGCAGGAATGATTCGGCTTCAATGCCAGGCAGATTGCATGTGATCTTAGGTTTACGGTCTACATTCGTTTCCCACTTATCAGCCTGTATAGGGAAGGCAAGTACGGCAATATCACTAAACTCGTTTTTCCCCGGTACAGGTAATAATGCCGAGAAATGCTGGTTGCCGCCAACAATCGTATCGCTAGCAGTAAGGCGTTGCATACTCAGCGCTTTAGTAATCCACGGTCCTCCGGCAACATAACCATTAGAGAGATTTATCTCAAACGAAAGCCCCACGCGCTTTGCTTCGGATGCCGAGAAACGCAGCATTTCCCACCACTCTTGCGAAAAGGCATCGAAAGCATTCTCACCTTTGCCATGCACTTGGTCATAGTAGACTACACCACCAACACCGGCACGCTTGTAGGCTTCAAGATCGGCAGTTATTCCTTCGCGGGTAGTCTCAGTTTCACCATGAAACCACCATACTTTGGTGCGAGTAGAGTCAGCAGGATTTGCAAACTCTTCCCATGCTTGCTGCATGGTGGTGGCATCTGCCACAGGACGCGACGGTGAACAAGCACTGATACTGATGATACTGCCTACGAAAGCGATATTCACTAAATTGATAAGTTGTTGCTTTTTCATTGTTCTTTCATTTTATGATTAAAGAAGTGCCTGATTACTGCAGATTCAAAATTATCCATTTCTTAAAGCTTTATCAGTGCCAACATCTATTCCTTTCCAGGCTTTAAGATTTGTCCATTCCATATATGGTTCTGTCCACAATAGATGGTTAGCCGGAAGACCCAATGGTAAAAAAACAGCCATACACATATATACGCTACCCGTATTAATGTATGTTTCAGACATTTCAATCTGACTCCCAACAAGACCGATAGTGAGCCATCCATTCTTATCGAAGTTTTTTAAACCATCAAACTGTCTTTTCATCACTGCTGTTAGTGCGGAACGCACCTGAGCACCTGATAATTTTTTAGGAAGTTTTTCGAATAGAGCTATCTGAGAGAGGGCATGAAATATCCCCATACGATAAACTATAGAACGACCAAGAACCGGATAAGTAGCTTCTGGTGAGATGATCCGTTCCAATTGTTCGGCCAATCTCTGCTGACGAGTTATCTGCTTGTTAAGGACCTCTTCTTTCTCTATTCCATGTTTTTTCATCACAGACAATACATCAGTTAACATTGGATGAATAACTATACTGTTATAAAAGTCCAAATGAAACTCCTGTCCATCACCGTACCAAGCATCACCTTTATACCAACCATCAACCCAAAAACGATGTATTCCATAATGTAATCTTTGTGTATCACATTCACCTGTAAATTCCAACAAAGCAGCCTCGACCATAGAAGCAAAAAGCAACCAATTACTTTCTTTAGGTCTAATTGCTCTACTCTTTTTCAACTCTGTTATTAAACGTGCTTGGGTTTCTTTATCCAAGTTTGTCCAAAGTTGTTTAGGTGCTCTTAGTATTCCTTGGACAAGAAATGCCGCATCTACCAAAGGTTGATGATGACGAGCATCAAACATTAAATAATCTGGTGATTTCGGATCAACAGCATTCCTAAGCCCTTTTAATGCCATTTGTATATACTCGCCCCTCAACTTACCTTCTTCCGTTTCGTCTACGCCAAGTTCCAGCCAAGGTGCTATGCCACAAAGAGTTCTTCCTACAGCTTCCAAGTAAGAAACCTCTTTACGCAAAGAATCATCTGAGAGCGATTCGAAAGGCATATTCTTCTTTAAAGTTCCTTCACTGAGGTTATGCAATACAGGATAAGCAATCCGAGTCATTGTTTCAACCCAATACTTTCTATCGTCCGCACCTGGATGTTGAGCATATAATAAGTTCGTTCCAAATAAGACAAACAAACTCAGCAATAGTATTTTATTTTTCATTCTGCATTCTTTTTAAACGTAACAAGGCCTCGACATAATAATAATCGGCATACGTAAGAGGTACATCAACTTCTGATTTCTTATTAAAATTTCCCACACTATGTTTCAAGATGAATCCCCCGTTAGTATTCGGTTCTGCCAGATATAAAGGAGAAGAAAGTGACCGAATTTGTTGTTCTCCAAGTTTCAACCATTCGATTCTATCTTCACTTTTATCCAGAGAACTCAACTCTAAAAAAGCAGAAGCCATTATGGCAGCAGCCGAAGCATCCCGATAAGCTTTGGGTATATCAGGAGCATCAAAATCCCAGTAAGGCACTTTATCTTCGGGCAGATTAGGATGATTCTTAATAAACAAAGCAACTTTCCGAGCTTGTTCCAGATACACTTTATTATTTGTTTCCCGATACATCATCGTGTATCCATATAAAGCCCATGCTTGCCCCCTAGCCCATGATGAATTATCCGCATATCCTTGATGGGTCTGTTTAGCATGAGGAATACCGGTTATAGTATCGTATGATACCACATGATAGCAACTATTATCAGAACGAAAGTGATTGCTAAGAGTTGTTTTTGCATGCTTATCTGCGATTTCCTTAAAGCGGTTATTGCCTGTATTTAGCGCCATAAAAGATAGAAATTCCAGATTCATCATATTGTCAATAATTACAGGAAATTGCCATTTCTTGTTCGAATTCCATGATTTAATAGCTCCTACCTTATCATTATAGCGTGAAGCCAAGGATTCGGCTCCAACTTTCATAACATCCATATAAGATTTATTCCCGGTCAATCTATAACCATTACCAAAACTACAATAAAGCATAAAACCTAAATCATGAGTAGAAGTCATGTCTTTGGCAGGCATAACACGTAATGTGTATAGCTCTGCATATTTCTTAAGCTCTTCAGTAGGAGTATCTTCATATAAATACCACAACACTCCGGGAAAGAAGCCCGAAATCCAGGATTTATAGTTAGCTGTTTGTAACACACCATTTTCATAAGTTTTAGGAAGTCTATTTTCTTTAGCTTCCATTTCTTTAGCTAAAAGAAGAGTCTGCTGTCTCGAGACATTCAGCCCTCTTTCAATAACTCCTGACAGAGGTTCCTCCTGCTTGTTTGGAGCAAAGAGGAGACCTGTCAAGATAGTACAAAATAAAAGTATATTTTCCATTTAAAACAATCTTTTTACTTATATATCAATTAAGTGGATATCTCGGATCAGAAACATTTTCCGGGTTTTGCACCAAAGCCGGATTAGAATCCAAAGAGGTCTGGGGAATCTTCCATAAGAATGTTCTTTGAGGTACAAACTGTAGCTTTTGGCAATTGTAATATCCATTTTCGTACATATACATCTTGTATTCATAAACGTTTTTTCCCAAGCGGTCTGTACGTAACTCATCATAATATAAATGTCCTTCACCTATAAATTCCCAAACACGTTCTTGAAAAATAGCATCATCGAAAGCTTCTTTTGATAGCCCGGCAGCTATTGGTTTTGAGTTGGACCGATTGTGTACAGCTTCCAGTTTTGAATAAGCATCTGTGGTAGGTCCGTTCAAGTAATTTTCCACTTCTGCATAATTTAATAAGACATCAGAATACCTCATAGCAATATAATTCGCCTTAGAGCCTCCAGTGTCATAAGCCGATTTTGTCCGGTCATAGGACTTCACACACCCCGGTGATGTGGAAGTCCATTTTCCATCACCCTTTCCTGAAAATCCTTTATATTCAGCTTCAAAATAACGACGGGTAGTTGTACCTGTTATTGTGAATTCCGTTAAGAAGCACTGTTTGCGTACATCTTCATCCTGAAAAGAGAAGTAACTTTTGTGTGCTATTCCAGCACGAGCATACATGTTTGCTCCCAAACTTTCATCTTTTGTATTTATTCCAAAATAGCAGTGCAAAGCACTCACTTGAGTAGCTCCAAACTGGATTTCCAAAAGCGATTCTTTGGTGTTCTTGGCGGCTTCTTCTACGAACCAGTACCACATTGATTTATAATCTGGCAGCAACTCATACTCGCCGGATGATATCACATCTCCCAAATATTTTTTTGCCTCTTGAAAATAAGTTGTATTATAGTTATCCATACAGCCTCTTGTCAGGTATACATCACCCAATAAAGCCTGTGCTGCTCCTTTGCTTGCCTTATATAATGCCCCATTTCCCCATTGTGAACGAGTAGGAAGATTATTAATGCAGTACTTTAAGTCTTCAACAATGTAATCATAGGTTTCACTTGCTGTTTTACGGGGAATTTCCAATCCATTCAAACCAGATGTATAAGATTCCGGAATAGCCAATCCGCCGTAAAGACGAAGTAATACAAACATGGTATATGCACGGAAAAAACGAGCCTGCCCATAAATCTGATTACGTTTCTTTTCGTCCATGTCCACTTTATCACCACGCCCAAGTACAACATTACAACGATTAATCAATTCATATCCACTATCCCATATCTGTATATTGTAAGTAGTAGACTGATTAACCCCCTGCCAGCAATTAAAGTTTTTTACGCCATCTTTGGATGAATGCGCAGGCATAGCATGTTCGGTCAGTAACTCTAAAGCCACCAGTGTCTTATAATTAGTCGTGAAAGTACGAAAATCTGCATAAACCGAATTTAAGCCATTTTCCAGATCTGCTTCTGTCTTATAATAATCTTCAGGATTAATAAAAGTATAGGTAGATTCAGACAAGTCTGTACAGCCCCAAAATGACAGAAAAGTAAAAAGCAGAGCAACTATTTTCAATTGCCCGAAACAGTTTCTTGAATTACTCAAATTATATTTCAATGTTCTCATAATATTCTTCACTTATATTAAAATTTAGCATTAACACTGATACTTACAGTCTTTATCCAAGGATAAGCTGTATCTCCATTCTCCGGATTGTAGCCTCTCTGATTAGAAAAAGTCACAAAGTTCTGTAAATTCAAGGAAGCGCTTAGCCCTTTGATACCCTTGATTGTTTTAAATGGATTCTTACCAAAATCATAATTCAGAGCAATACTTTTAAGTACAAAATAGTACCACCCTGAGTTTATACGATCACTTTCATGAGAGTTTGAAGCACCTGCCGCCGGATATGAACCATTAGGATTGGAAGGACTCCACATCTGTTCGTATGCATATCTTGAGGGAACTCCAATAGTACTGGCATTCAATTGGTTTTCGGAGATTTGTAAATAAGAAGTTCCACCAACGAAGTCATGAGCACCATTACCCAAGATACTCAATCCCACTTTCTTATATTGTACATTCAAACCTACTCCATAAATGAGTTTCGGATCTGTGGTTCCAATATTTACTTGATCTTTAACAGTTATTTGATTATCCCCATCTAAATCCTTATACATTTCATCACCCAATTTAGCAGTTCCCTCAATTTTCCTATAAGCAGCAAGTTGTTCTTCTGTACGTATAATACCGTCTGCAAGGAGCGCGTAACGAGAATTTAGGGATTCTCCCACTTTCAAATAAGTACTTAAACCTAATCCTGCTTTTTGAGTAATAGATTGTACATTATTATAAAGCTCTTTAATCTTATTCTTGTTACGACTTAAATTGATAGTTGCATCCACTTTAAAATCGTTCATATCAACTACATTGCCAGTTATAGAAAGTTCCCACCCTTTGTTCAATACCGAACCTATATTACTCAGCATAGTCGAAAATCCTGAAGTAGAAGGTATTGGAACATTATATAGCAGATCTGAAGTTATTCTGTTATAATAATCCGCAGTTATATGAATACGGTTCAATAGGGACAGGTCCAAACCTAAATCAAACTGATTGGCACGCTCCCACTTCAAATCCGGATTACCGATTGTCTCATAAAATCCCTGCAATTCTCCATCATTATAGATATAATTATCCATCTTCAACTGTGCCAAGGATTTATAGTTACCTATTTCTTGATTACCTGTAACTCCGAAACTTCCACGCAATTTCAGACTGGTTATAATTTTGTTTCCTGATAAAAAACGTTCCTCACTAACTCGCCATGCCAGACCTATTGATGGGAAAAAGCCCCATTTATTATTCATACCGAAACGGGAAGAACCGTCATAACGAGCTGTCGCTGTCAATAAATAGCGGTCTTTATAAGCATAAGTAAGACGACCGGTCCATGAAATCAATGAATTTTCATATTTGTCACTACCATAGTCTACCGTTTCCCGGCTGGCTTGCCCCATATCCCACGCACCTGTTTCGTCATTTATAAACCCATTACCAGAGATGGATAAATTTTCATACATATAATTCTGCCACGAATAAACGCCAGTAGCAGTAAAACGATGGTCCCCCCATGTATTAGCATACGAAAGTATATTTTCAGTAATACGACTCATCATCTTTGTATACCCGTTTCCACCTTTTCCATATCCCGTTGAAGTAGTTATCTTTGATGTTGTATAATTATAATCGCGCTTATTCGCAATATCAAGACCAAAATTGGTTTTAAATGTCAACCCTTTAGCCAACTGAAATTCTGCATAAACATCTCCCAAAAGGCGGCTGACACTCGACTTATTCGTCACTTCTCTATAGTTCGCTACCGGATTCCAATAAGCACCATCTCCAAAAAGTGTAGATATTGCCGGATTATCTTTAGGCACAGCAAAACTTCCATCTTCGCGATAGACGGGTAATGTAGGCCAACCGTCACGCCAAATACCATTCAATGCAGCCGCTCCTTCTAAATCGGCCATATTTGACTCCGTATAAGAATATTGCATGTGGGTGCCGAGTTTCAGAAAATTATTAAACTTGTGTTGCACATTCGTACGAAATGTATATTTATCAAATTCAGAGCTTGGCAACAACCCATCTTGCAAATAAATACCTCCGGACAACATATACTGCGTATCACCAGAAGTACCATCCAATGACAAACTATAGTCTTGTACAGGTTTACAACTATTTATAGATTCTCTCTGCCAGTCTGTATGAATATTGGGAGCTGGATTTTCTTCATTATAAACAGTAATACCTTTAGAGTTCATAAAAGCAGAATTGATATAATCAACAAATTGCTCATGCGACATCGTATCAATCAAACGTCCAGGCATCTGAAAACCATAGTTGGCATTAATCGAAAGAGTCTTGGAATCCTTGCCACCTGTTTTGGTGGTGATCATAATCACACCATTCGAACCACGTGAACCATAAATCGCTGTAGCCGAAGCATCTTTCAAGACCTCCATAGAGGCAATATCATTAGCATTGATTTCATTCAATGAACCATTCATTAAAGGAAAACCATCAACCACATATAACGGATCATTTCCTGCACTAATAGAACCATTACCGCGAATCCGTAATGTAGGAGATTTACCCGGACGACTATTGGTTACAACCGAAACTCCGGTTACTCGACCTTGTAAAGCTTGTATAGGATTATTTGCTGTCACCGAAGTAATATCTTTGGTTTTTACCTGCATTACCGAACCGGTCAAATCACTTTTCTTTTGCACTCCATAACCTACTACCACTACTTCATCTAAAGTTTCATTATCTTCTTCTAAAACAACTTTAATAGCAGATTGTCCTTTTACAGGAATGCTTACTGTCTTATATCCCACAAAACTTACTTGAATAATTCCGTTAGTAGGAACATCCTGAAGAGTGAAACTACCGTCAAGATTGGTTATTACACCAGTAGTAGTACCTTTAATCAATACACTGGCACCAATTACAGTTTCACCAGTCTTGTCAATCACTATACCAGTAACAGTTTTGCTTTGCGCAAATCCCGCAATGGTAATCATTAAAAAAAAGGCTAATAGAAGCATCTCTCTAAAAGGGAACTTCATCAATAGCTTTTTTTGCTGTCTTTTGTTTTTCATTGTTATAAAATTAAAGTTTAATTATAGTGATACTAAATTTCGCTTCGTATTTAGATTTTATATAGGTTTACTTTTCAGCTATTACTTCTGCTCTCCGAAGTGACACTGCAAATGTAGAGAGCCCTTCAAACTCCTAAAAGGATAATATTCCGTTTATATGGATTATTTTCCATTAAGGCATCTCACGAATATCCACACCTTGCATCCCACTATGCTAAGACATGGACAATCTTCCATTCTTATGGACATTCATCCAATCATTTTGTAGCAGAAAAAAATAAGGCATAATTTTGTATCAAACTTAAATGTTGATAATCTGAAATTACTATATCTTATACATATATACCATGAATTTACGACGTATTTTATCATTCATCCTACTGATTGCTGCCCTCCGACTATCTGCCCAAGAGCAGATAAGTTTGAACGGCACGTGGGATTTTGCATTAGCCAAGACAGGAGAAGAAGCCCTACGTTTAGAGAACTTCCATGCTCCCGAGTTTACAAACAATGACTTCAAGCCCATTCCCGTTCCGTCAAACTGGGCTGTACTGGGGTACGAAGAACCCGTTTACCGCGGATTCAAAGAAGACACAGCCAGTGAAGGTTTCTACTTGCATACCTTCACCGTTCCCAAAGATTGGAATGAGAAGCGAGTGTTGTTGCACTTCGGCGGAGTATGGTCATCAGCCGAAGTATGGTTGAATGGGCAATACTTGGGTCGTCATGACAGCGGTTATACCTCTTTTTCCTTTAATGCTACGGGCAAATTGAAGACAGACAATATCAATCGGCTTGCCGTCCGTGTAAGACAAGTGACAAGGGAGTATAAGTTCGATGTCTTTGATGACTGGACGTTAGGAGGCATCTATCGGGATGTCACACTCGAAGCCATGCCCGCCAAACGTTGGATTGACAACGTAGTGGCGCAAACCACCTTCGACAACTACTTCAAAGATGCCGACCTCAAAGTACGTGTGATGGTCAGTGACAAGCATAAGAACACGCTTCCGGGCAATTATCCAAGTCCGGGAGAGCCTTATAATCTCCGTTTCACGCTCTCCGACAAGGAAGGACAAGAAGTTGCCCGCCAGCAGATTACCATTCCTGCACACACTTCGACCGACCGTGAGACCGATTTTACCTTGCGTATACTGTCTCCTCTGCACTGGACGGCAGAAACTCCCAATCTCTACAACCTCCGCATCGATCTGCTGGAGAAAGGCCAAGTAGCACATACACGAACCGAACGGATCGGTTTCCGACAGATATCAACCACCGGAGGTGTATTCCGCATCAACGGTCAGGCGGTGAAACTCCGTGGCGTAAACCGTCACGATGAGCACCCGGATGTAGGCAGAGCCACCACCCGTGCCCACTGGCTACAGGATATCACACTGATGAAAGCAGCCAATATCAACTATATCCGACTCTCGCATTACACTCCCGCTAAAGGTTTCATCGAACTATGCGATGAAATGGGCATGTATGTAGGCAATGAAATTTCGCTGGGAGGTGCAGGTAATCTGATGTACGATCCCTCATTCTCCAATGCCGTGCTGCAACGTTCTTACGAAACCGTTGTACGCGATATCAACAGCCCTTCCGTCATCTACTGGTCTATCGGCAATGAAGACCCGTTGACTACATTGCACATGGCTTCAGTAAAGTCTGTGAAAGCGCTTGACCCTACCCGACCTGTCCTGCTACCCTGGCGTCACGAAGAATGGTTGCCCAAAGAGGTCGATATCCTCGCCCCTCATTACTGGAAAGACCGTGAATACGACCAACTGGCAAGTCATTCCGACCGTCCGATTATCTCTACCGAATACACCCATGCCTATGGTGTAGATGGTTTCGGTGGACTGGAAGCCCGTTGGAAAGCATTGACCAAGCATCCGACAGGAACCGGAGCCGCCATTTGGATGTGGGCAGACCAAGGAATCAAGACTCCGGTAGCCAAAGCCAAGTACTCGGAAGATGACATCAGCCAAGGCGACAAGTATCTGCGCATCGACTATGCCGGATGGGATGGTATCGTAGATTCTTACCGCAATCTGACGAGAGATTATCTGGAAACTAAAGCTGTTTATGCCCAGGTTTATCCGGCTATAGACAAGATGTATTTCGTTCCCGGCCAGGATTCTATACGCATTCCCATTCAGAATGACTTTGACTTCACCAATCTTAATACCGTGAAAATTAACTGGTCTATATGGGAAGACGGACAAGAACTATCTTCAGGCAACAGTTCTATCAATGGTCAGCCGCATGCTACATCAGCACTCAAACTGCCCATCAACAAACTGAAAACCATACAGCCGGGAAAAACATACTTCATCCGATTTATCTTCACCCGTGCAGACGGATCGGAGATTACCCGCGAAGCTGTTGAACTTTGTCCTCAGACAGAACAAATAGTACAGGCTGTATCTAACGGGAAATTAATAGTAAGCAAAGACAAAGAATCAGTTATAGTTGCAACCAATGATATACGTTACATATTCAACCCTCGAACCGGACAATTGACCTCTGCCGATATTCAAGGGAAGCAAATGATTACAGACTTACGTCCCGTCATATGGCGTACTCTTGACCGTAGCGAAACTTCCGCTTTCGGAAAAGAGAATGTGCGGAAAGCTGTCGATCTCAATAAATATACCCAGTCTGTAAAATCCTGGAAGATAGAAGAAAGTGAAGGCAACGTAGTAATTAAAACAGAGGTAAATTATACCGTGGATACAAACAATCGCTTCACCACCACCTATCGTTATACCATTGGAGCAGACGGCCACTTAGATATCAGCTATCAGATCCTGACTAATGTAGCCATACCCTGGCTACCTATAGTAGGTATGGCTGTTCAATCTGCTTCCGAACTCAATCAACTGCATTGGTTAGGACTCGGTCCCTGTGATGCTTATCCCAATAAACAGGCAGCCCCTATTCTTGGTCTGTGGGGAGGAAAAGCCGGCAGTACAGAAACAACAGGGATAAAGGCTACCCGCTGGATAGAACGTACGGGTGCTATAGGCTGCCTGCGCATTGCAAGTATCGGGTATATGGAACACAATGCATCAAGGCCCGAAACTATGTATATCCTATCCGGTGTATTCGCCCGTCCGGAAAAGGGACGCAAGGCAGAAGAATCTGTCCCGCAATTGAGCACGGATACGGGTAAGCCTTTCGTTGGCGAGTTCAGTATTACATTAAAAGCTAATCAGAAGTAATTCCTTTACTTCAACCAAGTGCTCTTATTGGAATATCCCGCTTCATTATCATCCCAATACAACAACAAAGATTCAAATAGGATAGGTTGAAAACTATACTTTGCCTTATTGTTTTTATCCTTTTGCTAGTAACAAAACTTCGTCCTCCAATTGCGGGACGTACAGTTTCCAATCGGGGGCTGCACAGCCCGCAAGTGGAAACCGGACAGCCCGCAATTGAGAAACGAGGTTTTGCCTATGGCATAACATCATTTTCTTTAAAGCAAAAGGGGAAAAGGAAAGGGACAATGGGGGATTAGTAACGGAGAATTGCCCTCTTTAAACACGCATATCGTAAAAAGATTGCCACTGTTTACTGACTTTTCGAAGAAGAAAGGGCTAAATATCCTCTATTTACTTGAGAAAAAGGGATATTTGCACATAAACTGGCAAGATGCACATAAAGCATTCACAATAGCTGATAATAAATAAGTTACAGAGTAATCCATGCACTTCAAGGCATGTTTCGGGGTGTAGGCAGAAGATTTCATACATCTGCCTACACCCTTTTACATCTCCGATATCTAATTGACAATCAATAGAAAGCGGACATTGGTGTAGGATGTAGGCAAAGTATGACAAAAAACGTATTTAGAATTGATAGTTATAACCTGTCATTTATCAAAAGACAATTCATACCTATCGCGTCTCTTTCAAAGCTGCATCCAAATCGATACCCAAAGCTTTGGCTACACCTGTGCCATAAGCCGGGTCTGCCTTGTAGCAGTTGCGAACGTGGCGCTGCTTGATGAAGAGTTCGGCATCACCCATGGCGCGGGCAGTGTTTTCAAACAACAGTTGTTGCTCGTCCGCAGGCATCAGTCGGAACAAATCGCCCGGCTGGCTGTAGTAATCATCATCATATTCACGCTCGTTGTAGTTATAGACGTCGCCATGAACCTTCAAAGGCGGTTCTTTCTTCTCGGGAGAATCCTGCCATTCGCCATAACTGTTCGGTTCATAACTTTTGGCTGAACCATAGTTACCATCTACGCGCATGGCGCCGTCACGATGGTAGGCATGGAACGGACAACGGGGCTTGTTCACCGGAATTTGTTCTGAGTTTACACCCAAGCGATAACGTTGGGCATCGCCATAAGAGAAGAGGCGGCCTTGTAGCATCTTGTCGGGAGAGAAGCCGATACCTTCTACAATATTCTGGGGGTTGAAGGCAGCTTGTTCCACTTCGGCGAAGTAGTTTTCGGGGTTACGGTTCAATTCCAGGATACCTACATCCTGCAACGGAAAATCTTTATGCGGCCAAACCTTCGTCAGGTCGAATGGATTGATGCGGTAATGATCCGCTTCTTCCTCGGTCATTAATTGAATCTGGAACTTCCACTTCGGGAAATCGCCTTTCTCAATGCTCTCGTACAAATCCCGTTGATGCGATTCGCGGTCTTTGGCAATGATGGCTTCGGCTTCCTGGTCGGTCAGGTTTTTAATGCCTTGCAGGGTGCGCAGGTGGAACTTCACCCAGATGCGTTTGTTATCGGCATTGATGAAGCTATAGGTATGACTACCGAAACCGTGCATGTGGCGATAGGAATAAGGAATGCCACGGGGGCTCATGGTGATGGTCACCTGATGGAGAGATTCGGGCAGAAGGGTCCAGAAGTCCCAATTATTGTTCGGGCTGCGCATATTGGTGCGCGGGTCGCGCTTGACAGCGTGATTCAGGTCAGGGAATTTCAGCGGATCACGCAGGAAGAATACGGGGGTATTATTTCCTACCAGGTCCCAGTTGCCTTCTTCGGTATAGAACTTCATTGCAAAACCACGGATGTCACGCTCGGCATCGGCAGCCCCGCGCTCACCGACCACGGTAGAGAAACGGACAAAGCACTCCGTCTGCTTGCCTACTTCGCTGAAGATGGCGGCACGGGTGTACTTCGTAATGTCATGTGTCACGGTAAACGTGCCATAAGCACCGGAGCCTTTGGCATGCATACGTCTTTCGGGAATCACTTCACGGTCAAAGTGGGCGAGTTTCTCAAGAAACCAAGGGTCTTGCATCATGACCGGACCACGTTGTCCGGCTGTCTGGGTGTTCTGATTGTCGGCGATTGGTCGACCATTAGCAGCGGTTAGTTTTTTCTCTTCCATGGGATTTTGTTTAATGAATGAATTATTATGTAACAAAAGTAGTTCTTCTTAGGTTTACCTCCAACCGACAAAATCTATACACTGATAGACAAAATCTATGTATCTCACAAATATAGGTAATTCCTTGGGAATTCGTACCTTTGCAATCCCTAAAAGAATTGTATGAAACATCTATTTTATCTTTTAATAACCTTCTGGTTCATCCCCCTTGCAGCGCAGCAAAGCCAGACTGCCCGCCACATGGAAAGTCTCGGTTTCGTAAACATTGCCGAAGCGGACAGCACCATTGCCATCGACCTGATGTATACACGTGCCGATAACTTCACCGGACGGGTGTTATACGAAGATTTGCACGAGGCCTATCTGCACCCCGACGCCCTGAAAGGACTGCTACGAGCACAGCAGGAATTAAAGAAGCGGCATCCCCGCTACCGCCTGATTGTTTACGACGCCGCCCGCCCCATGAGCGTACAACAAAAGATGTGGAACGTGGTGAAAGGCACTTCCAAATATATCTACGTCTCCAACCCGGCACGTGGCGGCGGACTGCATAACTACGGTCTGGCAGTAGACATCAGCATACTGGATGAAGCGGGAGTCCCTCTGCCGATGGGCACGAAAGTAGACCATCTGGGTCCCGAAGCCCATATCACGAACGAAGCCGCCCTGGTGCAAAGCGGAAAAATGACGAAACAGGAACAAGAAAACCGCCAACTGTTGCGCACCGTTATGCGTGCCGCAGGTTTCCGCACTCTGCCCAGTGAATGGTGGCACTTCAACTGGTGCAGCCGTCAGGAAGCCAAACAAAAATACAGGGTTATACCGTAAAAATCCCCTATATTCCTTATATTTGTGCAGAGAAACCAGGTAAAAACTCATACCGGAACAACTATGAAACAAGCTCTCAAACTTATACTCTCCACCCTGTTCGGGGCATGCATCGGCTTCGGGGCAGTGATGCTTTGCATTACATTCTTTACGGAAACCACACTCAGTGAATTCTTTGGCAACATGGGGAATGTACAGCTAAGCAGATTATTGCTCTCCTGTATCCTGTCGTTGGTATGCCTCATACTTGCTGTCTTCGTACAAATCATCCTGCACGAAGGCGGACATCTGATTTTCGGGCTTGCTACCGGCTACCGGTTCGTCTCTTTCCGTGTGGGCAGCCTTACCCTGATAAAAGAAGGTGGAAAGTTCCGCTTCAAACGCTTCTCCATCTCCGGCACAGGCGGCCAATGCCTGCTTTCCCCACCGGATAAGCCTTACGAACAAATGCCTTACTTCTGGTACAATGCAGGCGGGGTACTGATGAATCTGTTGACGGGAATCATCGCACTTATTCTTTGGATTTCGTACCCTGAATTGCCGTTACCCCTGCATCTATTCCTCCTATTTTCCTTTATCTGCGGTTTCTTCCTGGCGCTGATGAACGGCATCCCATTGAAAATGTCGGGCATCACGAATGATGCCTACAACCTGATATTGATGCACCGCGACCTGAATACCCGGAAGTACCTGGCCCTTCAATTAGCCGTCAACGCTGAAGTTCAGAAAGGTATGAGACTGAAAGATATGCCGGACGAATGGTTCCCGAACGATGAAGTGACAGACTATAAGAATATCATGCAAGTTGCCGTAAAATTACTCTATATCTCGCGCTATGTCGACCGGAAAGAGTTCAAGACAGCGCAGGTCCTTTTCAGCGAGATAGAACAACACAAAGAAGAAATTGTAGGATTATACGTAAAAGAAATCGAATGCGAACTCTTGTTCCTCGAACTGATAGGCGAACGAAGACAAGAAGAAGTGGAGCGACTTTATACAGACAGGACAAAGAGATACATCCAGCGATACAAGACCATGATGTCCTCCAAACAACGCCTGCTGTGTGCACTTGCCTTGTATTGGGAGAACCGGCCGGAGCGTGCGAAGGAGATTTATGAGAAGGTAGTCCGTAAGCGGGACAAGTATCTGCTGCAAGGTGAAGTCAACTCTGATTTGGATATCATGGAGACGATACTTCGGGAAGCACAAATACAGGTTTAAGTGAAGCCATTATTATTTTCTTTGCATTATTACTTTATAATAATTATCTTTGCATAATCATCATAAAGTAAAGAAGCCATGCCAATCATCCGAAACCCTTTCATTATAAACGGATACATATCCCCCGCCTATTTCTGTGACAGGAAAGCGGAGAGCGAGATACTTATCCGCCAAATGACCAATGGTAATAATATCGCGTTAATCTCAACGCGAAGAATGGGTAAGACAGGATTGATACGTCATTGCTTCCAGAGTAAAGAAATTCAAAAGGCATATTACACATTCTTTATTGACATATATGCAACTAAATCTCTGCGTGAGTTTGTGTTTGCCCTTAGTAAAGAAATTATTGAGTCATTAAAATCCTCGGGCAAGAAAGCGATACAGACTTTCTGGGAAACGATGAAGTCGCTGCAAGCCAGTCTGACATTCGACTTTAATGGTAACCCTTCATTCAATTTAGGCTTGGGAGACATCCAGTCTCCGGATGCTACATTGGATGAAATATTTCATTATCTGGAACAGGCCAACAAGCCCTGTATCGTAGCCATTGACGAATTCCAGCAAATTACCAATTATGCAGAAGACAATGTAGAAGCTATCCTGCGTACTTATGTGCAACATTGCAACAATGCCCATTTCATCTTTGCCGGAAGCCAGAGGCACATTATGGGTAATATATTCCTGACAGCATCACGTCCCTTTTATCAGAGCGTATCGATGATGCATTTGGAAAGCATCCCTTTAGAAGAATACATCAAATTTGCTCAGAAACATTTCAAAGAAGCAAATAAGACTATATCCAAAGAAGCCATCGAACACATATACAAATATTTCGATGGTATAACCTGGTACATGCAGAAAGTACTGCATACCCTGTATGACATGACACCTGTCAATCAGGTTGCCGATATTTCGATGGTAGAGGAAGCCATCTGTCAAATCATAGGCTCGTTTCAATATACCTACTCCGAGACCCTTTTCCGGATGCCCGAGAAACAAAAAGAACTGCTCATTGCTATTACCAAAGAAGGGAAAGCAAGTGCCATTACCTCCGGTGCATTCATCAAGAAATATAGATTGCCATCTTCCAGCTCTGTACAATCGGCATTAAAAGGACTGTTGGAAAAGGATTTTGTCACACAAGAGGCGGGAACTTATCAGATTTACGACCGTTTCTTCGGATTATGGCTTCAAAGAAACTACTAAACGATAAGGTTTATGAAACTGAATGACGAAACCCTTCGTTTTATACACGAACACTGCAAGGATGATGTACGCAACCTGGCTCTGCAAGCGCCGAAATATCCCGGTGTGGATATGCCTGTCGCACTGACACAGATAGCAGGCAGACAGGCAGCGGCAGAGAAAATACCATCCTGGTATGCAGAAGAAGGCATTCTATATCCCCGCCACTTGTCCTTAGAGCAATGTTCCTCGGAAGCTACGGCACGATACAAGGCATCTATCATTCCGGAGTTTTCCTCCGGCACACTGGCCGACTTAACCGGAGGGTTCGGCATAGACTGTGCTTTTCTTTCTCCGAAATTCCATCATGTCACCTATGTGGAACGGCAGGAGGTTCTTTGCGAAATTGCTTCGCATAACTTTCCGCTACTGGCTCTGAACCATATCCGGATAGAAAACAAAGACGCCATCCGGCATCTGCAAGAAATGTCTTCCGCCGACTGGATATTCATTGACCCCGCCCGTCGAGACGGACATGGCGGTAAGACCGTCGCCATTGCCGACTGTGAACCGAATGTAGCCGAACTGGAATCCCTGCTGCTCGAAAAGGCGCAGCACGTAATGGTGAAACTCTCCCCCATGCTCGACTTGTCTTTGGCTATTCAGGATTTAAAGTACGTACAGGAAGCACATATTGTTTCTGTAAACAATGAATGCAAGGAACTCTTACTCATCTTAGGACACAATACTGTTGCCGCAGAGAATATTCCCATCCATTGCATCAATCTGCAAATGAAGGATGGGAGAAATACAGAGCCAACCGGACAGTTCTTCACTTTCACCCGCGAACAGGAACAATCAAGCTCCAATGAATATACCGATACTTTAGATAAATATCTATATGAGCCCAATGCGTCCATCCTCAAAGCAGGGGCTTTCCGCAATGTAGCCTGTATATATAAGGTGAAGAAACTGCATCCCAACAGTCACCTCTATACTTCCGGTGAACCGATAAAGAACTTCCCCGGAAGAAGCTTCCGGATAACGGGTATATGTACATTGAATAAGAAAGAACTAAAAAGCGTATTAGGAGATCTGAAGAAAGCCAATATCACGGTTCGTAACTTTCCAAGTTCAGTAGCGGAACTCCGTAAACGTATCAAATTGAGCGAAGGCGGAGAAGTTTATCTGTTCGCTACGACCTTGATCAATGAACAGAAAGTTCTGATCCGTTGCGAGAAAATATAAATGCCTTGTAACAGGTATTTTCCTTTTTAATGTAACCTCAGCAAAACAAGATGTAACATCCGGAAGAAATCTGTAACATAGGCTTAACTATCTGAAATACGATTCTTCTTCCAAATCCTCTTTTCTGCCTATTTTTGTAATCGTCATCCACAATGACAAAACAGAAGTCTATTAATAACAATAAAAAGCGCACTAATACCATGAAAAGAAAACTTCAGTTGCTCACCGGAATCGGATGCCTGTGTCTGTGCTTCCTTTCCTGTTCACAACCTCCCTACAAAAACCCGGCACTAAGCCCGGAAGAGCGTGCCAATGATCTGGTAGGCCGACTCACACTGGAAGAGAAAGCCGCCCTGATGCAAAACACATCTCCCGCCATTCCCCGACTGGGCATAAAAGCCTATGACTGGTGGAACGAAGCGCTGCACGGCGTAGGACGCGCCGGACTGGCAACCGTATTCCCGCAAGCCATCGGTATGGGAGCTTCTTTCAACAATGAACTGCTTTACGATGTATTCACCGCAATTTCGGATGAAGCACGCGCCAAGAATACCGAATTCAGCAAAGAAGGCGGATTGAAGCGTTATCAAGGGCTCACCATGTGGACACCTAACATCAACATCTTCCGTGATCCGCGTTGGGGACGGGGGCAAGAAACTTACGGAGAAGACCCTTACCTCACCAGCCAGATGGGTATGGCAGTGGTACGCGGTCTGCAAGGTCCTGAGGGGGAAAAATATGACAAGTTGCATGCCTGCGCCAAGCACTATGCCGTACATTCCGGTCCGGAATGGAACCGCCATAGTTTCAATGCCGAAAACATCGACCCGCGTGATCTTTGGGAAACCTATCTGCCTGCTTTTAAAGACCTGGTTCAAAAAGCGCATGTGAAAGAAGTGATGTGTGCCTACAACCGTTTTGAAGGTGAACCCTGTTGCGGAAGCAACCGCCTACTAATGCACATTCTGCGTGACGAATGGGGATATAAAGAAATCGTAGTATCGGATTGCTGGGCAATCAGCGACTTCTACAACAAAGGTGCCCATGAAACCGATCCCGACAAACAACACGCTTCCGCCAAGGCCGTACTCTCCGGAACAGATATAGAATGCGGAGATAGCTACGGATCACTGCCCGAAGCTGTGAAGGAAGGGTTGATTGACGAGAAACAGATAGACATCTCTCTGAAGCGCCTGATGAAAGCCCGCTTTGAGTTGGGCGAGATGGACGAACCTTTGCAAGTGTCCTGGGCACAGATTCCTTACAGCGTGGTAGATAGTAAAGAACATCGTGAACTGGCACTCCGCATGGCACGCGAGAGCCTTGTATTGTTGCAAAACAATCAGAGTTTACTGCCTTTAAATAAAAACCTGAAAGTGGCCGTGGTAGGACCTAATGCCAATGACTCCGTAATGCAATGGGGCAACTACAATGGTTTCCCCTCACATACCATCACTCTACTGGAGGGTGTCCGCGAATATTTGCCCGAATCACAGATCATCTATGAACCCGGATGCGACCTGACCTCCGATGTTACTTTGCAAAGCGTATTCCAGCAATGTAGCATGGATGGCAAACAAGGTTTCAGTGCCAAATACTGGAATAATACGAAACAGGAAGGAACACCGGATGTAACCAATCACATCAGCACCCCCTTCCACTTCATCACCACCGGTGCCACGACCTTTGCAGCCGGCATCAACCTGCAAGATTTCTCTGCCAGCTACGAATCCGTATTCCGCCCCGTCAAGAGTGAAGACATCGCCTTCCGCTTCCAGACTCAAGGGATAACGAAACTCTCCATTAACGGTAAGGAAGTGGCTGCAGGCATGAACTTCAAGAACAATGCAAAAGTCTACACCCTCCAGGCAGAAGCTGGAAAGGAATATCATATCAAGATTGATTTTACTTTCCGCAACCGTGATGCCGCACTCGATTTTGACATGGGGCGTGAAGTCCCCGTTGATCTGAAGCAAACAGTAAACAAGGTAAAAGAGGCGGATGTCATCATCTTTGCCGGAGGTATATCCCCGGCAGTGGAAGGTGAGGAAATGCATGTCAACATTCCCGGCTTCAAGGGAGGTGACCGCGAAACCATCGAACTTCCATCTATCCAAAGCCGTTTGCTTGCCGAATTGAAGAAAGCAGGAAAGAAGATCGTATTCGTCAACTTCTCCGGTTCCGCTATCGCTCTGACTCCCGAATCGAAAACATGCGATGCTATCCTGCAAGCATGGTATCCCGGTCAAGCCGGTGGTACGGCTATCGCCAATGTCCTCTTCGGAGATTATAACCCGGCAGGACGTCTTCCAGTCACTTTCTATAAGAGTACGAGCCAACTGCCCGGCTTTGAAGATTATTCCATGAAGGAACGCACGTACCGGTACATGACAGAAGCTCCGCTCTTCCCCTTCGGGCATGGTTTGAGTTATACCACATTCCGTTACGGAGACGCTTCATTGAATACACAGGAAGTAAAAGATGGAGAACAAACCATCCTGACCATCCCCGTGAGCAATGTAGGTGAATACGACGGGGAAGAAGTGGTACAGGTGTATCTGCGTCGTCCGGGCGACAAAGAAGGTCCGTCGCACGCACTCCGTGCCTTTAAGCGTGCGAACATCGCCAAAGGGGCAACCAGCAATGTGACCGTATCATTAAGCAAAGAAGATTTCGAATGGTTTGATACGGAAACCAATACAATGCGCCCGATAGAAGGTGATTATGAAATACTTTATGGTGGTACGTCGGAGCTGAAACAGTTGAAGGCGATACCAGTCATTGTTAAATGATAATTTAACTGCGTAATCTTGAAAATCATATAATATAAAACGTTCCTTTATGAAGAACTTATTTTACCTCCTCCTTTGCCTCATCGCCGGGACATCGTGCAGCCAGGCAGACCCGACAAAGCCCTGGGATAAAGGTGCCTTTGAAACACAGAAATACCGGAATCTCCTCGCCGAGATGGGCTACAAACAGGCAGATATTGATGCCAAGCTCAAATCCGTCTTTGACGGTGTATTCTACGGTCCCGACAAAGTATATTTTGAAGTAGGCGACTCTATGGCTTACATCAGTGACATCAAAAACCATGATGTCCGCACCGAAGGTATGTCTTACGGATTAATGATTGCAGTCCAGTTCGACCGTAAAGATATCTTCGACCGCCTTTGGCGATGGGGCACAAAGTACATGCAGCATCAAGACGGTCCGTTGAAAGGATACTTCGCCTGGAGCTGCGAGACAGACGGTACCCGTAACTCCCAAGGCCCCGCCTCCGACGGAGAACTTTACTATGTAACCGCCCTCATCTTCGCCTCCAACCGTTGGGGAAACGACACCGGCATCAACTACCTTGCCGAAGCTCGGAATATCCTGAACTGTTCCATGGAGAAAGATGGTACAGACCGAGTAATGCCTTTTATCAATGTAGAGCATAAGCTCATCACCTTCGTCCCCGACATACGGGGCGGCCTTTTCACCGATCCATCTTACCACGTACCCGCTTTCTATGAAGTATGGGCACGCTGGGCCGATGATGGCAGAGCCGACTTCTGGCGTGAATGTGCCGAATGCAGTCGTGAATACCTGCATAAAAGCATCCACCCCGTAACCGGTCTGAACCCCGATTACAACAACTATGACGGCAGCCTGCTGGGCAATAACCGCATTATTGGTGATGCTTTCCGCTTCGATTCTTGGCGTGTACCGATGAATATTGCTTTAGATTACTCCTGGGCATGTGCCGACAAAGAGTGGCAACAGGAATACGGCAACAAAATCCAGAACTTTCTCTACAGCCAGGGTATTGATACCTTCGTAGATCAGTATAACGTAGACGGCACGCAGGTAAAAGATACCCTCCGGGCCGGAGAACACAAGGCGTTGAGACACTCTTTAGGCTTAGTAGCCACTTCTGCCGCCGCCTCACTGATGTGCACTCACGAGAAAAGCCGTGAGTTCGTAGACAAGTTGTGGAACGCAAAACACGAGCCGTATGAAGACGGATACTTCGATGCTTACTATGACGGACTGCTCCGCCTCTTCGCTTTTATGCACCTGAGCGGAAACTACCGCATCATCTTCCCTGAAAAGTAAACTTAGAGCATAACCCTAAAAAAAGAAACAGTAGATTCAGGATTTACATCCTATTCTACTGTTTCTTCACTAATTAACTAATCCTAAAAACATCCTACCATATAATTGCAGAGATTTGGTAAAAAGATAGTTATTTCAGTTGAGGGAAACCATCCCTCCAGATAATCTTTCGTTGTGAAAGGAACCAGGTTCTGCCGAAATCCTCATTGCCCTGATAGAAGAGGTAGGTCTGCCCATCTTTATCTTTGAAGATATGCGGATGACCCGATTCGCAATAGTTCCAGGCCCCCGGATCTCCATTCGCCAGGAAAGGTTTATTCGAAACTTTCCTCCAGTGGATACCATCTGTACTGGTTGCCAGTCCTATCTGCTGCGGACGATTATTATAAGCCCCTGCATAGAACATATATAGCGTACCATTCATCTCTACTACTGAAGGAGCCTCTATACAAGTTTCTTCCCACGGCCATTCGGGAACCAAGATGGCACGGTCACAGGCCTCCGTCCATGTTTCCCGATTGAAATTTGTACCTGCAGGAGCAGTAGCCACACCTACAATCTGTTTCACATAGTCGGGTGTACGGGTAGCATAATAAAGAAAATACTTTCCTTTTGCAAATATGACTTCCGCATCAATGGCCCGTCCACAATTCCAGTCACCCGCTTTAGGGGCAAAAATAGGATTGGTAGCATTACGTGTGAAGTTCACGCCATCCACCGACCATGCATGACAGATCGCATCTTTCTTGTCATTACCATACGTTTGATAGAATAGATGGATCGTATCGTTACGTACCAGTGCACCCGGTGCACACAAGCCCTTAGCCTCATAGTCGGCAGCCGGAGACAAAGAACCGATAGGCTTCCATTGTGTCAGGTCCGTACTCTCTGCTATACCTATTCCCCAACCCGAATTTCCCTTAGGAGGTACAGAATAATACATCAGGTACTTTCCGTGGAATGGAATCACATGCGGATCTTTCGAGAAAGGCCTGCCTGTACGGGTAGTATCGGCAAACAACATCGGAGAGTCCTGATGTTTAGGCAGCACATTGTACTTTATCGCCCAGTATTCCCATTCATTCCGCAACTTCTTCAGTACATCGGGATGCTGGGAAGCAAGATTATTTTTCTCCGTACGGTCTTTCACAATGTCGTAAAGTTCCCATTCCGTACCTGCTTCATCACGTATTGCTTTCCAGTTACCGTAACGGATGGCACGATTGCCCTGATGCTCCCAATACATATATTCATGCAGGGAGGGCACTTTCTCCGTAATGGCGGGGAACAGACTGGTACCTACCAAAGGATGAATTTTATTTCCACCATGATAGGTTTCAGGATATGCAGCGCCTGTCGCTTCCAGAACAGTAGGCATAATATCCGGCAAATAACCCGGAATAGTGCACAAATTGCCATGCCGGTTGCCCAGTTTCTTGTTCCAGGAGAAGATAAGAGGAGTGGATATACCACCTTCGTAGGAACGACATTTGTATTTCCGGAACGGAGTGTTTGAAGTTTGCGCCCAGGCTCTGCCATAGGACGGCATATTATTGCAGGCAGGATTATTAATATCTTCCTGCTTGCCGCCTCCCAATTCCAGATAAGGTTCGGCACAAGCACCATTGTCTGCAAGGAACAGGATTAAGGTATTATCCAGTTGTTTGGTTTTCTTCAGGTAATCGATCACCTTACCTACGTTGTAGTCCACACAGTGTACCTGTGCTGCATACACAGCCATGCGATAGGCGGATTCATCCTTTTCTTTCTCTGTCAGTTCATCCCAGGAACGGTTTTCCCATTCGGCGAAACCAACATTCTTATCGATAATACCCATCTTCTGCATCCGGTTGTAACGCTCCTGGCGTATCTTATCCCAACCCTTGGAACGGTAAAGTTTGGTAAACTTCTGAATGTCTTCCTCTTTTGCCTGCAAGGGCCAATGCGGAGCATTGAAAGCCAGATACAGGAAGAATGGTTTGTCATCCTTCTGTTCACCAACAAACTGAAGGGCATGATCGGTGAAAGCATCCGTGGTATAGTAAGGAGATTCAGGTGCAGGCAAATGTTCATTATCCAGCGTCAGACCACGTCCACCTTCCGGACGTAAGTAACTGGCAGCACCTGCCAGAATACCGTAGAAGCGTTCGAAACCTCTTTGCAAAGGCCATTTCTCTTGCCCATGCATACCCAAGTGCCACTTACCTGCCATATAGGTATGATAGCCGTTTTCTTTCAGCACTTCGGCAATGGTGACACAATTACGATTCAGATAACCCTGATAGCCTTCAGAGCCCCAATCATTGATATCCCGTTGCGTTTCTTTCTTAAACGTTCCCGGATCCTCGGACATCTGACCGATACCTGCCTGGTGCTGATAAAGTCCGGTCATCAGACTGGCACGCGCCGGACAAGAACGGGATGTATTATAGAACTGGGTAAAGCGAACCCCTGTAGATGCCAACTTATCGAGATTCGGGGTCATAATCTCACCCCCATAACAACCGATGTCGGAATAGCCCATGTCGTCTACCAGAAAGATAACGACATTTGGCTTCTCTTGCGCCCAACAAAGGGGAGCAATCATTAATGGGGTCAAAGCAATAATACTCTTTCTCATAAAGCCTATATTTTGAAATTATTTTATGATAATCTGCAGTCTTTTTCCTGTAAATGATAACTCATAAGCCTGTTATTGTAAGATTCAGGCGTCTAAAATATAAATTATCACTTGCAATACCAAACATATAATACCCCAAAACCTCTACATTACTCCCCAATAACTCTTTCCCTTATTCCTTTCAACATCTCCCTAAGACTTCATGCAAAAGATGGCATCTTTCGTTGCAATAGATGGCATCTTTTACAACAAAACATACCATCTTTTGCATCAGCGGAATAAGGCATAAGAACCAAAGGGTTACGGCTGAAACCTCTGTGCTTCATCCGGTCCGGACACAGCATATGCAGGGTCAATAGCGCGGATATAAACATCCCCGTCTTTCCCTGTCTTTACTTCCAGAGGAACAATCGTGGTTCCCTGCTCATTAATGGTCTGAGCAGTCTCACTTAAATCGCGATTCTGAATGCCCAATTTGGATACAGGTGCGATATTCCCGTTAAAGAATGCCGTGCACCACCATTGGCCCTTCTTATCCTGGAACGGAGTTCCATGTCCCAGGAAACGGCCGGCAAAACGACGTTCACTGTAAGGACCGGTTATCCGGTCGGCTGTGCAATAATACAGATTATAAGACCCCTTACGGGAATCATCCGTAGACCATGCCGTACCGAAAAGTACATACTTCTTTCCTATCTTCCGTATAGTTGCACCTTCGTGCCCGATGCTGCGGTCGGAAGGATCAATATGTACAGGTTTTGCTGCCAATCCCTGAAAATCAGGTTTCAGAGGGGCAATCTCGGTATTGCTCCACGTCAGATACCAAGTGCCATCATCATCACGAAAAAGAGAAGGATCGTGCTTATCTCTCATATCATCTCCCATAGGGAAAGCGAAAGAATCATTCTTATCCGCATGATCGGCAATAATAAGATTGGCACCATTGCCTACAGGTTCGGGTGAGGTATGTACAAATACCCATTTGCCATCTACCCGGTACATTTCGGGGGCCCAAAGCAACCAGTTTTTCTTAGATTTATTCTGGAAAGCATCCGGGAATTGCCGGGCCCAGTATCCCTTTTCCAACGAAAAGGGTTCGCCCAGATATTCCCATTCAGCAAGATCCGGGCTACGCCATACGCGAATCTGATAACCGACTATACTTGGTTTCAAACCCATCTTCCGAGAAACATGGTCCAGTCCCAGATTATAGGGATCTCCGGCTTCACAGGTGTATCTCCATACGTAGGTGTGGTACCAGTCAGATAATAGAAACCATCCTCACACAAGTAAATATACGGATCTCGTATCCACCCTTCTTTCAGATAGACTGCCCGGTTATGCTGCTTCACAGCTTTCCGGATTTCTTTCTTATCCTGGGCTTTCGCAAGAAACGATACACCTATCAAAAGTATGAAGCAAAAGAATAATCGGTTTCTCATCATCAGGGTTTCTTTTTATTGAATAGATGTTACTTTGCTGAAGTTGCTACTGTTCCCGACGGTTTGTTCAGACGAGTCGTTGTAGGAAGCGGAGTTCCGAAATCGGGATAGTCGTTCTCGAGCCATACAAACTTCTGGGCACGTGGTGAACGGGTATCTCCAGCACCTTCAGGATCTACCTGTGTATCGCGTGCATGATACAGGATATACCATTCCGTACCATCAGGAGAGGGGAAGAAACTATTGTGTCCTGTACCGTATACACCGTTCTCTGGTGACTGTTTGAATACTGGTTGTTGGGATTTGGACCATGACTTCGGATCCAACATATCACTGTCAGTACTTGCCGTCAGCATACCCAGAGCATAATACGGAGTCCATACCCCACTGGCGGAATAAGCTATATGCACATACTTACCTTTAGGACTCAACAGGGGTTGAGGACCTTCATTTACAAAAATATCGTAAGAAGGATTCCAGCCGTTCTCGTTCTTATGATATCTTTCCCACTCCAATTCCGGTTTGGAAATCAGAACTCTCTCGGAACCCAGTGCCCAAGGGTTCTCCATACGGGCAATGTAGATACACTGAGTTTCGGTATCCACACGGCGGGTTTGCCAACCGGACCATACCATATACAATTCACCTTTATTCTGGAATACAGAACCGTCGATAGCCCAGTTGTTATCCTTGTCCGTACTGATACGGCCTTTCATTACAAACTCTCCATCAAAAGGATCTCTGTTTACATTCTCCAATACATACATCTGGTGATTATCCGTATTGCCATCATCGGCGGCATAATAGATATACCATTTGCCATCGATATTATGGATTTCAGGTGCCCAAAGATGGCATTTATTAGAAGATTCGGTAGGAATCCAGACAGTCTTCCGGGGAGCATTCTTTACATCGGTAACGTCTGTAGTCTTCCAGAGTACCAGACTATCTTGCACGGTATGCATATAGTAGTAAATACCTTCATGGAACAGAGCCCAAGGATCAGGACCTTTCTGGAACAAAGGGTTCACATACGTAGTTGCCAGAGAATCAACCTCTGCCAATCCGTCTTTCTTCACTTTAGTATTTCCACATGAGGTTACAGAAAGTAATGCTGCGACTCCCAGCATCACAACAAAGCAATTCTTAAATTTCATATTTTATCATATTAGAGTTGTTGACTATTAGTTTTACCAGGCTCTGTATTTAGCCATCGGATTGGTCACATTCCAACGGAAATATTCGTATGCAGTATGAACGGATGCACGCTGAAAAGCAGGCATCTCATAAAGCAACCGTCCACCTTCACCTACCAATTCCACTTTAACCGTCTTCGAACGGTCTATCGCTTTCAGTACTTCAGGAAACACGAAGGTGCGCGTATCACGCTCTTCCACAGCTTTACCACCATCTGCTACGTCGGAATATTCTATCTCCAAAGGAAGTTCATACGTAATGTCGTCCAGAATAAACCGGATAAGATTCATCTTGAAAGGCTTTCCGGCAGGATATTTATAGCTGACTTTAAAGGCCGACTGGATATTATTTTCTTTACTTTCCTGATTATAGAAGGCGAGCATCACCGATGCACCATTCGCCTCATAGTTATAAGGTCCATACCACACTTTGTGTGATACTCCCGGATAGAAAGTTTCAACTACCGGAAAATGGAATAAAGAATAGAACTCCACTTTGCCGGGTAGTAGTCTTACAGAATAATCCGGATCGGAATAAACCACAGCACCTCCCTGTTTATAATCTGCTTTCTTAAAATGTCTGTCCAGGTTCTTTTCTATTGCTGCACGCTTAGCATTATCCTGGGTATCGTACAACAGGGTAATGCCATAAATCACGCTGTCACAGAATTGATAGGAAACTCCTGAAAAGATGCTTTTACTATAAAAAGGTCGTACAGTACTTTCTGCCATATTCTCATTTTGACCTGCCAATTCTATCTCCGAAGCAGTACTTAGTCGAAAGCCGAAAGGGATGACCTCACGTGCACCGTAATCTTCCAGATCGGGCAAGTTTAGCATCAAATTCTTCTGGTTATTGTAGAGGGTACTCAATAACCCGTACCGCCTCTCGGGAGCACCTTTCAGTTCAACGATTTGCCCGGTAGCAGCCAAATATTCATCTACTTGTTTCAGACGGGGTTGTTGTGAAAAAGCCTGAATGGCACCAACCCACAATAGCATTGTTACGATATAATATTTCATAGCTTGTTCCTTTTTTATTCTTTTTCCAAACCTTGTGTACGCGCATAACGCTCTATCATCTCTTGCCGTTTTTCCATCGGCCACTGTTCTATGACATCAATATCCCACTCGCCGAAAGCATCCATAAAGCGGTGCATAGGTTCGAGTATGGAAGCCTGATTCCACGGAAGCTGCTGGCGTACACTATGTCCACGATTGGATTGCGGGTTGAAGCATTCCGTAAGCAAACCTCTGTAACGGTATCTCATGTCTCCATTCAGATCCATAATGGAAAGAGTATTGTTTTGAATCAGCTTTGCCATTTCCAGGAAATGCGTATCTCTCGTCATGAGGTATAAGCGATAGTACTGAAAGGAAGAGAAAGCCAGTCCGTTGTCTATTGCAGAGTGTCCGGTAGCAATCAGGGTTTGCCCTACAATACTTACATCCTTTGGGAAATCAGTCAATGTATCGTTAATGGCCATCGGTACGTGATAAGCAAACATAAAGGTTTCCGTATAGCGGGCAGCCTGTATGGCGGCTTCCTTCCACTTGGCATCACTTGTAACGTCATAAAGTGCCAGGAAAGCATAAATAGCCATTTGTCCGGACTCACGGTCTTTTACATTGGGATTGTCAATAACTCCACCTACATAAAGGTAATCATGGTGGATAAAGTCATAACTAAATTCACCTGCTTTCAAGGCTGTATCCAAATAGCGTTTGTCCTGGGTAACCGAGTAGAGTTCAATCAGGAAGCGGATGGTATTAGTAGTTGTATATTTACTGTCATGAGTCGGCTTTCCGGTTCTCCAGTCATAACGGAGATAAAAGCTACCGTCCTTTTCCTGATTCCGTACCAGCCAATCAGCGTACTTTTTGCAATAGGAGAGCCATTCGGGTTTATTAATTCCATGCTTTTTCATGATATTCCATGCACCCATCATGCCTTCCATACCACCGGCAGCAACACGCATATAAGCTTCATAATCACGCCAGGTTGCTTTCCGATCTACATAGGCATCTGCCCAAGGACTTACAAGGCCACTTTCCTGTTGTGAGTTATTCACCCAGAAGTCAACAACTTCCGATGCTTTGCGTACATATTCCTGATTGTCAATTTCCAATCCTTTCCGCAAAAGGAAATAGGCATTTGAAATCTGGAAACCGATAAAGCCCATCTGATAGTTATAAGCACGGGCTATTCCATTAGGCAGATAGATCGAGAAAGGCCAGCCCGGTGCACCATTCAGGTTCAGCAGGTAAGCATCTAGCACCTCAATACTGGCTTCATAAGCATCTTTCACATCTATTTTATGTACGACAGGGGTATATTTATTCCACGCCTGTTTCCATACTGTTTCCACCAGTTCGGGGAAATCTTTTGTCTGGTTGAAACCGAAAGTCAGGCTATATGTATGTTTCACTCCGGCTTTCACAGGATGACTGCGATAGGCAAAGCCTTTTCTTTTCTGTTCGGGGAGGCGACCTACATAGGTGGTTTCGCCCTCAATTCCCGGGAAGACAAAAAGAATAGAGTGTGAATCGGTTTCTGTGAAACCCAGGCTACCGAATTGCATACGTTCATCCACTATACGGTTTACTCCATTTTCACCATAGAAAGTTTCAGGATCAGCATTCAAGTGCACCATGTCAATAGCTAATCCGGAAGCCTTCTCACGGGCAGATACCAATGGCAAGGGTAAACGGTCTTCGCGGAAATAAAAGTAATTATCGGTGTAGTCACTGGCAAGAGAACCACGTCTAAGGCTCAGGTTGTTCCTGTACCAGATACCCGGAACAAAGAATTCAAAATCTTCAATCTGTGTTTTACGTTGCAGAGTCAATCCGAAATAAGAGTTGAAGTAGTCATCTCCTTTTCCAATCTTTTCAATCGTTACCTCCCTATCCATACGGAAATGATTCTCTGTATCGGGGGCAAACACATCTTTTACATGAAATACGGTTCCATGAGATGACTTTAACTTTGCGATGCAAACCAACGACCCTTTTTCTTCCTTTACAGAAGAATAGTAACCGTTCAGCGTTTCTGCATTCACTTCCAATGTAACTACATAAGGAGCATTTAAACTCAAATAATGGGCGTTACCAGTTTGCAGGATCAGGCGTTTTCCATCTTTGACTACAGACAGGCTGGCATCACCACTTTGCAATGTATATGTTTTTTCTGCTGCCAGGGAAAACTGGATGAACGAGAGGAAACTGATGAGTATAAATAGATATTTCATGTTTCAGATATTATCAGGAATACAATAAATTTAATTTGAAAAGACTCTGCCGGTTTATGCCGGCAGAGCCTTTATATCAAAACATAGTGTTTACTCTACCGGCAGGTTTTCGATCTTCTTAATTGTTGAGAAGAGGAAATATTCGTTCATTCCCTCTAACTCAATAGCTACACGATAGAAAGCATAAGTACGATAGTTGTCGATGAAATTTTCCTTCTTACGATACTCAGACAACGGGATATACACCTGCAATGTCGTATCATCGATGTATTCTACATCACTGCTACGTGTACACTTAATACCACTGTTAACCAAAGAACTTGTGCTTAACCAGATACGAGTTTTTACAATCTTCGGAGCAGCTTTCACCGTGTTGGTCATCTTTTCAATATTGAAAGTAGCAACGATATTACCGTTTTTCAGTTCAGCATTCAAGTTCTTCAACTTGTAGTACGGACGCACTTCAAAGTCTTGTGTAACGTTCGAGTTAAAATGATAGGTAATAGAGTCATAGCCCTTACCTGCACCTAATGATTCAAAATCAGGGAGTTCAAAAGGTAGAGCCTTGTTTACTAATGTCATTTTATACTCTGCATCAAAGAAGAGTTGTTGGTAATGTCCTTCATCGTTGGTACGTATACCCGTACCACCACCGTCGACTTTACCATAGCCTTTTTGAAAAACTCTTAACAGTCCTCTATTTGAGTCAAAAGGAAAATTTTCTCCGTCACATTTCAACTGACCGCTGAAAACATAAGACGGGGCATCGTAATTATCATATTCGCAGGATGTCATAGTAAATCCCAATATGACAAATGTTGCTGCAATTATAGATTTTATTTTCATTGTTTTTAAGCTTTAGTTGATAAATTAATGATTAGGATTCTTTTCAATGTTCGGGTTACCTTCATTCATCGGATATGCATTGTAGTACATTGTGTTATTGAAACTCAAAATAGCATTACTGGCTCTATTCTGAGCTTTCATCTTCCGATAAATCCACTTACCATTTTCGGGTGTACCCGGAGCATAAATCTTATACGGCCACAATACATAGATAGTAGCAGTCTGATTAGCTTGGTCATTGAACCACCACTCATCAGCAACTCTCCAACGCTTCAAGTCTTCATAACGATGATCTTCGAATGCCAACTCTACACGTCTTTCGTTTACAATGCGATTAAATGTCAGTTCATTCTCAGTCAACTTGAACACCTCACCACCTGCACGCTGACGTACGCGGTTGATATAGTCTAATGCTACAGTCTTAGTAGGACGGCCATTGTAGCTGGCTACTCCTAGTTCATTCAAATAGAAAGCAGCTTCAGCAGCATTCAACAAAGCCTCACCAAAACGGAATACTACATAAGGAACAGAACTTGCACCATTTATCTCACTTCCAGCGGCAGTATCAACAAACTTCCTCAATAAGAAACCGGAATGAGAAATATACCAGTTACTACTACCATCATCGCCACGAAGAGGTCCATCTTCTCCAGTCACTTTCTGACCTTCATATGTAAAATCATCAACTTGTCCAATGGTCTGTGCTGCTTTAAATTCATAGCCATCAGCAGTAGGAAGAGCCAGACCTGCCTGAAGATCAACAGAAGTACCTCTGAATGAACTTCCCGGATACAGTACCGTACCAGCCAAACGAGGATCACGTCCTGCAAAAATATCTTCCGGTTTATCGTACAGATTATATTTGCAAGTAGATGTATACACATTCATATCTTCGATCACTTCATCACCTACATAAGCGTCCATCTCTTTCACTTCATGTGTGTTTAGCATTTCATAATCATTCACAAGATTCAAGACAGGATTAACCTGACAACCTGCTTTATTATTCGAAGCACGTACCAATTTGCGCGTAAGGGCACGGGTAGTAAAGTTATTCTTCACATTCACTCCATCATAAGCCTTACAGAAAATCAATTCTGGATTATCTTCCGGTTTAGCAATAAATGCTTCTGCATAGTTAGTTGCTAAATCAGCTTGTTTTTGATAAAGTTGATAACCCATAGCTTCCAGTTCGGCACAAGCATCCAGGCAAGCTTTCAAATAACCTTCTGCCTTACTTCTTTCAATACCCGTAGCACCACTTGACAAATTCAAAGTTTTGGTAGCACTTTTATCATAGTTGTATGCTAAAGTTCCGGCATACAGAGCTGCACGGCACTTCAGGGCCATAGCTGCACCTTTGGTAGCACGAGTCTTAACACGGGCAGTTCCAAAATCTTCTTTTATGGCATCCATTTCACTGATAATAAAGTCATAAATTTCAGATTCCTTATTTCTGGGCACAGCCAATGGCGTCGGATCCTCCATATATTCTGTTACTTCAGTAACCAAAGGCACGCCACCGTATTGAACAACCATCTTAAAATAAGTATAGGCTCTAAAATAACGCGCTTCTGCTTGAAAATACTTCAACTTATCAACGGCAATTGAACCGGCAGATACCGTATTCAAATTACGGATATGAAGATTTAATTCACGGATAAAGGCATAATCATAAAAGTTTCTGTAATCAGTTCCTACATTTCCTGCAAAGTTCCAGTACTGACTATTATTGGACGCTTCATCCCAACGAGTAAGATCATAAGAATCTCCATCGGTACCAAAATCTTGCCAGTACTTCATACGACCATAAAAATTGGCCGCAATACTGTTAAGGCCAGTTTCTGATGTATAGGCCTGATTTTCCGTAAAAGCCATCTTGTCCTCTTGTTCCAACCAACTATCACAAGAAGAGAAAAGCAATAAGCCTAATAATAACGCTATTGATAATCTATTTTTTTTCATGTTACATTCAATTAAAAGGTTACGTTTACTCCAACTGTGTACACTTTGTGTTGCGGATAGTCGAATCCGGTAACAGAAGAGATTTCAGGGTCGAAACCAAAGTCATTCAAGCTATCCCAGCAAAGCAGGTTAGAACCTTCAAAGTAAACTCTAAGCTTTTGTATCAAAGCCTTCTTTGTCCACTTAATCGGCAATGTATAACCTACCACTAAGTTACGCAGACGTAAATAGTTGATTTCCTTTGCATAAAAATCATTCCAGTCTCTGATAGAAGGATTGTTACTGCGAACAGCAGGGAACTTACCACGTTTCCAAGGAGATTTTGTATCGAAGATATCTTCGTGTTGCCAAGAATCTATCACATTGTATACATATCCCATCTGGTCAGTGCCAATACCATACTTCACATGCCAGTCGCCAATAAATGTGTTCATGAAACCACCGGCAAAATCGGCTGCAAAGTCAATGCCCTTATATTCGAAGCCCAAGTTAATACCCATTGAAAGTAAGGGGTTCTTGTTAGCATTACCGCTATCCCAATCATAATCAGTAGCTGCATAACCCAAAGGACGCTTATCATAGTCATCAATCAAGCCATCACCATTAACATCCTTGAAAATCAAGTCACCCGGACGTAAGTTCACGTTGTTAGCACCATCAATGTTCACCGGATAGTTATCAATTTCTTCCTGAGTCTGGAACACACCGATAGTTTCCCACATCCATACGGCACCATTTTTCACATTAGACCAACGGTTAGTCTGTGCCCAACGATATTGATCCCATCCGTTCAAGAAAACTTCACCATAGTTATTTATTGTCTTCTGACGAGCTAAAGTCAGGTTAACACCTACAAAATAATTGAAGTCATTAACGCGATCATTCCATCTCACCATACCATCAATACCACTAACCTGATCGGAGTTCAAATTCTGTTTTTGTACACTATAACCTGCCTCATAAGGGTAGATAATGTCAGTTGGGGTAGCAGGGATACCACTTCTTTTTCTCTTAAAAAAGTCCACTTCCAGTTTCAAGCGATCGTTCAGGAAACCCATATCGAAACCGACATTCATCATAGAAATCTTCATCCAAGAAAGTCCAGTTTGAGGAATTCCTTTGTAAGCAGTGCCTGTAGTATAAGCATCTGGAGCATTCCCCAAAGGATTATTGCTTATGATAGCTCCTCCATTGTTAAATGCATAACCAGGCAAGTAAGCAAAGTCCGGATAACTGCTATTAAAGTTTCTAGCCATGTCATCGCCCATTTCACCATAAGAAGCTCTCAACTTAATGCTGGAAATCCAATCAGCCACCTTAGAGTCTTTGTAAAATTCTTCTTCAGACAGACGCCATGCACCGGAAACTGACGGGAAGAAGCCCCATTGATTACCCGGTAAGAAACGCCAGGAAGCATCATAACGACCGGCAAAATCAATGATATACTTTTCTTTATAAGAATAGCCTGCACGGAAAATGAAACTGGCTGTAGTAATGGTACGTACTGAATTACTTACAGTATTATTAGCATTCGTTGTAATATTTTCTACAAACGGATTTTCTACTGGACTCTGAGCCACAGTCAAATATTTCCGGTCTTCTTTAAAGAATTCAAAACCTGCGACGGCTGTCACATGATGATCCTTGGCAAAAATATGATCGTAATTCAAGGTAAACTGCCCCATCATTTCAACTTTATGATTTCTTACATCTCCACGATAAGTATCAGTTTTTGTAGATGCTACTTTGTACTCCTGTGTGGCAGGGTCATACCTATATTCATTCCAACTCTTCTCATTATCTGTCTGATGAAGAGTTTCGTAATAATAAGACAGCAAACCTTTAGCTGTTAATCCTGGAAGCGGTGTCTTATATTCCAAATTTGCACTAAGCTGAATAGTACGGAAGTCTTTCTGGTGCTTACCAGCATTGTCAATAGTATAAGCAGCCATATTACGAGCACCGTCATGAGTCGGGGTAATATAATTCAGATAATCCGGATTATCGTTAGCATACGGGCGCATAGTCGGAATCAAATTAAAGATAGAATTACGCATCTGGAAGTAATCGTCTCCACCAGGAAGTGCTGGATTGACATTTTGCTCTATTTTACCCAATGTCTGAAAACCTACCTTGAATTTATCGGTCAACTGCATATTAAAGTTAGCCTGTAAGTTCGTACGGTTATAGTTGTATTCTTTGAACACGGCATCCTGATCAATATGTCCTACCGAAATGTAATAATCTGTCTTCTCTGTGCCACCGCTGATATTAGCATTTACATAATACTGAGGAGCAGCATTGCTTACAAAATTATCCTTCCAATCATATCCACGATAATCTTCACCTGTAGCCGGATTATAATATCCTGTCCGCCATTTCTCCAAATCAGCCTTAGCATTAGCAATATTATCAGCTCCAGTCAGGTTTCCATCATTGGCTTGCTTCATGTAGTTACCCCATTTCCATTGGTAAGCATTCAGCAGTTCAGGATACTTTGTCCATCCTTGCCATCCCATGTGAGCATTCAGATTTATCTGAGGCTTCTGTCCTTTTTTACCGGTTTTTGTAGTAATCAAAACCACACCGTTGGCAGCCTTCACACCATAAATAGCAGCAGCACCATCCTTCAGAATAGATACATTCTCAATATCGTGAATATCCAAGGCATTGAATGCTGTCTCATCTTTCATGATACCGTCGATAACATAGAGAGGAGTACCCATGTTACGAATCTCAAGGTTAGTCGAAGTTCCCGGTTGACCAGACTTCTGACGTGCCGTAATACCTGATACTTTACCTACCAAAGCATTGGCAGCCGATGTTGATGTAGAACGGGTCAAATCTTTATTGTTCACCGAACTTACCGCTGCAGCCACTGTAGCTTTCTTCTGAGTGGCATATCCCACTACCACAACTTCGTCAAGCAACTCTGTATCTTCCTTCAGTGTAACATCCAGGTTTCGTTTTCCCTTTACGCTGATCTCCTGCGGTGCATAGCCCACAAAAGAAACTGTCAGAACTGCATTAGTTCCCTTAACAGAAAGTGTAAACTTACCATCGACATCAGTAATCGTTCCGTTGGTAGTTCCTTTCTCCATAATGTTTACTCCAGGCAAAGGTTCACCTGTAACATCTTTCACTATACCTGACACAGCTATATTTTGTGCCTGAAGCATTGCGGAAGACACTAAAACAACTAATAATAAGAAGAAATTCTTCCTTCTATTACCAGCCGAGATTAACTCATTTAAAAAGTGCTTCATAAGTTATTATTTAAAATTAAACATAAATTAGTTTATCTGTATATTATTGAAAACTGAAAAATGAGAACTTATCTGAAAACTTATTATTTTACCTTAACTATGAATATCTTATATCATGCTTGTTTCAATGTTTTTTTTAACGCCCTCCTTTCTTGATCCTTAAAAGTGAATACTCATTTATTTTTATAAACTTTAAATGCTTTTTGTTCTCCTGAAACTAAACACACATTCAAAATATAAAACCCTGAAAACGTTCCATGCATCGGGAATGTGTATTCCTCATCTGTTACCTTCATATCTTCGGTCCATAACCGTCTTCCTGCCAAATCTGTAAGCTCTACCTTTGAAATATCTTCTTTACCTTTATTTACCAGAAAAAGCTGATCCCCTGAAATATATGCCGAAAGTGAATTTCCATCAATCGTTTCGATTCCGGTCTCCGGATCCTGCCCATAATCGGAAGACTGATATTTCGAATATCTATTATTCAATTCCTCTACCTTGGATTTCGGCATAGCTTCTACTTCCTCCAGATCATAAGTACCAAAAGCATCCTTAAAACGAATCATCGGATCCAAGTGAGCAGCAAAGTTCCACGTCAATGCTTCCATAATAGAATTCATTCTTCGACCCGCACCATTGCTTACCCTTACTTGGAAAGCTTCTTGCTGCAAGCCTTCAGGTTGTCCGGGATAAAGTTCCTGTCCCAGATTCATAGACTGTTTCGTATTGTGAGCACTGATACGTGCAACGTGGAGATAGTGTTCTTTACCCGTCAACAGATACAGGCGATAGTACACAAATGAGGACCATGCAAAACCTAAATCCGTAGCAGAATGGCCAATAGCTATAATATGCTGTCCGACAATACTTCTGTCTTTAGGCCAATCTGTTCTAGCTGTCTGATCCTTTTCTACCGGTACTTCAAACATATAGCTCCAACTTTCGGTGTATGTAGCAGCTTGTTCTGCAGCAGCCAACCATTTCGGATCTTTTGTAAGGTCATAGATAGCAAGAAAACCATTGATAGCTTGCTGACCGGATTCACTGTCGATAGTCTGCGGATTGTCTACCACACAAGCCACATAGAGATATCTTTCATGAATATTAGCATAAGAAAACTCTGCAGCTTTCAAAGCAGCTGTCTTATAACGTTCATCATTGGTGGCGATATAAAGCTCTACCAGATAACGAACAGCGCAAATAGTCAAAAACTTATTCTGATTACCTGCCGGATGTTTACCACCTACAACACTGAAAGGGTCATATTCCAGATAGTAACTACCATCCGCATTCTGATTAGTCACCAGGAATTCACCAAACTTCTTACAGGCATTCAGCCATGAAGGGATATCTATTCCATTACGTTTGGCATAACACCATGCATTCAGCAATCCGGCCATTCCGTTACAAGCTTGGCGCATAGAAGTCTTTGCCCAGTTGTCCCATGTACCCCATAGTGCAGCATAACGTGTCTTGGGAAGTCCTAAATCCGTCAATCCTTGAGAAGCCCATAAATTCAGTACATTGCTTCCTCTTACCTTATATTCCTCATTACCAGTCTCCACACCTGCACGAAACAATGCATAGCCAACTGTAGGTTGTGAGCCAACAAAACCGATCTCATAAGTATTCTTATTTAAGGAGAAATCTGTCAGTTTCACACTCCATGGGAATCCGGGACCTTTTATATCCTTATCAACCGAACTGTCCAGATAATAATGATTAACAGTTTCAATCAATCCCCGATAAGCAGAATTCAAATTAACATCATAAATCTTTGGATTATACAGATTGAAAGCCAGTTTCCAAGCTTCATTTACAGCATTAGCATAGTCGGAAGTTTTATCTATTTTGAAATAGACATTATAAGTATGTTTATCAAATCCTTTTGTTATGGGATGCATACGTCTGCCCATTCCTCCGGTACGCAAGTCAGAACCTGGATAAGTAACTACAGCAGCAAAAGAGTCAGACTTCTTCCAGTTGACAACACCCACGCCACCAAACTGATAATTTTCGTCGACTACTACACCACGTGAATCATTCAGTACAGTTTCACATTTTGAATCTTTATGTACTAAAGTGAAAGTCAATCCACTTTCTTTTTGACGCATCATCACCACCGGAAGGGGAATGCGGTCTTCTCTATAAAGAAAACTCAAATCAGTAGCGACCGGAATGCCTGCAGGAATATTTCCATCTTTCTCAAAGTTACCTTTATACCAAACAGCAGGAATAAAGTATTCGCTATTTGCCAATACATCTTCCGGTGCAAACTGTAAGCCGAAAGAAGAAGAGAAGCCTTCATCATAAGGATTATCTCCCAACTCAACAACTTTCACGTTGCGTTTCAGTTCAAACTCACCGTTTCCCTTCGCTGTATATACGTCATTTATTTCAAAGACGGTGGTGCGAGGAGTGGTAGTCAGGCGTGCCATCAACTCTACTTTATCACCATCCTTTGTATAAGATGTATAAGTCGGGTAGAAAGTATTCATCTTGACGTCAATCAGTAAAGCAGGATTATGCTCTGTACCCGCATTAAATTCTTTGCCATAAGCAGAGAATGTAACACCATACGTGTTATCTTTCTGACGGGTAATATTCAGTGTTACTTCACCGGATGACAAAGTTGCTTCTTGTGAAAAAGCAAAAGAGGTATAAAGTAAGCAACTTAACAGGAAAAGAAGTTTTAGCGTTTTCATAATAGTACTTCGATTACAATGTAACATTCGTTTTGATGGTGCAAATCTAACGTGAAATAAAATAAGAGGATATCCCTTGCGTACCAAAAAATTGCTCTAATTTGTCTATTTGCAAAATTGCCTCAAACAGCCTCCAGAAAGGGGAAAAGAGCAAAAATGCTCTATTCTTCCAAAAAAATGCTATTTCTGTTCAAAGAGGAAAAATTAGAGTTCATATCCACGTATTGTACGTATAGAAATAAATCAAAGATTACTGATGGACATTTGTTAGTTTTCTGATAATCAGCTAATAGTATTTACCAATGGCTTACTGCAAAATGTAAACGCATTTACTGCCGTATGTAACGGCCTTTACTCCTTATTGTAACACCATTTACCTCGGCATGTAACGAGCTTTGCCTCGGTGTGTAAATGGAGTTACCGTGTGGGGTTAACAAAGTTATCATTTGGGATAAATAGAACCTCCATGAAATGAAACAACGATATACTTATCGTTCACCTCACATAAGTAAAAATCGGCTTGCTCTTACAGATTGGTCAAATGCTGTTGTTTTCTGAAAAATTAGCATCATTCCAAAAGGAAAGTTTCGCCTACATTTGCATCGAACTTAAATATATAATATCATGAATATACAACGATTATTAATCTGCATCTGTGTGGTACTAACTGCCGCTATCTCCGCTACTGCTCAAAGCAAAGTATGGAGTACAGAACAAGCTCAGAAATGGGGTAAAGAGAATCCTTGGTATTGTGGAGTTAATTATATTCCTGCCAATGCCATCAACTACACTGCCATGTGGGATAAAACGTCCTTCTCACCCGAAGTGATAGAAAAAGAAATGAAGTTAATGAAGAGTTTAGGTATGAACTGCGCGCGCGTAGTGATGCAATATGCGGTATATGAAGAAGATCCCGCATACTTCATACGTACACTCGACCGCTTTCTAAGTATCTGTGATAAGTACGGTGTAAAAGTAATGCCTATTTTCTTTGATGATTGCGCCTTCGGTGTCAATACAGACCCGACAGTAGGAAAACAACCCGAACCGCTGGAAGGCTGGTACGCCTGGGCCTGGTCTCCATCTCCCGGCTACTCAATGGTAGTAGATGAACGGACTCACGGTAAACTGGAAAAGTATGTAAAAGAAGTAATGAACCACTTCAAAAATGACCCGCGTATCTTTGTATGGGACTTATACAACGAACCTACCAACACCACCATGCCAGAAAGAAGCTGGCCACTCCTCCGTAAAATCTTCACATGGGCGCGTGAAGTGAATCCGAAGCAACCCATCACATCAGGACTCTGGAACGGAAACAAAGAGCTAAATGACTTCCTTGCATCAAACTCAGACATCATCACTTTCCACTGCTATGCTTCGAAAGAAGAAACTGAAAAAGTAATGAAAGAGCATCTTAAATTAGGTCGTCCTACCATCTGTACCGAGTGGATGAACCGTGTAGCCCACTCCACCATTCCGGAGATTCTTCCAATGTTGAAAGAAGCACATGTAGGCAGTATGATGTGGGGACTGGTAAATGGAAAGACGCAGACCCATCTATGCTGGGGACACCGTCCTGAACAATTGCCTTACACCGGAGTATGGCAACATGACATTTACAAGGGAGATTATACTCCGTATTCAGCTAAAGAAATTGAAATAATCAAGAAAACAACCAAGTAATCACATGAAAACATTTCTATTAACCCTTGCGTTAACAGCCTCCACTTCTTTGTGGGCGCAAAGTGAACAGGCTGTCATAACCATTCAGGCAAACCAGCCCCGACAGACCATCAGTAAACACATTTACGGACATTTTGCCGAACATCTGGGACGTTGTATCTATGATGGTTTCTGGGTAGACCCCAACATGAATGTACCTAAAGACGGACGTATCCGCATGGATATTGTCAACGCTTTGCGCGACATCAGTGTACCTAATCTCCGGTGGCCCGGTGGCTGTTACGCTGATGAATATCAATGGCGTGACGGCATTGGAGACCCAGCCAAACGTCCCGTAACGCTCAACAGTCACTGGGGAGGTGTAACCGAGGATAACAGTTTCGGTACAGATGAATTCATGAAACTCTGTAAGTTACTTGGCTGCGAACCTTATATTTCAGCCAATATGGGTACTTCAACTCCTAAAGACCTGCGCGACTGGATTGAATACCTCAACTTCAGTGGAAAAACCCACCTGACACAACTCCGTGAACAAAATGGTCATAAAGAGCCCTATGGAGTAAGTTTCTTCGGCATTGGAAATGAAAGTTGGGGATGTGGTGGTAATATGACTCCTGAATATTACGCTGAGCAATATCGTGTCTTCCAGGAATATGCACGTAATTACTCTAACCACCCCATTAAGAAAATAGCCTCCGGTCCCAACAGTGCCGATTACAACTGGATGGAAATATGTCTGAAGAAAATACCGTCATATGCATTATGGGGCATTTCATTGCATTACTACACCATCGCTACGGGAAATTGGGGACAGAAAGGCTCTTCTACCCAGTTTGACGAGAAAGAATACTTTGGCGGAGTAAAAAATGCATTATACATGGAAACCTTAGTGAAGAACTACTCTGCCATGATGAATAAATATGATCCGGAAGAAAAAATAGCATTAGTCGTAGATGAATGGGGTATCTGGACAGATGTAGAGCCAAGCACCAATCCGGGCTTCCTGTATCAGCAGAACACCATGCGCGATGCCCTTATTGCCGCCTCTACCCTGAATATTTTCAACAATCATTCCAACCGGATACGCATGGCCAATCTGGCACAAGCTATCAATGTACTGCAAGCCTTGATCTTGACAGATAAGGAAAAGATGTTGCTGACCCCCACCTATCATATATTCAAGATGTATAAAGTACATCAGGAAGCCAACCTGTTGGAATCCAGTGTCAGCGTCAACGACTATCAATATGGTAATGAAAGTATTCCTGGGGTCAATGTCTCGGCATCTAAGGATAAAAACGGAAAGATACACGTTTCTGTAGTAAACCTGAACCCTAAGAAAGCAGTACCCGCCAATGTCATTCTGAACGGCTACAATGCTAAACAAATAAAAGGAGAGGTTTTGACTTCCGCTTCATACACAGATTATAATTCTTTCGATAAGCCCGACAAGATTGCAATGAAAGAATATAAAGACTTCAAAAAGGAAAGTAACGGCAATATCAGTATGAAACTGCCTCCATTAAGCATTGTAACATTAGAAATACAATAAGTTTTCAAATAAAATAAGAATAGAAAGATTGTTTTTAAACTACTCAGGTCATTGAGAAATAGAATTTTTCAATGACCTGAGTTTCTTTTATCACTGCTTCACATGACTCTTAGCAAAGTCTTTCGGCAGCACCCCAAACTGCTTTTGGAAGCTCTTTGAGAAGTACGACAACGAGCGTATTCCCACAATCATACAGATTTCATTAATCCTGTACTCCCCTTCCAGCAACAACTCAGCAGCTTTTTTCAAGCGGATGATACGAATAAAGTCACCGGGAGTCAATTCCGTAATCCCCTTTAGTTTCCGGTGCAGACTGGTACGACTCATATTCACTTCCCGTGCCAAATCATCAATATTAAACGTATCATCATCCAGATTCTGCCTGATAATTTCCGTCAGTTTATTCAGGAAGTCCTCATCCGCTTTATTCTGTGCCATACTATTGGTAGCAATATACGGACTATTAACAAAGTTCTGCCGGAGTTTACTTCTGTTTTCCAGCAAATTCTTAATCTGAACCAATAGATGAGGCATCGCAAAAGGCTTCTCCATATACGCATCCGCCCCACTATTCAACCCTTCAATCTTATTGTTCAGTGTAGTCTTAGCCGTCAGCAGAATAATAGGAATATGGCAGGTTTCAAGGTTTGATTTAATCTCATTACACAGTTCCAGTCCATCTTTCAACGGCATCATGATATCCGAAACAATGAGATTTACAATATCTCCCTTGAGTACCTCCATCGCCTCCTCTCCATTATTGGCAGTGAGCACCTTGTAATATCTGCTCAACTGGACAGACAGGAAAGATTGGAGCTCTTCATTATCCTCAACCACCAGTATGGTTTCCTTAGCAGAGAAAGAATCTTCAAGTACCACAGTCGAAATATTCTCTCCGTCAGTTATTGCATCTTCAATCAAAACATCTTCCTCGGTCTGTTGAGCATCAGCCGATGCATTGGTAGGTATTTCCACTACAAAGGAAGTATCTTCCGCCTCTTCATCCAGATACAACTGTCCGTTATGCAGCTGCACCAACGAAGATGCCAACGTAAGTCCGATACCCGAACCCGGTTGCGTAGGATGAGCCCCTTTTATCTGGAAGAAAGCTTCGAAAATACGTTCCCGCATATCCGGTGGAATGGGCGTACCGTCATTCTTCACAGTAATCCGAAAAATGCGGTCATCCTCACTCACCGACAGTATGGCTTTAATGTATGTAGATGAATATTTAATAGCATTATTAAACAGATTACTGCACACCTTCGTTACCGCTTCTTCGTCCACCAGTGCCATCACTGCATGATCGGGACATTCCAGTATCATCTCCAGCTTCTTCCGCTTACCTGTCGGGACGAAACGATTGAATGTATTAGCCACCAATACATTGATATTCCGTACCTTCAGAGACAACGTAAACGCTTTAGACTCTATCTTACGGAAATCCAGCAACTGATTCACCAACACCAGCAACCGATCTGTGTTCCGTTCCATTGTTATCAGGTTCTCTTTCGTTTCATGCTCATCCGGATGGGAGGTCAGAATATAATCGAGAGGCGCCTTGATCAATGTAATCGGAGTTCGTATCTCATGCGCAACATTCGTAAAGAAGTCTATTTTAGCCTTATATATTTCCTCTTTCTTCTGCTGTTCCTGATGAGCCATTTTCTCATCTACCTGCCTCTTCTTCTTCCGTACATAAAATCGGATGACACCGAAAGACATACCCAGAATCAGCAAGGTATATAGTGCGTAAGCCCAAGAGGTCCGCCACAGCGGAGGAATAATATTGATATTCACTACAGTATTCGTATCACTCCAATCATGGCCATCCCTCGAGTATTTGATATGAAGTATATAATCACCGGGAGGAATACTGTTATACGCTATTCTAAAGACATTGTCCACGTAATTCCATTTCTTATCAATCCCCTCCAGCATATAAGCATACTTCCCGTTTCCTTCGGTTGAATAATTCAATGCAGAGAAGCTGAAGCTGAAAGTAGCCTGGTCATAATTCAGGTTAATTGTATTTGCATACGGTATGGCCTTATCCAATACATGATCGGAAGTTCCTACCTGAACCTCCTGATTAAATATATAGAATCCTGTCAGGACGACGGAATACTTGTTTTCATTCGGATGGAAGTTCTTGGGATTGAAAGCTACAAAACCGTCTATACTGCCAAAATATAGTGTTCCATCTTCAGTCTTGATACCGGAATTGTAATTGAACTGCTTACTCCGCAATCCATTAGGAAGATTATACAGCGCCTCAACACTCATCGTTTCAGGATTGAAGTTCACTAACCCGTTACTGGTACTCAACCAGAAATGCTGATGATCATCTTCCAGAATCTTGTACACCACATTGCTGGGAAGTCCTTGTTTCGTAGTGATACGCGTAAAAGTATCATCCATCTCATTGTAACGGCAGAATCCACCGTCCTCGGATGCAAACCACAAGCGCTTTTTGCTATCTTCAAAAACACAGGTAATCCGGTCGTAACAAAGACTGTTAGGATTCTTCACATCATGGCGGAACCTCTTTATTTCCTTGGTATCTGGATTATATCTGACTACCCCAAGATTGTAAGTAGTAAACCAGATATCTCCGTTCTTATCCTCCAGGATATCACTGATGAACATGCCATTCATAGGCATGAATACCTTGAAACCATCTATTTCGGGCACATACGTATAAAGTTCCGTAGTCGAACTCACCCAGGTAGTATTCCGGCTATCCGTATAAATGGCAAATATATCATTATTGAGGATCGAATTTGGGCGTCCATCCTTCTCGTAATGCCTGCAATGGTTTGTTTTTAAATCCAGTACATCTATTCCTTTAGTAAAGGTTCCGATCCATAACTTATCACCTACCAGATTCAGACATTGAATATTCGTAAAAGAAATATTCATCGGTTTAGTCTTATCGGATATATGTGTAAACAGCCCGGTATGGGTATCGTAGTAGTTCAACCCGTTATCTTCCGTGGCAATCCACAAATTACCCTTCCGGTCACTCACAAACTCCCTGACTCTGTAACCGCTAATAGAGTTTTTATAGGCAATGGGATAGAAGTTCTCAAAATAAGAATACTGCTTAGGAATATAGTCCACACCGCCAAAGTAACTTCCAACCCAAATCCCCCCTTCCCTATCTTTAAAAAGGGCATAAATGGCATTATCAGAAATAGACAAATCATTGTATGCTTCATAAGTGATATGCTGAACCGAGCCTCCTTTCAAGACGTAAATGCCACTTTCTGCACCTACCCAATATTCATCTTTTGAAATCTTTTCAATATGCCGCACATAAATATCAGAATTTCGCGACTCATCAATTTGGAGTTTTTTAGATTCTCCGGTTTCTTTATTGATAAGAAACAATCCTTTATCCAGAGTACCCAAAAGTATATACTGCTCCTTATAAGCACAGATAGCGGTAGGAGTATTGTCATTCCGCGCTAAAAAGGTTGTTTTATCTCCATCAATATCATATTTGATAACCCCTATATCGGGAAAGGCAAGATAAGCAGTTCCATCTTCATCCAAAAATAACGCCCGGGGGGCATAAGCTGTGTAGGGTGCAAACCGATCATGCATATTATAAAGTTTATCCTCCGATGGCTGGTAAATGAATAGTCCGTCACCGGAAAGTATCCATACCCTATCCGACTTATCAATATAAATCTTATTGATAAATCCGTCTACCCTTTCCTGCTTATCTGTTTGCTTATTGAAATTCGAGAAAGTCTCCGTAAAAGGATCATAAAGAGAAATCCCTTTATCCGTGGCAATCCACAAGGTTTTGTCCTTATCTTCAGTGATACAATATATCATACTGTTCCGAAGTTCATTAATAGAGTCACCACGTTGGTAAACCTTAAAGTCATGCCCATCGAACCTGTTCAGACCGTTCTTGGTTCCCACCCAGATAAACCCTTTGCTGTCCTGAAACAAGCACATTACCGTATTATGTGACAAACCGGAATTATTGTTATAATGCTTAATCTGTTGTGCCCAAAGGTTCCCCAAACAGAATATCCCCAAGAATAATATTAGTATAATCTTTCTCATAAGAATATGTTTTTCATATAGCTCAAACTACTGATGCAAATTTAGGAATTAAAATCAATTCCGGCATAAGAAGAGCATAGAATAAAGGCCAAAAGGCTCATTCTGGTCGAAAAACGCTAAAAATGGCAAAATAGTATCTTTTCAGAACCTCCTGCCCCTTCTCATTAATATATAGAATGAGTGAAAAGTGTCATTTTTTGGTGTTGTACTGCCAAGGCTTTGGGCTAATCTTCAGTATGTTTGCAGCCGGCAGAGTTAGATTTGTTAATCACTAAATTTATGTAGTTATGCAAAACTGTAAAACCAAAAGAGAAGTAATAAAAATGGTGCTGGATGGTCAAAAACCTCCTTATGTACCTTGGTCTTTCAAATTTACGCAAGAGCCCAAAGAACAACTGCAAAAGTACTACGGTGTAGAAGATCTGGACGTAGTATTAGGTAACCATGTTCTTCAGTTAGGTAGCGATATCGGTTTCTTCGAATACCTGGGCAATGAGCTGTATCAAGATGTATTTAAAGTAGTATGGGATCGTAGCATCGACAAAGACATCGGTGACGTAAAAAGTATCGTACTACCGGAACCTACCCTGGAGGGATATACATTCCCCGACCCGTTGGATCCCCGCTTCTTTGCAAACATCGAATCAGAAATAGCAGCCAAACCGGATATGTTCCGTTGTTTCCAGATCGGTTTCTCATTGTACGAACGCGCATGGACTATGCGCGGCATGGAAAACCTGTTGATGGACTTCATTATCAATCCTGAGTTTGTTCACCAACTGCTAGATGCCATCTGCGACTATAACCTGGCACAAGTAGATAAGGCACTTGAATATGACATCGATGCCGTTTATTTTGGTGACGACTGGGGACAGCAAAAAGGTCTCATCATGGGATACGACATCTGGAAAGAATTTATATATCCCCGTCTGAAACGCATGTACGGTCATGTACGCGCTGCCGGAAAATATGTAATGATACATAGCTGCGGTGACGTGGACGAACTGTTCGATGACTTGGTTGACATCGGCCTGAACTCTTTCAATCCTTTCCAACCCGAAGTGATGGATGTATACGACATCCTGCCCCGTTACCGCGGACGCCTCGCATTCCATGGTGGATTATCCATGCAAAAGATACTTCCATTCGGAACCCGTGAAGAAGTAGTTGCCGAATCGGAACGACTACTTGAACTGGGAAAAGAAGGCGGATACATATTCTCTCCCTCCCACTCGGTAGAAGGAGATACGCCATTTGAAAACATGTTAGCATTTATCGAAGTTGCACAGAAACAATTAAAACAATAATACCATGAGCGATTTAATGAATTTAAAAGAGGCTATAGTCAATGGAAAACTGGAAGAAGCAAAAGCCATTGTCAACGAAGCCCTTGAGGCAGGAGTGAATGAACAAGAAATAATCAACAACTACCTTATCAAAGGAATGGAAGAAATAGGCGAACGTTTTGATCAGGGAAAAGCGTTTGTCCCGAACCTGCTGCTGGCAGCACGTGCCATGAAAGGTTGCCTTGAAATCCTGAAACCAAGATTAAAAGACGGATCAGGAGCCTCATTGGGAACATTGGTCATCGGGACTGTAAAAGGTGACCTGCACGACATCGGAAAGAATCTGGTAGCATCTATGCTTGAAGGCTGTGGCTTTGAAGTCATCAACTTAGGTGTAGACATCTCCGACTCACAATTCGTTGATGCCGTACGAAAGTATAATCCTCAGATCGTATGCTTATCAGCTCTGCTGACTACTACCATGAGCTATATGAAAAAGGTGATCGATACCCTGACCAATGAAGGTTTGCGCCAAAAAGTGAAAGTTCTGGTAGGAGGCGCTCCTGTAAGTGAAGAATTTGCCATACAGATCGGAGCAGACGGATATAGTTCCAACGCCAACGGCGCAGTCATTTTAGCTAAAAGAATTTTGGGAAAATGCTAGAACAGAAGCAGATAAGAATACAAGACTTAGAAATCTCCGAAAAGGATATCTATCTGGCTATGGGGTATCAGGGAAATGTTCCCGACAGCTATGTGTGTGAACTCATAGCTGAAACATACTCCGAAATAGTACCCCTATGCCTCCCCCGGTATATGTACCGGATACAGGAAGCCAGACAGATATCCCGGCAGAAAATGGAAATCGAGGGTACCGAGTTTACCACAGGAGGCATTATCGGTTCTTATCTGCAAGGAATGACACAAGTATGCTTGTTTGTTGCAACGGCGGGAAAAGAATATGATGCCTACCTGCATACTCTCAAAGCGCAAGATAACATTATCAAAGAATACATTGCCGACTCCATCGGAAGTGTCATTGCCGAAGCTTGTGGAATCTCGCTCGCTAAAGAATTAGAAACCGTTAGCGAGCTCTTCCACACACTTCCCTATAGTCCGGGATACTGCGGATGGAACATCCGGGAACAGCAAAAGTTATTCTCATTCTTCCCGCCGGAACCTTGCGGAATAACCTTGTCGGATTCATTCCTCATGTCTCCGGTCAAGTCTATCAGCGGATTCATAGGTTTAGGTAAAGAGTTGCGCCCCCAGCCTTACCGTTGTGAAATATGCAACAATAAACAATGTTATAAAAGAAAGGAAAACAAGATATGAAAAATATGAAAGAATGGTGCCACGACGTAATAGCCACTCCCGAAAGAATAGCTATCCCCATCATGACGCACCCCGGCATCGAACTGTGTGGTAAGACCGTAAAACAAGCTGTTACCAACGGAGAAACACATGCCGAAGCTATCTGTAAATTGGATGAAGTCTATCCGGCAGCTGCATCCACTGTAATCATGGACCTGACGGTTGAAGCAGAATGTTTCGGTTCGGAAATTGTATTTGCCGAAAATGAAGTGCCGAATGTCGTAGGCAGATTAGTCCACGATCATGCTTCCATCGTTGCCCTTCCGGTACCTTCCATCCAGTCCGGGCGTATGCCCGAATACCTGAAAGCCAACAGATTGGCAGCAGAGAATATCACTGACAAACCTGTATTCGGTGGGTGTATCGGCCCTTTCTCTTTGGCAGGACGATTGTACGATATGTCGGAAATGATGATGTCCCTCTATATGGAGCCCGACAGCATACGGCTTCTGCTTGAAAAATGCACAGAGTTCATTACCAATTATCTGCGTGCCATGAAAGAGACTGGAGTAAACGGAGTCATCATTGCCGAACCGGCAGCCGGATTAGTCTCTAATGAAGACTGCTCTTCATTCTCCTCGACTTACATCAGCCGCATTGTCGAAGAATTGCAAGATGATAACTTCATGATTGTGCTTCACAATTGCGGAAATACCGGCCATTGCACCGCCGCCATGGTTGAGACCAAGGCAGCCGGACTTCACTTTGGTAATAAAATAGACATGGTACAGGTACTGCAGGAATGTCCCGAAGATATTCTGGTGATGGGAAACATCGATCCTGTAGGCATATTCAAGATGGCAACACCCGAGAAAGTCAAAAAAGAAACACTTGAACTGTTACAGAAGACAGGAAAATGGAAGAATTTCATATTATCATCAGGCTGCGATGTTCCGCCCGAAGTGCCAATGGAGAATATAGATGCCTTCTACCAAGCCTTGAACGAATATAACCGTCAATAAAAAATAGAACCCGTTCCTGCGAACGGAAAAAATCTTAATACCGGAAATGAAAAATATATCGCTGCTACTTCTTTTATCACTAACCATTCTTTCTTCAGCCTGCCGGTCAAAGTCTGAAAAAACAGTGGTTACCGACAAAGTCTCTAAGGAAGCCCAACCGTTTCCTCTCTCCGATCTGAGGTTACTACCGGGAAGTCCCTTCAAACATGCCATGAACAAAAACGGTGAATGGCTGCTGGATTTAAGTGCCGACCGTTTACTGCATCGCTTCCGTCTCAATGCGGGTCTGACGCCCAAAGGAGAAATATACGGTGGCTGGGAAAGTCTGGGAGTCTCCGGACATACGCTTGGACACTACCTCTCGGCATGTGCCATGATGTACGCCGCTAGTGGTGACGAACGCTACAAGGAACGGGTAGATTATATCATAAAAGAGTTGACAGAATGCCAGGATGCCCGTAAGACCGGCTATGTAGGTGGCATACCCAATGAAGATAAAATCTGGGCAGAAGTATCTTCCGGTGATATCCGTTCGCAAGGATTCGACCTGAATGGCGGCTGGGTGCCCTGGTACACGTTGCACAAACTATGGGCAGGGCTCATCGATGCCTATCGTTACGGCAACAATGATCAGGCTAAAGAAGTAGCTGTCAAACTATCCGACTGGGCTGTCAACAATTTCGGAGGTCTGTCTGAAGAATCTTTCCAGAAAATGCTGGCATGCGAATTCGGAGGAATGAACGAATCGTTTGCCGACATGTACGCCATAACAGGCAACGAAAACTATTTGAAACTGGCTCGTCAGTTCTACCACAAAGCCATCCTCGACCCTTTGAAAGAACAACGGGATGAGCTGGAAGGCAAGCACTCCAACACGCAGGTACCCAAAATCATAGGAGAAGCCCGCCTGTACGAACTGACCGGCGATAAAGACATGCAAACCATAGCCACCTTCTACTGGGATCGCATTGTCAACCATCACAGCTACGTGAACGGTGGTAACAGCAATTATGAGCATTTAGGCAAACCAGATTGCCTGAACGACCGCTTGAGTCCGTTCACCTCGGAAACCTGTAACACCTACAATATGCTAAAACTCACCAAGCATTTATTTGCCTGGGACCCGCAAGCTGCCTATATGGACTATTATGAACGTGCCTTGTACAACCATATACTCGCTTCACAAAATCCTGATGATGGCATGGTTTGTTACAGTGTTCCTCTGGAATCCGGTACAAAGAAAGAATTCAGTACTCGTTTCGACTCCTTCTGGTGTTGTGTAGCCAGTGGCATCGAGAATCATGTAAAGTATGCCGAAAGTGTCTTCTTCCAGTCTACTCAGGATGATGGATTATTCATCAACCTATTTATCCCAACTTCCCTGAACTGGAGAGAAAAAAGAATGAAAGTAAAACTGGAAACACAATTCCCGACAGATCACCAGGTACGCATCACATTTGAGGGAAAATCCCAAAAGTTTTCTTTGCACATCCGTTATCCCCGTTGGGCAACACAGGGTATCAAAGCGACCCTGAACGGCAAGGAAAAAACAGTAACCGGCACTCCCGGCTCTTACTTCACCCTGAACGGTGAATGGGGAAAAGATACCGAATTAATACTGGACATCCCGATGGAAATCTACACCGTATCCATGCCCGACAACCCCAACAGAATGGGTATCTTCTACGGCCCTGTATTGCTTGCCGCACCCTTAGGAACAGAAGATTTACAGGCATATGAAATTCCCTGTTTCGCCTCTGACGCAGAATCAATCATCAGTGCCATCCAACCTGTCCCGGGCAAGCCTTTGGCTTTCACTGCCAACACTACTGCCAACGCCCAGCTCCCGTTGATGCCTTTCTATGCCATCCACGGTCAGAAGCATGCAGTCTATTTCGACAAGTTCTCTACACAAGAATGGACAAAGAAAGAAAAAGAATATCAGGCTCTGATCGAAAAACAGAAAGAACTGGAAGCCCGGACTACGGATTACCTCCGCATCGGTGAAATGCAACCCGAAAGAGACCATGACCTGCAAGCAGAGAATTCGAAAACAGGCGATGTCAGCGGAAATAAATACCGTGACGCCTTCAATGGTTGGTTCTCCTTTACTGTAAAAGTGGACCCGACCAAAGAGATGCAAATGCTCTGTTCCTATTGGGGAGCAGACAAGGATAAACGCAATTTCGACATCCTGATAGACGGCAAGAAATTTAAAACAATCAACTTGCAGGGCACACACGGTCCGAAGGTCTTTGAAGAAGAGTATACAATTCCCCTCTCCTTTACCCAAGGGAAAGAAAAGATAAATGTACGCTTCCAGTCACATCCTGACTGCTATGCGGGAGGCTTATTTGGATTCAGAATGCTGCAAAAGAGATAACAGGTACGTACTTACTCCTTACCTACTCCCTACCTACTCCTTATCTACTCCTTGCATATAGATAAGGAGAAGGTAGGAGGCAATCTAAGTTAAAAACAGGCTGAGTATAAAAGAGGAGTCGGATATTCTTCATTTAATGCTTAATGTTATGAATAAAAATAAAGAAAAAAACAATTTTTTATTTCCAATGGTGATTATGTCTATCCTGTTTTTCATGGTAGGCTTCATCACAACAATGAACAATTCGCTAATTGATTTTCTATCTTCCAGCAAGTGGATGCTTTCTTTCTCTGAGAAGCAATTGGTGAATACCGCTTTCTTTGGAGCTTATTTATTCTCCATACCCCTATCCTATCTGCTGAATAAGCTGGGGTACAAGGCTTCGGCCGTACTATCGCTATTCGTGGTAGGCGTAGGGTTCATCCTGACCTATCCGGCAGTAACCATGGGATACGTGCCGTTCCTGATCTCCATGTTCCTTGTGGCATCGGGCATAGCACTGTTACAAATCGTACTGAATCCTTATGTTCTGGCCTTAGGTTCGCCCAACGAGGCAGCCAGCCGCCTCAATCTGGTAGGTTTCTTCAATTCTGCAGCTACTGTTGCTGCCCCCATATTTGTAACCATGCTTATATCTGCCGAGACCATCAGCGAAACAGCCCCCGTTGAATCACGCCCGGATGCAACAAACGTGCAAATGCCGTTTTTGATTATTGCAGGAATCGCTTTTATTCTTTGTCTACTACTCTATTTCTTACATCTGCCCGAAATTAAGGAAGAACCGGCAGATAAGGCACACAGCAGCAGTAGCCCCTATAAATATCCGCACCTCATATTCGGTGCTATCGCCATATTCGTCTATATGGGTGTAGAAATCGGTATCCCAAGTTTCCTACCCGATAGAATGAGAGCCTTAGGCATAGACTCAGTCAATCTGCTGGGTTACGAATTGAAAGGTACAGGCGTTTTGTCTATCTATTGGGGCGGATTGATGGTAGGGCGGTTATTCGGCTCCATCCTGTTGAGGAAAATAAAAGTGCGCACGGCTATGGTCTTCTGTTCAGGTATGGCTATGCTTTTCCTGATCGTCTCCTTGCTGATAAACAATGAAGCATCCATCATTCTGATGCTGCTCTGCGGCTTCTGCAACTCCATCATGTGGGGAAGCATCTTTAACCTGGCTTCCGAAGATTTGGGAGAACATACGAAACGGGCTTCCGGCATCATCTGCACATTTGCCATAGGCGGAGCTATTTTACCTCCATTGATGGGAGCGCTTCAGCAAAGCTTTGGAACGGATGCACTGACTATTGGTACATCGGCAACACTGAGTTGCCTGATTATTTATTACTTGTACCTCATCCTGTTTACGGTAAAACTTTCCAGGATACGCCCACATAAAAAATAAAATTCTATTAACAGCCTGATAATTAACAATAAGCTGATGAAAATAAAACTGTTAACCCTGACTGCCTGGACTGCATTAACCTTAATGCCTGTTGCAATACATGCCCAGTATCCCGGCCAGATTGAAGATATAACAAAAGTGAAAGTCAACGTTCCTTTAAAGGCCTTGTCTTTCAACTATTCCGACGTCCGTTTACTGGACGGTCCTTTCAAACGTGCTATGGAAGTTGACCAGCGCTGGCTGAAAGAAGCTGATGTAAACCGCTTCCTGCATACTTTCCGCGTCACTGCCGGACTGGCTACAGGAGCGCAATCTTTAGGAGGTTGGGAGTCTTTGGATTGTGAGGTGCGCGGGCATACTACCGGACATCTTCTCAGTGCTCTCAGTATCATGTATGCATCTACCGGTGATGAACAATACCGTACCAAAGGAGCAGAGTTAGTAAAAGGACTGGCCGAATGCCAACAGACACTGGGCAAAAGCGGTTATCTGAGTGCTTTCCCGGAGTATTTTATCGACCGGGCAATTAAAGAAGAAATAGTGTGGGCCCCCTTCTATACCTTGCATAAAGTATATGCCGGACTGCTCGACCAATACTGCCTCTGCGGCAACCAACAGGCTATGGACGTGCTTCTGGGAATGTGTGACTGGGCATACAACAAACTTAAGCCTTTGAATGAGGCACAACTCCAGGGCATGCTGAACAGTGAGTTTGGTGGAATGCCTGAAACGCTCTACAATGTATATGCCATCACAGGAAACACCAAGCACAAGGAATTGGCTACCCTATTTTATCATAACAGCATACTGGATCCTCTGGCAGCCCGGAAAGACAGTTTAGCCGGTATTCATGTAAATACCCAAGTTCCAAAGGTCATCGGTGAAGCACGCGGTTACGAACTGACCGGAAACTCACAAAGTGCTACGATTGCCAACTTCTTCTGGGAAGCTGTAGTCAAGGACCATACTTATGTGACAGGTGGAAACAGTGATAAAGAGATATTCAGTAAACCCGGTATCTTGTCCGACCAGCTAAGTGAAAATACCACAGAAACCTGCAATACCTACAATATGCTGAAACTGACGCGCCACTTGTTCACCTGGGATGCTTTACCTACTTACGCTGACTACTATGAACGTGCGCTTTACAATCATATTCTCTCTTCACAAAACCCGGAAACAGGTGGCGTCACGTATTACCATACTCTCCATCCCGGAAGTTGCAAAAAGTTCCATTATCCTTTCCGCGACAACACCTGTTGCGTAGGTACCGGATACGAGAACCATGCCAAATACGGTGAAGCTATTTACTACAAAACAGCCGATCAAAACGGACTTTATATCAACTTGTTCATTGCTTCTGTACTGAACTGGAAGGAGAAAGAACTGACCATCCGTCAGGAGACGAAGTATCCGGATGAGGCTTCTACACAGATCATCATTGACTCGGCTCCGGAAACAGGAGTGCAAATGCCGGTCATGCTTCGCTATCCTTCCTGGGCCATCGACGGTGTGACCATTAAAGTCAATGGCAAGAAACAGCATGTAAAGAAAGTACCCGGCAGCTATATCCGTATAAACCGTAACTGGTCTAAGGGAGATGTAATCACAATGGAAATGCCCATGTCACTGCATATAGAATACATGCCCGACACAAAGGAAATGGGTGCCATCTTATATGGTCCGATTGTACTGGCTGCCGAATTGGGTAAGACCGAGGATCCGACTAAGAACCCCGAAGTACCTGCATTGATTGGAGATTTCAAGAAAATAGACCAATGCATCCAGCCGGTTGACGGCAAATCGCTGACCTTCCGGACAATAGGTATAGGACAGCCGGAAGATGTCACACTCAGCCCCCTCTTTCGTAATTACAGCCAGCACTATACCGTTTATTTCAAATTCACCGGTAAAAAGTAAAGAATCAAAAGAATGATATACAAAAGCACTATTATGAAAAAACTATTTCTTCTTTTTCTGCTTGCGTATGCCTGCAACGCATTCGCACAAATAAAGATAACTGACCGACAAAAATCGGCCGCAGACTTTCCATTGCATGCCAACGGAAAGAGCTGCAATATCCAGATCGATGCTGCCGATTATGAAGTGGTAAACAAGGTGGCACATCTATTTGCCGAAGATATCGAACGCGTGACAGGGGTAAAAGGCACGGTATCCACTTCTAAATCCGTCCAAGGAAAAGAAGCGGTTATCATCGGAACACTGGGACACAATAGGTTCATAGATGAACTGGTGAAGAAAAACAAGCTGAATGTTTCCTCCATTGAAAACGGATGGGAACAGTATGTTATCAAAGTCCTGGATAAACCTTTCAAAGGAGTGGACAGAGCCTTAATCATCGCAGGTTGCGACCGGCGCGGAACCGCTTACGGCACATTCGCCCTGTCCGAAGCAATGGGAGTATCTCCATTATACTGGTGGTCTGACGTACCTACTAAGAAGCAAAAAACTTTATATCTGGAGACATCGGAATATATTTCCAAGGCACCTTCTATCAAGTATCGTGGTATATTCATCAATGATGAAGGTTGGGGTATCACTCCCTGGGCTGCCAAGACCTTTGAACCGGAACTCGGTGACATTGGTCCAAAAACTTATGCCAAAGTCTGTGAACTGATTCTTCGTATGAAAGGTAATATGCTGGCTCCTGCCATGCATCCGGGTTCCGGTGCTTTCAATAAATATCCCGAAAATAAGGTGGTAGCCGACAGCTATGGTATCGTAATGACTTCCTCCCACTGTGAGCCTTTACTTTTCAACAATGTAACAGAATGGTTCAAAGACTCTATGGGAGACTGGAACTACATAACCAATAAAGATGGCATTAATAAGGTGCTGGATAAACGTATATCAGAAAATAGCCCTTACGAGAATTTCTATACTCTGGCCATGCGTGGTATTCACGACAGCGGTTTAGTGGGAGTAACCAAAGATAACGAGGTGAAACTGATGGAAGAAGTGCTGAATGACCAACGGAATATACTGGCCAAACATATCAATCAGGACATCGATTCCATCCCACAACTATTCGTACCTTACAAAGAAGTGATGGATATCTATGAAAAGGGACTGAAAGTGCCCGATTATGTAACCTTGGTTTGGCCGGATGACAACTATGGTTATCTGAAAAGACTAAGCAACAAAAACGAACAGAAGCGCAAAGGAGGTTCGGGCGTTTATTACCATATCTCTTACTGTGGAGAACCCCATGATTATTTATGGATCAATACCACTACTCCCACGCTTATTTATGAAGAGATGCGCAAAGCTTACGACACAGGTGCTACCCGTTACTGGTTACTGAATGTAGGTGACATCAAACCCGGCGAACTTGGCATGAAGTTTTTCCTGGATATGGCATGGGATGTGGAAAGCTTCAATTTTGAGAAGACTTACACGTACGAAGCTGAATTTCTTGCAAGTATCTTCGGCTCTAAATATGAAAACGAACTGAGAGATATCTTCGAGACTTACTATCTCCTGGCATTCCAGCACAAACCGGAATCTATGGGATGGGGGTATGAATGGAACAATTACCATGACCGCGAACGGATCATCGACACAGACTTCTCCTTTATCAATTACAACGAAGCGGAAAACCGTATGGAAGAATACGACCGCATTGCCGATAAGAGCGAAAAGATATGGAAAGCGCTGCCCAAAGAATACAAGGCTGCTTACTACGAACTGGTTCACTATCCGGTGAAGGGTGCTGCACTGATGAATAAGAAGATGCTGGTGGCCCAGCAAAACCGCTGGTATGCACGCCAAGGACGTGCAGCAACCAATCTGCTTGCCGATCAGGTAAAATCTTACCAGGACAGTCTGGATTACTATACAGATCAGTTCAACTCTCTGCTGAACGGCAAATGGAATCATATGATGTCCATTACTCCGGGCTGGACAGGAACTTACCAGAACATGCCTCCTATAGAGAATATAACCGTTTCCGGAGAAGCTGATATGCAGATATTCATTCCGGGACAGGATTGCACATATGGCATGGGGGCAGTACACGCACTCCCCTGTGTGAATCCGTATACCAAGAACAACTCATTTATAGAACTGTACAATAGAGGCAGTAAACCTTTCACCTGGAAAGCTACGACTCCGGATAATTGGATTAAGCTAAGCCGTACCACGGGCAAAGTAAGCTTACAGGACAGAATCACAGTATCCGTAGATTGGAACAAGGTACCCCAAGGTGACGATGTTGTAGGTGTTATCAAGTTGACTTCTGCTAATCAGACAAAGAAAGTATTCGTCCCCGTCTTCAATCCGGCAAGCCCCACAGTTGAGGAGCTCAAAGGAATGTATATAGAAGACAACGGATGTGTTTCCATCAATGCCGGTAAATTCCACCGGAAAGTGGAAAATAGCGGTATAAAAATCAGAACTATCAAGGGATTGGGATACGAGAACGATTGTGTTCTATTGGGAGAAGCTACCCAGAATGTGCCCAATATGTGGTTCACTAACAAAAGCCCTAAAGCCGAATATGACTTCTATACATTCAATGGTGGTAATGCAACCGTACATGTTTATGCCCTACCCTTGTTCCCTATCGACTCCAAACATGATACCCGTTACGGTATCATGATCGATGACGGCATGGTACAATGGATGACTACTTCGGCTAAAGAATACTCCAGCCAATGGAGACTGAATGTGTTCCGTAACAGTACCATCAGCACTATCAATGTAAATGTCGACAAGCCCGGCAAACACACCTTGAAACTAATCTGTGCCGACCCGGGTATGATTATCCAGAAAGTAGTTATCGACTTCGGTGGAATGAAGCGCTCTTACTTAGGTCCTAACGTAACATACATAAAATAATAATAATTATGGAATTAAAGAAAATCTTGATTGCAGCCGTATTGGCTGCCGGCATGGCATTTCAGACAAATGCCGCAGATATTCCGCGCAAGGAATATCCCCGCCCTCAGTTTGAACGGACAGCATGGGTGAATTTGAACGGTGAATGGGATTACACATTCGATTTCTCCAATTCGGGTATGGAGCAGGAGTATCACAAAGCTACTTCCTTCTCAGGAAAGATAACAGTACCTTTCTGTCCGGAAAGCAATTTATCCGGTGTAGGGCATAAGGACTTTATCAATCATATCTGGTATCATCGGGAGATAAGTATTCCGCAGGATTGGAGCGGCAAGAATGTATTGCTGAATTTCGGAGCTGTCTACTACAATTCTGAGATTTACATTGACGGAGCTTTGGCAGGACGTCACTTCGGCGGTAGTTCTTCTTTCAGCATCGATATCACCAAGTTAGTGACTCCGGGTAAGGTACACCACCTAGTAGTACGCGCATCCAGTGATTTGCGTTCGGGCATGCAGAGTGCCGGTAAGCAGAGCCTGCAATTTGGTTCTTACGGCTGTAACTATACCCGTACTACAGGTATCTGGCAGACTGTATGGATGGAAGCGATCAATCCTTCCGGCTTAAAATCCGTACAAGCCGTTGCAGACGTCGATCAGGAGCAATTGGTCGTATGGCCTACATTCTACAGTGACAGTAACAACAAGCTGAAGATTACGCTGAAAGATGGTAATAAAGTCGTTGCTGCTGCCACAGTGAAAGGTACCAACAGTTCTGTGGCCGTACTTCCGGTAAAGAAAGCCAAACTTTGGTCACCGGAATCACCTTTCCTATACGACATTACTTATCAGATGATTGATCCGGCAGGAAAGGTTATCGATGAAGTATCATCTTACATAGGTATGCGCAAAGTGCATATTGAAGGAAATAAGATTTATCTGAATAACAAGCCTTACTATCAACGCCTGGTACTGGATCAGGGTTTCTATCCCGATGGCATCTGGACAGCTCCTACCGATGAAGCATTGAAACGCGACATCGAGTTATCGATGGCTGCCGGCTTCAACGGAGCACGCCTGCATCAGAAGGCATTCGAAGAACGCTTCTATTATTGGGCAGATAAACTGGGTTATATTACTTGGGGAGAGGCTCCAAGCTGGGGTATGGATGCCAATAACATAGAGGTGGCACGCAATTTCCAGGTTGAATGGTCGGAACTGGTACTTCGTGACCGGAACCATCCTTCTCTATTGATCTGGACACCGATGAACGAAGAATGGTGGCCTGATTTGGTTCAGTACCCACGTTTTACGACCGATTTATACAATCTGACGAAGTCACTCGACCCTACCCGCCCGGTGAACGATGCCAGCGGTGGTTGCCACATCAAAACAGATATATGGACTGTACACAACTACGAACAGGATCCTGCCAAGCTGAAAGATATCATCTACAAAGATGGTAAATTCTTCCAGGCTCCCAACTATAAGATTGGAGTACCTGCAGCCAATATTGGCTTCAACGGTTTACGCCAGAATGCAGTATATGACTTCCCGGTATATGATGGCAAAATGCCATATCTGATTGATGAAGTAGGGGGTATTAAATGGGTGAAAGACCAGGATAAGACCAACTCAAGCACACAATCATGGGGTTACGGCACACCTCCGAAAACTGAAAAGGAATTCCTGGAACGACTGGAAGGTCAGATGAATGGCATTCTCGAATTGAAAGATCAGGTTTGGGGATATTGCTATACTCAGCTGACGGATGTGGAACAGGAACAAAACGGTATTTATTACTATGACCGTACTCCTAAGTTTGATACGAAACTTATTCACAGTATCTTCAGTAAGAATCCTGAAGATCTGGAAGGCACTTATACCAATCCATTATGCAATTATGGTCCGGATCCCTGGGCTATCTGGCACGATGGTTCCTACTATTACATGCATACCATGGTCGACAGCCTCGTGTTGTGGAAGACGCAGGATGTGACCGACATTCGTAATGCAGAGAAGAAAACAATCTGGATTCCGACAGACCCGTCTAATAAGCATAACCTGTGGGCACCCGAGATTCACAATATTGATGGAAAGTGGTACATCTATTATGCAGCCGATGACGGTAACTCCGACAATCACCAGATGTATGTACTGGAAAATACAAACAAAGATCCGTTCAAGGGAGAGTTCGTGATGAAAGGCCGCATCAGTACGGATAAAGATAACAACTGGGCTATTGATGGATCAGTATTCGAAAACAAAGGCAAATTATACATGGTTTGGTCCGGTTGGCAAACCCGTCGTGTGGATACCGAAACCCAATGTATCTACATTGCCGAGATGAAGAATCCCTGGACACTGGGTTCCGAAAGAGTCCTGATCTCTAAACCGGAACTGGAATGGGAACGCCACTACATTAACGAAACCGGTTGGAATCCTCCACACAAAGTATTTGTGAACGAAGGACCTCAACCGTTGAAGAGCCCGAAGGGTAAATATATTCACGTTGCTTATTCGGCAAGCGGTGTATGGACTCCGTACTATGCTTTGGGCATGCTGACAGCAGATACGAATGCAGACTTGTTGGATCCGGCATCCTGGAAGAAAGCTCCCCAGCCTCTGTTCCGCCAGTCTCCTGAAAATGGAGTATACGGTACAGGACACAACAGCTTCTTCAAATCACCTGATGGCAAAGAATGGTATATCCTGTATCATGCTCGCGACACCCAGGTAGATCCTCCGGGCATGGGCGATACAAGATCTCCCCGTGCTCAGAAGATAGAATGGAAAGCTGACGATTACCCTGTATTAGGTACACCTTATCCAAAGACGATGCGGTTGAAAAAACCGTCAGGGACAAAGGTTAAATGATTAAACTGAAACTCTGAAATCAACAAACAATAATGAACAAAGCATCTTTATGGATAAGTTGCCTTGTGCTGTTTCTCCTTGCCGGCTGTACGAATGCCGGCAAGCAGGCAGCTGAGGAAGAAACAACTTTCACCAATCCGGTCATCTATGCTGATGTACCGGATGTTGACGTTATACGCGTAGGTAGTGATTACTATATGATTAGCACTACCGCACACATGTCACCCGGAGCGCCTATCATGCACTCCAAAGACATGGTTAACTGGAAAATCATCAGCTATGTGTTTGATGAACTCAAAGAGAGCCCATACAATGATCTGGAAGGCGGTAATATCTACAGCCGCGGACAATGGGCTGCTTCCTTACGCTATCACGACGGGCTTTTCTATGTATTCTTCGGTACAGGAAACAAATCCTACATTTATACGGCAAAAGATCCGGCAGGAAAATGGGAACAGAAACTTGTGATTGATGAGTATCTGCACGATGCTTCCATGTTGTTCGACGATGATGGACGCATTTATCTGGCTTATGGTGCACGCCATATCCGTATCATTGAATTCAATAAGGATTTGTCTGGAATCAATCCTAACGGCTTACAGGTAGAAGTTATCCCCGGTGAGCCACAAGGGTTACTGGAAGGCACTCACTTCTATAAATTCAATGGTAAATATTACCTCACTCTGATCTGGTGGCCGGAAGGCGGCATACGCACACAACTCTGCTTCCGTTCCGATAAAGTGTCCGGACCTTATGAGATGAAAACCATTCTTTCGGATGATCTCGGATATGCCAATCACGGTGTAGCACAAGGATGCTTCATCGATACAGAAGCAGGCGAATGGTATGCTATGTTGTTTCAGGACCACGAAGCCGTAGGCCGTGTACCTGTGCTGATGCCTTGCCGTTGGGAAAATGGTTGGCCCATGCTGGGGGACGAAAATGGCAAAGTGCCTCCGGTAATGAAAGTACCTGTACAAGGATATGATGAAAAGACGGAACTGGTAGTCAGCGACAACTTCGACGAAGCTCCCAAGCTGGGACTGACCTGGCAATGGAATCATAATCCGGATAATTTGCTATGGACTCTCACCGAACGCCCGGGCTATCTGAGACTGAAAACCGGAAAAGTAGTAAAGAACCTCTTCGAAGCCCGCAACACACTGACGCAACGTACTGAAGGTCCCAAATGTAGTGGTGTCGTTTCCTTAGACCTCACCTTCATGAACGATGGTGACTATGCAGGATTGGCAGCATTCTGTTCTGAACCGGGAATCCTCTCTGTCGTGAAAGAGTATGGAAAAAAGTATCTGGTGATGACCGACCGCAATGTAGAAAAAGCACGGCGCGAACTGAATCAGGATATCGTCTTCCTGAAAATGGAGTGTGATTTTACCACTGACTATGCCCAATTCTCCTATAGCCTGGATGACACTAACTGGACTCCGATAGGCGACAAATTCCACATGATATTCAGTATGGCGCACTTCACTGGTAATAAATTCGCTATATTCAATTATGCCACAAAGGCTGCCGGTGGATACGTGGATGTTGATTTCTTCCGTTACGAAAAGCAATCTAATTAATAGAATATGAATAAACTGATGATTTTGGTATGTGCCATCCTAGTGGTTGGATGTACCGCAACAACAAAAGAAGAACTGACTGAATCCGGATTGAAGCGAAGCGATTTCCAGACAAAAGTCGATGGTGAAAAGACAGACCTGTTTGTGTTGAAGAACAAAAACAACATGGAAGTTTGCATCACTAATTTCGGAGGCCGTATTGTATCGGTCATGGTTCCCGATAAAGATGGTAACATGAAGGATGTGGTTCTGGGATTCGACTCTATACAGGACTATATCAAATATCCGTCCGACTTCGGAGCAAGCATTGGACGATATGCCAACCGCATCAACCAAGGGCGCTTCACACTGGATGGTGTGGAGTACCAGTTGCCACAAAATAACTATGGTCATTGTCTGCATGGTGGACCGAAAGGTTTCCAGTACCGTGTATACAAAGGAGTACAAAAGAACGATCAGGAGGTACAACTGACTTATCTGGCAAAGGACGGAGAAGAAGGATTTCCCGGTAACCTGCAGTGTACGGTTACTATGAAGTTGACGGATGATAACGCCATCGATATTCAATATGAAGCCGAAACGGATAAGCCGACTATTGTCAATATGACCAATCATTCTTACTTCAATCTGGATGGTGATCCCACAACTGATAACTCTGCCTATCTGTTAACGTTGAATGCCGATAACTACACCCCGATAGACAGCACTTTCATGACAACAGGCGAGATTGCAACGGTAGAAGGAACTCCCATGGATTTCAGAAAGCCTACAGCAATCGGTGCAAATATCAATCAGGAGTTTGAACAGCTGAAGAGTGGAAACGGAATAGACCATAACTGGGTACTGAACACTCAAGGGGATGTAACTAAAGTATGCGCTACTCTTGAATCACCCAAAACCGGTATAGTTCTGGATGTTTATACCAATGAACCTGGCATACAGGTATATTGCGGAAACTTCCTAGATGGTACTCTGACGGGGAAGAAAGGCATTGTTTATAACTTCCGTGCAGCAGTTTGCCTGGAGACGGATAAATATCCCGATACGCCTAATAAACCGGAATGGCCGTCGGCAGTGTTAAGACCGGGAGAAAAGTACCAAAGCCAATGCATCTATAAATTCTCGGTACATAAGTAATACAAAGAGAATCTGGTCTCTGTTATCCTGATATAAAAGAAGAATCTGCTTTCCCTGTGTATGAAAAAGAAGCAGATTCTTCTTTTTGTTTCGTAGAAGAGAGTGTATGGTGAACCGGATTAATGGTAGGAGTTCCGATACTCCTGCGGAGTAAGTCCTGTTGTCTTTTTAAAGAGCCGATTAAAATAAGAATAGTCATCAAAAGAAAGGGAAAAAGCCACGTTCTTTACAGACATCTCATCTGTTACCAGGATGAGTTGTGCTTTTTCTATTTTCTTCTGATTGATATATTTTGAAGGAGTCACACCAGTCTCTTTTTTGAATAAACGGATAAAATGATCTTTTGACAAACATGAGTTCTCAGACAGAGTTGTCAGGTCTATAGCCTCATAGATATGTTTGCGTATATAAAGAATAGCTTTCTCTATTCGATCGTCTTTCGTCTCTACTTTAACTTGCGCACGCTTTAAGAAATGTGCCAGTAACTGATATACAATACCACGTGATTCAACCTTATCACATAACGCACGCTGCTTGTTCTTCAGAAGATTCTCCATCAACGTTGAGTTATTATCATAAGTCGAAGGGTCCGACTTAGGCAAACTCATGTGAGGGTTTATTGCACATAGACGCTGAAATAGAGCCAAATCTAAATCACCGGCAGGTATCTCCACCGGAAATTCCCACTCATCCAATAAATTTGTATCTGATTGATGCTCTTCATAAACATGCAGGTAGTAATGGCAAAAATAGGAATTGCATATATAACTATGTATAGTAAAAGCTGGAATAAAATACAGATAGTTTGGTTTTAAAATTTGTACGCTCCCCGATAACTGTATTTGGGCAGTCCCTTCCGTTATATAATATAAGCGCGTAAACGGACTATTTACATTCTTCCAGTTCCAATCTGCATTATGCACAGCTAAACCGACATTCAACACAAGAGGGTGTAACTTATCAACCAATGAAACCATAGTATATAGTATTTAGTAACTCGATAAAGGTAGGTGAATTTCTTTATCATTCAAAACGATTATCGATATTCTTAATATAAAAATCGTTTTTATCCTATCATATCAGATATATCCTATTTATATAATCGATATTTTCCAATACAAACACTTTTTAGTCCTATTATAACTATTAATTAATCCATATCTTTGTAATGTACAATAGAAACAAAATTAATACCTATGAGAACCAAAATTTTATTAGCCTCTTTAGTTCTTTCAATAGGAACCTTATCTGCCCAGAACTATCAGGTTCCGGTTTCAGAAAAGAACGAACCTATGATGAAAGGTAAATTCCAACCTACATGGGAGTCTTTGGAGAATTACCAAGTTCCCGAATGGTTTAGGAACGCAAAATTCGGAATATGGGCGCATTGGGGACCTCAGTGTGTAGAAGGCTCGGGCGACTGGATGGCACGCTCCATGTATATGGAAGGAACATCAGAATATAAGCATCATGTAGAGCACTACGGTCATCCTTCTGAAGTGGGATTCAAAGACATCATCCCTTTATTTAAAGCAGAAAAATGGAATCCGGACGCACTGGTTGCCTTCTATAAAAAGATAGGAGCGCAGTATTTCTTCGCTTTAGGTAACCATCACGATAACTTTGACCTTTGGGATAGTAAATATCAACCATGGAATTCAAAAAATATGGGACCGAAACGTGATGTTTTGGCGGAATGGGAAAAAGCTGCACGCAAGTACGAACTTCCATTTGGCATCAGTTTCCATGCTGACCATGCCTGGACTTGGTACGAACCCTCCCAACGTTATGACAGACACGGACCTAAAGCCGGTGTCCCTTACGATGGCACTTTAACAAAAGCGGATGGCAAAGGCAAATGGTGGGAAGGATACGACCCTCAGGATTTATATGCACAAAATCATCCGATGAGTAAAGGTAGCTGGGCGGATGGCATGATTCATAGCCAATGGGCCTGGGGAAACGGGGCATGCTTGCCTACTCAGGAATACTGCACAAACTTCTATGACCGTACCGTAGATGCCATCAACCGCTATAATCCCGATCTGATTTATTTTGATGTGACTGTAGCTCCATTCTATCCAATCAGTGATGCCGGACTGAAGATTGCGGCTCACTTCTATAACCACAATATGGCGACCCACAAAGGCAAGTTGGAAGCCGTCATGTTGAGTAAGATATTGGATGAAAACCAACGCAAAGCCATCGTCTGGGATGTAGAACGCGGTGCACCCAATGAAATAATGGAGCGACCCTGGCAGTCCTGTTCATGCATTGGCGGATGGCATTACACTACATCTGTCTATGAGAATAACTGGTATAAATCAGCCTCGGATGTCGCTAAACTGTTGATTGACATCGTAAGTAAGAATGGTAATCTGCTTCTCAGTGTTCCATTGCGGGCCGACGGTACGTTTGATGAAAAAGAAGAAAAGATACTGAATGAATTCGGCGAATGGATGAATATTAATAAAGAAGCTATCTACAGCACCCGACCTTGGGAAGTGTTCGGCGAAGGTCCGATAGCCGAAGCCGATATTAAAATCAATGCACAAGGATTCAACGAAGGAGCGTATAGCAAAGCTACGGCACAAGAGATCCGTTTCACCCAAACCAAGAAGGATTTATATGCCACGGTTCTGGCTTGGCCGGAAAATGGAAATGTAATCATCAAATCATTAGCTGCCGACAGCAAACTATTTCCGCAAAAGATAAGGAAGGTAGAACTGCTCGGATATGGACCGGTACGATTCAACCGCACAGCAGAAGGGCTTTCCATTAATCTGCCGGAGAAAAAGCTCAACAACATAGCTCCCGTCTTTAAAATAAAGAAATAAAATCATAAGGAATAAGAGAGTATTTATCGGCTTTTTTTAAGTCGATAAGCTCTCGCTATACCTTAAAAATAACCCAATAATCAATTAAAATTATGAGAAACAGATTAACGTATGGACTTATGCAACCAATGAGATTCATAATGATCCTATTGGTTTGTCATCTTAGCAACGCTACTTGGGCACAAGTGCAAAGCAATGTGAAAGGCTTAGTTACCGATTCTTCTGGCGAACCCCTGATTGGGGTAAGCATATTGGTTAAAAGTACCAATAATGGAACTGTCAGCGATCTGGATGGTAAATTTACCGTAACAGCTAAAACCGGAGATATTCTCCATATCAGTTATGTAGGTTATATTTCTCAGGAGATAAAGGCAGAAGAGAATAAGCAGCTTCGCATCATTATGGAAGAAGATACGAAGAAGCTGGAAGAAGTTGTAATCGTAGGTTATGGTACACAAAAGAAGGTGAATCTGACAGGATCTGTATCTTCCATATCGGCCGAAGACTTAGCCAGCAAACCTGTGATGAGTACTGCACAAGCATTGGCAGGTTTAGCACCGGGACTGAGTGTTTTACAAACTTCCGGTCGTCCGGGAACAGGAGCAACGGTCAAAATACGTGGTACAGGTACCTTCTCCAATGCCGGAACAGATCCGTTAGTATTGATTGACGGTTTATCCGGGAATATAGACGATATAGACCCCAACGACATTCAGAGTATTTCTTTCCTGAAAGATGCCGCCTCAGCCTCTATTTACGGTAACCGTGCCGCTAATGGTGTCATCCTGGTTGAAACCAAAAAGGGAGTACAAGGAAAGACTACTATCACATACAGTAATTCTTTTGGTTGGCAACGTCCCACAGAGTTACCGGATTTCCTGCCATCATGGGAATATGCAGAATACTACAATATGGCTATGCGTAATATGGATAAGCAAGATGCCTACCTCCCTGAAGAGATACAGAAATTCAAAGACGGCTCAGACCCCGATAATTATCCTAATGTAAATCATCTGAAATGGTTATTGGAGTCAGGTTCCGGTTTCCAACATCAGCATAACGTCAGCATACAAGGCGGTAATGCCACAACGAACTACAACTTATCAATAGGCTACCGCAACCAGGAAGGTATGACGGCAAATACTTCTAACGAACGTATGACAGCATTATTCACTATGAAAAGTGAAATAGCTAAAGGACTTACCCTCAATCTGAATATTAACGCCTATAACAATAAATACAATGCTCCCAATGGAGAGCCTCAAAGTATTGATGGGATGATAGGATATGCCGTGCGCCAAGGTCCTATCTATGCAGGCCAGAAGTCTGACGGCAGTTTTGGCTATCAGGACAATTACAGCCCGGAGGCATGGCTGGCAAGTGAATCTTTCGTGCAAAACATCAATAGAAATATCAGTGCTTCCGGTCAGTTGAAATGGGACACTCCTGTTGAAGGACTCTCTTTCATCGGAAAAGCAGGGGTTAATTACTGGACTAAGTATGACAAAGCTTATCGTGCGGATACTTATTTTGATGAAAGTAAGACTGTGGGACCGGCTTCTTTGAACGTCTGGACAGCCAACAATACATACACTACTTTCGAAGCATTGGCTACTTATGAAAAGCGGATAAAAGATCATAGTTTTAAGTTACTGGCAGGTACATCCGTAGAGCAATCAGCCAATAGAGGGTTAGAAGGTTACAGAAATACATTCCCCAATAACTATCTATATGAATTAGGTTCCGGTGACAAAGCAACAGCTACGAATAACAGTTCATTAGAAGAATACGCATTATTATCTTTCTTCGGACGTATCAATTACTCACTGAAAGACCGTTATCTGTTGGAAGCCAATTTGCGATATGATGGTTCTTCCCGTTTTGCAGACGGACATCGTTGGGGAATCTTCCCATCTGTATCTGCCGGATGGAGAATTTCAGAAGAAGACTTTTGGAAAAACAGTTCCGTTTCTAATATATTCGATAATCTGAAGGTTCGTGCTTCCTACGGTGTATTGGGAAATCAAAACATCGGCGTTTATCCGTATCAGCAAACTTACAGCCTTGGACAAGATTATCCTTTTGGCAATCCTGCCGCCCTGCAACCCGGTGCTGCCGCAGGAACTTATAATAATCCGGAAATAACCTGGGAGAAGACAGCTATCACGGATATCGGTTTGGATTTCAGTCTGTTTAACGGACGCTTTACCGGTACTTTGGATTACTTCTATAAATATACCTCAGACATTCTGGCACCGGTAGAAGTATCCAGCATAATGGGACGCGGGGTTGGACAGTCAAACATTGGTGCTGTATCCAATAAGGGTATCGAGGTGAATCTTACTTATAACGGACAAATCGGACGTAACTTCCGCTTTAGCATCTCTCCTAACTTTACCTGGGTAAAGAATGCCGTAGAGAAACTGGCAAATGGTGCTACTGAAGAAATCAATAATAACCGTATTGTGGGACAACCTATCGGAATAATTTATGGTTACGAGACAGATGGTTTATTCGTAGACCAGGCTGAAATAGATGCAGCTCCTGAACAATTGGTTGGTAAATCAAGCCTAAAACCGGGCTATGTGAAATACAAAGACATCAGCGGTCCTGACGGAGTGCCTGATGGCAAAGTGGATGCACAATATGACCGCACCGTATTAGGAAGCACCACCCCTAAATTCTATTATGGTCTGAATCTGTCAGCATCTTACAAAGGACTCGATTTCTCCGCTTTACTGCAAGGTTTGGGAGGACACAAACGCCTCATCGGTTCTTATATGGCCTATGCATTTTACAATGGCGGACAAATCCAGAGATGGCAGGCAGATAATTGCTGGACAGAAGCAAATCCCAATAAATGGGCAGAATATCCACGTTTGGAAACTCTGAATATGAATAATACAAACCTTCAGACCTCTGATTACTGGGTACGTAATGCCAGTTTCCTGCGTGTGAAGAATGTACAAATAGGATATACCTTCCCAAAAACATGGACAAAGAAAATAGGAATGGAAAATGTACGTGTCTATGTGAGCGGGCAGAATCTGTTCTCTTTCAACAGTTTCTATAAAGGTTGGGACCCGGAAAATGAAATTGCTACAGGAGATGGTCCATCCTATTATCCTATCAATAGCATCTATTCATTTGGATTTAATATCAAGTTCTAAGTTAACGATTCAATCAAGAACAATATGAAAAATATATATCATACATTAGAAATAACAAAAGCCTGTTTAGTTACTTTGGCTTTATCATTGGTAACAGTAAGTTGTTCAGACTTATTAGATAAAGAACCTCCTTCATCTATTTCTGATGGTAGCTTTTGGACAGGTGAAGGAGATGCTATGCTGGCATTGACCGGATGTTATCGTTTCCAGACCGGCTGGTCGCATGATGATTTTGCCACCCCACAAGGATTGCTCTATCTGGACTTTGCCGGAGGAAATGGTACGGAAAAAGAAAACTTTTCCACATTGATGGCAAGTTCCAACACAGTTGCCACCAATAGTAATCTGCGCTGGTTTTGGGGAAACGCCTATACCCAGATAGCCAAATACAATGTCTTCCTGGAAAATATAACGGACTGTCCTATGGATGGGGATAAAAAAGAAATCTGGTCAGCCGAAGTGAAATGCCTGCGTGCCTATTTCTTATTCAATCTTGCATTTTATTATAAAGATGTACCGATGCCATTGAAAACATTGTCAGTAGAAGAAGCTAACACCATCTCACAAACTCCACAAGCGGACGTCTATGCCCAGGTGGAAACTGATTTGAAAGCAGCCATCAATCTATTGCCAACCAAATACTCGTCGGAAGAATATGGACGTTTCACGAAAGGAGCAGCACAAGTATTGTTAAGCCGTCTCTATCTGGCACAGGAGAAATGGTCGGAAGCCGCTGCTGTTTTGCGTAGCGTCATTGATTCCGGAATATATGAACTGGATCGTCGTTATGGTGAAGATAGTTATGAAAAGCTATTCCAGATAGGCGGAGAATATAGTCCTGAAACAATATTCTGCATCATGGGAGTAAAGGACTTATATACAAATTCACGTTATCAATATTTGTATCCTGAGGCTGCTTACGGTGGTTGGCACCAATTTGCCCCTTATAATGAACTGGTCAAAGAGTACTTTTGTACAGACGGTAAGGATATAAAAACATCTGAAGTATATGATGAAAATGACCCCTATGCAAATCGTGATTTACGTTTATATGCGTCCGTCTTCTTGCCGCCATTGGGAAGTTATCCCGGAAGTACATATAACGACATAACCTACGACTGTTTCAAAGGTGCCAACACTTCAGATTACTATAACAAGTTTGCCCTGTTTAATGGTTATTGCCCCAAGAAAGGATGTGATCCTTCCATAATCAACAATTTGGGAGCTACTCCCACTTATACGCCGATAATGCGTTATGCAGAAGTCTTGTTAAGCTATCTGGAAGCTTTGAACGAAGCTCAGCCAAGTGCCGTAGACCAAGACATTCTCGACCTTACAATAAACGACATTCGTGACCGTGTAAAATTAACAAAGCTTGAAAAAGCCAATATGTCTCAGGAACTAATCCGTGAAGCTGTCCGCAAAGAAAGGCGGGTTGAACTGGCTTTTGAAGGCCTGCGTTATTATGATGTATTGCGTTGGGGCATTGCCGAAAAAGAGTTGAACCATACATTCACAGGCGTTAAACTATCAGACGATCCCAAAGCCCGGAATTATCGGGGAAGCGGAACTGCAGCTTCTCCGGTTGATGAAGACATGTATTATCAGTTTGAGAAGCGCACCTGGTCACCTCATAACCGTTATTTCCCAATACCACAGAATGATCTGAATGTCAATAAGAACCTCAAACAGAATACAGGATACAATTAGTTTTTATTTAATGGACAAGTAATTAATAGGTATGGTTAAGTATCCGGAACTTTGTCTCCGGATACTTATATTATTATATAGTTTTTTAATGCAATAAGATTATGACAAATAAAGGATATCAAGTAAAGGAATACCATTGCCCGGTGAAAAGATATTGCCAGACTATGGATTTAAAAGACAATCCAAAACTAATTAAGGAATACATCAGGTGCCACAGCAAACCTGAAGCCTGGCCGGAAATAAGAGCCGGCATTCGTTCAGTAGGTATTTTAGAGATGGAAATCTATATATTAGGTTCCCGGTTATTCATGATTATAGAAACACCGCTTGACTTCGATTGGGAAACAGCTATGGACAAGCTTTCTCATTTACCCAGACAAGCAGAATGGGAAGAGTATGTATCCAAATTTCAGGAGTGTGTACCTACAAGCACCTCGGCAGAGAAATGGAAATTGATGGAGCGAATGTTTCATCTATATGAATAGTAAGAATTCTGATAGAAAAGCTTTACTTTGCTTTTTCTTAAAGTAGGTATAACCTTAAAACGATTATAATATTATGAAGAAAAGTCTTTTTACCAGTTTAATGTTAGGGATTCTGATTTCAGAGCCACTAACAGCGCAGACAGGAGCAGACAATCCTTTCGGTAACGCCTTGATACCTGATATGATTGCAGATGCAAGCATTCAGGAAATAAACGGAACGTTCTATTGTTACGCTACCACTGACGGATATGGCCGGGGATTGGAAACCTCAGGACCGCCTGTGGTATGGAAATCAAAGGACTTTGTTCATTGGAGCTTTGACGGTACTTATTTCCCTTCTGCCGCGAAAGAAAAGTACTGGGCACCCAGCAAGGCTGTCGCTGCCAATGGTAAATACTACATTTATCCGACAATAAACGGATATATGTATCCCGCAGTAGCGGATAGTCCGGATGGTCCTTTCAGGCTGGCCCGCGGAAAAGATGAGTTTCATAAACCTTTCACGACTTCCACCTTATTACAAACAGAAGATCCCGGAGGCATTGATGCTGAGGTGTTTATTGATGACGACGGTCAGGCTTATGTGTTCTGGGGACGCAGGCATGTGGCTAAACTTAATAAAGACATGATAACGGTGAATTTGGACATTCAAATGATCTCCACTCCCCGCAAAGAATATTCCGAAGGACCCATTTTCTTTAAAAGACAAGGAATATACTATTATTTATACACCATTGGAGGAGACGAAAAGTATCAGTACGCCTATGTGATGAGCAAAGTTTCTCCAATGGGGCCGTTTGAATTTCCCAAGCAGGATATCATTTCCACGACTGATTATAAGAAGGGCGTCTTCGGTCCGGGACATGGTTGTGTATTCAGTCCGGAAGGAACGGATGATTATTATTTCGCTTATCTGGAGTTTGGACGGCGTAGTACAAACCGGCAAACTTATGTAAACCGATTGGAGTTTAATGAAGACGGCACCATCCGGCCTGTCGAACTTACTCTGGATGGAGTGGGTGCCTTGCGGAAGGTAAAGCGGGAGAAGAAAATAAAGGTAGACACCATTTATGCGTCCAGTATAGCAGAGCCTTTACACATCAAACCGATGAAGGATACTTTGTGCCGCCGAACAGAATATTTCGTTCCCGCTTTTGCAGCAGACGGGGCCAATGGCTCGCGGTGGATGGCGGCTGACAGGGATAATGAAAGCTGGATTGTTGCAGATTTGGGAACAACCAGAAAGGTGCGCCGCAGTGAAGTCTACTTTGTGCGTCCCACAGCCGGACATGCCTATCTGCTTGAAGGTTCGAACGATGGAAAGGTATGGGAAGCTTGTGGAGGACATGAAGATATAAGAATACAGTCGCCGCATACGGATGCACCAGGCAAGAAATACCGGTATCTCAGGATAAAGATATCAGAGGGCGTAAAAGGAATTTGGGAATGGAATATTTACTAATAAGAAGTTAGTATGAAACACCTATTAGCACTAATCTTTTGCGTATATTTTAGCGGCTGCCTGATGGGGCAGCAACAAACCGAATGGGGGAACTGGAAAAACTGGGGCGACCAGGAAGACGGTACTTACCTGAACCCCATCATTCCGTCAGATTATAGCGATATTGATTGTATCCGGGTTGGTGAAGACTATTACGCAATATCCTCCACCTTCCAGTTCTCTCCGGGAATGACGCTGCTACATTCCAAAGACCTGGTGAACTGGGAAATATGCAGCAATATTATAGATGACCTGACCCAAATAAGTGAATCCCTGAACTGGACCCGCATGGACCGCTATGGCCGTGGCGTGTGGGCCGGAACCCTCCGCCATCATAACGGGCGTTTCTACTTATTCTTCGGTACACCCGACGAAGGGTACTTCATGACCTCTGCCGCTCACCCCGAAGGTCCGTGGGAACCACTGACACCGCTTCTTGCCGAAGCAGGCTGGGACGATTGTACTGCAATGTGGGATGACAACGGGAAAGCCTACTTTGTCGGCACCCATTTTGCCGACGGATATAAGACCTATCTCTTTAAGATGGCTGAAGATGGGAAAAGCATCGACCGGAAATCTGCGGTACTCATCAATTCGGGCAGTGGCAGGGAAGCCAGTAAATTGATTAAGGTGAACGGTTGGTATTATCTGATTTTCAGTGAGCATAAGCCGGGAGTGGGCCGTTACGTCATGGCAAAGCGTTCCAAGAAGTTGACAGGACCCTATAAAGAAGAAAAACAGTTGGCACTGCCCAGTTGTGAGGCTATGGAACCGAATCAAGGAGGTATTATCCTGGGAAAGGACAATAACTGGTATTTTCTTACCCATCATGGAACAGGGGACTGGAGCGGGCGAATTGTCAGTCTGTTACCCGTTACATGGGTAAATGGCTGGCCCATACCGGGTGAAGTGCTTCCCCAGAACATCGGTACAATGAAATGGGGTGGAAAGATGCCTTTCAAATACACTGAAAAACTATCTATCAAGCGTAGTGATGACTTCGACGATGAACGGCTTGCCCCGCAATGGCAGTGGAACTATCAGCCGAGAAAGGAATACTTTTCACTCACCGAACGTCCGGGCTGGTTACGTCTGAAAGCCTACCGACCCTTAGAGGCCGATAAGTTGCTGAAAGCCGGCAATACACTTACACAAAGGACTTTCAGAAAGCAGGATAATGATGTCGTGATAAAGATGGATATTTCCAATATGAAAGATGGGCAAAAGAACGGGCTTTGCCACTTCTCTTCACAACATTCGGCCATTGGCATAGTAAAAGAAGAGGGTGCCTGCTATCTGGAATATAGAAAGAATGATAACATAACAAGAGGAATCCCCATCCGGTCGCAATATGTATGGCTTAGGACGCAGTGGGGGTTAGATGGTAAATCCCACTATTATTATAGTCTGGACGGGGATAACTTCCTGCCGTTTGGCGAACCCTATCAATTGGTATGGGGAAACTACCGGGGTGACCGCGTAGGCATTTATTGTTTTAATGATAAGGGAGAGGCCGGTTTCGTAGATGTGGATTATTTCCATTACCGATTGTAACCGGAATGTATCATATTTGTTACCGATTCTTAAATTTGCCGCAAAACGTATGAAACGCCACGTCTCTACTTTTGCGGCAAATTAATCAACGAATGACAACAGGTATGAAACACATTGTTAAAGTATTCACGCTCTTATTCTTATTTGCAACAGTCGGCAGCACGGCAAAAGCCGACGAGAAAGTAAACGTAGTGAAACAGGGCACCGTACGCGGCCGCATCATTGATGCCACGAAACAAACCCTTCCGGGTGCCTCCATCTACATCGAGAAACTGCATGCCGGAGTGACGAGCGACGTCAACGGCTTCTACACTTTCCCCAATCTGGAACCGGGGACGTATACCGTAAAAGTAAGTTATGTGGGCTACTCACCCGTAGAACTGAAAATAACCATTCCCGAAGGACGCACTTTAGAGAAAGACGTAGTGATGAACGAAGGAGTGGAACTACAGGAAGTAGTGGTAGGCGGCGCCTTTCAGGGACAACGCCGCGCCGTCAATTCACAGAAGAACAGCCTCGGCATCAAGAATGTAGTATCTGCCGATCAGGTAGGCAAGTTCCCCGACTCCAACATAGGTGATGCACTGAAACGCATCTCGGGTATCAACGTACAGTACGACCAGGGTGAAGCCCGCTTCGGACAAGTACGCGGAACCTCGGCCGACATGAGTTCCGTCACTATCAACGGCAACCGCGTCCCTTCTGCCGAAGGCGATACGCGCAACGTGCAACTGGACCTCATCCCGGCAGATATGATACAGACCATCGAAGTGAACAAGGTAGTCACCCCGGATATGGATGCCGACGCCATCGGCGGTTCCATCAACCTGATTACGAAGAACTCTCCTTATAAACGTTTCATCAGTGCCACCGCCGGAACAGGCTACAACTGGATTAGTGACAAAGCGCAACTGAATCTGGGTTTCACTTATGGCGACCGCTTCTTCAACGACAAACTGGGACTCATTCTTTCCGCTTCCTATCAGAACTCCCCCTCCGGCTCGGATGACATCGAATTTGTATGGGACAAGGATGTAGAAACCGGAGAACTCTGCATCACCGACTATCAGGTGCGCCAATACTACGTCACCCGCGAACGCCAAAGCTACTCCGCCGCACTGGACTGGGACATCAACGAAAACCACAAGCTGACTTTCAAAGGCATCTTCAACAACCGTAACGACTGGGAAAACCGTTACCGCCTCAACGTGAAAGGTATCAACCTGGAAGAAGACGACAATGGCAACGAATATTGCTCCATCAACAACAAAGGCGCCGTGCGCGTGCAGACCAAAGGCGGCACACCCGACAACCGCAACGCCCGTCTGGAACGTCAGCGCACGATGGACTTCACCCTCGGCGGCGAGCACCTCTTCGGCAAACTGGATACAAAGTGGAGCGTCAACTACGCCAAAGCCAGCGAAGAACGTCCCAATGAACGCTACATCGACTATCAACTGAAGAAACAGAAGTTCACAATGGATTTGAGCGATGAGCGCAAGCCGTTGCTTACTCCGCAGGAAGGTTCGGCTATGTATCTGAACGACGATTTCAGCCTGAAAGAGGTGACGGAGCAACAGGAAGATATTCAAGAGAAGGACTTCAAGTTCAAGCTCGATTTCAGCTTGCCGCTCACAAAAGGAAAGTTCGGCAATCATCTGCGCTTCGGAACCAAGGTGGTGCATAAGACTAAAGATAAAGAGATTGATTTCTACGAATACACCCCGCTGGATGAAGACGGTTTCGACAAAGCCAGTCTGGCGGCTGCCGTAGACCAGAACCGGGACGGATACATGCCGGGCAAGCAATATAAAGCCGGTAGCTTCATAAGCAAGGAGTATCTGGGAGAACTTGACTTGAACAATGCAAGTCTGTTTGAGAAGAACCAGGTGCAGGAAGAGCTTGCCACCAACTTCAACGCCAAAGAAACCGTTGCGGCAGGTTATCTGCGTTTCGACCAGAAACTGGGTGAGAAGTGGGACTTGATGCTGGGTCTGCGTCTGGAGAATACACATGTGAAATATTCGGGTAGCCAGTATGATGCGGACGAAGACAAGACCACCCGCACAGCCTACGAGTCGGACAGTTATCTGAATGTGCTTCCTTCCGTTCTTGTGAAGTATGATGTAAACGATGACTTCAAGGTGCGTGCCTCGTTCACCAATACAATTGCACGACCTAAGTATGCGGCCTTGGCACCGAATATTACGATTAAGCGTAGCGACAACTCCATCTCTTTGGGTAATCCGGGCCTGAAACCCACCATTTCTTATAACTTCGACCTGAGCGGTGAGTATTACTTCAAGAGCATCGGTCTTGTCAGTGCCGGTGTCTTCTACAAGAAAATCAATGATTTCATCGTAGACCAGACTATGCGCAACTACAATTACAACGGAACCACGTATACCAAGTTCAGCCAGCCGCGCAACTCGGGCAACGCCGACCTGCTGGGTGTGGAGGTAGCTTATCAGCGCGACTTCAGTTTCATAGCCCCGGCCTTGAAGTGCATCGGCTTCTACGGAACATACACTTACTCTTACTCCCGCGTAGATAACTTCAACTTCGAGGGACGTGAGAATGAAAGCGGTCTGCGTCTGCCGGGTTCTCCGGAGCACACGGCCAATGCTTCTCTCTTCTTTGAGAAATCCGGTGTGAGCCTCCGCCTTTCTTACAACTATGCATCGGCATTTATCGACGAGATGGGAGCGGAGAAGTTCTACGACCGCTATTACGATGCAGTGAATTATATGGATGCCAACGCCAGCTATACTTTCGGAAAGAAACTGAAAACAACATTCTATGCCGAAGCCACCAATTTGCTGAACCAGCCTTTGCGCTACTATCAGGGAACGAAGGAGCGGACGATGCAGAGCGAACATTACGGAGTGAAAGTAAATGCAGGTGTGAAAATTAACTTCTAATAAAGTAACTGCACAATATATTGCAGAGATTTGTCAGAATTTATCAACGACAATACAGCTTTTTGTAACATTCTGATTATCAATATCATTAAACCATGCCCTATTCAGTATACGACTGAACCCTATTAAGTATACGACTGAATGGCATTCAGTATACGAGTGAATTAGGTTCAATATACGACTATTATAGGAGGACACATCATTTGTAAACAATATACACCACTACTCTGCTTTTTCAGTTCATAACCGCAACAGAAAGGAAGCAAATTAATTCCGCCAACAAATTAATAACAATCAAATCAATATAATAATGAAAAAAGTATTCTTTCTCCTTTTAGTTGTCCTCCTCAGCAACTGGGCAACCGCACAGATAACGGATTATTCCATCTTCGACAAGAAATTCAACTTCTACGTTGCCAACGACCTGGGCCGTAACGGTTATTACGACCAGAAGCCCATAGCCGAATTGATGGGAACCATGGCCGAAGAAGTCGGTCCCGAGTTCGTAGTCGCCACCGGAGACATCCACCATTTTGAAGGCGTGCGCAGCGTGAACGACCCTCTGTGGATGACCAACTACGAACTCATCTACTCCCACCCGGAACTGATGATTGACTGGTTTCCCGTACTTGGCAACCACGAATACCGCGGCAACACGCAAGCAGTAATGGACTACACCAACATCAGCCGCCGCTGGACCATGCCCGCCCGCTACTATACAAAAGCATTTGAGGACAAAGGAATCACTATCCGTATCGTCTGGATAGACACAGCCCCCATGATGGACAAATACCGCAATGACTCCGCCACCTATCCCGACGCTTGCAAACAAGACTTGCAAAAACAACTCGCCTGGATTGATTCAGTGCTGGCCAATGCCAAAGAAGACTGGATTATCGTAGCCGGACACCACCCCATCTACGCTGAAACTCCGAAGGACGACAGCGAACGCCTGGATATGCAGAAGCGACTCGATCCAATACTCCGTAAGCACAAAGTAGACATGTATATCTGCGGGCACATTCATAACTTCCAGCATATCCGCAAGGCGGGAAGCAATATCGATTACGTTGTCAACTCAGCCGGTTCGCTTGCCCGCAAGGTGAAACCGACAGAAGGAACCGTATTCTGCAGTCCTGAACCGGGTTTTTCCATAATATCTGCGGACAAAAAAACGCTAACACTACGAATGATCGATAAAAAAGGGAACATACTGCATACCGTAACACGCAACTCACAGTAAGCTTTTCACAAAAATAAGAGGGTGTTTACTCCTTGCTCATTAACCAGGCAATTGAGTAAACACCCTCTTATTTATCTTTTCCTTTTTACTTCTCCAATGAGAAAATATCAATTGGCAGACTTCTGATAATTCTTATACCAATCTGTATATTCTTTACCATCCGATTCTACCCATTTCTCGAAATCGGGATATTCTTTATCTATCGTCACAGTCTCCGTTACAGAAGTGAAAGTGCCGGGTATTGAAATGGCAAACGGGTGTTTTCCATCCTTATTTACATAGTAAGCATCTGCCTCTTTACCTATCTGATCAGAATTTGCCAAGTTAGTAGCTTTAGACTTTGGCAAATGCACTTCAGTACGATTGTCTTTTCCAGCCCCCTCATAGTTCACAATGATATAAGGATTCAATATTGAGTTTCCAACTTTTAAGGCATCCTTCTTCATGGCGCCAGCAGCAAATGTACGGGTAATCACGAACTTCTGATTTCTCACATCCATAGCATTGGGGAAGAGAATAATAGAATTAGTTTGCGTTTCATCCACAGCACCGGATGGCAGAACCATTTCGCCGCGTTGATCTGTGGCATACTGTACGGCAAACGCATTCCTGTTCGTGGCAGCACCCACCTTTTGTACCGGTTCGTAGGTTTCTTTCACCTCACTCACGTAATTATCTTTATTGAAGGTAATGGAACGATGGTATTCTATGATAACATCATTCAGGTCATAGTCACCTCCCGAAGGCCAGATATCCTCATAGGCAAAAGACATATAATTGTTCTCTGTTTCAGAAACTTCCGGTTCATCTGGATCTATGACAGGACGGTCAGGGTCTTGGATGGCTTCATTAGGATTCGCATCAATACAGAAGAGGAGATCTTCGTAACTGCTGTCTCCACCATCTTCTACGCCATAGACCACAGTACCCCCTTCGGCTGAAAGAGAGATAAAGCGGGCTTTCTGACCTTGATAGTTCTTATTCCACTCTTCATTAGAATAAACGAAACTCTTATCTGTATCAATGAAACCGTCATGGCCTTTACTACCACATTTAAAACCGTCAGCAATAATAAAGTAGCCGATGGTATACCCTGCCGGAAATTTGGTGGAAAGATTACCCTGATCGTCCTGAAAGAGAAGTTGCACCTTCCGGTTCGTTTCCAAAGGAGCATTTCTACTACCATAATTAGTAGCTCCTCCCGGCACTTTATCGTACCAATTCAAATAAGGTACATTACCTTTAATTGAAGCATTCGGGAAGATAACGATTTTCTTCACTTGATCAGGAGCCGCAGGACATTCACCGGTCTTATAATAATAATACCCCACTACATTCTGATACCAACAGGATTCTGTTAAAAAAGTAAAGAACAATTCAGCATCTGCCACTGTTACGATTTGACCTTGTTCATTTTGATAGGCCTTTGCAATAGTAGTATTAACGTGCTCAGTATCTCTCACATAATTTGAATTATTCAATTTATCTGGTTTACTGCTTTTACCTTTCCACAAGGCCTTTTGTACGTTATTGATAAACTTACTACTAATAACCTTATTATACTCAATCAGACCATTGATATCCCCAGGTTTTCCGTAACTATCACTAATCTCCACCAAGGAATACACTTTCTGTGCATTATTGACTGTAACTAACTTCAAATTTGACTTCGCCCGTGTAGCAGCTACCGCCCGCGAAGCAGCGTCCGTCTCGTTCACCGTCACCTTTCCATTCTCCACACTAGCTTCCACACACATGGGAACACCCCAGGTAGGTGAGAAAACATACACCACTTTAGCAGCCGTAGGCAATTCCACATCGCCAACGAAACGTCCTTTTGTATCCGCAAATATCTTATAAACTGGTTCACCCTGGATGACGAACGAGCCTGTTTCATTATAAGAGATTGGATATTCTGTAAAGATTTCTATTAAAGCATTACTCCCAATCTCTCCATAGTTGACCTCGAACGCCACATTAGTAGTTGTGGTAAAATCAAAGTATTCACTTTCCGGCTTTAATACGGTCGGATCCTTACCAGGATCATAAACATCTTTATCCATGCACCCTGTCAGTGCGAGCATAGCGAAACACGCACCCATTCCAAGTAATTGATTAACTCTCATCATTTGGTTTATGTTTGTAAAAAAACAGTAGGTTCTCGTTTTGTCTTACAAAGATACAAAATACAATAAATGTATCCAAATAATCAAGGATAAAGTTGCATTTGTTATGCAAAATATTTATTTTTAGGAAAAGAGATAGTGGAAAGAAGTCAATTTCGAGAATTATTTTCTTTCTATAGATTTAAGTTAAGTGGAAGTATAATATCAGACAAAAAAGAAAGAATCTCAGTAGAAAACGCTACATTTGTCGCATTAAAAATAGAAACGCTATGAAGAACTTATCTCTCTTTCTGCTACTTTGTCTGCTGTTTGCTGCATGTGCCAAAGATGAAAACAAAGAACCGATCCTGGTAACCGATATCGTAATGCCCACACAGACCAGCTTCAACCCCGGTGACAAGGTCACGATTAAAGCACAAGGTTTTCAAACCGATGACGACATAATGTTCGAAATCTATTGGCCGCTTCCCGACCAACCCGCAATGAACTATCAGGGATATGCCCTCGGAGTATCACCCGTCATGGTAGAGCAGACTTCCACAAGCATCACTTTCCTGGCACCCGGACACTACCCTGCCTCAACCACCAAGGTACGCCTGCGCCGTTCCGGCGATATCATGACGCTTGGTGAGATTGCTGTTACCAACGGTGAAGCACCCAAAGAGTTCCAGCTCTATGGCATTGTCAATTCCCATTCCAGCACGGGTTATAATAATTGCATCGAGCACGTAAACCTCACAAATGGCACTCCCACAAACATCGTGGGACTGACAGAAGACCAGAAAGATTTCTCCTGCGTAGCAAATGTTCCTGAAACTCAGAACCTCTGCGGAATACAGACGAAAGATGGAGTGCGTAGTGTATTCAGCTACGACCTATCCATGCGTTTCTGGCAAGATATGGGACTCAAAAATATATTGACTCTCTGCAACGGCCAAAGCTCCATAATAGCCGTAAAGCAAATATCTGACAATGAAATGATGCTAGCATCCATCGGATCATGGCCCTATACCCGTGACATTGACCAAACTCTGAATTACCGCTACGAACTTCCCGCCGGCATAAAGCCTGAAGCTCTGACACGCTATCCCGGTGTACAGGGTGACAGTTATCTGCTACTCTCGGCTGATAATGGAAACAACAGTTTCACACCCGTCGCACTGAGCTTGGACCCAAGTAGCAGGAAGGTATATACCGGCGAATCGATACAGGCCACCGCACTCATTCCCTTCTGGACAATAATCTCAGGAAAAGACACCGGAACTACCAAATACGTACGCACCGGCGGATATGCCGTAGTAAGAGCCGATGATGGCCGGACAGATCTGTGTCTTTGGAATCAAGCTACGATAAGTTTGGAGGAACCTTTCGCCACATTCCCCAATTCGGCACGTTCAGTAACCATGCTCGCTAAAGATACGGAGACACTGAAACTTTACGTTCTATTCGATACAAATCGGGGAGGAAGGCTGATCTATGCTTACGATTTGGTGAGCAAAAGTTGGCAAGCCGTTCCCGGCATCGGCTATCCTTATTCGGAAATTGTGATGGCACGGTAAAAGACATGTTACCCCCGCACTGTAACTCCATTTACGCGCCGAGGTAAAGAGCTTTACAATAGGCGGTAAAGGTCGTTACATACTGAAGGAAATGCTTTTACATCGCGAGGGAAATAACTTGTAAATGCCATCATTTCTTTTCCCGGAGGTCATCCTTAGGTATAGTCGTCTCACTACCATCTCGCGTAGCAATATAGTGGGGCGACATTATTTCTATGCCTTCTTCATTAAACCGATCCTGAATATTCTGGTGCAAATCAGAATAAACCTGTGCCAACTGATTGGCATCTTTAATATATGCATTCACCTGATAGACGGGATAATAATCCTGAAGAGATGTTTCCAGTACAAACGGACGCGGGTCATCCACTACTCCGGGAGTATTCAGCGCCGCTTCAATCAGAAGCTGATGGGTCTTTCGCCATGGAATATCGTATCCGATGCTCACTTCCGAATGAATTATCAGCCCGTAGTCGCGTGCCGACTGGCTGAAATTCACCGTATGCGAAGACATAATAAAAGAGTTAGGAATCGTAACTACCTCATTCTTCGGCGTACGGATACGCGTTACCAACGGTGTCTTCTCAATCACATTTCCCGTTGTATCATTCAGCTTAATACGGTCACCCAACTTAAACGGACGCATATACGTGATAACCAGTCCTGCAATGATATTCCCGATCACCGTACTCGATCCCAGCGAAACAATCAATCCGACAAAGACTGATATTCCCTGAAAGACCCCCGATTTGGAGCCAGGCAGGTAGGGATAAATCATAGCAATCATAAATGCATAAAGCAGGAAGCGCACAATGTGGAACGTCGGCATAGCCCAGTCGGCATAAAAGCCGCCTATCTTCAGCCGTTCCGACTGTATTTCACTGGCAAGATAACGAACCAGTCGCACCAGATACTTCACGGCAAGCCATATCACAAAGATGGTAAACAAGTTGGGAATATACTCCACTATACCCAGGAAAATGCTCTTTATCGGCTCCCAGATATACGAGAACAACTTATAAGCAAGATCTTTGGTTTGAGGGAATATAGCAAAGAGTAATGGCACCGTCAAAATCAACTGAAGCAGCATGACGGCATAGCGCAGCAGACTTGCCAGGAAGACAAGCAGGTTTACCTGCTTCTGTGTGTCCAGTAACTCGTAATCCTGAATAGAAATAGGCTTTAGTTTAGTATCTTTCAGACGTTGAATACGGGCTTTCAGCTTATTGAACAGCCAGATAGTGAGTTTAAACAACAGGAACTGGCCTACAATTACAAGAATAAAATAAAGAATACGCTTACCAAGCTGCCACAGACTATGCTCATCCTTCATAACCTTCAACTTGTCCACTATCGCTTTCCGTTTGGCAGCCGCCAACTGGTCGCGTGAACAGCCTTCCCAAAGGCCATCTTGATCCGTGAAAGAAGAAAGAACTTTATTGCCATACATCAGATCGGTAACAATATCACTGCTTTCTATATAAACCGAATCCGGCTGAAGATTGAATCGTTTGCCCAGTTCCGTAATTGCCGCCGCATTCATCTCGGCACGCTGCTGGGGAGTGTGACCGCCACGTTTGGCAAACAGGTAATATAATGTATCGCCTTCCACAATTACAGGAATACCCGGAGTCATTCTTCTGAGCGAATCGATACGTAACCGCTGTTTGGCCAGCTTCAGAGAGTCCGCTGCATCATACTTCAGCTTCATCTGCTCTATCTCCATCCTGAGATTAGCCTCATTCAATCTTGATGTCTCCAGATCCTCTTTAATCTTCAACAGATGTAATGAATCAGTATCCGACTTTTGAGCAACCATTGTTCCCAATGTATCTTCATTCAAGATGTCCAAAACCTTCTCTACCAACTGGGCGGATGCACCACTCGCGAACAGCAGTAACAGCCCAAAACACAACGCCCGAATTCCCTTCATATTAAAAGTCCTTAATCAGGTTACTTAAAATTATAAATTGTTTAACGCGCCAAACATACGGAATGTTTTTCACTTATCATAAAAGGAATTAATTATATTTGCACAAAAATCAGTATTCTTATGGATATTCTTTTCCTGATTGGGGGACTTCTCCTCATACTCTTAGGTGCCAATGGACTAACAGACGGAGCCGCATCCATTGCCAAGCGTTTTCATATACCGTCTATCGTTATCGGACTTACCATCGTAGCTTTCGGAACATCTGCTCCGGAACTGACGGTCAGCGTATCTTCCGCCCTGAAAGGCAGCGCGGACATTGCCATCGGAAATGTGGTAGGTAGTAACATCTTCAATACCTTGATGATTGTGGGTTGCACAGCACTCTTCGCCCCTATCGTCATCTCCCAAAATACGTTACGTAAGGAAATACCTCTCTGCATCCTTTCTTCCATCGTACTGCTGATTTGTGCCAACGATGTATTATTGGATCATAGTGCAGAAAACATTCTCAGCACTACGGATGGTTTGCTATTACTCTGCTTCTTTATCATCTTTTTGGGATACACCTTTGCAATTGCCTTTCAGGGAAAGAAAGAGGGAGAAGCACCCGAAGAAGAAATCAAGCAACTTCCCATGTGGCGGTCTATCTTATATATAATAGGTGGACTGGCAGGACTTATCATCGGCGGTAACTTCTTTGTAGACGGTGCCACAGGTATTGCCCGCAGTCTGGGAGTCAGCGAGTCCGTCATCGGGCTGACGCTTGTGGCAGGCGGTACATCCCTGCCCGAACTGGCTACTTCCATCGTGGCCGCTCTGAAAAAGAACCCGGAAATAGCTATCGGTAATGTAATCGGAAGCAATCTTTTCAACATCTTCTTTGTACTGGGATGTAGTGCTTCCATTACCCCCCTACATCTAGCAGGTATCACTAATCTGGATCTGCTGGTATTGGTAGGTTCAAGTATTCTGCTTTGGATTTTCGGACTTTTCTTTGCCAAACGGACCATTACCCGCATTGAGGGCAGCATACTGATACTTTGTTATATAGCTTATACTGTTGTACTTATTTATAATGTTTAAAGTGGTATTTTAAAGATTATCATGTATCTTTGCCCTCTCATTAGACATAAAATTATGGCAATAACAATCAAAAAAGCTTCCACAATGAAAGAATTGAAACGGTTCATCCGCTTCAATTACCGGCTATACAAAGGCAATCCTTACTCCGTCCCCGATCTTTACGACGACATGCTCAATACCTTCAACAAAAAGAAGAATGCAGCGTTTGAATTCTGCGAAGCAGAGTATTTCTTAGCTTACAAAGACAATCAGATAGTAGGACGTGTAGCTGCCATTATCAATCATAAAGCTAACCAGACCTGGAATAAAAAGAATGTCCGCTTCGGCTGGATCGATTTCATCGATGACCCCGAAGTTTCTGACGCATTGATCCGTACGGTCGAAGAATGGGGTAAAGAGCGGGGAATGACTCATATACAAGGTCCCTTGGGTTTCACAGACTTCGATGCGGAAGGCATGCTTGTCGAAGGTTTCGATCAACTCAGCACAATGGCCACCATCTATAACTACCCTTACTACCCGCAACACATGGAGCGCATGGGCTTTGAAAAAGATGCCGACTGGGTGGAATTTAAAATTTATATTCCGGATGCCATACCGGACAAACACAAACGTATCTCCGACCTTATTCAACGTAAGTATAATCTCAAAATTAAAAAATATACATCTGCGAAAAAGATTGCCCAAGATTACGGTCAGGCCATCTTTGAACTGATGAACGAAGCTTATAAACCCCTGTTCGGATATTCCGCCCTGTCACAACGACAGATCGACCAATACGTGAAGATGTACCTTCCCATTGTAGACCTGCGTATGGTGACACTTATCACGGATGCCGACGACCAACTGATTTGCGTAGGTATTTCCATGCCATCCTTGTCCGAAGCTTTGCAAAAAGCACACGGACGGTTATTGCCCTTCGGATGGTATTATCTGCTGAAGGCCCTCTTCATGAAACGCCGTGCCAAAATGTTGGATTTATTGCTCGTTGCAGTGAAGCCGGAGTACCAGAACAAGGGTGTTAACGCATTGTTATTTTCCGATTTAATTCCGGTTTATCAAAAATTAGGTTTTATATTTGCAGAGAGTAACCCTGAGCTGGAGATGAACGGCAAGGTACAAGCCCAATGGGAGTACTTTAAAACAGAGCAGCATAAACGGCGCAGGGCGTTCGTGAAAGAAATTAATAATTAAGAATGAAGAATTTGGCTGCGCTGTGATGCCGCATGGCAATTCTTCATTCCTCATTAAATAACTTATGGAAGAAATCAACGGACTGATGCCCGAAGGCAATGTAGAATATACGGAAGACAACATTCGTCATCTTGACGATATGGAGCACATCCGTGTCCGTTCGGGTATGTATATCGGTCGTTTGGGCGACGGTACGCAAAACGACGATGGTATCTATGTATTGCTAAAAGAGGTAATGGACAACAGCATCGATGAATTCAAAATGGGTGCGGGTAAACGGATCGAGATAAACATTGAGGAGAATCTGCGTGTCAGCGTACGCGACTACGGTCGGGGTATTCCGCAAGGAAAGCTGATCGAAGCAGTAAGCAAACTCAATACCGGTGGTAAGTACGACAGCAAGGCTTTTAAAAAAAGCGTCGGACTGAACGGTGTAGGTATCAAGGCCGTAAATGCACTTAGCAACCGTTTTGAGGTACGCAGTTATCGTGAAGGCAAAGTCCGTATCGCCATTTTCGAAAAAGGTATTCTTCAGAGCGATGTCACAGAAAACAGCGATGAAGAGAGCGGAACTTATATCTTCTTCGAACCAGATGATACCTTATTCCTAAACTATTCTTTCCAAGCCAATTTTGTGGAAATGCTATTGCGTAATTATACGTACCTGAATACAGGCCTTTCCATTATTTACAACGGTCAGCGCATCATTTCACGCCACGGTCTGGAAGATTTGCTGAACGACAACATGACCGCACAGGGGTTATACAACATCATCCACCTGAAGGGGGAAGACATTGAAATAGCTTTCACACATACCAACCAATACGGAGAAGAATATTATTCCTTCGTCAACGGGCAGCATACGACGCAAGGCGGTACACACCAAAGTGCACTCAAAGAGCATATTGCCCGCACCATCAAGGAATTTTATAACAAAAACCAAGAGTACGCCGATATCCGTAACGGTATCGTTGCCGCCATTGCCATTAACGTGGAAGAACCCCAGTTCGAGGGACAGACAAAAACCAAACTCGGTTCGCCTTCCATGTCTCCGGGCGGTGTGAGCGTAAATAAATATGTAGGAGACTTCATCAAGACGGAAGTGGATAATTTTCTCCACAAAAACCCGTTGGTTGCGGAAGTCATGCTGCAAAAGATACAGGACTCTGAAAAGGAACGCAAAGCGATTGCTGGTGTTACCAAGCTGGCTCGTGAACGTGCCAAGAAGGCCAACCTGCACAACCGTAAGTTGCGCGACTGCCGCTATCACCTCAACGACGGCAAGGGGAAAGACCAGGAGACCGAATCCTGCATTTTCATTACCGAGGGTGACTCAGCAAGTGGTTCTATCACGAAAAGCCGTGACGTAAACACACAAGCAGTATTTAGTTTGCGTGGTAAACCGTTGAACTCTTACGGGCTGACTAAAAAGGTGGTATATGAAAACGAAGAGTTCAACCTGCTGCAGGCTGCCTTGAATATAGAAGACGGTATCGAGGGATTACGTTACAACAAGGTGATCGCTGCTACCGATGCCGATGTGGATGGCATGCACATCCGCCTGCTACTTATAACCTTCTTCCTGCAATTCTTCCCTGATCTGATAAAGAAAGGGCATGTATACATCCTGCAGACTCCGTTGTTCCGTGTACGTAATAAGAAGAAAACCCTTTACTGTTATACGGAAGAAGAACGTCAAAAAGCAATTGTAGAACTGGGACCTAATCCTGAAATCACCCGATTCAAAGGGCTGGGAGAAATCTCACCCGATGAGTTCAGGCACTTTATCGGCAAAGATATGCGTCTGGAGCAAGTAAGCCTGCGAAAAACTGACTTGGTAAAGGAATTGTTGGAGTTTTATATGGGTAAAAATACCATGGAACGACAAAACTTTATTATTAATAATCTGGTTATAGAAGAAGATTTGGCATCATGAGAAGAGCAATCTTTCCGGGAACATTCGACCCTTTCACTATCGGGCATTCTTCGATAGTGACCCGCGCACTGACTTTTATGGATGAAGTCATCATTGGGATTGGTATTAATGAAAATAAGAACACCTATTTCCCTATCGAGAAACGCGTGGCAATGATACAGAACTTCTACCGGAACGAGTCCCGCATCAAAGTATACTCTTATGATTGCCTGACGATTGATTTTGCACAACAGGTAGATGCACAGTTTATTATCCGCGGCATCCGCACCGTGAAAGATTTTGAATACGAAGAAACCATTGCAGATATCAACCGCAAACTGGCAGGTATTGAAACAATCCTGCTCTTTACCGAGCCTGAACTGACGTGCATCAGTTCGACGACCGTCCGTGAGTTGTTACAATTCGGCAAGGACATCAGCCAGTTTATCCCCGAAGGAATGGAAATTTAGTGATTAATGATTAGTGATTAGTAAAAAGAATAATGAAGAAGCTCCTTATCTTTATAATATGTATATGTGGCGGCATGGCTTCCATGCAGGCACAAAATACGGGTAATGCGGCAGCAATCCGCAAGTTACAAATGGCAGAATTTGCTATAGCCAACCTGTATGTAGACTCGGTAGACGAAAACAAACTGGTGGAAGAAGCTATTATCCGTATGTTGGCACAGCTTGACCCGCACTCCACATACAACAATGCCGAGGAAGTGAAGAAAATGAACGAGCCTCTGCAAGGTAATTTCGAAGGTATTGGTGTTCAGTTTCAGATGATAGAAGATACTTTACTGATCATACAGCCCGTGAGCAACGGACCGTCCGAAAAAGTAGGTATACTGGCAGGAGACCGTATTGTAGCTGTAAATGACAGTGCCATTGCAGGTGTTAAAATGTCCACAGAAGACATCATGACGCGCTTACGCGGCCCCAAAGATTCGGAAGTTAAACTGACCATCGTCCGCCGCGGAGTAGATGATCCTCTATATTTCACTGTAAAACGGGATAAAATTCCTATTCTCAGTCTGGATGCTTCATACATGATACAACCCAAGATAGGCTATATCCGCATCAACCGTTTCGGCGCCACTACCGCCGAGGAGTTTACGGCAGCTCTTAAAGAATTACAGAAACAGGGAATGAAAGACTTAATACTCGACCTGCAAGGTAATGGAGGCGGATACCTGAACGCAGCCATCGATCTTGCCAATGAGTTCTTGCAACAGAAAGAATTGATTGTATATACCGAAGGAAGAGCCGCCCAGCGTAGTAATTTCTACGCCAAAGGCACGGGTAACTTCAAAAACGGGCGTCTCGTTGTATTGGTGGATGAATACTCTGCCTCTGCCAGTGAAATCGTTACCGGTGCCATACAGGACTGGGACAGAGGAGTTGTTGTAGGCCGTCGTACATTCGGTAAAGGCTTGGTACAGCGCCCCATCGACCTGCCCGACGGTTCCATGATACGCCTGACTATCGCCCGTTACTATACCCCTTCCGGACGTTGCATTCAAAAGCCGTATGACCATACAGCTAATCTGGACAGTCCCAGACTTCAAGGCAAGGATACCCAGGAGAAATACAATATGGATCTGATAGAGCGCTTCAACCGTGGAGAGATGATGCATGCTGACAGCATCCATTTCCCCGATTCACTGAAGAATTCTACAAAGAAACTGAAACGTACTGTTTATGGTGGCGGTGGTATCATGCCCGACTATTTCGTACCCATCGACACCACTCAATACACCGATTATCACCGGAATTTGGTTGCCAAAGGCGTTGTTATCAAAGCAACCACGAAATACATCGAAAGCCACCGGAAAGAATTACAGGAACAGTACAAGAAGTTCGACACCTTCAACAATAAGTTTGAGATAGACGAGCAGATGCTTGCAGACATACGCGCTGCTGCCGATAAAGAGAAGATCGAGTTCAATGAAGAACAATACAATAAATCGCTTCCGCTGATAAAAACACAGTTGAAGGCCCTGATTGCCCGTGACCTCTGGGATATGAACGAATACTTCCAGGTGATAAACACCACGAACAACAGTGTGCAACAGGCACTAAAAGTACTGAACGAAAAGATTTACGAGAAGAAACTACCGCTTTAATTAGGGATATTCCTAAAATAATAAAAATTAAGGCAACTAATTCATTGCGAGTTAGTTGCCTTTTTTGTATCTTTAAGCATTC